>OCZT010000165.1_pt1 | contig 61704 bp, 61 predicted proteins | sample 1539031 | NCBI WGS metagenome assembly OCZT01 (sample SAMEA3539308, study PRJEB22396) | soil metagenome | biome: tundra; feature: field; material: soil | place: USA | collected 2010-05 | depth 0.15 m
GGGAAGGTCTTGAGAAGTGAAGGCTTCACGAGAGTTGGAGTTCACCGTGAACTTCGAGAGATTAAGGGGAGAACAACCTTGAAACGGATACGATCCAGAGGAATCGGAGCGGCAGTGGCGGCTCTGATGCTGGCAGGGACGTTTTACGCCGCCGGACCAGCCTCGGCCAGCTCCAAAACGACATTGACGCTTTGGCAGAACTACGGCACCGAACAAAACGCAGTGGCTACGACGAATCTCGTCAAGGCCTTCGAGAAGCTGAATCCGAACATCAGCATCAAGGTCGTCGCCCAACCGGGCACGAGTTACTTCCAGTTGCTCCAGTCGGCGGCGGTCTCGGGCAACGGACCGGACCTCGCGGTCATGTGGACGGGTATCTACGACCTTCAGTACTCGAGCTACCTCGTGAACCTGAAGGGCAACGTGCCGGCCGCGGACCTCGCGAAGATGGAGGGCCTGCAGTGGGAAGCGCCGAACTTTGACGCGTCCAAGGGTGCCTACGTCATGCCACTCGAAACGCAGTTCTACATCGGCTTCTACAACAAGAATCTCTTTGCCAAGGCGGGCATCAAGACCGTGCCCACGGACTGGACCCAGCTCTTGGCCGACTGCAAGCTGCTCAAGGCCGTCGGCGTTCAGCCCATGGTGTACGGCAACGGTGGACAGGCCATCAGTACGGAGTTCTACCCGTGGTACGACATGAGTTACCTGATGATTGGCGCTCACTCGTTGTCCAACTGGAAGGGCCTCTACGACGGCGCCATTCCGTGGACGTCGACGACCAACGTGGCCCAGTTAAAGAAGTGGGCGACGCTACAAAAGGACGGCTACACCAACACCGACGTGTTGACCAATACCTCTAACATCCAACAGTTTGAGAAGGGTAAGGCGGCCATGATGGTCGACGGCACCTGGGACACCTTGCAGTACACGAGTACGATGGGCACCAACGTCGCGGCTTTCGTACCGCCCTACTCGAACGCGCCGATTAAGGGCGTCGTGGAGTACCCCGGTGACGGTTTCTCGGTGACAAAGTACTCGAAGAACAAGGTCGACGCCTTTAAGTTCCTCGACTTCTTGACGACGACCCAGGCCGGCAACATCATCAACAAGGCTGGCCTCATCCCGGACATCAAGGGTTTGACCACGACCAACCCGGTGAACCAGGAGATGTTGAACTTCGTCACCAAGGGCCACCTCACCGCGTACCCGATGATGGACAACTACATCCAGGTCAACGTCGGCAACGCCGCGGACAAGGTTCTGCCCGCGGTGCTCGCGAACCAGCAGTCGCCGGTGTCCGCGCTGCAGAACATGGCCCAAGCCTGGAAGTTATTACCCGCGGCACAGCGAAGTAAGAAGGGCTTCGCGGGCTAAGAATTACCTAATGGCACGTCCCCACCTGATTCGAAGAGTCGAGCCGGGTGGGGACGTCCATTTACTGTGAATGGAAATTGAGTGAACGACGTACCCACATGAGTGCCATCACCCAGAACGCGCCGCGCGTGCGGCGAATGACCCTGCGTCGGCGGCGCCAGCTCTCCGGGTTTCTCTTCGCGCTGCCCGCGATCGCGCTAGTGATCGGCTTCATCGGTGTGCCGATCGGCCAAGCGGTGTACTACTCCTTCACCCAGTGGAACGGTTTGACCTCGACGTGGATCGGCCCGTCCACCTGGACCCAGGCCTTTCACAACTCCAACCTCTGGACGGCCCTAGAAAATAACGCGCTCCTACTCTTGGCGGTGCCCTTCGCACTGGGCCTGCCCCTCGGGATTGCCGTGCTCTTGCACCAGCGCGTCGCGGGCTGGCGAATCTTTCGTTCGATCTACTTTCTGCCGACCGCCATCTCGTGGGTCGTGCTCGGGCTCGTGGCCGAGCGTTTCTTCGCCTATCAGGGGACGCTGAACTCGATCATCCACGCGCTGGGGTTCTCGCACGTCAACACCAACATGTTGGGCTACGAGTCGACGGCGCTCAGCGCGCTGGGCATTACGTTCGTCTTCACGATGATCGGGACCAACACCATGCTCTTTCTCACCGGTCTCGCCACGTTGGACCCGAGTCTCGAAGAGGCGGCGCGCATCGACGGAGCCGGCCGCTGGCGGATCTTTCGCAGTATCACCCTGCCCCACCTGAGTCGCTTCATCCAACTGGCCTTCGTGATGACCGTGATCGCACTCTTCTCCGCACTCTTTAGTCTCATCTTCGTCATGACCGGTGGCGGACCGGGTTACGCCACCACCACGATGGAGTTCCTCATCTACCAGACGGGCTTCAACCAAGGTGATTTCGGCACCGCCGCCCTGTACGGCTTGATCTTGTTCGTCCTCACCGGGATTGTGGGCGTCGTGCAACTTCGACTCATCGGATCAAACGAGTGACCACGCTCATAACGCCGCCCAAAGAGTCCGACGGCCGCGAGGCGCCGACGCCACCGTCGCGCAACACTCGGGCGAAGGTCGGACGTTGGGCCCTCTTCTTCACCATGGTGGTGATCGTCGTCGTGATGCTCTACCCGTTCTGGGTGATGATCATCACCAGCCTTAAATCCGAAGCACAGTTCCTCTCGGGCGGGGGCTTCTCGTGGCTCAGCTGGAAACATCTCTCGGCGACCATTCCGGTCGGCCAGGAGGTCCTCAGCTCCACCATTGTCTGTTCCGCGTCGATCCTCATCATCCTCGTGGTCGGCCTGCCGGCCGGCTTCGCCTTCGCCAAACTGCGCTTTCGCACCTCGACGGCGGTCTTTCTGGTGATCGTGAGCGCCATGATGGTTCCCTTGCAGGCCATCTTGATGCCCGAATTCGTCAACGTCACCAAACTCGGTCTAACCGGCGGCTACTTTGGCGCGATCCTGGTCTACGCCGCCCTCGGCACGCCGTTCTCGGTCTTTCTCTTTACCACTTACTTTCGCGGCGTTCCCGATGAGTTGATCGAAGCGGGCATCGTCGACGGGCTTGGCTACTTCGGCGCCCTTTGGCGCCTCGTGGTGCCCATCGCGATTCCCGCCATCGCTACGGTGACCGTCCTGCAGTTCATCCAGATCTGGGACGACCTCCTGGTCGGTCTGCTCTTTATCCAGAACACCTCGGAACGGCCCATCACCGTGGGACTGGCGGTACTCGCCGCCGGTCGCACGACGTCGATCCCGGAACTGATGGCCGGCTCGTTCATCAGCGCCCTCCCGGCGATGATCGTGTACCTCGGGTTTCAGCGCTATCTCGTGAAGGGCCTCACGATGGGCATCGACCGATGACCATTCACTTCCGTTCGCTTAAGAGGAGTACCCGGTAGTGGCAGAGATTGACTTCGACGGCGTCACCAAGATTTTTGGTGTCGGTCCTCCGGCGGTGGACCACCTCTCGCTGCACGTCGACGACGGAGAGTTCATGGTGCTCGTGGGTCCCTCGGGCTGTGGCAAAACAACCGCGCTACGAATGCTCGCTGGCTTAGAGGAGATCACGTCGGGCACGCTCAAGATCGGCAACGCGGTCGTCAACAACATGTTGCCCAAGGACCGCGACGTGGCGATGGTCTTTCAGAACTACGCGCTCTATCCCCACATGTCCGTCGCGGAGAATATGGGCTTCGCGCTGAAGATCCGTGGCGATTCCAAGAGTGAGATCAAGCGCAAAGTCGCTGAGGCCGCGTCCATTCTCCACCTCACCGAGTACCTCGAGCGACGCCCCAAGGCGCTCTCGGGGGGACAGCGCCAGCGCGTCGCGATGGGCCGCGCCATCGTGCGAAGTCCCCAGGCGTTCTTGATGGACGAGCCACTCTCGAACCTGGACGCGAAACTTCGCGTCGAGATGCGACTCGAAATCGCGCGCATTCAGCGACTCCTCGGCGTGGCGACGGTGTACGTCACGCACGACCAGGTCGAAGCGATGACCATGGGAGACCGCGTCGCGGTACTGCGTGACGGCCAGCTCCAACAGGTGGACACGCCCCAGGATCTCTACGATCATCCGGTCAATGAGTTCGTGGCCGGATTTATGGGTTCACCCCCGATGAATCTCGTGCGCTGTCGCGTTCGCGCCGGCAACGACCGGATCGAAGTTGACTTCGGTGATCAGACCATCGAGCTGCCCTGGCACTACACGTCGTCGCACGAACTGCCCGCTTCCGGACTCGACGTCGTCGTCGGGATTCGTCCCGAAGACGTCATCATCACCGACGCGTCGAGCCCGAACACCATCCAAACGCGAGTGGAGCGTCGCGAGGCGTTGGGTGCGGAGATTCTGGTCCACCTCTCACACGTGGACCCGAACACCGAGCCGTCCGCCTACGCCGAGAACGCTCGCGCCGACATCTCGCGCAAGGCCTCGCTCGTCGCGAAGATGGGGCCTCGCGTCAAGATCACCGTCGGCGACGTGCTCTCGGTGCAGCTGTCACCCGAGCACGCACACTTCTTCGACGCCGCGACGGGCGTGACCCTGAGAAAGCGATCGTCGTGACGAACCCGATCCCGGCACACTTTGATCGTCAGATCCTCGCGAGCGGTCTCGACCACGCAGAGGGCGTCTGCTGGGATCCACGGCGTCGCTGCCTCTGGGCCGGCGGCGAAGCGGGCCAGATCTATCGCGTCGAACTTGACGGCACCACCACGACGACCGTGACGATTGAAGGTGGGGCGCTCCTCGGTCTCGCGCTCGACCGCGACGGATTTCTCTACGTCTGCGATCCCGGCAATCATCAGGTCTGGCGGATCACGGCCGAGAGCACGTACGAGCCCTTCGGCGGCGCCATTGACTATCCCAACTACGCGGCCTTCGGCCCCGATGGTCGGCTCTTCGTTTCAGACTCCGGATCGTTCGACGAAGCGACCGGTCAACTCTTCGTCATTGACGCCGACGGTGCCACCACGAACGTGACGCCGCGACCAATCGCCTTCGGGAACGGACTGTGCGTCGACGCGACCACGCTCTGGGTCGTTGAGTCGAGTGCGCCCGGGGTGAGCGCGATGGCTCTCGGCGGCGGACCCCTCGAACTCGTCATTCCCATGGAGCGCTGCGTCCCCGACGGTCTGGCCCTTGACGCCGGCGGAGGGCTCCTCATCTCTTGTTATCAACCGAATCAACTCTGGCGCTGGACGAGAGAAGAAGGTCTTCAACTCCTCTTCGAAGACTGGACCGGCGAGTACGTTCTCTCGCCCACCAACGTTGCCTTCTACGGCGAAACACTGGAACGGTTGGCGTTGGCGTCGCTGTGCGGCGATCGCATCGTCACCGTTCGCCCGCCGCAGCCCGGTGTCGCGGTGTTCTACCCCTTCCAACAAAGTGAGATGACGTGACACGAGTCGTGAGTAGAAATCCCTCAACGGGCACCGAGCGCGAACTCAACGTGAACGAGACGACCCCCGACGAAGTGCTTAGTCTTTGCGACCGCGCGGCGTTGGTCGCTCTCGAGCACGCGGGGCGACCCCTGTCGTGGCGCTCAGAGTTGTTGCGCACGATGGCTGACGAGTTCGAGAATGACGCCAGTAGTTTGGTGACCCTCGCTCTCGAAGAGACCGCCCTCGGTCGACCCCGACTCGAAGGCGAGTTACGCCGCACGGCCTTCCAGCTGCGATTCTTCGGCGACGTCGTCGACGACGGGGCCTTTCTTCTCGCCTCCATCGACCACGCGAAGGACTCACCGATGGGACCCCTACCCGACCTTCGACGAATGCGCGTGCCGCTGGGACCGGTCGGCGTCTTTGGCAGTTCAAACTTTCCCTTCGCCTTCTCCGTGCCCGGTGGCGACACCGCCTCGGCCCTCGCCGCGGGCTGTCCCGTGATCATCAAGGCCCACCCCGCGCACCCCGCCACCAGCCAGGCCTGTTTCGACGCGCTCGTTCGCGGCGCCCAGAAAGGGGGCGCTCCCGAAGGGCTGCTCGGCCTCGTCTTTGGCTTTGAGGCCGGCGTCGCCCTCGTCGACGCGCCCGCCCTGAAGGCGGTGGGATTCACTGGTTCCGTGCCGGCCGGTCGTGCTCTGTGGAGTCGCGCGAACGCGCGGCCGACGCCCATTCCATTCTTTGGCGAACTCGGCTCGGCCAACCCCCTCGTCGTCACGTCGGCTGCCGCGAAAGAGCGCGGTCCCGAGATCGGTGCGGGCTTCGCGGGATCGATGACCCTAGGCGCTGGTCAGTTCTGCACCAAACCCGGACTCCTCTTTATTCCCCAGGACGCGAACGGCGACGCGCTGGTGACGTCGCTCGTGGGGGCCCTCAATGAACTCACGACGATGACGATGTTGACCGCGGACATCGCCGATCACTTTCGATCGGGTTCCGTGACGATCGCCGGCGTCGACGACAACAGCCACCTCGTGGGCGATGACCCTAATGAAGGAACGAGCGTGCGTCCCCAGCTCTTCGAAGTCCCCGCGGCGGTCTTTTCGGACCCGTCGTCTCGGGCGCTCCGAGAAGAGTGCTTCGGACCGCTCGCCATCGTCATTCGCTACCTCAATCGAGACGATCTGTCGAAAGCGCTCGCCAGTGCCGACGCCGCTCTCACCTTCAGTGTCTTCACCTCGAGCAACGACGATGACGCGGCGTGGCTCGTAGAGCTCGGTCAAACCAAGGCCGGACGCGTTATCGCGAACGGATTCCCCACCGGTGTGGGCGTGAGTTGGTCCATGCAACACGGCGGTCCCTGGCCGGCGACGACCAACTCGTCGGCGACCTCAGTCGGCGCGAGTGGCGTCGATCGATGGCTGCGCCCCGTCACCTACCAAGGTGTGCCCGAGGAACTCCTGCCCGAAGCTCTTCGTGACGCAAATCCACTGGCGGTGCCCCAACGCGTCGACGGCGTCCTCCGCTAGGCGTTAGCGGCGCGGCTGGGGTAGGGCCGCGCGAACTTCGTCGGCGCGACGGCCCAACGTCTGAGTTCTCGCGACCGCGTCGCGGGCGCCGCAGCGCTCCAGCCAGTTCGCCAGCATCAAGTAGCCGTCTTGGGTGAGCACCGACTCGGGGTGAAACTGTACCCCTTCCAGATCCAACGAACGATGGCGAATGCCCATGACGAGCCCGTTCGACCTCGCGCTCACCTCGAGCTCGTCGGGTAGGCCCTCATCGACGACGACGAGAGAGTGGTAGCGACCAACGACGAGAGGATTCGCAACGTCTCGAAAGACGCCCCTACCGTCGTGCGTGACCAGACTCGCTCGCCCGTGCAAGAGTTCGGGCGCGACCAGCACCCTCCCGCCGAAGGCTTCGGCGAGCGCCTGGTGACCGAGACAGACACCCAACAGGGGCACGTCGGCCTCGCCGCAGTAACGAACGATCTCTAAACAGTTGCCCGCCGTGCTCGGATATCCCGGTCCCGGTGAGATGAGCACACCGTCGGGGTGCATCCGCGCCACGTCGCTCGCGGCGACCTCGTCGTTTCGTCGCACCGTGACGAGGGCCCCGAGTTCGCCCAGGTACTGCACCAGGTTGTAGACGAACGAGTCGTAGTTGTCAACGACGAGAATCGAGGGGCTATCGGACATGTAGCGCAATACTACGGCGCCGAGTCACTATCCTTTCGCCATGGAACCCCTCGAACTCGCGTCGTTCCTCGACCTCACTGCGCAAGGTTTCAACGTGGTGCCACTGCACGTGACCTTGCAACTCGATCGCGAAACGCCCGTGTCGCTGTACCAACAACTCGGCGAGCGGGCCATCTTCCTCTTGGAGAGCGCGGCGCTTGGCGACGCGACCGGTCGATACTCGTTCATTGGTCTCGATCGTCGCTGGCGCCTCACGACGCGAGACACCCGCACGGTTGTCGACGACGGCGAGACGCGCGAAAGCGACCTCGAACCCTTAGACGAGTTACGCGCACTCCTAGCGCAATATCGAACGCACGTGACGAGTGATCTTCCCGATTTCATTGGCGGCGCGGTGGGATTCGTGACCTACGACTACGTACGTCGCCTCGAGCGACTGCCGGGCCGCGCGAGCCATCCCACCTGGCCCGACGTCGATTTCTCCTTTCCCGGCGCGGTGCTGATCTGTGACCACGTGCGTCACTCGACGACCGTCGTCGTTCTCGCCATCGTCGAGTCGAGCGATCCCAGCGAGGTCTATTCCGAGGCCCGTGGCCGTCTCGATAAACTGGTCACCACGTTGTTGACTCCGTCGCCACGAGTTGATTCCAGCGCCGAGCGCCTGGTCGCGACCGCTCCTCAGAAGAGGTCTTCGATTGACATCCGAGCGATCGCCAAGGATCTTTCAAACTTCAGCGCCGCTGAGTACGAAGAGATCGTCGAGCGCGCCAAAGAGTACATCGTCGCCGGCGACGTCTTTCAAGTCGTCCCGAGCCAGCAGTTTCAACGCCAGAGTGACGTCAACCCGCTCACCTTGTACCGAGTCCTTCGAGCGCTGAACCCTTCGCCGTACATGTACCTCTTGGACTCGGGCGATCATCAAATCGTCGGCGCCTCGCCGGAGATGTTGATGCGAGTGCACGAACGCGTCGTGAGTACTCGACCGATTGCCGGCACCAGACGGCGCGGTGACAGCGATACCGAAGACCTCGCCCTCGAAGCCGAGATGCTGGTGGACGAGAAGGAGATCGCCGAGCACGTGATGCTCGTGGACCTCGGACGAAACGATATCGGCCGCGTCGCGAAGCCCGGAACCGTTCGCGTGGAACGACTGGCGCACGTCGAGCGCTTTTCTCACCTGATGCACCTCGTCAGCCACGTCGACGGCGAACTACAAGATGGCCTCGACGCCTTCGACGCCTTTAACGCGCTCTTTCCCGCGGGCACGTTGACCGGCGCGCCCAAGGTACGCGCCATGGAACTCATCGACGAGTTCGAGCCGGTCTACCGCGGGCCCTACGGGGGTGCCGTGGGCTACTTCTCGCTGTCGGGAAACGCTGACTTTGCGATCACCATTCGAACGCTCTCGTTACGTGATGGCGTCGCCACCGTGCAGGCCGGCGGCGGCGTCGTCGCCGACAGCCACGGCGACTTTGAGTACCAAGAGTGTCTCAATAAGGCATCGGCCCCCCTGCTGGCTCTCGAAATCACCGACGCGCAAGCTAACTGAGCCGTTCGAGTACCGCGTCAAAAAATGGACCACTCGCTGGGCCGACGCCCTTGGGAGTACGGCGAATTCGAGAATTCTTGCGTGTCGCTTCAGTTGTTCACGAGGTAGTGCGCCGCTTCCATTGAACTATTTCGTACCGTGGCTTGAGCCTCTAGAAAGCCAAGACATGAGCTTCATATTGACGGTCAGCGCCACCACCGCTATGGCGACCATCGCAACTTCGCCCAGGAACCCTCGCGGTACAACATTCTTTTGATGCTTTTGATTCGAGCTTGCCGGAGCTCCCGAAGAATCACGTTTCGCCGTCGACGAGTGTGTGGACGTACAGTTCCTCTATTAGTAATGAAGTTGTCGTGTCCGCACGGGCGACAATCGTCTAGATCGTCCGACCCGAACCTGGCGCCTCAAAAAAGAGGGGAAATCCTTCCAGAAACATCATCTTAAAGATCCGCTCTTACTGTCGAACAGATTACGCTTTGCTTCAACGCCCTGATGGGCGGCGGCGTGTCCCTGTTTGGCGCTAGTCGAACAGTTTGCATAACTCGGCGAAACTCGTCGACGCGTCCTTTTCGAAGGCGTTCGAGGCCAAGGGGGAATTCGTGGAGCAATCGCCGATTCCACAGCTTTTCAGTCGCGTGCTGCACTGGGTCGGCGAACTTACCTCTCGAGCGAGTGCGGCCGTCGTCGCCGCCACGGTCCTCCTCATCTTTATTCTTGTTTCGGCTTTCAGTGGATTCCCCGGAAAATGGCAGACGGTGTTCTCCACGGTGGCCAGTTCGATCACGCTGGTCATGCTGTTCGTCATTCAACACACCCAAAGTCGCCAGCAGACGGTGCTGCAACTAAAGCTCGATGAGCTGATTCGAACGTCCCCACAGGCCGATGACCTCCTAGTCCACTTAGAGGTGGCCGAAGACGCTGAACTGATTCAACGCGAAGAGAGTCAGGTCGCCCATCACGAGGCCCTACGAGAGCCCAACGGCGACGAGAAGTAGCCTTTATATGCCCGCACACTCTTCGAACACTCGGCTGAACACGAACGGTCGATTCAACGGTTCACGATGACGAGATCAGTGACTTCGACTTTTCAGAAATAGTCAACAAACCTGCTCTGACGGTTTATCGGAGCCTCAGGTAACTCTTCAGCCCTTTGACCGAGGTGCAGAGCAATCTCTTGAAGCGATGCGTCAAGTGCCTGAGCAGTTCGAATGAGCTGCTCTTTGAACATCGTCTGTCCACCCGCCACCATATTTTTGCCCGACGTGAACGTGAGATCATCCTCAATGCGGTGAATCTGGCGCTCAATCGCTGCAAAAAGTTGGGCCGCTATCTGTATCAAGCGTTCAACGTCATCGTGCAGTGGACTGATCTCGAACTCACTGTCCACCAAGTGCATAGAGCGAGACTCGCTCATTAAGAGAGCGACCGCGTCTGGGCTATCGAGCGACTCATCGCTTTCTAAAAGCATCCTTAACCTTCTCGCCCGCCTGTTTGAGGTCGCCAACCTTTTGGTCGTGCCGTCCATCCGCCTCGAGGTCCTTATTACCTATGGCGTTGCCGGTCGTTTCCTTTACTTTTCCCTTGGAGACCTGAAAAATATTCCGTACCTTATCCTTCATGGCCATAGTTGGCCTTCTTCCTTCTCTTAGAGAGGCCTCCGCCCCTGCGAAACTTCGAAACTTCCACCACTTACTGCCACATTCCTTCTCCGGGCGGTTTCGTAACATTTCGCGACGTCATCGAACGATCAAGAACACGATGACAATCGCAAGAATGATTATTACTGTGCCGGCACGGCTGTAAAGCCTTCTCCTCCTTTCAAGATCTCTCACCTCGACCAAGTCCAGGTCGAGAAGGTCTCGGACGATACGAAGAAGGGTTGTCGCCCCCCACCGTGGCGCCCGGGACGAACGTCACTACCTACCCCTTCGTCTCTTCGTGCAAAGAACTCGAGCGACCTTGGGGATCCACGACTTGGCGATCCATCGTGTGAGGACCCGCGCCGACACTACGTCGCGAGATGCCAAAAATGATTGACGACACGATAAAGCCAGCAACTCCGGCAATCATGAGAATGACGCCTACGGTGGATAATCGAAAGCCGGTGCCTTGGTAGGTCACAGCCCAATACATAATTGCGCCAGCCGCCGTCGCGATAGCGCTGAGAACCATTCCTGGCAGACCCATATCATTCCTTCTTCTTACGGGCTCGACAGGTGTCAAGCGAGAAGGATGCGAGGTCTGGACGTCCTAGCTGGAGAGTACCATCCCCCTCGGTGTCCGTGGCGGAGACGTCGAGACCCGACGTACGACACTCCCGTCTCGAGGTACCGAGTCAATCGCTAGTGGACACCGAGGATACGTTGATTGCGCCGGCCCAGCCCACTTGGGGCGGCAAAAGAGAGCGCCACCGAAGCAACGACTTTGCTTCTTGACCAATCGCCCGATCGCCCAAGGAGCAGTTTCGGTCAGGATCCCGTGTCCCTAGACGGGGACCTGGTCGGGTGGTTAAGGCTGCCCGGGTGGAGCGAACCTTCCACGATTCGCGTGGCCACGTCGGTGAGGCCCGCATTATGATTCCGTGCGTACGCACGGAGTCGAGCGAAAGCCTTATCCATGTCGCTACTCGTCGCTTGGCTAATTATCCCCTTCGCCTGTTCGATAACGATTCGACTATTGAGGGCATTACTCAACTGTTCGTTTAGCGTGTGAGCGTCCAGGGACGAGCGGTGCTGAAGAATCGCGATAGTGGCGACGTCAGCCAGTCCCTGTACCACGACGACGTCGTCGACCTCGAGGGGTCCCTGCGTCGTTCGAAAGAGATTGAGCGCGCCAATCGTTCGTCCGCGAAGTCGCATTGGAAGACTGTGCACCGAACGAAAGCCCTGATCGAGCGCCCGCGGCGTAAAGTGTGGCCATCGCCCATCGGCTTCACTCAGCGAGTAGTTGACGATGGCTTTACCGTCTCGAAAACAGTCCACGCAGGGGCCTTCATTGGCTTGAATCTGAAAGAGTTCGAGTACTCGCATCGACTCGCTGGAGGAAGCCACGAACTGCAGTTCCCCCCCGGGAGAGGCCAACATCACGCCAGCGGCGTCGACGTCGACGGCCTCGACGCAGCGATCGGTGAGGACCGTGAGAACGTCAATCACGTCATAGTGATCCACGAGATTATCGGCGAGTTCGACGAGCGTTGCAATTAAAAGCGATTCTCTAGCCATTACTCCACCTGATCTCAAACCGTTCGATGACGACTAGTGACATCAACGGGTCTAGCTGGTCCAATAATGGGAATACTAGCCTTCTCAACCGTCATTTTTCTCCATATCGTCTCGCCACGCCCCGGATTCGGGGTCGAAACGGACCTCACGGTCTACGACACGCTGGGCCAGCACGGAAGGTGCCGTCTTGGTGGCAAAGGCGTGAGCGCGAAGCGCCACGAGTGCGTCCCTCACTGAAAGCGACGCTTGCACCGAGAGCATTCCCGCGGCCTGGTGAACCGAAAAATCGAGGGTTGACTGGCCGTCAAGTTCGCCGGCCAGAGCGTCGCCGGGCGCGCCCGCCTGCATCGTCAAAATGGCTCGTCCGATGACTGACGCCATCAAGTACGCGTCCGAAGTCTGCGTTTCACTGAGCGGTCCCGGCTCGTCACGAAACAAGCTCAGTGCGCCAAAACGGGCCGCGCCGATGCGAACGGGAAAGCCAAAGACCGCTCGCGCTCCGGCGGCCGCCGCCTCGGGCGAGTACATCATCCAACGAGAACTCTCGGGTTCCATAAGATTCAACTCCTGATTGGCCACGCCGCTTCGACTCGCCTCATCACCAGGACCTTCTCCCAACATGATCTCGAGATCCATCAGTTCCTGGGCGACGCGGTTGCTGGTACACCAAGGCGTTTTCTGATCCCCGCCTGACGACAGGGCGATACCGGCGCCACTGAGTTCGGTGATTTCCGCCGCGACCGAGCACAGCGACACACCGTGGGGAAGATCGCGCTCCTGTCGCGCCATGAGCTCAAAGATGTCCACTAACCGATTAGCCACCACGTCGGGCGTCCCGCGTCGTTTTTCGCATCGATCCAGTTCGCAACGCCGATGGCACCATTGATGAGTCTCCTCGTCTCGCGACGACGCTCAACGGGGGCTGGATTCAGCGTTTTCTAATTTTTCAGTTATCGAAACAGAGTGCCATCCTAGTTCGCCCCGCGCCCGGTCGCCTCGACGCTCGCCACGGTCGTGTTCAAGTAGTGAAATACCTTTCTCGATTCGTAAGTCGACGAATTCCTACTCATCTCTCGACACTTTGAATCGGCCATGGCGAGCGACGCCGACGGGCCTGATGGTCAAGAAGTTCCAATCGGGGTGACAGTATTGACGTGACGAGCGGACACGTGGTTCACACGAATACGCTGGCTAGACCGCGACCTAGGAGTGTGGGGATGGCTCTTCTGACTTGCCCGGCAATCGTGCTGACGGCGCGTGGTCCCGTCGTTCGCCGAACGACGTGGCGGCGATGATGTCCCGAAACCGAAACGTCACGGCTTCTCGAAAGACGCCCAACCTTTTTTCAAGAAGTCTGTTCGCTTCGCTGCCTTCTCGTTACAATCTGCTCGCGGCACTCCTCTCTTTCGGTCAAGACCGCCGGTGGCGATCGGCCATGCTCGATCACGTGGTGGGATCGGATCCCAAACTCATCTTGGACGTCGCCTGTGGACCTGGCGCCGTGACGAAAGCTCTCACCAAGCGCTCGTCCGCACGAATCGTGGGACTTGATTTGAGCGAGGAGATGCTACGCCAAGGTCAGTCCAACGTGAAGGCTTCGGGTCTCACGGGGCGGGTGTCGCTCGTTCTCGGTCGTGGCGAGCAACTCCCCTTTGCCGACGCCACCTTCGACGGACTCACCTTCACCTATCTTCTTCGCTACGTCGAAGATCCCCAAGCGACCTTGGCCGAACTCGCCCGAGTGGTAAAGCCCGGCGGACCAATCGCGAGCCTCGAGTTCGGCGTACCGACGTCGATCGGTTGGCGCGTCGCCTGGTGGTTCTACACCCGCACAGTGTTGCCGGTTGCGGGCTACGTCACTGGCGGCAAGGGCTGGTGGGACGTCGGACGTTTCCTCGGGCCCAGCATCTCCTCTCACTACAAGAGTTATCCCCTGCACTGGATTCTGCGGGCGTGGGAGCACGCGGGCATCGAACACGTGGAGTATCGCTCGATGAGTTTGGGTGGAGGACTCGTGACGTGGGGGTACCGGTCAAAGTGACGATCTTCAAATCTTCTCCCAAGAAAACGCCAGAGGTCGGCCCCGCCTTTTACGCACAGCCGACGTTCTTAACTCGGACGTCGCTGCGCGATTGGTGGACCCTGCTCCACCCGCCGTACACACTCTTGCATCTCTCTTTTGTGGTGATCGGCTCGTGCCTCGTCGGACCGGTAAACGCCGTTCGCCTGGCCTTCACCGTGCTGGCGTTCTTCTTGGCCGTCGGCGTTGGCGCGCACGCCCTCGACGAGCTGCAAGGCCGACCCCTCGCCACGTCGATTCCAACGTGGCTACTCGTCACGGCTTCGTGTGTCGGATTGGGCGGCGCCGTCGCCCTGGGCGTCGTGGGACTCTTTCTAGTGAGCCCGTACCTCGCCATCTTCATTGCGGTGGGCGTCACCATTGCGCTGGCCTACAATCTCGAACTCTTCCACGGTCGACTCCACTCCGACGCCGTCTTTGCTCTGGGCTGGGGCGGGTTCCCCCTCCTCACCGCGTACTTTGCCCAACACGCCAACATCACGATTCCAGCACTACTGGCCGCGGCGTTCTCGGCGTTCGTCTCACAGGCGCAGCGCGAACTGTCGTCGCCGGCGCGTGATATTCGTCGTCGGACCTCGTCCATCGACGGAGTTCAAGTACTCTTCGACGGCACAACGGTGTCCGTCACCACTCAATCAATGCTCGCGCCTCTCGAACGGGCACTGCGCAATCTCTGTTGGGCCGCGTTCGCTCTCGCGCTTTCCCTGGTCTATCTTCGATTCCACCATTAGGGAAGTTCCCTTTCGTCGGCGTGAATGGAGAACGGCTCCTGGACTCCTCTCGGGTGATTGGTAGTCAGCACGGATGGCTACGAGCGGCTCGACATCAACGTCAGGCGTCGACGTCGCGTCGGGCGGACACCACGAGAACGTGCAATCTAGGGCACTCTATGCTGGATTTGAAATGAAATCTCTAGGGAGGAGGTGACCACGTGGCAACAGAAAGTGCCCAGGAGCGTTGGCGCCGCCTCTATGACGCCGCGCCGATTCGACCGGGAAAATTCGCCACCATGTCGGGCATTCCCCTGGCGCCGGTTTACGGTCCGAGCGACGCCGAGTTTCCAGGTCTCTACCCCTACACCCGAGGCGTGCACGCCTCGATGTACCGCACGAAGCTCTGGACGATGCGCATGTTCGCGGGCTTTGGCACCGCGAAGGACACCAACGCTCGCTTTCGAGAGATCATTCGCTCCGGGGGCACGGGGCTGTCGACGGCCTTCGACATGCCCACCCTCCTCGGTCTGGACTCGGACGACCCGATGTCCCTCGGTGAGGTGGGGCGTTGTGGCGTGGCCATTGACTCTCTGGCCGACGTCCGCGATCTCTTTGCCGGCATCGACCTCGGCACGATCACGACGTCCATGACGATCAACTCCCCCGCGGCCGTGATGCTGGCCCTCTTTGTCGCCCAAGCCGAAGAGTCGGGGGTCACGCGAGAACGTCTCGGCGGCACGTTGCAGAACGACATCTTGAAGGAGTACCAAGCGCAAAAGGAGTTCGTCTTCCCCCCGCGTCAGTCCATGCGCCTCGTGCGCGACACCATTACCTTTACCGCCGCGGAGATGCCCAAGTGGAACTCCATTTCGGTCTCGGGCTACCACATTCGAGAGGCCGGCTCTACGGCCGCCGAGGAACTGGCCTTCACCCTGGCGAACGGTTTTGCCTACGTCGAACTCGCGGGTCAGGGGGGTCTCGGCGTCGACGCCGTGGCGCCGCGCCTGTCCTTCTTCTTTAACGCGCACATTGACTTCTTCGAAGAGATCGCCAAGTACCGCGCGGCGCGGCGCCTCTGGGCGAAGTGGATGAAAGAGCACTACGGCGCCAAGGACGAGCGATCGTGGCAACTTCGCTTTCACACGCAAACGGCCGGTGTGTCGCTCACCGCCCAACAACCAGAAATCAATATCGCGCGCACCGCGATTGAAGCACTGGCCGGCGTACTGGGGGGAACCCAATCACTGCACACGAACTCCATGGACGAAGCCCTCGCGCTGCCCTCGGAGAAGGCCGCGCGAATTGCCCTACGGACCCAACAGATCATCGCGCACGAGACCAACGTGACCAACGTCGCTGATCCCCTCGGCGGATCGTGGTTTATCGAAGAGTTGACCGACGAGATGGAACGCGAAGCCGAAGTCATCTTCGCGCAGATCAGCAAAATGGGCGAAGGCTCCATGCTCGAAGGCTGCATCCGGGGAATCGAAGAGAACTGGTTCCAAGGACGTATCGCCGATTCGGCCTACGAGCTCGAACGGTCGTTCAACTCTGGCGAGCGTGTCGTGGTGGGCGTGAACGAGTTCCTCGAAGGCAACGACGACAACGATCTGGAGACGCTGCGCATCTCGAACGAAGACGAGCGCAAGCAACTCGCTCGCCTCAAGGAAGTTCGCCACGACCGCGACGACGGGCAGGTGCGTCGGGCGCTCGAGCGGCTGAGCCGCGAAGCGAGCGAACCCGACGTCAACCTCATGCCCGCTCTCATTGACGCGGCCAAGACGTACGCCACCGTCGGCGAGATGATGAAGGCTCTCGAGGGCGTCTTCGGGCGCCACGTCGAAGTTCCCTCACTATGAGTGTGCGGGTCCTGGTGGCGAAAGTTGGCCTCGACGGTCACGATCGAGGCATCAAGGTCGTCGCCCGCCTATTGCGCGACGCCGGCATGGAAGTCGTCTACACCGGCCTCTTTCAAACCCCCGAGACCGTCGCGACGGCCGCCATCCAAGAAGACGTCGACGTGGTCGGACTCTCGATGCTGTCCGGCGCGCACATGACCCTCGCGCCACTGGTCGTAGAGGCCCTTCGCGAGCGCGGCTCGGATATCCCCGTCGTGCTCGGCGGCATTGTTCCGCCACACGACCTCGACGAACTTAAAGAGCTCGGCGTCGCGGCGGTCTTTGGCCCCGGCGCCAGCGCCGACGAGATCGTGAGCGCGATCACGGGCATTGTCGCAGCTTCTTCGTAACCTCGCCAGTGTCGGGCACCGAATCTAGGCTGACGACAGTCCTCGGCGAACTCTCACCTGTTCACTCCTTCGCTCCACCGCAGGGCACTGGCTAGAGTCAGGGCACCCGTCGGATAGGAGACCTCATGCTCAAGGGTTTTAAGAACTTCCTCATGCGAGGAGACCTCATCATCATCGCCGTCGGCCTGGTGGTAGCCCTCGCCTTCAGTACCCTCATTCAATCGTTTACCGGCAACCTCGTGTCGCCCTTGATCAACGCCATTGGCGGTAACGGCGCCAGTGGACCGGGACTGAGTTGGACGATCAACGGACAGTTCATCTCCCTGGGTAACTTCATCTCGGCCATCATCAACTTCGCTATTTACATGGGCGTCATCTACTTCGTGCTCGTCGTGCCGTACCGTTCGTACATGGCGCGCCAAGGTACGCCGGTGTTCGGACCTCCGGCGGCCACCAAGACCTGCCCCGAGTGCCTCTCGGCCGATCTTCCCGCGGCGGCGACCAAGTGCCGGCACTGCGCGAGCGTCGTCGGGTGATCTCGAGAAGTGCCGGGCGTTGCGTCCAAGGGTGCCGATTTAACCGAGGAGGTCTCACTGCCGACCGTCGTCGTAACTCTTGTTAGCGACGGTGTGACGTACGTCAGTAACATTGCAACACGGTGGTGAACGCCGCGACACGACGGTCATTGGAGGGTGCGTGATTCCCATTTTGACGAGTGCCGCGATGCGCGAGGCCGACGCCCAGGCGAGCGACGTGCGCGGGGTCGACGCCCTGGTGGAGTCCGCCGGCACGGCCGTCGCACTCCACGCCCAGCGACTGTTGCGCTCGTGTTATGGCAAACGCGTCGCCGTCGTCGTTGGTCCGGGGCTCAACGGTGCCGACGGACGCGTCGCGGCCACGTGGCTGAAGTCACGCGGCGCACGCGTCGACGTCGCTGAGTGGGACCACCTACCGGCCCAGCTTCACGGTTACGACCTCGTCGTTGACGCCGCCTTTGGTCTGGGCTGCACGCGCCCGTTCATCGCTCCCAAGGTGTCGCCCGGCACGCTGGTACTCGCCGTGGACCTTCCTTCGGGTGTGGACGCCGACTCGGGCGCAGTGCTCGGCGAACCGATGGTCGCGAGCGCCACGCTCGCTCTCGGTGCCCTCAAGCCCGCACACTTGACGGGCCCGTCCGCCGAACTTATGGGTGCGCTGTACTTCGCCGGGCTTGGCATCGTGACCGCCTTCGACGACGGCCTACTCGACGACGTCGATCTCGCCTCGCTCATCACTGTCCACCGGAACGATAACAAGTGGGATCACGCCCTCCAGGCTCTCGTCGGCTCGTCGCTGATGCCGGGGGCCGCCGAGTTGGTTCTTCGAGGCGCCCTCGCCGGGGGCGCGTCAATGATTCGCTTCGAGAGTCGAGGGTACGTGGCCTCTTCGGTCGAACTTCCGCCGGAGGTCGTTCACTCCGTCGATCCCAGGGTCGATCCCCGCTGTCGAGCGGTCGTCGCGGGTCCCGGTCTTGGACCCGGCGCCTCGACGTGGTTGCGTGAACGCTTAGCCAAGGCTGCCTGTCCCGTCGTCCTCGACGCCGACGGGCTCGACCGGACGCTGCTTGACGAACTCGCTCCGCGCGACGGTTCGTGGGTGCTCACGCCTCACGAAGGCGAGTTCGTCCGTCTCACTGGCCATCCCCTGGGACCGAATCGATTCGATGAGGTGCGAGAACTCGCTCGAGCAACCGGCTGCGTCGTGCTCTTAAAGGGTCCCACCACGGTGATCGCGAGTCCCTCGGGCGCGTTGCGGGTGGTGACGTCGGGAACGCCGACCTTGGCGACGGCGGGCACCGGCGACGTCTTGTCGGGACTGATCGCCGCGACCATCGCCCGAGGACACGATTCCTTGAACGCCGCAGCGCTAGCCGCGCATCTGCACGGTCGAGCTGGCGCCCGATTAGGGCCCTACGCCACCGCGTCGGACGTCGTGACCAAGGTTCGCGAGTTGCTGCGCGAAATAAGTCGCGTGGGGCACTAGAAGAGTCGGCCGCCGCTCGAAACTCTCCGCCACGGTCGCCTTACGCGTTCTCTACGAGAGCGCGCCGTTGATGCGCTAAGAGAAGGTACGCCGAGAGCAATGGTCACTGGTTAAGAGCCCCGGGTAAATTCTCCGGGGCTCTTAACCAGTGACCGTCGCCAACTACTTCAGCCAGGACGGGATCCCGGTGCTCACCTTCTTGGCCGCCACCACTGGTCCACTGGGCGTGCTGTCCGTGGTGAAAATCTTGCCGGTTATCGCCTTCACCGCAGTCGAGCTGGTCACGGTCGTGAGGAAGCCACCGTTCAAACCTTGGTGATCAGTGGACGTGTAGCGCAGGGGCGTCAGCGACGGCGTTTGAGAGAACGTCGTGCTCGTCAGGGTCTTGAGAAAGCTGGCACGCGTGAACGTCTTGCCGGCAGCCTTGAGCGCCTCCACGAAGGCCACACCCCAGCCAATGCCGTACTCCATGTTGCCGTCCATCGTCGTGGTCGCGTTGAAGCCCGGGAACTGCGCCTTGTCCGCCGTCAGCACCTTTCGCATCCAGGGGATCCACGCACTGCTGCTGCCCGGCACGGGCAGGAAACTAAAGGAGACCGCCCCGACCTCGGGGTCGACGCTCAGTCCCTTCGCCGCCAGTGGCGCGAAGACCGTGGCCGGGTCCGAACCGACGCTCGAGATCACCCAGTGCGGCGAGTAACCCAACTGCAAGGCGGCGCCGAGCGCCGCGTCGGTGGCCCCAGGAATGGTGTCGAGAACGACGACCGTGCACTTTTCCGTCTGGAATCGCGCGAGGTATGGCCCGAAGGACGCGCCTTGGGTCGTAACGAGGGCCGCGACACTGTAGAGCTGGGTGTCGGCGGGCGTGACGCCCCCGGCCACCAAACCGGCCAAGCCGTCGGTCCCAAAGTCGTCACCTTGTCCCAGGAAGCACACGTTGGCCGTGGGGTACGTGGCGCTGAGGTACTGGGCGAAGATCTTGCTCTCTTCGGTGTAACTGGTCTGCCAACCGTAGAGTCCGGGGTAGGTGGTCGGATTATTCCAGTCCCGCGAGCCCGAGTTGACGAAGAACTGGGGAACGCCATTGGACTTGAGCAGTGAGCGCACCGAGTCCTGGGTGGGCGTGCCCAACGAACCCACGGTGGCAAAGACCGGTACCGAGAGCAGCGCGTGGGTCTGGCTTACCGTGCTCGGCGTGCCGGTGCAGCCGAAACCGGGTGTGCCGTAGCAGTCGTCCTTCAAGATGTACTTGATCTTGCGGTGGTTGATGCCACCCTTGCTGTTGACGTACTCAAAGACGGCGTCGGCTGCTTTGGCGACCTCGTTGTAGCCAGCGGCGGCGATGCCCGTGAGGGGCACCGTGGCCCCGATGGTGATCTGTTTAGCGGTGACACCCGGGGTGTGCGTCGCCGCCCCCGCGCTCACTACGGAACTGCCGGCCATCACGAGTCCCGTGCACAGCAACAGCGCTGCACCCGTGGTCCCGAATCGGCGCGCGTACGTCTTACTCATGTCTTGTCTCCCTAAAGTAATGCCTAACTGGTGAGCGTAGGTGGGCCAAAGAGTCAATGCAAGTCAGGTGGCACTTCGAACACGTCGTTTGGCCCAAAGACGTCGAACGGCCCCGACGATACCCATCGGCGCGAAGAGCATCGTCAAAATAAGTAGTCCGCCAAAGATAATCCCGGGCAACTGGCTGGCGAGGTTGCCCTGGGGGTTAATGCCCGTGTGCACCGTGAACCACGAGATCACGTTCGTCGAATACGCGTAGATGAGTCCACCGATCAACGCTCCGGGAATAGTTCCGATTCCCCCAATGACCACCAGGGACAAGATCGTGATCGAGAGGGCGAGTGAGTAGGTCGGGGGCGACACCGAATTGTTGATCAGTGTCCATAAGGCTCCGCCGAGGGCCGCGTAGGCCGACGACACCATGAAGGCGATGACCCGCGTGCGCGGCAGCGAGACGCCGACGAGTTCGGCGGCGACGTCGTTATCGCGAATCAATCGCATGGCTCGTCCGGTGCGACTGGCAAAGAGGTTGGCCATGAAGAAGAACGCGACACCCGTCACGACAATCGTGATATCGGCGAGCCACATCGTGTTAACCGTGAGCACCGACGTCTGGGCGTTAAAGAGACTAGAGAGCCAGTTCGGCGGCGTCACGGCGGTGGGCAGTTGCAGGCCCGCGTCGCCACCCGTCCACGTAGAGAAGGAGTTCACGATCGCGGTGAAGGCCACCGCGAAGGCCAGCGTCATCCCCGCGAGATACGGACCGCGCAGTCGCGTGGCCGGGAGCCCCAAGAGCAGACCCACGAGGGCGCCGCTGACGACGGCGATCAGGAGCGTCACGACGATCGGCGTCGACGCGTGGTGATTCGCCCATATCGCCACGGCGAGCGCTCCGACACCCATGAACGCGCTGTTGCCCAGAGAGATCTGTCCCGACGCGCCCGTAAGGAACGAGAGCCCCAGCAGGACAATCGACATGGCGGCGCCAATCGCCAGATTGAAGTTGGTGATGGACGAGAAGAAGTACGTGGCGAAGAGTGAGGCGTCGAGAACCACCACGGTCAGCGCCGTTCGCGCGAGCACCGGGTGAGCCTCTCGCAGGCCAGCGATCGTGAGCGTCGCGACACCCGTGATCGCCACCGCGAGCGCCAGGCCGAGGGCCACGCCGTCACGTACCGAGGAAGCGGTCAGTGCCGTGACCACGACGGCGACCACTAGGAGTCCGACCGTCACGGCCACGCGGCGTCGCGCCAAGATCCACTGCATCAGACTCGCCTCGCCGAGCTCTTGGTGAAGAGCCCGTTGGGGCGAACCATCAACGAGACGATGAGGATGATCAACGCCGTCAAGATGATGGCGTTCGAGTTCACGTAGTCCCCGACGAACTGGAGAATGATGCCGATGGACACGCCGGCGACGATCGCTCCCACGGGGCTGTCGAGGCCGCCCACCGCCGCGGCGATGAATCCGAACGCGAAGATCCCGTCCATCACCTGCGGGGTTAAGCCCGTGAAGAAGTTCGAGGCCACCAGCACGGTACAGATGGTGCCCACGCCCGTCGAGAGAATCCAGCCGAGGGTGAGCATCCGCCCGACGCGTACCCCGAGCAGTCGCGAGACCTCGGGCGCGAGCGCCGAAGCCCGTAGCTGGAGTCCGAGTTTCGTGAAGCGAAAGAGCACGGCGACCAAGGTCATGACGACGAGCCCCGTCACGATTTCGTAGACATTGAAGGGCGAGAGCGAGACGGGCTTGCCGCCCAGCTGCCAGTCAATGGGGGAAAAGGGATTGGGAATTCCTCGGGGCGTCGTCGACCAGATGGCGGCGGCGACGCCTTCGAGCACAATCAAGAAGCCGACCATCACCACGATTGGATTGATCTCGGGCTTGCCGTAGAGATGTCGAACCAGCACCCGTTCGGTCACCCCACCAACGGTGAATCCCGCCAGGATGGAGATGCCCACCAGGGGCCAGTAGCCCAGTTCGTGGGCGAACACCACCATGCCGAGGTAGGTGGCGAACATCGGCATCGCGCCCTGGGCGAAGTTCAGGATGCGCGTCGAGCGCCAAACCAGTACCAGACTCAGCGCCACCAGGCCGTAGATCACGCCGTTCGTGAGACCCGCCAAGATGTCGGAGATGATCCTCGAAGTCAGGAACACGTCCATCACTCGACCTTGCCGAGGTAGTGCTCGCGCAGATCCTCGTCGGCGACGATGTTGGCCGCGGCGTCGTTGGCCACGACGCGCCCGAGGTAGAGAATGACGGCGTGGTCGGAGATTCGAAGGGCGGTCGTCGCGTTTTGTTCGACGAGTATCACGGTGAGGCTCTTCGACGCGCACAGATCGCGAATCACGTGCATCAGTTGCGCCGTGACCAGCGGCGCCAGTCCGAGCGACGGCTCATCGAGTAAGAGAACCGTCGGCTGGGCGATAAGTGCGCGGGCCATGGCTAACATCTGACGCTCGCCGCCGGAGAGTTTGGCGGCGTGTTGCTTGCGTCGTTCGCCCAAGACGGGGAATCGTTCGTACTGTTCGTCGAGTCCATCGGACAGATTGACCTTGGCCATCATCGCGCCGAGGCGTAGGTTCTCCTCGACCGTGAACTCACTAATGACGCCACGGCCTTCGGGCACGTGTCCCACGCCGAGTCGGGCGATGTTCTCGGGCCTCTCACGTACCAGGGAGTGCTCGTCGAGTGTGATGGTTCCGTTCACCGGCTCCTTCAATCCACTGATCGTACGCAGCAGCGTCGTTTTGCCCGCCCCGTTGGCGCCGAGTACCGCGGTGATCATCCCGGTCTCGGCTCGAAACGAGACGCCACGCAGCGCCTGGACCGCTCCGTAGGAGACGGAGAGCTCTTCGACCGCAATCACTCGTCCACCCCGAGGTAGGCGGCGATCACCGCGTCATTGTCCCGGACTTCGCTGGGCGTACCCGAGGCGATCACATGACCGAAGTTCAGTACGACCAGCCGATCGACGAGCGGCATCACGAACTCCATGTCGTGCTCGACGAGCAGTACGCCCATCGTGGATCGCAGTTCAGTGATGAGTGCCGCGAAGTCCTCGAGTTCGGCTTCGTCGAGGCCCGACGCCGGCTCATCGAGCAAGAGCAGGGTCGGATCACACATCAGTGCTCGCGCCACGGAGACCTTCTTCGCGACGCCGTACGGGATCGCCGACGGTAGTCTCATCGCCATCTTGGCGATCCCCAAGCGTTCGAGCATCGCGAATGCGTCACGACGCAGCGCTCGCTCGGAGCGAACGCCACTCGGCAGCGACAAGAAGCCGGAAACGAATCCCCCGTTCGCTCGAACCTGGCCTCCCGCCATCACGTTTTCCAGCACCGTGCAGTGAGGGAACAGACCGACTCCTTGGAGCGTTCGGGCGACGCCGGCGCGAGCGAGCTGGTTGGGCTTTAGATTCGCGTGACCTTTATTGGGGAAGAGCACGCGTCCCTCGGAGGGCTTGATGAAGCCGCAGGCCACGTTGAACGCGGTCGTCTTGCCCGCGCCGTTCGGTCCAATCATGCCCACGATCTCTCCCGACGACACGGTAAACGAGACGTCGCTCAAGGCTCTAAGTCCCTCGAAGTGAACCGAGACGTGCTCTAGAGCAAGTGCCAATGATTCAGACGGTGGCGACATGGTGGTCCTAAAGTTACTGGGTTGCGGCGACAAGCGTAAGTCGTCCGCCCCGGGGCCTCACTCGCTCGTGGCCAAGAAGAATGAGGCGACGCGACGAGTCATCGGTCGTTAGTTGCGGCGTGGAGCACCGCATGAACATCTAAGGCTTCGTAAGAGATGGATCGTCAGGTGCTCTTGACGCCGGGTGTCGTTTCCAGCCGGAAGTCAGTGGCCGTCATCCACCGTTGACGGACCACCGAGATGGTTACCATCCGGTGCTGGCGTCAAACCGGCGCCGCCGGGCCGTGACCGCACTAGATAACTGGTGAGAGGCCGCCGTCGATGCTCACGCCTACGCCGGTGATGTAACTGGCCCGCGTTGAGAGTAAAAACGTCGCGAGATCGGCGAACTCTTCGGCTTTTCCTACTCGACCAAGCGGAACCTTCGATCCCTTGGCCAGGTTCGCGTAGAACTCCGTCAACTCGGTGTTTGCATCCTTCGCCCGACGCACCCACTGGCCCGACTCGATGAGGCCGATCAAAATGGCGTTCACGCGCACGCCGCGCGGCCCTACTTCATTGGCCATGGCCTTCGTCAGCGCGAGCCCCGCCGATCGCGAGGCCGTCGTGGGTGTCGAGTTCGCCCCCGGGGAACGAGCCATAATCGCCAGCACGTTCACGATCGAACCGTTCGTCTCCTCAAGTGCGGGTAGCACGCGACGTGACACGTGCAGTGCGGAGATCACCTTCAGCTCGTAGTCCTCACGCCACTCATCATCGCTTGAGTCGGCAATCGAGGTGCCCGCGCTACGCCCGGCGTTGTTCACCGCCCCGTCGAGACCGCCAAAACGCGACAGCGTCTCGTCGACAAACTCGTCCAATTCAGTGGCGTTCGTGACGTCGGCTCGAAAGCACAAGGCGCCGGGACCTAACAGTTCTTGCGCTTGTGCGAGGCGCTCTGCGTCACGTCCACACACCGCGACGCGCGCTCCTTCTTCGACCAATCGGCGAGCCAGGCCGAGCCCCAGTCCGTCGCTACCACCCGTGATGAGAAAGGCCCGATCACGTAGTTCCAAGTTCACGCGCTCATCCTTTGAACAGTTCCCGCACGAACGATGTTGCGGCGAGGGCCGGCTTCAGCCTTCATTGGTCACTGCAGGTAGTTCTCGACGACGCCTTCGGTTCGAACGGACGCTTGATTCGGGTCCTGGCCGGCGGTCCGACGAGCCCGGCGTTGGCGCAATAGGTCGTAGGCCTGATCGAGTTCAACTTCAACGGCGCGAAGACGCTCGCGCTGATCCTGGGCGAGCGGCTTGCCGTGGTGCGACTCTTCGAGCTCTTGCTCCTCGTTCGACAGCTTTTCGATTTGCTGCAGAATTGTGCCGTCGTCCATGACCCGTCCCTTTCAACCAGAGCAACCAGTGCTCGTTTCGCACCAGACTAGGCGCTGAACTGCGCCGCTGGGCACCGACATTGTGCTTGGCAACGACCGGCGAATCGACGTCGCCCGTGACGAGCGACATCCCTACGCTTCGTCGTCAGATCCACGCAGGGTTTGACGAACCGCTCACGAGGATCGAAAGGGCCACCGTCACGACAATGACGAGGGCCATGATCAACGAAACAAAGATTCGCGTGTGCGAGGCGAGGACCGCTCCCGCGAAGGCGCCGAGCAACATGCTCGCCACGGCAACGAGCCGACGGCCCGATTTCGAGCCGAGACCGCCAACGAGCGCGCTGTCGGCACCGATACCCGTGATGGTGAGGGTCAGTACCGTCGTCGTTAAGTCCGGCACCGCCAACTTTCGCGACGCGGCGTTTTGAACACCCCTAGCGAGAGCGAGCGCGACAATGAGCGCGTAGCGGTACCCTCCTTCGACCGGCGTAGCGCTAAGGACCGCGAAGACCAGTGCCACCGCGAGAAAGGCCGCTTGCACCTCCGCCGAGGCCGCGAGCAATCGACCTCGATGATCTCTCATTACGGCGATGAGCTTTGCCCATCGCCGCGCCGAAGAAAAAGGCCACCAAGGCCGTCACGGACGCCACGACCAACAGACCGTGCTCACCCGCGAGGGCGAATCCTAAGAACAGAATGTTGCCCGTCATGTTCGCGACGAAGACGTGGCCCAGTACGAGATAACTAAACGCGTCAACGAGTCCCGTGACGAACGTCATCGCGACGAGAAGTGGGGCTAGAGATCCGTGGGGCAAGTCCCTACCGGGCAGCAACGTATCACGTACGTCACAAAAAAAGTTCTCCATCAACGACTCCCTCACCCGTCGCGATCACCCTTCCGAGAAGACGTGTCGTACCTCGTTACAACCAGCGACGTCGCGAACTATATTCCCGTGTGTTCCACCCTGACCGGGTTGGGATCGGGCACGTGGGGCATCAACGCGTTGGGCGGTATGACGCCGAGCCGCCCGGCTTCAAAGTCCTGGAGCGCCTCCACAATCTCCGATCGCGTGTTCATCACGAAGGGACCGTAGTGCTCGACGTGTTCACCGATGGGTTGTCCCCCAAGGACGAGAAGCTCAAAGTTGACGGTTCGCGAATCCTGGACGTCGTCGGCGCCCACGCGCAACCAATCACCGCGACCAAAGGCCGCGAGTTGACCCACCTCGACCGGGCGCCGTTCACTGCCCACGTAGCCCGAGCCCGCCAGCACGTAGACCAGCGCGTTAAACGTGGGGTCCCACGGCAGATCCAGCTGGGCACCGGGAGCGACCGACACGTGCGTCATGGCCATGGGCGTGTGCGTCGATCCCGGTCCCTGGTAGCCCCCCACGTTGCCGGCGATGATGCGAACGAGCGACTCCGCGTCGGGAGAGGACACAAAAATAACGTCCTCCGCCTCCAGGCCCTGGTAGGCGGGCGCGATCATTTTGTCCTTTGACGGCAGATTCACCCAGAGCTGAATACCGTGAAAGAGGCCGCCGGACACGACGAGTTCCTCCGGCGGGGTCTCGATGTGCAGTATCCCCTTGCCGGCCGTCATCCACTGCGTCGCGCCATTTTCAATGAGACCGCCGCCGCCGTGCGAGTCCTGGTGTTCGAACGTGCCGTCGATCATGTAGGTCACCGTTTCGAACCCCCGATGCGGATGCCACGGCGTTCCCTTCGGCTCACCCGGCGCGTAGTCAACTTCGCCCATTTGATCCATGTGGACAAAGGGATCGAGGTCCCTCATGGAGAGTCCGGCGAAGGCCCGGCGAACGGGAAAGCCCTCACCTTCGAGGCCCTGCGGCGCGGTCGTCACCGACTTCACGGAGCGTTCGGTGTCGCCACCATGGTCAATGGCGGCGAAGTGAGCAAGATCGGCCCACTTCTCAGGAGTAACGGCTGGCATGAGGACCTCTCTTCACTAAAAATTAGAACACCACTTTATGCGGAATCTGAGCCAGATAAACAGGAATGCTGCGGGCACTTGAGCCACTTTCGCTCGCAGCTCAATCGACGCGTGGCCTGCGGACTTCTCACGTCTTGTTCTGGGAGAACTCGATCGACCGAGCGCCTCTTGATCGAGAACTTAGAACGAGATCGACGCGGGGCCGTGACGATATGTCACCAGCACCCGGAGGCGATATTTCCCTTGAGAAACCTTAGAATTCGAACAACAAACATCACGGGGCCGTCTCGTCCTGAACGGGCGCGGCCAGATGATGAACGTCTTTTCTAGGAATGTTGCGGTTTTTCGACAGATTTAGATGCTCGTTCTTCAATGAACTCGGCCGACCACCCGTGAGAGCGCAACGAATTTTCTTCATTCATTGTTACCTTATGAAACTTCGTCGTTCACCACGTCTTGAGTTTCCTCACAGACTTCTCACATTGCTCTCACAATCTGGCGCGAAAGACTAGAGGTTGTTCGAGAACATCTTGAATGAACTCAACGTAGGGAGAACCATGCGCACGGGAAGAATGAAAGTAGTGGGCCGATCGGTTACCGCACTGGCCATGGGAATGGCCCTAACGGTTGGCAGCGCAAGCCTCGCGTCCGCGTCGTCTCACCACGACAACGGCAACAAGAACCGCGACGTCGCTAGTGCCAAGGTGTCGACATTCGACTACGCGAACATCGGCCGAGGCGGCTACGTCATGGCCGTCAACGCAACGTCCATGACAGTGGAGACGTGGAGTAACGTGATCACGACCTACACGCTCACGACAACGACGAAATACACCGAAGGCAAGTCGCCGTCCTCCTCGGCGTCACTGGTCGTGGGTGACCGCGTCAACGTTCAGACGTCCCCCTCCGACCCCACGACCGCCATTTCAGTCAACATTGAGTTGGCCGAGTTGTTCGGCAGGGTCACGGCGCTGGGTACGGGCAGCATCACCATCATGGGTCCCCAGGGATTCAGTCGAACCATTGTCGTCGGCATGACCACGACCTACACCGAGGGCGGTGCGCCAGCAACGCTGGCTAACGTCACGGTCGGCTCGAAGATCTTCGCCCAGGGCACCATCGACGCCAACTTGACGTCACTGGACGCTGTCTCCATCGAAATCGGCAGTGCCGACAACATGGAAACTATCCACGGTGTTGTCACGGGATTCACGACGTCATCGGTGACGGTGCTCAGTAAGGACGCCACCTCAACGACGTTCACGTTCACGACCACGACCACCTTTAAGGGTGATGGACTCACCCTCAGCGCGGCGGACTTGGCGATTGGTCAGAAGGTCGGCGTCGAAGTGAATAGCGCCGCCGCGACCACCGCACTGAACGTCCACATCGAACTGGCGCACTTGGAAGGCAAGGTAACGGCCGTCAATGGTGTTAGCTCTATCACCATCTCCGGGCCGCAAGGCTTCGCCCGCACGGTTGACGTGAGTTCGACCACCACGTACTTCGAGCACGGTGTTGCGGTGACGTTTGCTGACGTCGTAGTGGGAGCGCGTATTCGTGCCGTGGGCACAATTGCCGCTGACCAGACGTCGCTCAACGCAATCCGCGTAGTCATCCATCACCCCAGGGTGGTAACACTCACGGCAGAGCCTCAGCAAAAGGGTAGTCACGGTCACTACGGCGACCAGGGATCTGGTGGCCGAGGTCACCACCGTAAGTAAGTAGTTTCCTTCAAAGTTTTCATTCAATCCAGCTGGCACGTGACCATGAAATCGAGGTCGAGTGCCAGCTGGATTGACAATTCTCGGCAACATTTAGGACGACGGCGAGAAACTTGTCGGCATGATTCCGACTTCAATCGCTCAGTTCGCTGCTCGCTCCCGGTAAGTTAGTAGGTGGAAAAGGCACCAAATCGTTGATGCTAAAGAGAGTCTGAGTTCCTAACTGAAAGATGGATAACTTGAGCACCGCCATCAGTTGGCTTTGCGATATGGACGGCGTCCTTATCAACGAAGGCCGCATTGTTCCTGGTGCCGATAAGTTCCTTGATCAGCTCCGCGCGACGGATCGATCGTTCCTCGTCCTCACGAACAACTCCCTCTTTACTCCACAAGAGCTCCGCGACAATCTGGCTTGGCACGGTATCGACGTGCTGGAAGAGCAACTCTGGACTTCGGCGCTCGCCACCGCCCAGTTCGTTCACGATCAACGCCCCAAGGGTCGGGCCTTCGTGATTGGTGAGGCAAGTCTGCATGAAGCCCTGAGCGACGTGGGTTACTCCGAAGACACCGTGAGTCCCGACTACGTGGTTCTCGGTGAGACCTGGAACTACTCCTTTGACGAAATCACCATGGCCATCCGACTCATCGACCAGGGGTGCTCCTTCGTCGTCACGAATCCAGAAACGTTTGGAACGTCACCGGACGGGCTACTTCCGGGCTGCGGCGCGCTCGCGGCGCTCATTCACAGCACCACCGGCGTGAAGCCCTACTTCGTTGGAAAGCCCAACCCCGTCATGATCCGCGACGCCCTCAACATCCTGGGCGCCCACTCGAAGACGACGGTCATGATCGGCGATCGAATGGATACCGACATCATCGCCGGCGTTGAGGCCGGCGTCGAAACAATCCTGGTTCTCTCCGGCGTCACCCAACGCGACGAGATCGAGCAGTATTCGTACCAACCCTCACGCGTCATCAACTCCGTCGCGGATCTCATCGACGAGTTGTAGGCGTTGGGCCACCGTCGCGGGTCGCGAAGGACGTATCGACGCTCACCGCGTCGTTACATGCCGGTCTGTTGCAGCGCCGCCAGGAACGACTCCGCCCAGTCGTAGACGTCTCGACGATAGGTCTTTCGACGCATTCGCGACATCCGGTCTCGCGCTTCCTTCGGTCCGGCGTTCACCGCCAGGCGAATCGCGTCCTTGATTCCCTCCAGGTCGTGGGGATTCACCATGAACGCACCACGAAGCTCCGCGGCGGCCCCGGCAAACTCACTCAACACCAGTCGACCCGTCAGATCCCGGCGGGTCATCACGTACTCCTTGGCCACCAAGTTCATGCCGTCGCGAAAGGGCGTCACGATCATGATGTCCGCCACCAAGTAGAGGGCCACGAGTTCGTCGAAGGGAAGATTCTGGTGGAGGTAGTGAATAACGGTCTTTCCGACCTGCCCGTACTCCCCATTCATCTCACTCACGGCTTGTTCGAGATTATGACGTTCGCGTTCGTAGTGAGCGTCGGTCTCTCGACTGGGAACCGCCACCTGGACCATGACGTGCTTATCGGTGGAGAGAGAACCGTCTTCGAACAGTTCGGAAACCGCCTTGATTCGCTGTTGGATGCCTTTGGTGTAGTCCAGACGGTCCACCCCGAGCAGGACCAGCTCGGGGTCGCCGAGATCTTTCCTGATTTCAACCGCTCGAGCGCGAATGGCGGGATCGTTCGCCAGCGTGATGATCTGTTCGCAGTCCACCGAGATGGGAAACGCTCCGACGCGAATGGTGCGGCCATTGAGATCAAGAACCGAATCGGTGCCCGTGGCGGACGACTGGCGTCTCGCCATTCGCGAAAAGTTTGAGGCGGCCTGGGGAACCTGAAAACCAATGAGGTCCGCGCCGAGCAGCCCGGTCAAGATCTCTCGCCGCCACGGCAACTGCATGAAGAGTTCTATCGGCGGGAACGGGATGTGCAGAAAAAACCCAATTCGCACGTCGGGTCGAAGCTGGCGCAGCATTTGTGGGACGAGTTGGAGCTGATAGTCGTGAATCCACACTGTGCCACCGGGCGCGACGGACTCGGCGATCGCCGTGGCGTAACGCAGATTCACCTTGGTGTACGTCTGCCACCAGTGTCGGTGGAAGGTCGGCGCGCGAATGGCGTCGTGGTAGAGCGGCCACAACGTGGCGTTCGAGAAGCCGAGGTAGAAGTTCTCGTACTCCTCTTTCGTGATATCGACGGCCTTAAGACGCATTCCCTCGTAAGCGAGGGGCAGCTCTTGGTACTCGGAGGTGCCGGGCCATCCAATCCACAGCCCGTTTCGATTCTGTAGTACGGCGGTCAGCGCCGAGACCAAACCCCCGGGACTGGGCTTCCATCCGTCGTCGCTATCGACCGAAGAGGGTTGCACGGGCAGACGGTTCGCCACGACGACCAAGTCCGCCTTGGCAGAATCGCGACTTGACACTCGCTCTTTCACCACGACCGGTTCCACTTGTTTGCTGGCTTGGTCCAACATGATTCGTTCCTGATCAAAAACCTAATGCCCTCAGTTGGCGTCGTGAGAGACCTGCAACGTTACTTGATAAGCGGAACTGCCCCAACTCATCAAATTATCGTAGTGCTGCGATCATCTTTTCCGGCGGCGTTCCACCAGCTGGGTGAGCCGGCCACGCCGGTCAACGTTTCACTGGCTCGCTGCTCGGCCTCAATGACGTGCAGGACCGCGTTGATCAACGAAAGGTGCGTCAACGCTTGGGGGAAGTTACCCAGGTGCCGAGCCGTCTTGGGGTCGAACTCTTCGCCAAAGAGCCCGAGGGCGCTCGAGGCCCCCACCAACTTCTCACAGTTGGTACGAGCCATGTCGAGCTCGCCTATTTCAACTAGCGCCGAAACGAGCCAGAAGGAGCACACCGTGAAGCTCCCCTCATTCTCGCCGCCAATTCCGTCGTCGGTCGTTGACGTCCGGTAGCGATAGACGAACGCTCCGTCACTGAGTTCGTCCGCGATGGCGAGGACGGTCTTACGAATTCGTTCGTCGTGGGCTCCGAGAAACCCCACGAGCGGCAACAACAAAAGTGACGCGTCGAGTTCATTCGAACCGTACGACTGCGTAAAGCATCCGCGCTCGTCGACGGCGTTTTCGCACACGTTGGCGTGGATCTCTTGTGCCGCGTTCCACCAGAGATCGGCTCGGTCCCGTTCGCCGCGAAGTGCCGCCAGTCGGGCGCCGCGATCGGCGGCCACCCAGCACATGACCTTGGAGAACGTAAAGTGCTTCGGCTCGCCTCGTATCTCCCAGATACCTCGGTCGGGATCTTTCCAGCACTTCAGGGCCGTTTCGACCGCCTGCACCACGATTCGCCACGATCGTTCACTCAAGGAGTCCCTCGAACGCGTGTGTTCAAAGACGCAGTCCACGATGGCGCCTAGGATGTCGAACTGCACTTGGTTGTAGGCCGCGTTACCCACGCGCACGGGTCGACTGCCTCCGTAGCCCGTCAGGTGATCAAGCTCAATCTCGATCGGCGCGCCGGCGCCCTCGACCGGGTACAAGACCTGCAACGCGGCGCGCATCCGCTTGCCCGTCATGACGCCGCTCTGGGGTTCGAGGACGTCGCCCAGAAACGCGAGGAAGTCGTCGGCCTCGGTATCAAAACCAAGGGCGTGCAGCGCGCGAAGGGCGAAGGCGGCGTCGCGAACCCACGTGTAGCGATAGTCCCAGTTACGTCCGCCCCCGAGGTTCTCGGGCAGCGACGTCGTCGGCGCCGCTAACAGCGCGCCCGTCGGGGCGTAGGTCAGGCCCTTGAGCGTCAGCGCACTGCGCTGGAGGTACTCCCGCCACGGGTGGTCGGGGAAGCGCCCACCGTCGATCCAATCGCGCCAGAAGCGACTCGTCTCCGCTCGACAGGTATCGACTTCAGCTCGGCTCGAGGGCGCCGGGGAATCGGTCCAACCGAGGACCACAAACGACGTCTCACCCTCGGTCAGACGGTGACGAGCGCGCACCGCTCTTCCCTCAATGCCAAATCTCATGTCACCGGCCAACGTGAGGTGCGGAAAGTCAGCGTTCGTGGTCTTCACGTGATCGTAGGAAGTACCCTCGTACTCCCACTCCGCGTCCACGCGGCCGTAGTCGAATGTTGGTTCACAGTTGAGCAAGATATCGACGCTCCCGTGCAGGCACGTCGCCGTTCGCACGAGTACGTGCTTGGCGTCAAAGTCACCGGGTGTTCGACGGTGGTGATCGGAACGCTCACCGGTTCGGTACCACGGCGCGACCGCCAGGAAGTCGTTGACGATCAACCAACCGCTGCGGGTCTGCCAGGTCGTCGCGAGCACCATGGTTCCGGGAACGTACTGACGGTGCGCGGGAACGGCACTGTCCACGGGCGCCAGTCGAAACGATCCGGCGGCCCGGTCCAAGATCGTGCCAAAGATGCTCGGATCGTGGGGCTTGGGAATACAGAACCACTCGATAGAACCGGTAGGCGCCACCAGACAACTATTTTCACAGTCGGAGAGAAACGCGTAGTCCGCAATAGGTGGGAAAATCGTCTCGAGCGTCTCTTGGTTTGGTATGCCCACCAGTCCCGACTCCCCCACTCGAGAAGCGAAGAGGGGCTGGGGCCTTCGGGGCCACAACCCAATATGGTCGTCCAACGCTCTTGCTGCCTGTGACCGCTCACTCATCACGTAGTTACTCTTTTCCGTAAACTTATTGTCTCAACAACCGACGATCTGACTCTCGGCACCGTCAGTGACCCTTGATGGCTATTTTAGTTGCGAAGGACCGCAAACAGTGGGCAGACGACATAGTATTTGAGATACTTCACGCGTCGATGGTGCTCGCGCTCGCGCGCTCGAACGTCATCACGAGTGGAATCGTCAAGGTGAACCTTCTTCACGGGCAAACTATCCTCAAGATGTAGTTTTCAACGCTCGGGAGACCCCATGGACAACACCACCGCCGCCGCGCTACTTCTGGCTGAACGAATTCGAGTGCAGGAACTGCTGGGTGAATCGTCCGACGCCGCCGTCGACGGTCGAGCAGGCGCCAACGAACCAGGTGACATGAGTGATCCGGCCACGTCACTCACCTTGGAAGAACAGGGGGACGCGGTGACGGCGAGTCTGCGCCAGCGCTTGTTAACCATCGAACGAGCGGAACAACGTCTACGCGACGGAACCTACGGGCGCTCAGTACGAAGCGGACTGGCAATTCCGGACGAACGTCTCGAAGCCGACCCGGCAGCTGAGCTCACCGTTGAAGAAGCTCAAGAGATTTAACGTGGCGCGCGCCGACGAGAAGGGGCCGACATGAACGTATGGCTTCGCGTCTTCGCGGGACTCTTCGGTCTGACCCTTCAGATCGTTGTTCTCGACGCGGCGATTCGCACCTTTCTGCTTCCGCGAGTTGCCAGTGTTCGACTCAGCCGCGCCGTGGCGAAAACGGTCGGCGCAGTCTTTAATCTGCTCGCGCGTTCCAGCAAGTCGTACCCGACGAGAGATCGAATCCTTTCGATGTACGCGTCCTTTGTCTTATTGGCCTACCAGGCCACGTGGCTCGCCATGAGTTTGGTGGCCTTCGCGTTTGGCTTCATCGCGGCCGGCGCGTCGAACTTTTCGCTCGCTTTTCAAATGTCGGGATCGTCGCTGTTCACGCTGGGCACGACCGCGGCGCACGGCGGTGCATTGACCGTTCTTCAGTTCGTCGAAGCGGGCGTGGGTCTCACGCTGTTGGCGCTGCTCATCTCCTTCATTCCGACGTTGTACAACGCCTTCCAACGGCGCGAGTTCTCGGTCTCACGACTCTCCGTTCGTGCGGGCATCCCGGCCACGCCGTGGGGTGTGCTCGAGGTTGCTCAAAGTGTTGAGTCGTACGAACGACTCGACGAACTGTGGCGCGAGTGGGAGCAGTGGTTCATCGAGGTCGGTGAAACCCACTCGACGCTCACCATCCTCAACTACTACCGCTCGCCGAGCGCCGACCAAACGTGGATTGGCTCGGCCGCCACGGTGCTCGACGCCGCCGCGATTTTCAACGCCGCCGTCGACGCCAAACCGTCGCCCACGGCGGGCCTGTGCATCCGCTCGGGCTGGCTGACGCTGCGAAAGCTGGCCGACTACTTCAAAGTTTCCTATCCGCTGCAACTGGACCGTACGGTGCCAATATCTATATCTCGAGGAGAGTTCGACCTGGTCCTGCTGCGCCTCGAGCGGGCTGGCGTGCCACTCCTCGCGGACCGCGAAGCGGCCTGGAGCGACTTCACGGGCTGGCGAATGAACTACGACGCCATCATCGAAGCCTTCTACCAACGCTTTAACTGCCCCAGAACCGATTGGCACAACGCGTCCGTTCAGCCGCTCTTTGGACCGTCGAACAAACGTGGTGCGTAGCGTCTCTCGATCCCCCGGGGTTCTTTCGTCGAGCATGCTTAAGATCCTCCGACCACTGAAGCGAAGTCTCGAGAACGAACCTCTACTTGGTTTTCGAGAACGTGGACGGGGCCACGAGGTCGGACGGTGAACCTATCCACTCGATCTGTACGCCCGAAGGCGTGGCGACGCGCGCGATCGAGGAACGAATCGATCGAGAAAGAACCAGTGCATCGTCGCCGGACGTCCCCAAGGGGTTACTCCCGTGCTCGCCCAACACGACCGCGTACGTGGTGATGACCGTATTCATGATGTGATCTTGGACGGCCATCGCGTCACAGCCCCCGGCCGCGTTGGTGAAGCCCGACTTCACGCCGACGACGTTGCCTTCACCGACGAACGGCGTGTAGGACTGGACGACGCCGACCACCGGTAGAAAGACCTTCGCCAGCGTAACTATTCCTCGAACCACCGGCTCACTCGTCATCAGATCGGCGGCGAGAGTGGCCTGGTCCTGGGCGGTGGAGAGGTCGCCATTCGCAATGCCCGTGACGTCGACGTAGTGAGTGTGGCGCAGCCCTAGTGCCCGGGCGTCTTGGTTCATTGCCGCGACGAACGTTGCTTCGTGCATGCCCGTGAGCGCCACCATCAGTTGCGCGTAATCCCCGGCCGAGTGAACGAGCACTCCGTTCAAGAGGACGCGTTCGCACAGCCTCATGCCTTCGTCAATTGCGACGCTTGATTGACCGGTCGCGACGTCGTAGTTATAGATTCCGACGTCGCCAGTGCTCACCGTTAGGCACGGCCCGCTCTGTCCGGGACCCAGTGGAAATCTGTGGAGCACCACCCAGGTCGTCATCATTTTCGTGAGACTCGCGATCGGCACGCGGGGTTGAAAAGGAGAGGCCGCGGCAACGGACAGTTGCGGTACGGCCACCGCAGCGCTTCCCACGTTTGGCCACGACAGGCTCGGCCTCTTGGGAATCGTCGTGGTGGTCGTGGTGGTTGGACTGGTGGTCGTTGTCGTGGGGATCGTGGTCGTGGTCGAAGTGGTGGTGGTCGTTGTCGTGGGGATCGTGGTCGTGGTCGAAGTGGTGGTGGTCGTAGTCGTGGGGATCGTGGTCGTGGTCGAAGTGGTGGTGGTCGTAGTCGTGGTTGTGGTGGGGGGCGACGTCGCGATCGCGGGACTCGCCACCAGGAAGAGTCCCGCCACAAAGCCGCAGATAACGGTCACGAGCAGTGGTATCCGGCGATTTCTCGAAAGAAGCGGCGGTCTCACTTCCTCAATTTACCTTGTCCGATAGGCCGCCTCTTGGAGAGGACGACGCCTTACGCCACGAAAATGAGAGCCACCATCCGGAAACCTTAGGAATCGACCGCCCGCGACGTCAGCGATGGCAACGATCGACTGGTGCCAAAGACGAGCCGCGGTAACGCAGAAGTAATCTGACGCCAAAGTAACCTTGACCTATGAATTCGAAGAGCCCTTGGGTTCCCTACCTGATGGCGGCGAGCACGATCGCCCTGGGAACAATGACGATAACCACGGCCGCCCAAGCCGCCAATCATCGCACGAGCGCCGTTCCCTACTCAATTCGACTCGAGGATCAGTTTCTCGCGACACTTCGATACCTGCCCGTCAACTTCAAGCCAACGGTTGGCAAAACAACGACGACCACCACGACGCCAACGTCGACGACGACCACGACAACCACGACTTCAGTAAGTTCAACCACGACGCCAACGTCGACGACGACCACGACCTCAACTCCCCCTACTACTACGACGACGTTGCCGAAAGCAAAGCGTACGAATCCAACGAAACTGCAAAAAGGAAGGTTCGTGTGGCAATTCGACTCGTTGCCGGCAGCCTTCAGAGCTCAGTGGCGAGTAGGCACGAACAACGTGATCCTTGAAGGCGCTCTCATGCGGTTTCAATCCGTTCACGGCTTTAGTGTGACGGGACAAATGAGCGGTGCCAACTGGAAAGCTCTCACGGATGCAGTACTCAAGAATCAGAGAGATCCAATGAGTTACAACGTCGTCTTAGTCAGCCAGGCACTTCCCCAGAGGATGAAACTCTACGAAAATGGAAGGGTGGCGTTGACCTCTCCGGTGAACACGGGCATAAGCGCCGCCCCGACGCAAAACGGAACGTTTCCGGTCTACCTGCGATACACGACGACGACGATGTCGGGTACCAATCCCAACGGCACCTCGTACTCGGACTCGGGAATACCGTGGGTCTCGTACTTTAACGGAGGTGACGCGCTTCACGGCTTTATTCGTTCCTCTTACGGCTACCCGCAAAGCTTGGGTTGCGTCGAAATGACTTTCGCGAACGCGGCCAGCTTGTGGCCCCACACGCCCGTAGGAACGTTGGTGACCGTTCAATAGATTGAGATTTTCGGTTGAAACTTTTGTCCATCATCGTTAAAACACGTGCTCTACGCGAAACCGTTCGCACCCGTTGTTCGACCTCGCCGAAGAGGTGGTACAAGAAGCGTTCGTCATCGCTACCTAACGTTGGCCGCGCGACGGCTACCCTACCCACCCGCGTGCCTGGCTCGTCACGAGGGCAAGCCCTCGCGTCGTCGATCGACTTCGCCGAGATCACACGTTGCAAGTGAAAACGGCGCTACTCGCTGCGCCCGACGCTTTGGATAGCGACACCGACACGACGACCATCTCCGACGAGCGACTCGAGCTCATCTTTACTTGTTGTCACCCGTCGCTCAACACGGAGGCGCGCGGTGGTGTTGGTTTACGACGACGCCGAGCGACGGCTCTACGAACGTCGAATCGTCGAACTCGAATCGACCAGCGCGGTATCCGAGCGTGATCTCAACTTGACCCGCCAAACAGATGGGGACGTGTCGTAGTCAGGCGGTGATTGGCCTAGGTGCGAAGTGAGCGGGTAAAGCGCGTGGGCGACGTCAATTAAGTCCTCGCAGCTGCGGGTCTATCACCGAGTAGCTCCGCGAGGTCGGTGACGACGACGTCGGCGCCGTGGGCGCGAAGTTCGTCGGCGTACTCGTGCGTGCCCGCGGTGTCGTGATGGTCAACGCCGACCACCAATCCAAAGTGCCCGGCTCGTCCCGCCTCGACCCCGGCCAATGCGTCCTCGATGACCACGGCCTTTATGGGTTCGACCCCAAGCTCCTTCGCACCCTCCAGATAGCTGTCGGGCGCGGGCTTACCGGCGAGATGGTGTTCTTTGACCACGTGGCCGTCAATGAACGTGTCGAAGAGATCGATGATGCCCGCCGCCTTGAGCGCGGCCTTGGTATTTTGACTAGCCGAGACGACCGCAACCTTGATTCCAAGTGTGCGAAGCTCCTTCACGAGCGCTATCGCTCCGTCAAAAACGGCGACCCCTTTGGTTTTCATGACCTCGAGGACGAGGTCGTTCTTACGATTTCCTAAGCCTTCAACGGTGCGAGCGTCGGGCGGGTCCGTATCAACTCCTTCGGGAAGTTTAATTCCCCGTGCGGCGAGAAAGTTACGAACGCCGTCCTCTCGAGGCTCGCCGTCGACGTACTTTTCGTAGTCACCCTCCGCATCGAACGGCGCGTACGTTTTACCAGTGCGCTTTGTCTCTTCGACGAGAAACGCGTCGAAAGCTTCCTTCCACGCCTCGGCGTGCACCGAAGCAGTCTTGGTCAGCACTCCGTCCATGTCGAAGAGCCATGCGTCGTAGGCCTCGATGTTCACCGATGCGGGCGTCAGATCCCGCGCTGGCTTCTCACTCACGTCGTCACTCTTCGTATTCTTGCCAGGTGATAGCGCTACGGTGCACCGGCGCGCGCCCCGCGGGCTGGCTGGGCGTGGCGATTGGCGTTGGCAACACTTCGTTCTCGGTCGTGTCGCGTACCACGGGGTGATTCATCGACACGGAGATCGTCGTATCGAAGTGCATCAGATCAAGGGGCGCACCTTCTTTCAGCGTGTACGTGGTGGTTGCTGGCGTCGTTTCGACCCGGAGACGTCGGCCACGAAACATCACGTTGAACGCCAGTCGGGTGATGCCTTTGGGCAGCCGAGGAGCGAACTTGAGCGAGTTATTCCATTCGCGCATGCCGCCCAGACCGGCGACCAGGGCAATCCAGGTTCCGGCCAGCGAGGCAACGTGCAGACCATCACGAGTGTTGTGCTCGAGATCGTCCAGGTCCATGAAGGCCGCTTCAGCCAGGTAGTCGTGGGCCAGGCCGAGATAGCCAACCTCGGCCGCCATGACCGCCTGGATGCAGGCCGACAACGACGAGTCGCGCACGGTGAGTCGTTCGTAGTATTCGAAGTTGAGCTTTTTCTGCTCGGCCGTGAAGGCGTCGCCTCGTAGGTACATCGCCATCACCAAGTCGGCCTGTTTAACGACTTGTTTGCGGTACAAGTCAAAGTACGGAAAGTGCAAGAGCAACGGGTACTCTTCTTTGCTCGTCCCAGCAAAGTCCCAGAGTTGGTGTTCCGTGAACCGTTCGGACTGCGAGTGGACACCAAGGGTGTGATCGAAGGGAATGACCACGGACTCGGCCGCGGCTCGCCAGTCCGCAATCTCCTCGTCGTCGACGTTCAGTGGCCCGGCCGCTTCGGGGTTTCGTTCAACAATGTCGGCGGCGGCTCGCAGATTCCGCTGGGCCATGAGGTTGGTGTAAATATTGTTGTCGGTGACCGCGCTGTACTCGTTGGGGCCCGTCACTCCGTCGATTCGAAATCCCCCGTGAAGATCGAAGTGACCGAGAGAGCGCCAGAGCCGGGCGGTGTGGACGAGTAGCTCAAGAGCGACGTTGACTTCGAATGCTTCGTCGCCCGTGACGTGAAGGTATCGGATGACGGCGTCGGCAATGTCGGCGCCCACGTGAAACGCCGCCGTCCCCGCCGGCCAGTACGCCGAACACTCGGTTCCCGTGATCGTGCGCCACGGAAACGCCGCCCCCTTCAAACCCAACTGGTTCGCCCGATGGAGCGCCAGCGAGAGCGTGTCGTAGCGCCACGAGAGAGCGTGGGCCGTGACTTCGGGCATCGTGTAACTAAACACGGTGAGGACGTAGCTCTCGGTATCCCAAAATGAGTGCCCGGCGTAGCCCGTGCCCGTCAATCCCTTGGCGGCGATGGCCCGGCGCTCACTTCGAGCTCCCGATTGGAGCACGTGAAACAGTGAGAAGCGTGCCGCCTGTTGGATCTCGTCATCGCCATCGATCTCAACGTCGGCCCGCTTCCAGAAATCGTCCAAGTACTCTCGTTGCTCACTGAGCAGGCCGTCCCACCCGGTTTGGCGGGCCACGGTGAGCGCGGCGTCGACTTGGTCGCGCAGCGCCTCCTTGGATCGTTGCGCCGACCAACCGTAGGTGACGTACTTGACAATACGCAGACACTCCCCTGGTTCGAGCGCGACGGTCACCGTTACTCGACCGAGGTCGGCAAAACTCTCGGACGAAACTTGCGTGCCGGACGGCCCCTCCACCAGGTGATCCATGGCCGCGGCCATCGTCAACTTGCTGTACTTGGTGCGATGCACGAGTTCGGCCGAGGCCCCGTCGTTGGCGTGCATTCTCGAGCGCCACGGCGAGTTGAGCACCGACGAAACGCGCGGATCGCCAACCGCGGGAGGCGGCGACTCATTAGCGACCAGTTCAGACTGCACGACGAGGCGCACCGGGTCATCGATCGCTTCGACCTCGTAGTGGATGGCCGCCACCGAGCGTTGAACCAGCGACACGAGGCGCGTCGTGGTCACTCGAACTCTTCGATTGGACGGGGAGGTCCACTCGGCGCGACGATGCAGCACGCCAGCACGAAAATCGAGGAGGCGTTCGTGACTGTGCAGTTCGCCGTAGCGCACGTCGAACGGTTCGTCCTCGACGAGAAGACGAATCAGTTTGCCGTCGGTCACGTTGATCATGACTTGGTCACTGAGGGGGTACCCGTAGCCCCCTTCGGCGTACGGAAGTGGTCGTACTTCGTGGACGCCGTTCAGATAAGAGCCAGTGAGACCGTTCGGATCTCCTTCGTCGAGATTTCCGCGCCAACCAATATGCCCGTTCGACAGCGCAAACAGCGACTCGCTTTGCGCCAAGACGTCGAGATCCAGTTCAGTTTCGCGCAGACACCAAGGTTCGACCGGGAAGGCCGGGTGATCAATCATGACGTGGCGTCAGCGCAAAGCTCGTCAAGCCACTCAAATTCCTTGAACCGCCGAGCTGCGGAAGCTTCACCGGGTCCTCTAGCAGTTTGGCGATGACACCCGCTGGGACTTCGATCCTTCGAGATACTGAAACGGGTTGGTACTCACTATTTTCCAAAAGCAAACCTCCCGTCTCTTCGTAGAGTGTGGCGCGACGACGTCTCGTAGGCAGATCGTTCAAACCCGTAGGACCTGCCCACTGCGTTGTGAGCGAACTTCGTAACTCGAGATAGCAGGCGTGGCCTTTCGAGAGATCTCGCAGCTCATCCGAAGTCGTTAGAGGGTGAATCCGCCTTCGGGCGGAGTCTCGCCCTCTTTAGCGGCTTCGGTGTCGGGCTCGACTGAATCCGCTGCGTCGAGGGGACCGCTTTCGGTCTCGAGCTTCGTCAACTCGCCTACCAGTCGATCAATCTCACCGGAAGTATCGCCAGTAGCGCTTCCCGAGCGTTGCGCGTACACGGCCGCGCCCAGTTCGCGCAACAGACCGTCCGCGCGACGTTTCGCTTGCACGTCACCGATCTTGGACTGTCCCGCCTTGCCCGCTTCTTGAGCTTTCTGAGCGAGTTGAGCCGCCTGTGCCTTCATTTTGTCCATTAGAGCCATACTTCACCTGCTTTCTATCTAGAGTCGACCGAGGAGTCCCTGGCGCAATGGATTTGAATCACTCTGGTCCTGGTGCTCGTCATCTTCGAACTCGCGGTGCAACGTTGACTGAAGTATGACAGGTCCGTCACCTGAAAGGGTTACGAGATTGATACCGGAACCACCAAAGGCCGCCGTCATGATGGTTTGCGCGTTCAAGGCGCCCACGCGTTCAACGTTAAAGGCGACCGAATCCGCGAAGGCCACGACCGCCCCGCCGTGGACTTGAAGTTTCCCGCCGTAGTCGGAGGGATTGAGCTCGAGCAGACTGCCTCCGCCGCCGAGGACTACGGTGCCGGACCCGGTGAAGTGCTCGAATATGTAGCCATTGCGTGAACGACGACCGAGATTGAATCCCGTGAAGTCGATGTCGTACTTGACACTCGCCTCGGCGCAGATAAAGGCACGACTCTCCGCGCGCCAACCGATCGTGCCGTCGAGTTCGATGACGCGTACTTGCCCGGGTACCTCTCCGGCGAAGGACACGAGTCCCGATCCGCCCGATGGCTTGAACCACTGGAAGGCGAGACTCTGACCCGCGAGGGCCCGTTTTCCCACCTCGGTCGCCGTGGCCACGACCGATTTCAAAAACCCGCCGCTACTCTTCTTGGCTTCCTGGTTTGCCGCATCCGCTTCGCCACCCGGCACTGACAGGCGCGTCTCAATCGAGACGTTGGTGGTCTTCCAGCGGAATTTCGTGGCGTCCGCGAACATCGATTGGTCGGCGTCAAGTTGGCAGGTTATGTTCTGCGCAAACTCACCGCTCACTTTGCACGTAATGGCCATGTCTCACCTCGTCACCGCAGGATAGTCCGACCCGTTGATATCTTACAATCGCGACAAGATAAAAGTTCTTGAAGATTGTCGGTAGCTCAAAATTGAACTCCTCCCGTGGCCCCACATCCTCCAAAGTAGAATGCTCAGCCACAACTCTGCACGTACGAGGGAGTTCCCGATTGTCGGGCTTGACCAGAGTTGGGATTAACCATCAAACACGACTCGTCAACGGCGACGAACTGGCTGGCGGGAATCTGCTTCAGTTGATCGACTTCGTTCGCCGACCACCGGGTGTCGGCCGTCCCTTGGAAGTACCAGTTGCTGCCGTTATCGGCCAAGATCAGTCCGTACGTCTTCATCGCCTTGAGGACGGTCTGACAGAACGAACTGCAGGTCGAAGCAGGCAGCGAAAACGATGAGTTCAGTCGAAAACGTGCGCCCATGGGCGGGCAGTTGGCGTTGGACTGTCCCGCTTCGTGCCGGGCGGGCCAAAGGTAGGACTGTTGCGTGCACTGGGCCGTGAAACGAATCGCGTGATTCATCGCACCCGACGCGACCTCGTCATAGTTGACGAGGCCCGGAAGAATCGGCAGACCCGCGGCGTCGGCCGAGGTGAAGCCGGCCGGTCGAAGCGCGTTCGAGTTAAGGTTCCAGATCGCCCCGGATCCCGCGTCGGATCGGCCCCTAGCTCGATAGTGCGTGTCGTATGTTTCGAAGAGCGTGCACGCGGCTGAGGTCGCTGATCTTGTGGGATCCACCATGATCGCGTGACGATCGGAGCCACCTTCAACGGGGGTATTTGCCGCGAGTGGGTAGGCACCCCGGTTGCTCTCCGAGGCGTAGAGGAACGTGATACGGGTGAAGACCGTTCGCGCGGGGACGATGAGCCAAGGGATCCCGTAGGGCTTCTTAGGGTTCGACGAAGGTCCGTAGTCCGGGTGCAGCAGCGTGGTCGACGCGCCCATGGAACTGAGCCAGGTCGCGCTGTTGGCATCGACCGGGAGTCCGGTGATTGGAGTGTTCCACACGTTGTCCGCTGGAAAGACGGGACACTTCGTTCGGGGCAACGTCGTCCTCGACGACGGCTCGTCGTGAGAAGACGCCGCGCTCGTGGGGCGGGTCAATGCCGAAGCGATGGGCACGTTGAGAGCAGTCGTACCAATGAGCACCATCGCGCACACGGCGACGACCGCGCGTGGTGTTCTACGTGCGAACATCAGCGCCAGCCAGCTTGCGGACCATCACGAGAAGGCGGACCGTTCGATCAGGGCCCGGAGTGGTTCGACGTACTCGCGCTCGGTACGCAGGTACGAGCCTCGGATCACGGTCCACGCGCGGATGCGAAAATCATCGAGTCCCGCGTCCACGAACGCGGCGATGCGCCGCTCCGTCTGGGCGCCGTCCTCCAGTCGATTCCCGATCGGATTCCAGAGAAACGACGATACGTCGTACTCGCGGTCAGCGAGGTACGGCTTGGGATCGATCGCGGCGTAGCGCTCGCCGGTGCGAAGGATGTTGTGGTGGTGAAAGTCGCCGTGCACGAGCCAGTCGCTAGCGCCGCCGATCTCCGCGAAGAGCTCGCGAGCGAGCGCCACGAGCTCGCCGCCCTCGCGCTCCGCTTCGTCGAGCCAGCGCGACACTTCAGGCTCGACCGAGCGAAACGGCGCCGTCGCCGGGCGCCACAGGCGTAGCGCGAGATCGACCGCGATCGCCGTCGCCTCGTCGTCGGGAAGTTGGGAGAGATCGTCGCCGGGAACGGCCCGCTCTTCGAGCAGCACTCGCCCCGAGCGGCGCAGCAAGCGAACCGCGCCGTCGCCGCTCCAGAGTTCGAGGGCGTCGCCTTCGTGCATCGACTCGTCGTCGCCCTCCCACGCGGATTTGATGACTCGACGCTCGCCCACCGGCGCTACGAAAGAAACGTTCGAAAGCGCAAAGGGCGCTCCCAACTCGAGCCCCCACTCGACGGCGCACGCTTCCGCGGCCTTCCGGGCGGCGGAGAGATCCACCATTGGCTCGAAGCGAGCGTCCACCGCGCCAGCCTAAGTCTTCCCTTCATGGACGTGAAGCGGACGAACTCGTCGAAGAAACGATTTGATCGTTGGTACAAATGCCGCCTCCACTTCAACCAAGAACGCGCCGACGGCGCCGGTGCAGAGGACGAGCCTTGCTCGTGGAGTCAGCTTGACACGGCTACGACGTTGCCGTATCTCTTCGTCGAGCTTCGAGCTTCAATCATCGTTGGGATCATTCGAGTCAGCGGCGGCGCCATCGATCATTCGCCTCAAGCTCTTCAGGCGCCTTTTCTCGATCCGCGCGATATCGAATCGACTCTTCCGTTTCGAAAGGGCCACACTTTCTTCGAAGCTGCGCTCGATCTCAATCTTCGAGTTCGCCTCATCGCTCTTGGCACCTCGAGCGTCATCACTTTCGCCATCCAATGGCTCTGTGGGCATTACACGCTCCTCATTCAGTGAGTCCGTTAGTCGATGACTGAATGCTACGAGACAGTTCCATCCCTTTCCATGAGGGTTAACCCCCAGAAGTGATGTCCCCGGGCTTGGAAACTCAGGTTTCCCCTTGATAACTGGATAACGGCTCCCCGTAAGAATCTCCGAAGCATCGCTAGCCCCGGACCAATCGAACTGAAGATAGCAACGGCGAGACTCCCTCGAGAACGGATCTCGTCGACCAGCGCTCGCGGCGCGTTGTGTGACGAGCGACCTGCGCCGCGGTCCATCTTCGTCTGAAAGGTAGGGAGTTTCGTCCAGTCGCGCGTACGACCTTGTACTCATGTTCTGCGCGGTCGACTCCGTGGTTGATTGCGCTTTGGCGAGTTCTAGGCTTCTTGAAGTGACAAGAAATTGGCCCGTTTTAAGCGTCGCAATTGGAACGGTTCTGGCCTCCACTCTTATCGTGGTGGCCGAAGGACCCGAAGCCCATTCATCGGTCGCATCGCAGTCGCAGTCCTTAATGAACGCTGCTTACGCACCCCTGTCAAATTCCGCACGCAGCGCATTGGACGTACGTTTCGTCGCACTTCGAAGCTCAGAGTTCGCCACCGTCCGGGTGACGGCGCCCGATGCCGTTTCAACGGCTGAAGTCGGGCTTGACCCAATGCCCTCGGGAACCAATGTCTCAGTTTCACTCGGAGGTCTCACTGACAAAGAAGAGATAGTCCACGACTGGATAGGAACAAAGTCATGGATTCCCAAAGCGATACCCGCGTACGTGATCACGATGTCTGGCTTGCACGTTCAGTCCTTGGGCCCGGGCGGTGCGTTTAATCCTGAGGAGATCGTTGTCGTCAACGCGAACAGCGGCAACGTTGTTGAGACGGTTTCGTATCGTTGAAAGACCCGTTCGTCACGCGTGATCCAGTTTCACCAACATTGGGGAGTTTCGAGTGAGGGTTCTAGTTGGAGTCCCGTAGCAACAGGTCGGGAACCACCCATGGGCGACTGCCCATGGACCAAGTGCTAGGTAAGCGAACTGGTCTTTCAACTGAAGGAGAACCTTTCAGAAGAGTCGACTATTGATAGACATCACGTCGGTGTCCAATTGTCACGACCACGATCAAAAGTATCCCGTCGTCGATTGTGTAGGTAATTCGGTAGTCACCAACCCTGAGTCGGTACGCGGGACGTCCGCGAAGTGGCCGGGACGCTGGCGGGCGAGGATCTTGTGCGAGGAGCGCGATCGCTCCCTGTAGGCGTGGCTGGACCGAGCGATCAATCTCGCGAATGTCGCGCAGCGCCGCGGGTCTGAATTCGATTCGGTAGTCGCTCACGACCAGCCAAGGTCACTCTTTACTTGCTCCCACGGAATGTTGTTACCTTCCTCGGCCAGAGCAGTGTCAAACGCCGCAATGTCTTGCGACTCCTCAAACGCGTCAAGCATTTCGTCATAGTGTCCGGGACTGACCACGACGGCGACGCGACGACCGTAGAGTTCAAGCACGACGGGTTCCGTTTGCGACATCTCGACTACTTCGGAAAGTTTCTCGCGTGCTTTGCTGACAGAGATTTTGCTCATATCACTATTGTACAACACACTTGATAGTCTTGTACAATTAGGGTCGGAGACCCAACGTGGCATTAGGTCGCGTGCCTCACACAAGCGACTACGGGCGCGAAAGACTACGGCACGCCGGACACGGCGTCGGAACCCGAAGTCGAATCACAACGATTAGATGATTCACCTTTGGTGGGTCGGACCCACCTGTCGCTAACTGGACGACGCAATTGAAATGGTGACTTTACCGAATCCGCCCAACTGCACATTCGCTGCACCAATGCACTCAGAAGACGACGCGGAAAACTTGACCTTCTGAATCGCTGGCAATTTTAGGGTGGATTTGAAACTCTTGTCACTTTCGCCGCCACTCTTTGTGCCGCAACCCATGGTCCTTTGCACCAAGCCACTCAGCGCTGGCTTGGACCTGAGCGAGAGTTCAATCTTTTTAGGACTGTTACCCTGACCACTCGTCTCGGCGACGGCGTACGAACCCGATGCGTGCCCCGAACTAACGACACGCCAGTGCGTCGAGGCACCCGCACTCGTCACGACCAGGCTCGAACCGACCAGAGCAAACGAGCTGACAAGAATAAACAGTCTCCCAGTTAACCGCGTCACGGTCCCCCTTGCTTCGCTCGAACCTACTCCGCCCGAAATCTCGAACACCGTACTGTCACCTCCACGACGTCGCACACTGCGGGTAAGTAATGAAACCGGCCCCGTCAGACCGCTTTACATTGGGGGAACCTGAGAGATGACGCGACGTCGCATCGTATCGGTCGTTTCTTGCAGACTCTTTCGAGAATCGCCTAGGAAACGCGAGCATTTTTTTGCAGTGAAACTGTCCGGTGTCGTCAACCCGCGGCAACTTCTCGTATCAAGCAGTGCCCACGAGCGTTAGGAACCTAACCGAAATCGAGCACCGATACCATCCGTTGTTGGCAGGTGAATCGAACGACGACCTGGGTATCGACGTTGGGTACACGCCTCGAGTCGCGCGAACTAGCTCCCGAGATTTCGGTGTTGGATCAACTCGATCCACGTAACCTTCGAGGGCGGACCAGCAATCCCACCTTCGGCGAGCGCTGAACTGAGACGGCGGCTCATAAACGCTTCCTGGTCTTTGACCGAGTTCCACACTTCGGTCACCACGAAGTGGCCGTCTTCTCGTAGACCCGCCGCATGAGAGATCATTCCCTCAGGCCAATCACCTTCACCGCTCTCCACGTCGATTCCGAGGGCCTTGTTGACCGCGTAGTACTCCTTCGCCGTCACTCCCTCGAACTCCAAGATCAATTCAGCTGCCATGACCCTCCCCTTTCCAGAGTGGTTGTGCCGTACGACACACGTGTGAGTGTTGCACATCTACGTCGATCGTGCCACTGAGATTTTCTGCACTTGCGGAGCGTGGTTGAGAATGGCACCGTGAAGGAGACCTCAGAGAAAAGACCGGACGGGACCGGTGCCCGAACTCGTGGTCGCGAGGGATCCGGCCCGTCGTTCTACCAGGGCGAAGACGTGATTCTCAACCTGGAGAGGTACTTGGTGCTAACAGTGCAACCTCGAAAGCGGCACGTCGTGCATGCTCGATGACGAAGTGGCGTTGTTCGGGTAGTTCGACTCGCTCCAGATCAGATCGGACCGGTTCACGCGTAGAGAGCCAACGGTACTGGATGACGTGGATGACCTGGGTGACGCGAAGATCCTTGGGACCTGGCACCACGACGTCGCGGCGGCGCCGAGGCGAAAAAGCTCCTGGCGTTGGCCCGACGGCGTCGTCACCGACGCGAAGATCGATCCGTCAGGAGCCAGCACGAAGGAGTTATCCATGGGGGCGTTGTCTGGTCCGTAGTTCATACCGGGAATCAAGGGCAGCGCGTAGTACGACCAGGTCGTACCGGAATTCGTCGATCGAAGTAGTGAGTACTGCGAGGACGGATCGAGCAACAACAGATCCTGGTTCGACGTCACGGCGAGCTGTTGGGAGAAGCAACTGTTGACCGTCGTCACCCAGGACGACGTGGTCCACTTGACCCCCGAGAGCGCCGTCACGTTCGACGGGCCCAGCAGGAGCGGCTGCATCGAGCCGTTCATGGCACAGTTGCCCCACTGATAGGGGCCGAACGTCGCGCACGGTCCGGTGCTCGGACAGCCGAGCGTCGTAGGCGCCCAACTCGCACCGCCGTTGGCGGTGACTTCAGCGCGCACCAAGCCGTTGGAGGTGCCCGGTGGAGCTCGGCGTCGGTTGGAAAAGTAACTGTTCAGCCCGGCAAAGAGTGCCAGCACACTGCGTCCTTCGGTTCTGAAGCCAGCGAAATCCTCTAACGAAGTGCCCGGCGGCGTGGGCACGGTACGCCAGACGGCTCCACTGTCAGTGGTGTAGAGACCCGCAATATAGACGGGTGGCGCGCCCAGGCCGGACGCAGTGTTAAATCCGGCGTAGACGGTGGCCGGGTATCGCTGATCGAGGAGCACGGTGGCGCACTGAGGATCTGCCGACGGAGAAGAAAAGATCTTGAGAACGGTCCCCGCCAACGCCGCCCGGGCGCCAACGGTGGGAACCGTAATCTCTGTGGGTCCACCGGTGATGTCAAGGCCCGTCGTCTGGCACCAAGCGATGAGGTTGGCGTTGCTCTCTGGGTTGACCGCGGACGGACCGGCCCACGTCGACGACAGAAGGCGAACGCGGCCCAGGTTGGCCCAGGTCTTGCTCGCCAAGACTCGCAAAATCTTGGGAGCCAGCACCACTTCGTAACCCCCGCTCTTTTGGGTTCGGTTGTACGAGAGAGATTTGTACGTCAGATCCTTGTTCGCTTGCGCGACGGAGAGGTCGTAGCCGGAAGGTTGGCCGATAATCGACTGAAGGGGCGCCCACCCGGTCACCTTCACTTCGTCGCCCACCGACGTCGCCGGGGCGCTTAAGCGCAACGTCTCACAGCGCTGTCCCCTCCCACACCTCGCGGACTTGGGAGCGTTCAACTGAATCGTGGTCCGCGCCTCGGCGGGGGTGTAGTCGCACCCCGAAATCGATCCAAGGCACTGTATGCCCACTTCGTAACTGCCTGACTGCAACGGATGCACCGACACGCCGCTAGTGCTACTAACCAGCCACGCCGTATCGGGCACCACAAGTTTGGTGTGAAAGGTCCTAGGTGATGACCAGTGAAGTTGAACGGACTCTTGAAGGCCCGTCCGACAGCCGTCCCAACAGAGATTGGCCAACGTTGTTTTCTGCGCCGGCGGTTTGCTCATGTACCGGCCCGTCACCGACACCGTTTCTCCGGGCGTCGCCGTTCTTGGACGCAACGACAACGAGATGTCGCCCTTGGGGATTGGTGGCGAGATCGTCGTGGTGGGAGCACCAGACACCTGTGCTGAGTTGATTAAGTACGTCTGCAGCGCGACCACGAGTGACGAACTGTTCAGGGCGGGTATCCGAAAACAACCCGTGACGTCGCCGTTGAAGGACTGTTGTACGAAGCCGTCACTCGATGGACACAGTGAACTTGGATCGACGCTCGCATTCGGAGTGATAGTTCGGTTCGAGTGAGCGGACGCGGTACCGTCCTGGGGAGAACCACAGCTCGCAAGAAGAATCGCCGCTGCCGTGAGCACGACTCCACTTTGGATCACGGCCCTGGTTCGGAGCATTCTCAAGTCCTGCATCGCGTAACTCCACGTGGTATCGGTCTCGCTGTTGGGGCTTCGAGCGAACTGCGAAACGACCCCAGTGAAGTTGCCCCCATGACGGCGCCACTGACTTCTCGCCCCCAGTCAACCACGTCGAACCACACCTTCATGAAACTACCTTGAAAGCGTTCGGAAGAGTTGCGCACGAACATCCGAGAGAGGTTCTCGAAATGTGGCGTCGGCGGTGTGCCGAGCTATTCGTCATCGAGATCGACCAAACGAGGAGTTACGCCGACGAGTCGGTGTCGACGGGCTCGAAGATTGGTGCTGCAACGCAGTCGGTACGCCACGGGTGTAGAAACCTATGGTGAAAATAAAGTTGGACTTGCACGATATCTACAACCGAGGGGAAGACCTCGATCGTGCGCTGCGAAATGTCATCGACGAGGCGATCGAGAAGAAGGCTCGGTTGGTGGAGATTATCCCCGGGAAGGGTAGCGGCCAGTTAAAGAAACGAGTTCTGCGTTTCCTGGATCAGAAGGAGATCAAGGTTCTCTACCATCGCGTCGAGAAGGACTCGCACAACTACGGCAGGGTGTTCGTCCATTTCCGACCGAAGTGAGATTCAGGTCTTCAACCGAGGGACTGGGGATCCACCCCGATGCCGCCGTAGGCACTACTCTCGTACGCGGCGAGCGCTACGCGCAGGACTTGCGTCGCTTCCTCAGCTCCCCACCAGAGCGGGCCTTCACCGTGATGCAGCCAACGAAGCCAGTGACGACCGGAGTCGCGAAAGCTACTCGCCCAGTCGTCATCGAGCGCGTGAAACGCGCGCGTCTCTCCGTCGAGGTAGATCTCGAGACTGGGCTGTTGAAGACCGCGACCGGTGCATCGATTCACGCGAGCAAATCCCCGTCGCCCCGTAACCTCCCAGCGTTCGTCGTTGGTGTAGTAGTCGGAGCGCAGGTACATGTCAACGGCGAGCGTGATGTCCCACACGCCTCGTACTCCGTTGACGTGTTCCCAGAGGACCGTCGTCGGGGCGTCGATTTCGATACCCGGCACGACCACGGTTGAGCCGACCCAGGCTCGCACTTCCCTGATGGGACCGAAGAGCCAAATCGCCGTGGAGAGCTTGTGCCAACCGTCGTCGAACAGCAAGGTCCCTCGCCCGAGTTGGGCCTGTTCGAACTGATGTTGATACGTGTCGCCCGGTACCTCCCAACCACCGCGGCCGCTGGCGACCATCTTCAAGTGATACCCACTGATCGTGCCGAGCGCCCCGGAATCGACGACCTCCTTGAGTTTGCGTAACGGCTCGTAAAAGAGGTAGTTCTCCATCACTCGTAGTTGGCGGTCGTTGGCGCGGGCCGCGTCCAACATCCGCTGGGCGCTGGGCAGGTCGTTGGTCATGGGCTTTTGCAGGTTGACGTGCCAGTGATTGTCCAGGCACTGGGTTACCCCCTCTTCGTGCAGGGCAATTGGCAGAAGTACTTCCACCGCGTCGACACGTAAACCACTCAAGGCCAACTCTTCGACCGATCTGAACGCGCGAGCCTCGGGCCAGTCGACTTGTCGTTGGGCCCGTCGTTCGTCGCTCGGGTCCACGATGGCCACCACTTCGACGTCGTCATTGTCGACGTAGCCACGCATATTGAGGTCGTAGATTCTGCCGAGACCAACAAATGCCGCGCGAACTGGGCGATCGAACGGCGTGAAACTCGTCGGTGGCGCACTTTCATTCATGCCAAATAGTAATGGGCGTTTGCCGGTAGCGACTGGTAAAAGTCAGTGCCGGCGTCACGTCGAAGCACAGTGGCGCCCTCATCGAAGTACGAGCACACCGATAACGTTCAGGTCCGTCAGCGTGAAGGGCGGAATCTAGTCGCTGGGTGACAAGTGTTGCGACGAGCGATGACGCCACCGTGCGTAGCGACCGTGTCCCGTCAGTAGATGCGTCTCGGGGGTCACCTCGTGCATGGTCGTTACGAGCGCTGACGTGGAAAGACCGAGCGCGCCGAGAACCATCACGACGAGCGAGATGACCTCCAACGAAGCGAACAGCGGTCCCCCGCGGAGATTCTCACCATAGAGAACGTGGCCAATCAAAATGGAGACAAACGGATTCACCAAAATGAGCGTCGACTGCGAGGCGGCGAAGGGTCCCACTCGAAAGGCCGCCTGCATGATGAGAAAGGAACCGAGCCCGGTCACGCACAGTGCGTACAGTTGCCACGAGCTAAACAGAGCACCCCACCCCATGACGAGGACGTTGGTCATCGACTTCGTAATCGCCGAAAGAAGCGCGAAGCCAACCGACGCTCCGGCTCCCAGTAGCAGGGCTTGGCGCCAGGGGGGTCCACGGCGCGCGAGGACCACGAAGAACGCCACGCAAAGTACTGTGACCAACGCCGCGACGAGCCAAAGATCGTCGGAGGGAACCTTCGAGCCCACCGTGGGCGCCGACAGAAACAAGAACGCACCCAGACCGACAGCGGCCGCGAACGCGGCGACAAAGTCTCTTGGGCGCAGGGGCGTAGCGAACCAGAGCCACAGTATGAAGACCAGTATCACCAACTCACTCACCATCAGCGGTTGGACGACGTTCAGCGTGCCCAAGTGCAACGCGACCGCTTGGGACGCGTAACCCAGCGCCATAATGGCGAAACCAAGAATCCAAATCGGCCGACGCAACATGTGGCGTACGAGACCCATCGACGGACCGTTGGTTGGCGGCGCGTCCTCAACGCCGAGTCGCTGACAGATGCTGGCAATGGCGTTGGCGAACGCCGCGAGAAGGGCCAAACAGATAACCACTGCCTGAGCCTACGGTCACTCTGGCTCCTCGACGCTGACGCAGTTCACGAGTGCAACAAAAGTTCAAGTCGCCCAAGGTGCCGATGTTTAAGGTCGGTCTCAATTCACATTCAGTGACCCGAGGAACTTCGTTCGTTGATGAGTTCTTCGCGCGACGACGTAGATTGAGAGCAACAGTCAAAGGAGAGTCGTGCCTTTTAACCTCGCGGAACTGTTGGAACAGCGTCACGGCGAAAACTTCCAACTCCATAACCAGTACCTCAACCCGCAGTTGACCAAGGTGGTCAAGACCCTCGGATTTGACCGCTTTTACGAGCGCGGTGAGGGTTGCTATCTCTACGACGACGAGGGCAAGCGCTACCTGGATATGTTGAGTGGTTTTGGCGTTTTCGCCCTCGGCCGAAGTCACCCGGTGATCAAAGACGCGCTGCGCCAAGCGATTGAAGCCGATCTGCCCAACATGGTCCAAATGGACTGTGCCCTCTTACCGGGCCTGTTGGCCGAACAGTTAGTGACACGCAGCCCCGACAAAATCGAACGGGCGGTCTTTTGCAACTCCGGCGCCGAAGCTGTCGAAGTCGCGATCAAATTCGCCCGAGCAAGTACCGGTCGAGGGCGAATTTGCTACTTCGCTCACGCCTTTCACGGCCTCACGACGGGAGCGATGGCGCTCAACGGTTCCGCCGAGTTCAAGACCGGGTTCGGCCCCCTGCTCCCGGGTGCGACGGAGATTCCCTTTGGCGATCTCGACACCTTAAAAGATGAGCTTCGCCGCGGCGACGTCGCCGCGTTGATCGTCGAACCTATTCAGGGCAAGGGGGTGTACGAGCTCGACGCCGAACTCTGGCGCGAGATAGAGTCCGCGGTCCACCACGCGGGCGCACTCTTCATTTGCGACGAAGTACAAACGGGTCTCGGACGCACCGGCAGGTTTTACGCCTTCGAGCACTACGGCTTGAACCCCGACATCATCACCGTCTCCAAGGCTCTCTCGGGGGGTTACGTCCCGGTGGGCGCGATGCTCACGAGTGACAAAATCCTTCGCAAGGTCTACAGCTCGATGGACCGGGCCATGGTTCACTCGACAACTTTTAAAGGCAACCAGTTGGCCATGGTGGCCGGCCTCGCCACGTTGTCCGTCTTTGACGATGAACACATTGTCGAACACGCCGCGGCGATGGGCGACGTGTGGCGCCAACGGCTCGAAGAGCTCGCTGCTCGACACGAGTTCTTGCACGTCGTGCGCGGACGCGGACAGATGATCGGCGTGGTCTTTGGTCCGCCGACCTCGCGCGGGGCAAAGCGACGGTGGAGAACGGTCGAAGCCGCGCGTACTGCCATGTTTTCCCAGTCCCTAGTCGTGCCGTTATTCCACCGTTACGGAATATTGACCCAAGTAGCCGCCGACGGTGTCAACGTCATCAAGCTGTTACCACCCCTCATCGCCGGCGAGACTGAAATCGATCTCTTCGTCGACGCCCTGGACGAACTGCTAAGCGACGCCGAGAGCAGCAGTCGCTGGCTGAGGGAGTTTGGCGTCACTCTGGCGAAAGGCACCATGAAACGGACCCGATCGTCGGCCAACGCGAGAGCCACGAGGTGAGCGGCGAACTGCGTCACGGCGACCGCGTCGTCGTCACCGGCGCCGCGGGCTTCATTGGCTCGGCCGTTACGCGCGCCCTGCTACGTCGGGGTGTCCACGTCGTGGCCCTCTTAGAGCCGGGCGCCGCGACCTCGAATCTGGACGGCCATGACGTGGAGCGACTCGACGTCGACATCACCAAGGCGCAGGGGTTGAACGAAGCTTTCGAGGGAGCGCGCTACTGCTTTCACCTTGCCGCGAAATTTGGATTTTGGCCCAAGGATCCGACGAGTTTCTACGGCGTCAACGTCGAGGGAAGTCGAAACGTCGTGCGCGCGGCCACGGCGGCCGGTGTAGAGCGAACCGTCTACACGTCAACCGTCGCCACTTTGGGTCTTTGGAAAACCAAGTCCGGACAACCTTCGAACGAAGATGACGTCGCCGATCTCTCGCACCTCTACGGAAACTACAAACGAACCAAGTACGTAGCGGAGCACGAAGTGCTGCGACTCGCTGCCGCGGGTGCGCCGCTGGTGCTCGTACTGCCCACGATGCCACACGGTCCCTTCGACGAACGTCCTACACCATCGGGAAAAGTCGTCCTCGATTATCTGAATGGGAGAATGCCTGGTTACGTCGACACGGCAATGAACGTTGCCCACGTCGACGACCTCGCCGAAGGCCACCTCTTGGCGCTCGAGAAGGGATCGCAGGGGCGAAGCTATATCTGCGGCGGCGACAACATCACGATGGCCGAGATGCTCGAGATGCTGTCGAACGTGACCGGACTTCCCCCCGCCCAGCGACGCTTCCCATCGATGTTTCCAATGATCGCCGGGCGTGCGTCGCAGTTCGTTGAAGGTGGACTTCTCCGTAAGGAACCGAGAGTTACCTTGGAGGCCGCTCAAATGGCGTCTAGCACCATGACGTTCGACGATTCGAGAGCGCGAAGTGAACTCGGTTACCACTCACGCCCGGCGGTCTGGGCTCTTTACGAATCCGCCCAATGGTTCGTCGACCACGGTTACGTTAAGGCTGACCGCGTGAACATGGTGCGTTGGAACGAGCCCAAAGAGTACTCGGATTGATTCCCTCGATTCATTTGACTGCAACACTTCAATAACGGAGAAGCCATACTCCCCTGCGCGTCGTTCACGACTTTGACTCTTGGCCCCTTGCACGTCATCGACAAGCCCCTCTGATTCCAGGTACATTCAAATGAGCGCTTACTAGGATGTGGCTCATCGCCAAGAGATCATCGTTTCATCCGCGAGTCGCCACTGATTCCTTCATTCGAGCGCTGGAGGTTGCCGTCACTGCTTCTCAATACATCTCGGCGCTCGAGGTCGGATCCCTATGAGATTGGCTTCGCGCAAGCCCCTAGGAAAGGGCAGCAGTTACTTCATTAGGACCAACCTAAGTGTTCTCGCGGCGGTCACGATCTTGAACAATCCGTTTCTTCTGGCCGACCCCGCGGGCGCCAGTCGAACTCTCACGCCTCAACAGACCCAAACGCCGCTCTTTGCGGTTGGCGTGGCGCGATGCACTTTCGTTGATCGTACGCGTGCCGTACTCAACTATTCGACGACGCCACCGTCAATATTGTCAAAAGCTCGCACGCTCGTCACCGAAATTAGATATCCGACCCAGTTCGTGGCGGGAGGCCTAGTCCAAACTGGCGGAGCCAAACCCTTTCCGCGAAGTGGCGGCTATCCCATGATCGTGTTCGCGCATGGCTATGATGTCACGCCCGATACGTACGCAGACCTGCTGAACGCGTGGGTTCGCGCGGGCTTCGTCGTGGCTGCGCCCTTCTTTCCAGATGAGAACAAGTTCGCCGTCGCGGCACAACATGGAGCCAATACCGAGGACGATATCCGCAATGAGCCCGCCGACCTTACCTTTGTGACCCGTTCCATTCTCGAAGCGTCAGCCAACGGGTCGCCCGGTTGCCGCGTCGTGAGCGGACTGATTGCAGCATCGGAACTCGGCCTCGCCGGACACTCCGATGGGGCGACGGCCGTCGGTCTCCTCGCTTACGCGCGTGGCGACGATCCCCAAGGCGTGGCCTACGCGAGCCTGCGTGCGGGCCTCGACTTCCGGGCTGTCGTCATCATGTCGGGCGAGGAGGATCGGGCCCAAATCTACGCAACCGAGGCCAGCAACCCCGCACTGTTAGTGATCCAGAGTGCCGCTGATCAATGTAACCCGATTCGAAATTCCGTGAAACTCTACGGCGATATTCATCAGTCCAACAAGTGGTTTATCGAACTGCGTACCGCCCGCCACCTCCCTCCGTTTGATGGCGCCGACGTGCCGGCCTTTAGAGTTGTCGCGGACTCGTCGACGCGCTTTTATCGGACATCTCTTCAAGGGGTGATCCCTGCGATCAGCCTCTTCGACTACGGGAATGAGAGTTCTCAAGTTGCTCGAATGTTTAGTGGCGGGAACGGTCCAAATTTGACCAACGCCCCGAACATTCCAGAGAGTTGTGGCCCACATTAATAGTTGATCGGAATTACTCGAATGGTAGGCCCGTGTTTTGTTCAGTTATTATGCTGCTTCCTTACTTAAAAGGACCCGGAGGACGAACTGAACATAGTTGGTGGACGCCTTGAACCATCTCTCCGAAGGTGCGCCACTTACAGCGGGTTCGTCTTCTACTCCTTACGGGACTTACTCCGTCGCCCTGAGCGGACAGCTTTCAAACTTTTCCGGGTCAGTGGATGAGCTCAAGGATGACCTCATTCCTCAAGAATCATGACCCTCGCCTCGCCGACCGGAGATTCTCATTTCAAGTTCGAAGTTGGCGGCTGATCTCGCGATGCCTGGAATCTTTGGCGTCAGCTTCCTGCGAGTGCGCTGCGAGTCGGAATACGAGACAAGGTAACCTCATTCGCCATTGACGGCGATCCCGGCATCAACGGACTGAAACTACACCTCGATCTCGACCTCAAAGACTCCACTATTAATCAGTGGAGGCCCGCCGGCAGGGGACATCGGAGTGACCGCAGCTTTCGCGTGGTCTTCAGTATCGAACACGATGACGCACACGCCAATTCCAGCACCATCGTTCATCCAAGATCCCTTCTGAAAACCAGGCAGAGCCTTCGCTTCCGGGATGACGATCTCATTCAGAATCGCGTGTCTGTGTTCGATATCCGAGTTCGGCTCCAGCTTCACCTGGATAACGACCGCGTGGGTCACCTTGGTTCACCTCCGATGGATTCAAACTTCGTCCAAATGCGATTACTCCAACATATTCCCGAAGTACCATGCGGATAGGTTCGCAGACGCAACGTTCTCACCTGGATTGAGCGAGACCCCGTCGTCGCCGAAGTTAATGTCGGGCTTCGACAACGAAGCTGAGTTGTTGGAACGATCGGACACGTGAAACAAGGGACTGCGCCCGAATTGCTTGACCTAACGTGGTGAGCATTCTACCCAGAGTTGCCGGACGTACGCGACGATGAGGACTTTCCGCCAAGCAGCCGCTACCAGTACTTGACGAAACTTTAACACTGTGCAAGTATTACGAACGATGATTAACTTAGCGGAGGCTGCCGACTGGCGCGAAGCGCGCCGACGTTCGGCTCACGATGCGATCATCGATGCTGCCTGGTCGCTGGTGAGCGAAGAGGGCCTAGCTGGTCTGTCGCTCCGGGATCTGGCTCGTCGGGCCGGAATCACCGCGCCAACGGTGTACGCCTATTTCGACTCGAAGAACGCTATCTATGATGCAATGTTCGGCCGAGCGGCGACGGAGTTCGCCGAAAGAATGGCCGAGCCTTTCGAGTGCGATGACCCTCGCGAAATACTCACAGCGAGTGCGAGAAGGTTTGCCCATTTCTGCACCGATTCTCCCACGCACTATCAGCTGTTGTTCCAACGCACGATTCCCGGATTTGAACCGTCACCCGAGTCCTACGTACCTGCGGTGCGTTCCTTGGCGCTCGCTCGGAGCAGGCTAGCCCTCAACGGGATCACCGAGGCGCGCCATGTCGACATGTGGACCGCACTGATAACCGGCCTGGTCGACCAACAGGTCTCCAACGATCCCGGAGGGGATCGCTGGACCCGTCTCATCGACGAATCGGTTGCTATGTTCCTCACCCACTGCCAGCCAATCCGGGCTTCGCGAAAGCGCGCGTCCCGTCCAACTCGAGCCAAAGGAATCCCCACATGACGACCATCGAAATCACGACTATCGAACCGTTGACGCATCTTGAGGCCATGCGCCTTCAAGCAGATGAATTGGAGTACACACTCGCGTCGCTCCGATCCCTCGATGATGTATCGTGGTCGGCTGCGACCGACTGCCCCGCCTGGGACCTGCGCGCAATGTACCAACACGTCCTCGGCGCGTGCGAAGCGGGCGCGTCCATGCGCGAGAACATCCACCAACTGCGTCGGGCTCGGGCCTACCGCAAGCAACAGGGTGGACCGCTCGAAGCCGCGCTGTCAGCGGTGCAGGTGCGCGAGCGTATCAACCTCAGCCCCACCCAGATTGTCGAGCGACTCGCGGCTATCGCGCCCAAGACTGTCCGTGGCCGCAAGCGCACACCAGCGCTCGTGCGCAATCACGCGAGGCTCGCCGTCGATGGGCCCGTGTACGAGACTTGGAAATTTGGCTACCTCATCGACACCATCTATCTGCGCGACCTATGGATGCATCGCGTCGACATGTCCCGCGCCCTCAACCGGCCACTCGAACTCAGCACAAACCACGATGGTCGCATCGTCGGCGACGTTGCCGCTGAATGGGCACGCCGCCATGGCAAGCGCTTCGTGCTCGAGCTCACTGGCCCGGCCGGTGGGACGTACTCGCTTGACCCCGACCTTCCTGGGGCTGAACACCTATCACTGGACGCCGTCGAATTCTGCCGCACGCTCGCTGGCCGCGCACCCGCAACCGGCCTGCTCACCACCGTCGTCCCCTTCTGAACGAACCCACCGAACCCACACTAAGGAGAACAGCAATGGACACACGCATCGACGAAGTCGCCAGCCGCATTTATCGATTCTCGACATTCGTCCCCGACATCGGACCCACCGGCTTCACATTCAACCAGTACCTCATCGACGACGATGAGCCCCTGCTGTTCCACACCGGACCCCGAGCCATGTTCCCGTTCTTGGCCGCAGCCATCTCTACGATTACCCCACTAGAGCGCGTGCGTTGGATCACCTTCGGCCACCTTGAGTCCGACGAGTGCGGCGCCATGAACGAGTTGCTCGCAGCCGCGCCCCACGCCGAAGTGGCCCACGGCGCTCTCGGGTGCATGGTGTCATTCAACGACTTGGCCAACCGTGCACCGGTGCCACTCGCCGACGGCCAAGTCATCGAGTTGGGAGAGCACCGCGTACGCCACATCGACACGCCCCACGTCCCTCACGGTTGGGAGGCGCGGGTGCTGTATGAGGAAACGACCAAGACGCTCTTGTGCGGCGATCTATTCACCCAACTCGGCGACCCGTCCGCCATCACGGCCAATGACATCGTCGAGCCGGCGAGGCGGGCCGAAGACGTTTTCGGAGCGACGTGCCTGACACCGCGAACGGGGCCCACCATCCGAAAACTCGCCGGCCTCGCCCCCACCACCTTGGCCGTGATGCACGGCTCATGCTTCACCGGCGACGGGGCGACGGCACTGCTCGCACTCGCGGACGAGTACGACGCTCGTCTTGCCCGAGCGATCGCCTAATACACGTCGCGACCGGACACATTCGCCGTGTCCCCGTATGAAATGGGACAACGCTGCTGACCGAGCACGAAGCTGTGCAAGTGTTCGATCATTGTGAATGACCCGCTCGTGGAGTCGAGGTTACAGTTCTGAAAATGCGTGGACCTTAGCGGACAGCTTTCAAACCTTTCTGCGACTCTGGATGAGATCGCGGTAGGAATTTGCGTCGAGATGACGAGTCCGCGTTCTCATTGAGCCGATTGCAGCATTGGATTCAGGTTCGTGTCCCGGGTCCGATGCCACGGGCCCATTAGGAGTGCAACCTCGCACTGGCGATTGGATTCAAGTCGATGACGTCCGCTCATCGAGCATCCGGTAACTGACTATGCACTTGACGGTTGCGTCGGGAATCAGAAGTCCCCTCAAAATGAGCGATTGCCGACCGAGGATTCAGGCGATGAGATAGCGCTCCTTGGCGGTGTCGAC
>OCZT010000166.1_pt1 | contig 61683 bp, 57 predicted proteins | sample 1539031 | NCBI WGS metagenome assembly OCZT01 (sample SAMEA3539308, study PRJEB22396) | soil metagenome | biome: tundra; feature: field; material: soil | place: USA | collected 2010-05 | depth 0.15 m
CTTGCCTTACTTAAACAAAAGGTAAAGAATCCCAAAAAAATATCATTTGAATGAAGAAGATAGCTGTTTTTCCCGGATCATTTGATCCTTTCACAATCGGACATGAAGCAATCATAAGGCGGGCAGTAAGCCTTTTTGATGAGATCATCGTCGCTGTAGGTACAAATGCATTGAAAAAAACCTTCTATTCTCTTGAGACAAGGAAAGAAATGATTAACAGGGTTTTTGAAAATGAACCGAGAGTAAGAGTGGATCAATACGAGGGACTTACTGTAGATTATTGTAAAAGAAACGGAGCCAAATATCTCCTTCGTGGGCTAAGAACAGCTGCTGATTTTGAATTTGAAAGGGCTATTGGTCAGGTAAATAAATCAATGGCGCCGGATATCGAATCGGTATTTCTTCTTACAGTTCCGGAACATTCATTTATTAATTCTACGATTGTCAGGGATATAATTAGAAGCGGAGGTGACGCCTCCAAATTTGTTCCCGCAGCTATTAATCTCAAGAATTATAAAGGGATCGAAGATTAAGACAACATCACCTGAGAATTGAGCAGTTGATAAGATCCATAAGCGACAGCCATGCGCTGCTTTTAATTGAATTCAATTCATCGGGAAAAAGCCATTCAACTTTTGTTATACCTTCAGATGCCTGCGGTTCAATTATCATTTTCCCGTTATATTTCATAAGGAACCAGCTTGTTTTCTTCAGATATGAAATACCTTCCCAGCTATATGTATGATAACTTGGACATATCGGCTTCACGATAGTATGTCCTGTAATCCCGCATTCTTCGCATACTTCTCTTAAAGCACATGCCTCAGGTTCTTCACCTTTTTCAATATGCCCTTTGGGCAGATCGAGCTTACCCTTCTTTTCAATAAAAAGGTATCGGCCTGAAGTATGCTTTACCAATCCGCCGGCAGCGCCAACTTCTGTAAAATAAATTCTGAAGATCTTCCAGATATGTTTGATGTCGGGGCCAAAGACATTGATGGCAGGAATACTCTTATCTGACTGAAAATCAGCGATTATCTTATAAAGTTCCTTTGTATCATTGAATTTATAGAATAAGCCGTATTTTTGTATCCTGTCTGGTTCAGGGCTTAGCATTATAAACCTGTTCTCGAAGTGAACTTTATACATACTCCAATGGGGAATTTTGAAAAAAAAACTGCTGAATATCTTTTACAAATTAAAGCAATTAAATTGCAACCATCAAATCCCTTTACATGGACCTCGGGATGGAAATCACCTATATATTGTGATAATCGTAAGACTCTTTCCTTCCCGGAAGTACGGTCGTATATCCGCGATTCCTTTGCTGCCATAATAAAAAATCTCTATCCACAAACAGAAATGATAGCCGGTGTTGCAACGGGTGCAATTGCACATGGAGCTCTTGTCTCAGACAAACTTGGTTTACCATTTATCTATGTCAGATCAGGTGCAAAAGAACATGGACTTGGAAACCAGATTGAAGGTTATTTTGAAAAAGGGCAAAAGGTAGTAGTTATTGAGGATCTGATATCTACAGGTGGGAGCAGCCTGAATGCCGTGAATGCTCTCAGGGAATCAGGTTGTGAAGTTCTGGGAATGGTGGCAATATTTACTTATGAATTTAAAAAGGCTGCCGATGCCTTTGCCTCCCAAAATTGCCAACTGAATGTGTTAAGCAACTATTCCGTCCTGGTTGAAACAGCTCTTAAAACAGGGTATATAGGTCAGACAGAAGTTGAAACTTTGAAAAACTGGAGACTGGATCCGGTTAACTGGGGGGTTAAATAAAACACTTTTCCCCTGTAAGACCCATCTGCAGCAATGCGGTATCTCTCCTGAAGTAGCGATAAAACTGTGGTATTTAGTTGAATTACATTTAAATATAGAATATTTTATCATGGGCGATCTATCATATTTTGAAAGCAGGTCGGGAAGATTGAACTGCAATGCTGAAGAAGTTTTTGCTTTTGTGACCGATATCAGGAATTTCGAACAATTTATACCAAAAATGACCATCAATGACTGGAATGCTGAAAAAGAATCCTGCAGTTTCAGTGTATCTATGCTTGGAAAAGTAACTGTAAGACTTGCTGAAAAAGAAAAATACAATAAGGTTATTTTTAACGGAGACGCTCTGAAAAAAAATGACTTTTCACTGACGCTGGATATTTCAGATAATATTAAAAGACAGGCTGATGTGAGAGTTATATTGAGCGCGGACCTTAATCCGATGATGAAGATGTTGATGGCTAAACCAATCAGCCGGTTCCTCGAAATTCTTATTAATGAAATGGAAAGCTTCAGTGGCTGGGAAAATACTAATGAGTAAATTCTATCTCTTTAAAAGAATACTCGTTTATTTCCCTGTTCTGTTTCTCAATTTTTATCCGGCCATACTCGCCAACGGTTAAAATTCTACCTGTGAAATTACCTCTGATATCTATGAATTTACTCCATTCATTCAAACGGTATAATTTCGAAACATACTCCTTTTTTATTTCTGAGGAATTTCCTGCAATTAGTTGTTTATACCTCTTGTCGAGATCAATTGCGAGGTTATTCATACAATCAGGAAGATCATAGCTTATACCGGATAGCAGAGAAAGTGATACCGGATTGGGTGCATTACTTAAGAACTTTTCCTGATTAATATTTAGACCAATCCCTGCAATTGTAAAATCAATCTTATTGCCTGATACAGAGTTCTCAATTAAAATACCTGCTATTTTGTCATTGTTTACATAAATGTCATTAGGCCATTTTATTGAGCAACCAGGAATAAATCTCAGTAAAAAATCGCAAATTCCAAGAGAGATTGTCATTGAAATATAGAACTGGTCCTCCGGTTTCATAAATGAAGGAAATAGTACAATGCTGATTAGTAAGTTCTTATCTTTCTCACTTTCCCAGCTGTTTCCGGAATAGCCCTTGCCGGCCGATTGATAATTTGTATAAATAATTGTACCCTCCTGCAGGTTATTCTTCCTTAAAATGTCAGATGTTTGAATATTTGTCGATGGCAGGTTTTCAAAAAATAATAAATTTGAACCTATTATCATGATTAGTAGTGGTTTAATTAGAAACAAGTCATTTTAACCATCGGTTTTTTCCATACTTTTAAGATTGGCATTGAAATTGCAAAAGAGCATTACAGTAACAAAAATACAGATTAAAGTGGTACTTTTGCGACTTAATATAAAACCGATAAATATTGATGAAGAAAAAATCTGACGGAGCTGACGTCCTTCTGGGGAGTGTTTTAAAGGGTATTTTTGAGAAGAAAGGGCAAAATGTTCTGAAAATCGATTTAAGGAAACTAGAGAACAGGATTGCAGATTATTTTATCATATGTCACGCCTCGTCCGGGACCCAGGTTAGTGCCATTTGTGATTCTGTAGATGATACAGTGAGAAAGGAAGTTCTTGAAAAACCGTTACATGTTGAGGGGCTTGACAATTGTTTCTGGGTACTTCTTGACTATGGAAATTTAATTGTTCATGTTTTTCTTGAAGAGTACAGGAATTTTTACAGTCTGGAGTCGCTCTGGGCTGATGCAGCAATTGAAGCCATGGAAGATAAAATGCAGTAAGTTAAATATTTATGACAGAAAATACAAATAATAATAATCAGGCATCGGACAAAAAGCCTGATAAGAATTTAAAACCACGTTTTAATACCAACTGGATCTTTGCAGTTCTTGCTGTTTCACTGATTCTTTTTTCGCTGTTTAACAATGGCAAAGGAGTACAGCAGACAACCACAAGCGAAATAAGGGAGATGATTAAAAATCACGATATTGATAAAGTAATCGTGATAAACAAAGATCAGGCCGAAATCTACCTTAAGAAGGAAGCATTGGAATCTGGCAGATATCCAAAACTTCCAAAACCGGGAACAGGTTTTGGATTATCAGCGGTAAAACCAAATTTCACTATTACCATAGGAGATCTCAGCAGCTTCATATCTGATTTCAAGGCAGATCAGAAAAGTGCCGGGTATAATGATAATGAAGTTATTTCTCCCGAATATCTAAAACGTCCAAACTGGTTTGGCGATATACTCTCCTGGCTGTTGCTGCCAGTTCTGTTAATTGGATTCTGGCTCTTTATGATGAAACGGATGTCAGGAGGCGGAGCAGGAGGAGCAGGCGGTATTTTCAGCGTTGGTAAATCACGTGCCCAGATCTTCGATAAGGATACAAATGTAAAGTTAAACTTCAATGATGTCGCAGGTCTTGAAGAGGCCAAGACTGAAGTAATGGAAATTGTTGATTTTCTTAAGAATCCCAAGAAGTACACAAACCTTGGAGGTAAAATTCCTAAGGGTGCACTTTTGATAGGTCCTCCCGGGACCGGAAAAACCATGCTTGCAAAAGCAGTTGCCGGAGAAGCAAACGTGCCATTCTTCTCCATCTCAGGTTCAGATTTTGTTGAAATGTTTGTTGGTGTGGGCGCTTCCCGAGTCAGAGATCTGTTTAAACAGGCAAAAGAAAAAGCACCTTGTATTGTCTTTATAGATGAAATTGATGCTGTTGGCCGGGCAAGAGGTCGTAATGCAAACTTTGGCTCGAACGACGAGAGAGAAAATACTCTGAACCAGCTTCTTACTGAGATGGATGGTTTCGGTACAAACATGGGAGTCATAATCCTTGCAGCCACAAACAGGGCAGATATCCTCGACAGAGCGCTGATGCGTGCCGGTCGTTTTGATCGTCAGATCCATGTGGAGCTTCCTGACCTCGTTGAAAGAGAAGCTATATTTAAAGTTCATCTTCGTCCTATTAAACTTGTAAAAAGTTTTGATATAGGATTTATGGCAAAACAAACTCCTGGCTTTTCTGGCGCTGATATTGCAAATGTATGTAACGAAGCGGCCCTTATTGCAGCAAGGAAAAACAAGACAGTCGTTGAAAAACAAGACTTTCTTGATGCTGTCGATCGTATTGTAGGGGGACTGGAAAGAAAAACAAAGATCATTTCACCCGTTGAGAAAAAAACTATTGCATATCATGAAGCCGGTCATGCTACTGTCAGCTGGTTACTCGAATATGCCAGTCCTTTGCTTAAAGTGACTATTATTCCTCGCGGAAGGGCTCTCGGTGCAGCGTGGTATCTTCCTGAAGAACGCCAGCTTACCACTCGTGAACAGATTCTAGACGAGATGGCGTATGCCCTGGGAGGCAGAGCATCTGAAGAACTGATCTTCGGGAGAATTTCAACAGGAGCCCTTAGTGACCTTGAGAAAATTACAAAACAGGCTTATGCTATGGTTTCCTTTTTCGGAATGAGCGATAAGGTTGGAAATATAAGTTTCTACGATTCATCAGGTCAATCTGATTTTGGATTCACAAAACCTTATAGTGAGAAGACCGCAGAACTTATAGATCAGGAGGTTAACCTGATAATTGCAGAATCGTACGTGCGGGCCAAAGAAGTTCTTAAAAATAATATGAAAGGACTTACCGAGCTTGCAGAACTTCTTCTTGAAAAAGAGGTAATTTTCAGCGAAGATCTGGAAAGGATCTTTGGCAAGAGAAAGGCTGAGTTATTGAAAGATGAGAAAGAAGCTGAAGCCAAATTGGCTCTTTCACTAAATAACAGCGAAGAGAATAAAGAAGTTAAAAAAGTCAAAAAATCAGACAAGTCTTCGTCTGAGAAAGCAAAGGTCAAATCAGCCCCAAAAGAGACTGTTACAGAAAATGTACCTCAGGAGAATATAGTGAAAAAAGCAAAGTCCAAAAGTAAAGGTGTGTAAGAGAATGATCTGATCACCTATTCTATACATTTAATTGATTATATATCATTACCAGATACGATTACATAGCTTAAGGAATTACACACCCTAAAGAATAATATACTGAAGTTTTGAATACTTTTTTCAGAAGGACGTTAACCGGAGCATGGATCGTAATATTCATAATGGGAGGGTTTTGGCTGCACCCGATCTCATTTTTTCTTACCGGACTTGTCCTGCTCATCGGAACACAGTATGAATATTACCTGATGATATGGAACACAGGTGTCAGGCCACAAATGGTACCGGGGATCATTACGGGGATTACCGCATATGTTATTTCAACACTGATTGCTTCAGCAGAGATTCCAAAAAATTCTTTCCTAGTTCTTATTCCAATGATGTTGATAATAATGGTTATTGAATTGTACAGAAAACAAGAGAAACCATTTGATTCACTGGCTCATACATTTTTCTCGGTACTCTACACTGCTGTTCCGTTTTCAATGTTCCCCTTTGCAGCATTCTCAAGAACAGGGCTTAATTCATTACTTCCTCATGGCAGGATCATTTTCTCACCCGGAATAATTATTGGTTTTTTTATTCTTATCTGGGCAAATGATACGGGTGCATATCTGACCGGAATGTCTTTTGGAAAGCACAAATTAATGGAGCGTATTTCCCCGAAAAAAACATGGGAAGGTTTTATCGGTGGAATTATTATAGCCTCTATTGCAGCCTGGTTTCTTTCAGGATGGCTGGGCGTTGTGAACAAAATTCATTGGGTAATTATCTCCCTGATAGTTTCTGTTGCGGGCACATATGGGGACCTGGTAGAATCAATGCTCAAAAGAAGCATAGGTGTAAAGGATTCAGGTACAATAATGCCGGGTCACGGGGGATTTCTCGATAGGTTCGACAGCGCAATAATGTCTTTCCCGCTTATCTATCTTTTTATATCACTTTTTGGATGATTGACATGACTTGATTAGTTTTGTGCAAATTTTAAACAGATGAAGATTCATATTCATAAGGAAGGATATAAGATATTAGCTTTTGGTTTGATAACATTGCTGATTCTGAATATCATTGTTAATATTGTCTGGGCAGATATAGTATTTGTGAGATGGGCATTTTTCATCTGCTCTTTTATGCTCTATATCTTCTTGCTCTTTTTCTTCAGACTCCCTACACGTTCCTTTGAAACTGACCCAGGGCTCATTTATGCACCTGCTGATGGAAAAGTTGTGGTCATTGAAGAGACAATGGAAAATGAATATTTTAAAGATATGCGTTTGCAGGTTTCAATTTTTATGTCCCCTTTCAATATGCATAGTAACAGATATCCTGTATCTGGAAAGGTACAATATGTTTGTTATCATCCCGGTCAGAATATGGTTGCATGGCATCCTAAGTCATCTGAATTGAATGAGAGGAGTACAATTGTTATAAAAACAAAAGATGGAACAGAAGTAATGATCAGGCAGGTAGCCGGTGCTTTAGCCCGGCGGATTGTAACTTATGCAAAGGAGAATGTGGAGGTACTCCAGGGAGACGAGCTTGGCTTTATTAAATTTGGATCAAGAGTCGATATTTTCTTACCGGTTGGAACTGAAGTTGAGATTCCAATCCTCCAGCAGGTAAAGGCAAATAAAAGTATCATTGCCAAAATCTGAAAATGTTAAATGAAATGAACAGAGTTGACGATAAGATAATTGATGTTACCCGTGATGTCAAATGGATAGGAATACTTGATTATGATATCAGGACCTTCGATATAGTGATGCATACTGATTTCGGGACAACCTATAACTCGTATTTTATTAATGCAGATAAGAAAGCAATAGTTGAGGTTGCTAAAGAAAAATTCAGTGAGACATATCTTCGCAAACTCAAATCAGTTACTGATCCTCAAGAGATTCAATATATTATACTAGATCATACTGAACCTGACCATTCTGGCAGTCTCCGGCTTCTTCTCGATCTGGCACCTTCAGCTACCGTTGTTGGCAGCGGGAACGCAATAAGGTACCTTGAAGATATTGTAAATAAGCCATTTAAGTCACTTGTTGTTAAGGATGGTGACACACTGGATCTTGGCAATAAAACCCTCAGGTTCTTTTCGGCACCAAACCTCCATTGGCCTGATTCTATGTTAACATTGCTTGTTGAGGACAAAGTATTATTTACCTGTGATGTATTTGGAGCTCATTATTGTTCTCCGGAAATGTACAGCAACTTCGATGAGCAGTACACTGTATCTTTTAAATACTACTTTGATATTATCATGAGACCGTTCAGCAAGTTCATGCTGAAAGCAATTGAAAAGGTAAAGACTCTTGAACTTGATTTCATTTGCCCGGGTCATGGACCGATTCATGAAAAGAACCTCAGAAAAGCTATTGAACTTTCTGAAAAATATGCAGACCAGTATTTGAATATTGTATCTGAAAAAAACCGGATGAATATTCTGATAGCTTATGTTTCTGCATATGGTTACACAAAGGAAGCAGCTCATCTTATTGCTGAAGGGATCCTCGAGACTAAGGATATTACCGTAGATATTACAGATATTGAAAATATTTCTTTAGAAGATCTGGAGTCAAAAATAATAATGGCAGACGGTTTGCTGATTGGCTCACCGACAATCAATCAGAATACATTACTTCCCGTATATAAGTTACTCGCATTGATAAATCCAATACGTGACAAGGGCAAATTAGGTGGAGCTTTCGGTTCGTATGGATGGAGCGGAGAATCGCCAAATTTAATTCTAGAAAACCTTCGTCTTCTTAAATTGAAAATATTTGAAGAAACAGCAGCGTTTAAATTTTTTGCAGATAACCACAAAAAGGAATATTTAAGGGAGTTCGGGAGAAATTTTAGTCAGAGATATATTCAGGAATGTGGTCATATAAAAACTCCCGGTAATTAGCCGGGAGTTTTTAAATAATTATGCAATTTCAATCTTTTTTGTGATCTTGTTTTTCTCTTCTTCCTGTTTGGGAAGCGCTACAGAAAGAATTCCATCTTTATAATTTGCTTCTATTTTTTCCCTGTTTACATTTTCGGGAATATAGAAACTTCTGCAAAATGCTGAATAGCTGAATTCTTTTCTCTTATATCCATCTTTGCTTTCTTCCGATTCATTCTTTTTCTCCGATGAGATTGTCAGAACATCCTCATTCATATCGATATTCAGATCTTTCTTTTCAATCCCAGGAATAGCAAGGTCAAGTACATAATTTTTATCATCTTCCCTGATGTTCACAGCCGGCATCGAACTGGTTCTGTTTGAGAGAACAGGAAAAAAATCATCATCAAAAATATTGGGCATGTAAAATGGCCTGAAACTTCTTCTAGTAATTGTTGGTAACATGGTTTTGTCCTCCTATAATTTAAGTTTAACATTTAATCGTTCTTCAGCATATTTTCAAACTTCGTTCCAAATTAATAAACATGACATAATGGCATATAAAATTAATATATATCGGTCAATATGACAGTAGATATATTGTCCCCTGGCCGCTTGCGTCCTTCCCCCTGAAATTATGTTTATTTCAGGATAAAAGCCCCTCTGTCCCGCTGAAGCGGGACATCTCCCCTAAAGGGGAGCTAATTCTGCAATGTTAAGAGTAATTGTACTTATTTCCAGAGGGTTAGCCCCCCTTTAGAGGGAAAGGAGGGCAAAATGACAACAAGACGAATCGGGGCAGAAAAAACAGTGTACTTGAAGGGTAATAATTTTTAGTGAATTCCAAAAAATTGGATTAGGTTTGTAGCAGGAAATGCCTTTAACAATGAAAGCAACCTTAAGAAACATTCTAATCTTTTGTGGAATATTAATCCTTTTGGGCTGTGCCTGGTTTTTCCGGAATATAGTTGTTTACATATTAGTCTCAGGTGTTTTTTCTATTATGGGTCGACCCCTTGTAGATCTCCTTTGTAAAATCAGAATTAAGAAATGGTCTTTTCCCCGGTCACTCGGGGCACTTTTAACTCTTATAGTAATCTGGGGAATAATTATTATGTTTTTTGTTATTTTCGTTCCTCTTGTAACCCGACAAATAAATTATTTTTCAACAATCGACAGCGAAAAAATTGTTCAGATTGTTGCGGGACCCATAAATAAAGTTGAGAGTCTGTTCAGGGCAATTAACAAGGATATACCTAAAAACCTTACTGTTCAGGATTACATTGTAAGAAAGGTCGCCGGAGTTCTCAATATTAACATGATACAGAGTTTTATCGGTTCTCTTATCGGAGTTCTTGGTAATGTACTGATAGCGATATTCTCAATAACATTTATTACATTTTTCTTCCTGAAAGATCAGAAATTATTTTTTGAATCTATATTAATGTGGGTGCCTGATAAATATGTAGATAATGTAAACAGGGCCCTTTATTCGATAAAAAGTCTTCTTACAAGGTATTTCATCGGGATTGTTATACAAAGCACGTGTATAATGATTCTTGTTACAATTGGAATGACTATAGCCGGAATCGATTTTCAGCAGGCCCTGGTAATGGGACTTATTATCGGAATTTTAAATGTTATTCCCTATGCCGGACCCTGGATTGGATTGGCGATAGCAATTACTATGGGCGTTGCTTCGCATATTAACCAGGATTTTAACACCGTTGTGATACCGCTTGTTACATATATGATAATTGTCGAAGTTGTAACACATTTAATAGATAATATTGTATTCCAGCCGGTTATATTTTCTAATAGTGTTAAGGCTCATCCTCTGGAGATTTTCATTGTTGTGCTGGCGTCAGGATTTGCGGCCGGAATTCCAGGTATGATATTCGGGATACCCGCTTATACCGTGCTGAGGGTATTTGCACGGGAATTCTTTTATAATTTTAAGGCTGTACAGAAGATCACTTCCAGTTTGTCGGGTGAAAATATTGGAATCAAGTCCCAGATGCCGTTGCAGTCAAATGACAGACCCGGGGAAGAATAGTTTTTTATTAAAAATTTAAAATTAATCCTGATTGAGATTATAATTAAAATAGAAACGAGCCGATAGATGGAACAAAAATTTTCTTTATTGAACCGAATATTCCGTTTTTATTATGATGGATTCAGGAACATGTCCGTCTGGGGAAGGAAGGTTTGGGTAATAATTATCATTAAACTTTTTATTATGTTTGCTATACTGAAGATCTTCTTTTTTCAGGATTTTCTTTATAAGCATTACCCTAATAACAAAGAGAGAAGTGAACATGTCCTTGAGCAATTAACTAATTCATCCGATAACCATGATAGACAACATTGATTTGAGCCTTGTTGACTGGTCAAGGGCTCAATTTGCACTGACAGCAGTTTACCACTGGCTATTTGTACCACTTACGCTCGGATTGTCATTCATCCTGGCAATAATGGAAACCATCTATGTTAAAACAGGTAAAGAAGAATGGAGACGTATCACACAGTTCTGGATGACTCTGTTTGGGATTAACTTCGCTATTGGTATTGCGACAGGTATTATTCTTGAATTTGAGTTTGGTACAAACTGGTCAAATTACTCATGGTTTGTTGGTGATATTTTCGGTGTACCACTTGCAGTTGAAGGTATACTGGCTTTTTTTCTCGAATCAACATTCGTCGCGGTGATGTTTTTCGGCTGGAATAAAGTGAGTAAAAAGTTTCACCTTATCTCAACATGGCTGGTTGCTATCGGGGCCAATCTCTCGGCTCTGTGGATTCTCGTTGCGAATGCATGGATGCAACACCCTGTCGGCATGATATTTAATCCTGATACCGCACGAAATGAAATGGTTAGCTTTTGGGCGGTACTCTTTAATCAGGTCGCAGTTGATAAATTTTTGCATACCATTTCATCCGGTTTCCTGCTTGCATCAATGTTTGTTCTTGGGATAAGCGCCTGGTATCTGATGAGGAAGCGCGAAGAACAAATGGCAAAAAGGAGCATTCTTATAGCCGGGATATTCGGACTTTTATCTTCTCTGATGGTTGCTTATACAGGGGATCAATCTGCCAGAACAGTATCAAAAGTACAGCCTGTTAAATTTGCTTCGATGGAGGCACTTTACGAAGGTAAAAGTAATGCCGGGTTATTAGCTTTCGGATTGCTGAAAGATACAGATAAAAAAATAGGGGATAAAAAGGTCAGGGAATTTGCTTTTAAAATACAAATACCCAATTTACTTTCAGTTCTTACGGGCGGTGACAAAGATTCTTACGTTCAGGGACTTCAGGATCATATAATGGGTAATGAGAAACTTGGTCTACTCTCAACAGCTGAAAAAATAAAGAATGGTAAATTCGCCAGGGATGTTCTTACCTCTTACAAAAGTGCAAGGCTTATTAATGACACTGCGCAGATTAGCTCTATAAAAAGGACTTTCAAAGAGAAAGAATTCAACGACAAATACTTCAGATACTTTGGTTATGCGTCTATTGATAAGCCTGAGGACGTTATCCCTGATGTGACGGCCTCATTTTATTCTTTTCACCTGATGGTTATACTTGGTTTCCTTTTTATAATGATTTTTTCGGTAGCTCTCTATCTCCTGTTTAAGGGGACAATTTCAGACAACAAATGGTTTTTGTGGATAGCCCTGCTGTCAATACCTCTGCCATATATTGCAAGTGAGCTTGGCTGGATACTTACCGAATTAGGCCGACAGCCATGGATAATTCAGGATATGATGACTGTATCAAAAGCTGTTTCGCAGATCAGTACAGGATCGGTGATAACTACATTCATTCTTTTTGCAGTTCTTTTTACAGGATTGCTTATTTCAGAGGTATCAATTATGGTAAGACAGATTAAAACCGGACCCAAACACTAGGAGGACAATATTATGACTGTGATGATCTCTCAACTCTTTCTGCAACATTACTGGTGGATAATAGTCTCGATTCTGGCCAGTCTGCTGGTCTTCCTGATGTTCGTTCAGGGAGGACAATCTTTGATTTATTCACTCCCTCAAAACAATATTCAAAAGACAATGATTGTCAATACTATGGGTCGGAAATGGGAATTCACTTTCACAACTCTTGTAACTTTTGGCGGAGCTTTTTTTGCCTCCTTCCCGCTTTTTTATGCAACAAGTTTTGGTGGCGCTTATTGGGTCTGGATTGCAATATTGTTCAGTTTTACAATCCAGGCTATAGCATATGAATTCAGGTCCAAACCGAATAATATTCTGGGGCAGAAAACTTTCGACTTGTTTCTCTTCCTTAACGGTTCTTTAGGGCCATTTCTAATAGGCGTTGCAGTTGCAACTTTTTTTACAGGCGCAATGTTTAAACTAAACCAGATGAATCAGGTACATTGGGCAACACAATGGTATGGTCTTGAAGCTTTACTGAATTTACGAAACCTTGCACTTGGTTTCGCAGTATTATTTCTTGCCAGAATTAATGGTTTGTTATATATAATTAATACTCTTGAAGATGATGCTTTAATAAAAAGATCAATTAAGGGATTGATTACCAATTCAATCCCTTTTCTGATCTTCTTCCTGTTTTTTGTTATCTCTCTCCTTTTTTCAAAAGGGTTTGCAGCTGATCCTTTAACAGGTTCAATAACTGTAGAAAAGTTTAAATACATGCATAATTTCATCCATATGCCAGTTGTTCTGATACTTTTTCTGGCAGGAGTAGCAGGTGTTTTATTTGGCATAGGTATAACTGTATTCAGGAAAAGCCTTTCAGGTATCTGGTTTACCGGGTCGGGAACAGTGCTTTCAGTATTCTCGTTGTTTCTTATAGCTGGTTTTAACGGGACTTCATTTTATCCGTCCCTGTTTGATCTGCAGAGCTCTCTGACAATCAGCAATGCATCTTCAAGCCATTTTACTTTGAAAACCATGATGTATGTTTCATTTATTATACCTTTTGTTATAACTTACATCTGGTTTGCCTGGAAAGCGATTAATAATAACAAGATCACCGAAGCGGAGATGAGCTTGGAGGAACACAAATATTAAGGTTTGCGGTAACCGGTAACCGGTTTGAGGCCTGTGCAGATTGCCTCACACCGCATGCCTCACACCGCATACCGATTGCCCCTATCAGAAATTGAAAATTTAAAATAACAGGAAATGTATATCAGTCAAATGCTTCAATACCTCATCTGGCCGGCCTTTATTCTGTTAAGCTGGTTTGCCATAAAATATGCTTTATCAGTTTACGAAAAGAAATTTTCCGAAAAGGGATAGTCAAACAAAAAATCAGGTACGTTTGTAACCCGAAACGATTATTATCTCTATGGAATTTCCATCATTAAAATCCTGGTTCGAAGGGGCTGAGCATTACCCGTTTATCATTGCAGGACCATGCAGTGCAGAGAGTGAGGAGCAGTTATTAGCTATAGCCGCATTCTTAAAAAGTACCGGGAAGGTAAATATTTTCAGGGCAGGTGTCTGGAAACCAAGGACTCGTCCCGGAACTTTTAACGGAGTTGGTGTAAAAGCCTTGAAATGGCTTCAGAGAGTTCAGTCAGAGTATAATCTGAGAGTAACAGTTGAGGTTGCCTCTCCAAAGCATATTGAAGCCTGTCTGAAACATGGAGTTGATGTTCTCTGGCTGGGTGCCAGGACTGTCTCCAATCCTTTTTCTGTTGAAGAAATTTCTGAAGCATTAAGAGGTATTGATATTCCGGTGCTAATTAAGAATCCGTTGAATCCGGATATTGATTTATGGCAGGGTGCCGTTGAAAGGATACATGCTGCCGGTATAAAAAGGATTGCTGCAGTGCACCGTGGTTTTTCTCCATTTGAGAGAACACTGTATCGAAATATGCCAAAATGGGAAATCCCCATAGAACTGAGGCAGAGAATTCAGACCCTTCCCCTTATATGCGATCCAAGTCATATATCAGGCAGAGCAGACTTAGTTCCGGGAATATCCCAGAAAGCTCTTGATCTGACCATGGACGGTCTGATGATTGAAGTACATTCCCATCCTTCTGAAGCTTTAAGTGATTCTGCACAGCAACTGAACTTTGACCAGTTCAGCTCATTAATGGCGACCCTCATTATTCGTCAGCCTACGATTAATGATAAAGGATTCCTCAATCAGCTTGAAGAGTTACGCAATCAAATAGATTCAATTGATTTTCAGTTAATTGAGCTTGTTGCATCAAGAATGAATATTTCGAAGAATATGGGTGAATATAAATTTAAAAATAACGTTGCAGTACTTCAGATAGAACGCTGGCTGGAAATTCTGCGTACCCGAACAGACCATGGCACTTTATTGAATATGGAACCTGCTTTTATTGAAAGACTGATGACACTTCTTCACCAGGAATCAATACGTATTCAGACAACAATTCTCGACAACCTCAAAACAAGCGGTGATAACTGGTCAGAAGAGTAATGATATTGCCGAAGAAATAATATAAAGAGGTATTATTAAGGGCATTGCAAGAATTCCAAAAATTGCAAAGCAAATAACTACCAGTCCAGCTAGAATATATCTACCTTCATTTCCCTTTAGTTTCAGTGATGAAACCTTAAGAGAAAGCAAAGGTATTCTGGTGACCATTAACAAGGATAATATAATGGTAAAGATTATAAGGAGGAAAGGAGACCCGGTAAATGAGTTGAACAGCTGCGATTGTGAATAATTTCCAGCAATAATAACTGAAATTACTGCAAGAGCATTTGCAGGGATTGGTAATCCTTTAAATGTTGTAGCCTGCGTGGAATCTAAGTTGAAAATTGCGAGCCGTATCGCTCCACAAACCGGCATTATTGCAGCGATCAACATTAATATTACAGCTTTTAAAACATCAGAATTTATAGAAATAGTGGAATTCAATGATATAGAGTCATAAAGCAGATGATAGATTATTAATCCTGGTGCAACACCAAAACTTACAACATCGGCAAGACTATCAAGTTCTTTACCTATGGCAGAATATGTTTTCAGTAACCTGGCAGAAAAACCATCGAGAAAGTCAAAGATCATTGCTGCTAATATAAACCAGGAAGCTGTAACCAAATGGCCATTTGCTGCAAAAATTATTGCAATAAATCCCGACGTCAGATTAAGGGATGTTATAAAATTTGGAAAATGTTTCATATTGAAATGAGATAGGTAATTCAGAAGGGATGTAAAATTAAGATAAATTTCAGTAAGGTCACCTTTCCCTATATCTTAATTAGGTCATTCTTTTCTCATTTATTATTAGATTTGTATCAAATTATATAAATATTGAATGGTTGACTTTAAAGGTATAAAAATTGCAGTTGATTTTGATGGAACAATAGTTGAACATGAGTTTCCAGGAATCGGCAAAGAGAAACTTTTTGCCTTTCAGACACTTAAGGAACTTGAAAAGCTGGGAGCAAGTCTCATCCTCTGGACTTTCCGGACAGGTAAGGAACTCGATGAAGCTGTAGAGTATTGCAGGAAGAATGGAATTGAGTTTTACGCAGTTAATAAAAACTATCCTGAGGAGGTATTTGATGAGACAGTAAGCCGGAAGATTAATGCTGACATCTATATTGACGATAGAAACATTGGAGGATTTCCGGGTTGGAGCGGTGTATGGCAGATATTAACCCCCTATGAACTTCAGGAACAGGAAGCTGAGAAAAGAATATTATCGGCAAGAAAGAATATTTTTAAAAGATTGTTTAACCCGGAAAACAAAGACGAATGAAAACCGATTATCAAAAATATCTCATCTTTCTCTCTGTATTTCTTCTCCTTACATTGACACTTTCATGCTCGGGTCGATCGGGGAAAATGAAAGAAACCATAGTTCAACCCTCCAGGGTCATGAACGAAGATCCCCCTGAAAAACTTATTAAAATTATTTCACCTGAAGAAGATACAGGTTTTAAGATTAACCAACCTGTTAAATTGACCCTGGCTCTTGAAGATAACAAAACAATACCCGACTCTGTGACTGTTTTTTTTAATGGGAATCATGTAGCAACTATTAAATATGATCCATGGAATTATTCTATACCTCCAGTGTTCACTGTTACTACGGGCCGAAAATCTTTAAAAGTTACAGCTTATAAAGGAGGTAAACCAAAGAATACAATTACTCGTTTTGTGGTAATCTATTCTGACATAGTTCCAAAAAAGTATGGTTATAAGGTAATTCATACATATCCTCACGACAGGGCTGCATTCACACAGGGACTTTTCTACGACAAGGGAGAACTTTTTGAGGGCACTGGTCAGGAGAGCGGGTCGACTTTAAGGGAAGTGGAACTGGAAACAGGTAAGGTTCTCAGGCAGCATGACCTTGATGAGTCATTATTTGGTGAAGGTATCGCACTTTACCGCGACCGCATATTTCAGGTAACCTGGAAAAGTAAAGTTGGATTTGTGTATAATAAATCGGATTTTAAACTTATAAATAAAATCTATTATCCAACTCAGGGTTGGGGTTTGACTACTATGGATGACAAGATTGTTATGAGTGACGGATCAAATGTTTTGTATTTCTATGAGCCTGATATGTTTACTGTTATCTCGAAAATTGAGGTTTACGATAATGAGAAAAAAAGAGACTCACTGAATGAACTGGAATACATTAATGGTGAAATATGGGCAAATATCTGGATTAGCGATCATATTGCTCGGATTGATCCGTCAACAGGTAAAGTTCTTGGGTACATTGATTTGAAAGGAATCCTGCCCGCCTCGGATCGGGATGCGGAGACTGATGTATTAAATGGGATTGCTTATGATAACAAGGGTAACAGGATTTTTGTTACAGGGAAAAAGTGGCCCAAATTGTTCGAGATAAAGGTTACGGAATAAGTTTAATTCCATAAACAATATTAATACCTTCCGGGATAATACTGAATTCTGCAGGAGTCTGACCAAGAGATTCACCATCAGCTTCGGCATACATTGCAGACTCTGAACTGATCTTTATATTTTTACACTTATACCCGTCAATCTTTGGATGTTGAAGGATTGTTCCATCATAAAGGATCTTCAGGTTTCTGACAATCTCAAATTTACCCATTCCATTTATTATAGTAACATCAAGAAGTCCGTCATCAGGTAAAGCCCTGGGTGTCTGTCTCATACCTCCTCCGCAATAACGGCCGTTGCCAACATTAAGTGAAAAAACCTCTGCGTGGATTATCTCCCCGTCAATATTGATTTCAGCTTTAGTGTTCTTGTAGGAAAGAAGACTGGTAAGCAGATTGTAAAAGTATATTAACTTGCCACCATGTCCCTTGTCCTTCTGAATGTTGGTTTTTCTGACTACCACTGATTCAAATCCGAGTCCTGCTATATTGATAAAATACCTGTTCTTTTTCTCAGCACCATTATAATAGCTTACCAGTCCAACATCATGCAACAATGTTTTATTCTCACGTATTATTTTTACAGCTTTTTCATAATCCAGTGGAATTCCAAACATTCTGCCCCAGTCATTCCCTGTGCCAACAGGTATCAATGCGAGAATAACATCGGTGGAAAGACATGAACTATTGGTAAACACTCCATTAACGACCTCATTGAGTGTTCCATCTCCTCCAACAGTAATTATTTTCCTGAAGCCTGCAGAAATTGCCTTCAGTGTCAGGTCGATAGCATGACCTTTTCTTTCTGTAAAATTTGCTGCAAACGATATACCCTCTCTTTTGAGAAGAGCTGATATCTTTTCCCAGTCCTTTTTACCTCTTCCTATTCCGGCATTCGGATTTACTATGATCAGCCATTCTTTCTGATCGGTATCATGACTCATATGATTCGGATATTTGGCAGACAAAGATGGAAATAAATAGACAAATTTTATAAAATCAGGTTTATTATCACTTTAAGGAACTGTTTATCAGACTTACTGTTATTCTGAGGTTGGTTTGTAAAAAGACGATTTTCAATCTGTCTGGTTCCTAATTGGCCATATAATCAATAAGTTACGTTATATGACAAGAAACATCAATGTTAATAAGGTGTTGAAAAACCCGAAAAAAATGTTTACAACTACATCTTTGACTGCCGGTAGCAGAAGGGCATAAATAGTAAATTTGAGACGCAAAACATAACTCAAATAAAGTAAGGAAGAGATGGGAAGGATTATAGCGATAGCAAATCAGAAGGGTGGCGTTGGGAAGACTACAACGGCAATAAACCTGGCAGCCAGTCTTGCCGCTCTGGAAAAGAAGGTGCTGATCGTTGATAGTGACCCTCAGGCAAATGCAACCTCCGGTATTGGAATCGACACGCGACAGATAAGATGCACAATATACGATTGTCTTATTGACGGGAAAGAACCAGGGGAAGCTTTACTCAAATGTGAGGTTGAGAACCTTTCAATAATTCCGTCAAATATTGACCTCGTGGGTGCAGAAATTGAAATGCTTGACAGACATGAAAGGGAAAAAATACTTAAGGGAGTACTTAAAAAAATCGAAGCTGATTATGATTATATTCTGATTGACTGTTCTCCTTCTCTGGGCCTGCTTACTGTTAATGCGCTTACAGCATCACATTCTGTAATAATACCGGTTCAATGCGAGTATTTTGCACTTGAGGGGCTTGGTAAACTTCTTAATACAATAAAAATTATTCAGAATAATCTTAATCGTGAACTTGAGATAGAGGGTTTCCTTCTTACTATGTACGACGGACGTCTAAGGCTATCAAATCAGGTTGCTGATGAAGTCAATAAGCATTTTCAGCAAATGGTTTTTAAGACAATAATCCAGAGAAATGTAAAACTCTCGGAAGCACCAAGCTTTGGTCAACCGGCTATTCTGTACGATGCCGATTCAAGAGGCACGGTGAATTATCTTAATCTGGCCAAAGAGCTGATTGAGAAACAGGAAACGAGAGTTAAGCAGTAATTAAACAACTTTTCAATTACCGGAAACAGAATGAATATGACAAAGAAAAATGCTTTAGGAAGAGGTCTTGGCGCATTGATTGATGGTGTGGAGAAAGAGATCCTTGAAAAAAAAGTTGAAGCAAACCTTAATATCTCTGTCGATTCAATCGAAGCTAACCCTTTTCAACCACGTACAAGCTTTGACGAACAAGCGCTTGAAGAACTTTCATCTTCAATTAAGAAACTTGGCATTGTTCAACCGCTTACAGTACGTGAAGTCGGTGCAGGACATTTCCAGCTCATTTCAGGAGAAAGAAGACTAAGGGCGGCCCGCCTGGCAGGACTGACCCATGTCCCCGCCTTTATTAGGACAGCAGATGATCAGGCAATGCTCGAACTGGCACTGGTTGAAAACATCCAGCGTGAAGATCTTGATGCTGTAGAGGTAGCAATTAGTTTCCAGAGGCTGATAGAGGAGTGTAAACTCACCCAGGAACAACTAAGCGACAGAGTAGGCAAACAAAGATCAACTGTGGCAAATTATTTACGCCTTCTGAAACTGCCTGCCGAAATACAACTTGGCATTAAAAATAAGCACCTGATGATGGGCCATGCCAGGACCCTTGTCAATATTGAAGATCCGAAAAAACAGATCAATGTTTATTATAAAATCATTGATGGTGAATTGTCTGTGCGTCAGGCAGAAGAGCTGGTCAGACAATTACAATCTGAAAAGACCAAAGACCCCGGGAAGATTGAGAAAAAGAGAAAATTAAATAGTGATTTCACTCAGCTTTCTGACCATCTAAATAAGATATTTTCAGCCAAAGTAAATTTCAGAATAAACGAGAAGGGGAAGGGTAAAATAGTGATCCCATTTGAAAGCACTGACGAAATGGAACGCATTTTAGGAGTATTTGACCGTCTGAACTCCTGAAAATAATTATCTTTATCGTCCGTTATACTGGTTTTAGAATATAAAAACCGGTAATTGATTATTTTGAAGACTTTTCACAAAATACTGATTATAATTATCCTGCAGTTACTTTGCATTCAGCAGAACATGTTTTCGCAGGATACACTCGCTGTTGCCACACGGGTTAACCACAAGAACAGGGTTGCACAAGATACACTCGCTGTTGACACAACTGCTAAACACAAGTTTAAGCCTGAGTCGCTCAGAGCAACAATGTTGGCAGTTTCATTTCCCGGACTGGGTCAGATATATAACAGAAAATACTGGAAAATCCCGGTAGTTTATATCGGTTTCGGTGCACTTGTCTATAGTGCCGGGTTCAATTCAAAGAATTACCTCCTTTATATGAAAGCTTATCAGGATTTTACAGATAATATTAAAGAAACAAATAGCTACCTCAAAGTGATATCGCCTACTATCCCTCAAAAAACATACGATCCTGTAGTATATCCCAATGATTATATTCTTTCAAATTACACATATTTTAAGGATGGAATGCTACGAATGGTTGATTATTACAAGAGATATCGAGATCTTTCGTATATTGGCATCGCCGGATGGTATCTTGTTTCGATACTTGATGCAAATGTAGATGCCAGTCTTTTTAACTATGATATAAGTAATAATCTTAATATTACTTTCGTTCCTACGCAAATGAGTTTACCTGGGGGGTTCGTAGGAGCAGGAATAAGTGTGGATTTGAAAATAAACTTTTAAACTAATTATTTAATTATGAGATTTAAAGCAATACTGATAATTTTCTTCCTGGCAATTCTGAAGGTGAATGCAGCATCTGATGTAGACACTATAATTATTAAATCGGATGACAGTAGTGAGCATATCGCCCGTGATCTTGACAGCCTGGTAACTACCTGGTATGTTAAGAATGCTATCAAGAATAATCTTAGTGAGCATGAGGGAGACACGATTGGATTACAATGTCCTGATTCGGTATACGAACACAGGTTGGCTAAGATTAATTCAATAATCTTTCTTCCTTTCAATAATATTATCAGGAATCATATTGAAGTGTACACTATCAGGAAAAGAGAAAAATTCTGCGCGGTTCTTGGATTAAAGGACTATTATTTCCCGATGATCGAAGACGTATTTGATTCTTATGGTCTCCCTGCGGAACTTCAATATATGGCTGTTATTGAATCAGCTCTTAATCCTGGCGTGGTAAACGGACGGTCGGGAGCAACAGGGATGTGGCAATTCATGTATAGCACCGGACGCATGTACGGACTTACAATAAATTCTGTTGTTGATGAGCGCAGAGACCCGGTAAAAGCCACTCATGCAGCAGCACGATATCTGAAGGACCTGTATCAGATTTATAATGACTGGGTCCTTGTTATTGCTGCATATAATTGCGGACCTGGCAATGTTAATAAAGCCATAAAAAGATCAGGAAATAAAAAGGACTACTGGGGAATATATTACAGGCTTCCCAAGGAAACCAGGGGCTACATTCCCCAGTATATTGCTGCAGTTTATGCAGTTAACTATTATGCAGAGCATAATCTTCAACCATTGCCATTGAATATACCTGTGGCAACTGACACTATTATGGTTAATAAAGATATTCATCTCGCACAGATTTCTGCGGTAATGAATATTCCTTTAGGTGAGCTTCAGGCGCTCAATCCTCAATATAAAACAGGATTGGTTCCAGGCTCCTCAAAACCACAAACTCTTACTTTGCCAATGAATCATCTGGGAGATTTTATTGACTTAAATGACACAATAAGAAACTATAAATCAGATATTTACTTAACCAAGACAACCCGTATAGCCGATCCTACGCGTTCCTCTTACATAACAACAAATATTAAAGGCAAAACCAAGTTGATTTATACCATTAAGGATGGGGATAACATTAGATTTATCTGTGACTGGTATAAGGTTGGAGTATCAGAATTGAGGGACTGGAATAATATTTACCGTAACAATATAAGAGTTGGTCACAAACTGGCAATTTATGTTGATCCGGCCAAATCTGAGTATTTTTCGAAAATCAATACCATGTCATTAGCTGAGAAACAGGCATTGGTTGGAAAAACTGCTATACCTAATTCCCAGCCTCTGGCAGCAACTGCAACATTGGTGCACGAGGAAACAGATGGTGAGTATATCATTTATACGGTTCGTAATGGAGATACTATCTGGGATATTGTTAAGATGTTTGATAATGTTACTGCAACACAAGTCCTGTCATTGAATAATATTTCTGAGGCTGGCAAAATAAAGGTTGGGCAGAAGCTAAAGATCAAGAAAAAGAGCTGATTCTTTTTTAATATATGCGCCCTCTAAGGTCATTCTTGTTATTACTGATCTTTCTGGCCTGTTTTACTGGTCTTCATTATATAATTCATGCAAATCAACTTTTCCCTTCAATTAATGAATTTATTCCGGCTGATCTCCTAAGTACTTTAATATCAGTAAGTAAGGATAATGAGGTGATGCTAAAAAAGCCGGCAGATACCTTACAAATAACTTCTGGGAACGTCATTTCTGTAACCTATTCATTGCCTGTCATTCCTGAAAAACTTTCAGACTATCCGCTTCATGGATTTCTTGATTCTCTCAGGTATTCCAAAGGACAGGTAAGGATCATTTATTACGGTGATTCTCAGATTGAAGGCGACCGAATTACTTCCTACCTTCGCCATACCTTAAGAAACGGACGAAAAGGAACCGGCCCCGGGTTGTTCCTGCCTCTTATGCCGGTAATGTACACTAAATCAGTCTGGATACGGTCATCCTCAAACTGGAAAAGATACAATTATCTTTCTTATAAAGCCGGAGAGATTTCACATAGGAATCTTGGTCCATTCATGGCAATTTGTCGGTATTTACCCGAAGGAGAAACAACATCGGACCCTGAAAAGGCATTTATTAAGATCAGACCGTCAAACTTTGCTGACAGTGCATCTGCTGAATACGATATTCTGCGGATATTTTATGGAAATACAGAAGATATTGTAAATATTATTGTTAAAGCAGATGATAATGAAATATTTGCGGATACACTAAAAAGAGGCACGGATTATAATGAGATCAGCTGCCCTTTAAACGGGAAAAGAACAATCGAGATAGAGTTTGAAGGAAGGGTCAGTCCCGATATCTATGGAATCAGTATTGAAAGTCAAACAGGAGTTATAGTCGACAACATACCTCAGCGTGGAAGTGCAGGGCTTGAATTTACAATGGTGGACAGGGAAAACCTTAGAAAGTCATATAAAAAATTAGCCCCCGGCCTGTTTGTTCTGCACTATGGTCTGAACATTGTAAAGAATATAAAAGACAATTATTCATATTATCAGAAAGGATTGTTCCGGCAGATTTCACTTCTTAAGGAGATTTCACCCTTAACTCCCATATTAGTTGTAGGTGTAACAGATATGGCAGTGAATGAGGATGATAGTATTAGATCGTACAGCAATATTCCTGCGATAATTGATGCTCAGAAGCAAGCTACAGTGAAGGCTAATGTAACTTTCTGGAATTCATACGGGGCTATGGGAGGGAAATCATCAATTATTAAATGGGCAAATAAGAAGCCTCCTTTGGCACAGAAAGACCTCATTCACTTTACTTTTCCCGGAGCGGATACACTTTCAGCAATGCTTACATCGTCCTTATTTGTAATTCGGACGATTGATACTGTCCAAAAGTCAACAGCTGTTTTACTACCTGTTAATGTTCCAATTGCTCCACGGGTTATTATTGATAATCCCCAAAAAGGTATAGAAAAAGTTAGCTTTATTAAATCTCTTGTATTTTCATTGTTAAATTATAGTCCCGATAAACCGTTTGTCTTCACATCAGCAGCTTTCTGGATATTCTTTCTATTTGTGCTTGCAGGATATAGTCTGGTATATAAGAAACTGATGATTAGGAATATATATCTGTTTTTGGTGAGTCTCTTCTTTTACTATAAAGCAGGTGGTCTGTTTTTATTTATCCTGATATTTGTAACAGTAATCGATTTTACCTGCGGTTTACTGATCTATAAATCAAAAAGGGTGTCTTCAAGAAGGTTTTTTATTCTCTTAAGCATAATATCAAATCTTGGACTTCTGGGTTATTTTAAATATACAGGTTTTATTATAAACACAATTAATGAGTTATTTGGGACTCATTTCAGGGTTTATGACCTGCTTTCAACTTTGTCAAATTCACTTCTCGGAACATCTTTTGATGTAAGCTATATTATACTTCCTGTTGGTATTTCCTTTTTTACATTTCAGTCACTCAGCTATACTATTGATGTTTACAGGAAAAAAATGGGACCGGTCAGGAATATTATTGATTTTGGTTTTTATGTTTCATTTTTTCCACATCTTGTTGCCGGTCCGATTGTAAGAGCATCAGTTTTTATTCCACAGATATATCAGGAGTTCAGGCTTTCAAACCATGAATTCAGCCATGCTCTTTATATGATTTCAAAGGGCTTAATTAAGAAAATAATCATCTCTAATTTCATAGCTCTGAATCTTGTTGACCGTGTCTTTGATAGCCCTTCGATCTATTCCGGATTTGAGAATCTACTGGCAATATACGGATACGGATTGCAGATATACTGCGATTTTTCGGGTTATACGGATATTGCCATTGGAGTCGCATTGATTCTTGGATTCAGATTACCTGTAAACTTTAACTCGCCCTACAAAGCCAAAAGCATAACAGATTTCTGGAAGAGGTGGCATATTTCTCTGTCGCAATGGCTCCGCGATTATCTCTATATTTCATTAGGAGGAAACAGGAAGGGAAAGATTCGTACATACTTCAACCTGATGGTGACCATGCTTCTTGGCGGATTATGGCACGGTGCTTCCTTAAGGTTTATTATCTGGGGGGGACTTCATGGCATTGGCCTGGTAATTAACAGGATATGGGACTCAATCTTCAAAAACCGTATAAGGACAAGGTGGATTGGACGAGTAATTGCAGTTTTTATAACTTTTCAGTTTGTAAACTTTTGCTGGGTATTCTTCAGAGCGCCTGATTTGGAGAGTGTGAAGATTATGTTAAAACAGATATTTGAAAATTTTTCTCCTGGATCATATATGACTGTACTTCCTGCATACAGCAGTGCCTTATTATTGATGTCTGTGGCCTATATAATACATTTTCTGCCTGAAAGGACGAAAGAATCATACAGGGGCTTGTTTATTAAAATCCCATTGATTGCACAACTTGCAGTTGTTATGGTGGTAGCAATTTTCCTATTTCAAATGAGGACAACGGAAGTAATGCCTTTTATTTATTTCAGGTTTTAGTTGTACCTCTCCCAAACCCTTCCCCCAGGAAGGAGGGGCTACTTATTATTAGGTTCTTGCTCCCCTTCTCTTTTGGGAGAAGGGGCTGGGGATGAGGCAAAACGTTACAAAGAGATCCGCTTAGGGTTCACGGAGAATCACTGAGGTTTGGTACCAGAATATTACAGATATGTATTCTGGTTTTTTTCTCCTTTTACAAACGGAGCAATAGCCCTACTGTAAATGCCTTGTACATAGGCAATTGCCATTCCATAATTGGTAACCGGTACTCCGGCTTTAATTGCTGACTGGAGCCTGTTATGCAGTTGTTTTCTTGTTATCATGCAGCCACCACACTGAATTACAAGCGAGTAGTCGGTTATAGGCCTGGGTAGGGCATCAAGACCTGCTACAACTTCGTATTCAATCTTTTTGCCTGTAAAACTGGTTATCCACCTGGGAATCTTTGTTCTTCCAATGTCGTCACACGATACATGATGTGTACATGATTCAAGAAGCAGAACCCTGTCACCATCTTTTAATTCAGATATTTTCGGAGTGCCTTTAAGATAATTATCAAAATCACCTTTGAACCGGGCAAGCATGATACTAAAGCTGGTCAGGGGTATATCATGAGGAATAGATGCATCAGCTTTAACAAATACCTGAGAATCGGTTATTGCCAATGCTGGCTTTATACTGGTTTTTTTCAGAAAAGAATCAACCTCCCTTTCTTTTAAAATTATTGCAATGGCTTCATTGTCAAGGATATCCCTTATTGCCTGCATCTGGGGCAGGATGAGCCGGCCAGCCGGGGCCTCAATATCGATAGGTGTAATGAGAATTACAATGTCCCCATAGCTGATAAGATCGCCAAGTAAAGCAGGAGTCTTATATGAGTGCTCAGGAATTGTGTTCCTGATGAGTGATATAAGCTCTTCATAATTTCGTTTATCGACAGATGAAAATTCAAATAGCGGAGTCCCTGTTGATTTGAGCACCTTATGTTGAAAGTCAGCTGTAGGCTCATGAATGTCAGATTTACTGTGTATTACAATATAGGGGAGGTCGTGATTATCAAATTTCTTTTTAAGTTCATCTTCATATTTTCCCCATGAATTATCAGTGACGACAAGAAGAGCGAGATCTATAATTTCAAGAGTTCCTACAGTCCGGTCAACTCTTTTCTGTCCAAGATCACCGGAGTCATCAATGCCTGCAGTATCTACAAATATTACAGGGCCAAATCCTGTGATTTCAAATGATTTTTTGACGGGATCGGTAGTGGTTCCGGCATGGTCGGATACTATGGCAATTTCCTGACCTGCCAGACAATTGATCAGGCTGCTTTTGCCATTATTGCGACGGCCATAAATGCCAATATGCGGTTTTGACTCTCGTCCTTTAGTATCCATTCTTCAGAATTTGCTGCAAAATTAACAATTTTTTATCAGAAAGGATTTCTCTGTGTTACTCTGGGTAACTAAGAAATATAAGAACCTGCATAGAGATACTCGGAGAAGAGTGGAGAACCATAGAGATGATTCTGTATAAATCTGCGAAATCAGCTGGAAAATTTGAATTCTTTTCTCTCACAGATCGTGTTGATCTTCACTGATCTTAAATCAGATCTTTCTTACAGGTCATCGAGTGAAAAACCCAGCTTTAACAGATTTCCCGGTTCCAGAATGGATTTAAGTTTTGTTTCATCAATCAATTTCAGAATTCTGTTAGCTTCAAAGATGTTAATCTTTTTATCTTTCATCAGCCCGGCGAGTTCAGCGGCCTTGTGATATCCGATATGAGGGTTTAAGGAAGTTGTGATTGAAGGGTTATTTATAACAGCTTTATATCCGGCTTCCTCGTTAATCAGAAGTCCTGCGAAAAGATTGTTTAACAAGGTTACATTACACGAGATAAGCAAATTAATGGTTTCAATAACTGAGCATCCAATAACCGGGAGATAAGCATTCAACTCCAGAGTGCCCTGTCCGCTGAGCGAGGAGATTAGAACATCGTTGGAATATATTTTATGAGCTGCTGAAATGACAAATTCGGGTATTACAGGATTAATTTTCCCGGGCATAATTGAGCTTCCTACCTGTCGGTCAGGGATTGAAATAGTTCTTTCACCTGAAAGATCCGATGCAAGCAGGCGTAAGTCGGATGACATTTTTTCAAGATTTACTGCATGGGCTTTTAATGTGGCATGAACCTCGACCCATTTGTCCAAATTGGAGGTAGCATCTGAAAGATTTTCACTGTGCGCAAGAGGCAGTTCAGTTAGGGTACGTAGTTCCGGGACAACTTCCATTATGAAAAAACGGGGCAGGGATAACCCTGTTCCGATGGCCCCACCACCAAGGTTAACCTGTTTGATTCTTTCAGAGCATTTTGATACTCTCCACCAGTCGCGAGAGAGGGCTTCATTGTATGTGCTGAAGAGAATTCCGAAAGAAGAAGGTACTGCTGCCTGCATCTGGGTGTAGCTCTGACGGAGTTTCTCCCTGCTTTTCTTCTCAAACTGCTCCACCGCCTGACGGAGCAGATTGATTTTTTCCTCGAGGGATTGTAAAAGGTTCATCACCGCAACAGTAAGAGCAGTTGGAATAACGTCATTTGTGGACTGATAAATATTTGCGTGTTCAAGAGGATCAATAGAGCTGTATTCACCGCACTTATATCCAGTGTTCAAAAGTGCTGAATTTGTGATTATCTCATTGATATTCATGTTAATACTAGTTCCGGCACCTCCCTGAACAGAAGGAATAATAAAATGATTATAATATTTTCCGGCAGAAACTTCTCTTGCAGCAATACATAATGCATCCAGAATATCATCATTGATTATCTTAAAAGGAAGATCTTTCCCGAATTTGCTTTCAGCAGCTTTACTAAATTTCCTATATGTGTTATAACAAGCTAGTTTAGTGATGCCAACTGATTTGTACCACTCGACAGGAAAAGTAGAATTCCCCGGAAAGTTTTCCCTGGCCCTTACGGAATGGATTCCATATAAGGCTTCAGATGGTATTTCCTTTTCTCCCAGACTGTCTTTTTCTATACGGGACATGATAAATTGATTTTCTATGGTCTTTCACCCCCAACCCCTCACGGAGGGCTTTAATCAGATTCGTTTTTGCCCCCGGGGGATGGGGTAAAACATTTTGAAGGATAACAATCTATATGTTACTTCCGGAAACGGGTTTTGCATAAGCAAGCACATCATTCCCTGTGATCTCGGCAGGGCAGAGGATGATAAGTCTTTCAAGGACATTTCTGAACTCCCTTATATTTCCTGTCCATTGGATTTTTTGCAGTTCTTTGATAGCATCCTCCTTCACAATTCTTTTACTCATACCATATTCGTTGCAGATTAATTTATTAAAATGTTCTGCAAGGATAGGAATGTCATTTTCCCTCTCATTAAGTGTAGGTACATGAATAAGAATAACGCTGAGCCTGTGATACAAATCCTCACGGAATCCGTTTGTTTCGATCTCTTTTTTAATATTTTTATTTGTTGCTGTAATTACCCGAACATTAACATGGATATCTTTGTCGGAGCCGACTCTGCTGATCTTATTTTCCTGGAGAGCTCTTAATACCTTTGCCTGGGCCGACAGGCTCATATCTCCTATTTCATCGAGAAAAAGTGTTCCTCCGTTTGCTTGTTCAAATTTTCCTATTCTCTGTTTGATGGCAGATGTAAATGAACCTTTTTCGTGACCGAATAGTTCACTTTCAATAAGTTCTGATGGGATAGCTGCGCAATTGACTTCAATAAAAGGACCTTTTGCCCTGCTGCTTTTTTCATGAATCTGGTGGGCAACCAGTTCTTTACCGGTTCCATTGGCTCCTGTGATAAGCACTCTTGCTTCCGTAGGAGCAACCCTGTCGATCATACTTTTGACTTTTTCAATAGCTTCCGACTCACCAACAATCTCATACATCTTGCTGACCTTATTTTTAAGGACCTGAGTCTGCGTGATAAGCGTCGATTTATCCATTGCATTCCTGATCGTAATGAGAAGCCGGTTAAGATCAAGCGGCTTTTCAAGAAAATCGTATGCCCCTTTCTTTATGGATTCAACCGCGGTATCAATGTTGCCATGTCCGGAAATCATAATGACCTGTGTATCGGATGAATTCTCAGAAATATTCTCAAGAACTTCAATGCCATCCATCTTAGCCATTTTGATATCGCAGAGAACTATATCGTATGAATTGGAGGAAAACATTTCAAGTCCTTTTGGTCCGTCTTCTGCGAGGTCGACTTCATGTTTTTCATATTCCAGTACCTCTTTCAAGGTATTCCGGATTGCCCTTTCATCATCAATGACCAGAATTTTCGACATAATCTATTATTCTTTTTTTAACCAGAGAGTTACATGGAGTTGTGATGGAGCTTCACAGAGTCAAAAATCTCCATTTCCCCCAGTCACGCAATCTCCCCCCTATTAATTAGGAATCGTCTATCGCCTATAATACATAATACATTGTCTTAGCCGCTGTACCTGAGCCACTTCCACATCTCTTTCCAGGAAGTTTTCTTTCCATACATAAGGATACCTGTTCTGTAAACTTTTGCTGCCATCCAGACAAATGAGCCAAAAGATATAAGCATTATTACCATTGAGACTGCTATCTGCCAGTAGGGGACGCCGAAAGGAATACGTGCCATCATTACAATAGGAGCCGTGAGTGGGATTATTGAACACCAAAAGGAAAGTGAGCTTTCAGGATTTTGCATTGTCCCCATGGCAACCATCAATCCTAATATAATAGGTATGGTGACAGGTAACATAAATTGTTGTGTCTCGGTTTCGTTATCAACCGCTGATCCGATGGCTGCGAACACGGAGGCATAAAGAAGATAACCTGTTACAAAATAGAAGATAAAACATATTATTATTAAACCCCATGGCTGGTTCATTGCACTATCGAACATCCTGGAGAATTCAGCAACCTGTGGCGACATCTCTGTTGTTTGGGTTGTTCCGGCAACCTGCTGATTTCCAGACATTAAATTCTGTGGCATTGATTGTGAAATTTCTGCAATACCTGTTTTCGGAAGAATGGTGGTTTTCAGAATCGTAACAATTCCGACAGTCAGAAAAATCCAGATCAGGAATTGTGTGAGACCAACGAGTGCAATTCCAATTATTTTTCCCATCATCAGCTGTACCGGTTTCACAGAGGAAATTATAACCTCGACAACTCTGCTTGTTTTTTCTTCTATTACACCTCTCATAACCTGTGCCCCGAAAATGAAAACCAGCATATACATCAGGAAACCAAGTAAGTAGGCGAGGGCCATAGCGATCCCTGTGCTTGTACCTTTTTCTATACCAAATTCATCCAGCTTTTTTGTTTGTACAGTTACGTTTGTTTCAACGTTTTTCATAATGTCATCAAGGTTTTCAATCTTGTATGCCAATAGCTTCTGTCGTTCAATTTCCTTTTTAAGGGAATTTTCAATATATGAAAGGAGACCGATTGGTGGTTGTTTTTTTGCGATTAGATAAACAGCATTCGGCGTATTTACCAGTTCCGGAGAAATATACAGAATGCCATAATACCCATCCTTTTCAAAGGTTTTTTTAAGGTCCTCAACTTTAGTGTTTTCAAGGTAAACAAATTCAGCATCTTTAGTATTCTTAACAACTCCTTTAAAAAGATCGGAGTTGTCTTCAATTACTGCAATCTTTTTAAATTCACCACTCTGGTTCATCATAAGGAGAGTGGGTACAATAATTATAGATGCCATGAGAACAGGTGCAAGAATAGTCATTATAATGAATGATTTTTTTCTAACTCTTGTTACATATTCTCTTTTAATAATTACGGATATCTTGTTCATAATAGGAAGGTTTCGATGTTAATTTCAGGTTTTAATTACGGGCTTCGACTACCCTTATAAAGATCTCATTCATTGATGGGAGGGCAGGGTTAAAAGATATGATATTGCCCGATTTCATGACAGTTTGCAGGATATCATTTGTATTGATATCGCTGGTGGTCTTTAATTTGAACACACTTTTATTATTGTCAATCTGCTGTTTCAGAATATTATAATGACCATTACTCTCAATTTTGACCTCACCGGCAAATACAAGATCATATTCGTTTGCAGCCCACTTACTGCGTATTTCATGTACACTACCTTCCAGGATCGTTTTTGCTTTATCAATAAGCGTGATATTGTCACAAAGCTCTTCAACAGATTCCATGTTGTGAGTCGAAAAAATTATAGTAGCTCCTCTTTCCCGCAGGAACAGGATTTCATTTTTTACAATTTTTGTATTCAGGGGATCAAATCCTGTAAATGGCTCATCAAAGATCAATAGTTTTGGTTCGTGGAGTACTGTTATCACAAACTGGACCTTTTGTTGCATCCCCTTTGACAGTTCTTCAACTTTTTTGCCCCACCAGTCTATAATCTCAAGTTTTTTAAACCAGTACCTGAGTCTTTTCATTGCTTCTGATTTCGAGAGCCCTTTTAGCTGAGCAAAATACAAAGCCTGTTCACCCACTTTCATTTTCTTATATAAGCCTCGTTCTTCAGGGAGATAGCCTATTAGCTGAACATCAGAAGGCATTAGCTTTTTACCGTTTAGGAACAACTCCCCGGTATCTGGTCCGGTTATTTGATTGATGATCCTGATGAGTGTGGTCTTTCCGGCACCATTGGGACCCAGGAGTCCGTAAATGCATTGTTCCGGAACTGAAATGCTTACATTATCGAGTGCCAGCTGGTTGACGTATTGTTTTGTGACATTCTTTGCTTCAAAAAGTGCCATAAGGGATTAATTTTAAAATATTTCAAAAGACATGTAAATATAAAAAAAACTCTGTGATACTCAGTACTTCTCGGCAGAATGGATGTGTTCATCACCTTTTTAACTGACAATGCAGCTACACTTCTTGTTTTCTTAAATCTTTTCCAACCCTTCCCTTTAACAATAAGGGAAGGATGAAAATACCAGTATATAATTTGTTACGCCCCTTCGTTTGATCTACGGGTTATTACTCGAAGTACCCTTTCATCCTTTCGAAAAAACCTTTATCGTTTTTATCAGGATCGGGAGTGAATGAGTCAGAATCCTTAAACTTTTCAAAGATCTTCAACTCATCTTTATTAATATTTTTTGGTATCCATACATTCACATTAACAAGCAGATCACCACGGCCATATCCATTGACTTCAGGTAATCCTTTTCCGCGGAGGCGAAGGATTTTTCCTGGTTGGGTTCCGGGTTCAATTTTTATTTTTACATTATTATCGACAGTCGGCACTTCAACATGTGTACCGAGTACGGCATCAGGGATACTAATGAATAGATTATAAATCAGATCGTTACCTTCTCTTATCAGTTCAGGGTGTTCTTCTTCTTCGATTACTACCAGAAGGTCACCATTTACACCGCCTCTTCTGGGAGAGTTGCCTTTGCCGCCTACAGTCATCTGCATTCCTTTCCCAACGCCGGCAGGAATATTGATCTTGATTATCTCTTCTTTCTGTACAACCCCTTCTCCATAACAAGTAATACATTTTTTAGTAATAGTTTTACCCTCACCACCGCATGATGGGCAGACTGAAGTACTCTGCATCTGACCAAGCATAGTATTTGTCAGTCGGGTGACGTGCCCCGAGCCGTGGCAGGTTGAACAGGTTGAAATACTTGAAGGGCTGGCTGCACCCGTACCTCCACAGGTGTCACAAATATCGTATTTATTGACTTTGATTTTCTTCTCTGCCCCGGCTGCAATTTCCTGAAGTGTGAGCTTAACTTTGACCCTGAGATTACTTCCCTTGTTCACACTGCGTCCACGTCTGCCACTACCAAATCCCCCAAACCCACCGAAAGCATCACCGAAAATATCACCGAATGATGAGAAGATATCATCCATTGTCATGCCCTGACCTGAGAATCCACCACCATTGTTTCCCATTCCGGCATGGCCATAACGGTCGTAACGGTTTTTTTTCTCTTCATCACTTAAAACTTCATAAGCTTCAGCTGCCTCTTTGAAGTTTTCTTCGGATTTCTTATCTCCCGGATTCTTGTCTGGATGAAACTTCAACGCCTGTTTCCTGTATGCTTTTTTTATCTCCTCCTTAGTGGCCCCTTTCGATACTCCAAGCACTTCATAATAATCTCTTTTTCCCATCCCGTTAGATTTTTATTTTATTCATCCACCCTTCCTTTTACAGATTAATATTTAGATTTTATTCACCCACAACCACTTTCGCAAACCTTAAAATTTTATCCTGTAAATAATAACCCTTAAGTAATACATCAACCACTTTCCCTTTTTTGTCCGCTTCCTCTACAGGAACTTTTGCAACAGCTTCATGCAAATCAACATTGAAAGCGTTGTTAAGTGCTTCAATTTCTTTTACCCCGTTCTGTTTTAGAAAATCGCTGAACTTACCGTATATAATATCAATTCCATCTTTCAATGCAATACAATCTGTCGATGTATCCATATGTTTGAGAGCTCTTTCAAAATCGTCCATGAGCGGGATGATGCCGAGAAGCAGATTTTCACCTGCATACTTTGACAATTCCATCTTCTCACGCAGAGTTCTTTTCCTGTAGTTGTCAAATTCAGCTGAAAGACGAATATACTTATCCTCCATCTCTGCCAGTTTTTCCTCAGCAACAGTTAAACTGGGGACCAGATTGTCAGAATCTGTGCCTTCACCCTCTAAACCAGCAGATGCATATTCTGTTGACCAGTCTGAACCGGCATCCTCTGATCCTTCCTTCATATTTTTATCGGGATAAGCAGTATTTTCTTTATTTTCAATTGATTTGTTAATAATATTATGACTTTCCTCCACCTTGTCATTTAGCTTTTTTTTCATCATCATTCACTATATTTCAGTATAATACTATTATTTAACAAATTGCCTGCCAACCCATTTAAATTGACAAATTGGCAGGGAACAGAAATTGTCTTAATGCTGTCATCTAACCTTACCAAAGGTTACTAAAAAAAGCATGTCAGGCTGAAAGCCGTTAAGACTTATAAAACAGCCTTAAAGGCGTAAAGACTTAAAGACATCCATTGCACAATTGATTAGAGATTTTATTCAGACCCTCTGGATATCTGCCCCCAGAGCGTTCAACCGTTTATCTATATTCTGATAGCCACGGTCGATTTGTTCGATATTATGAATAACACTTTTTCCGTCAGCAGAAAGAGCTGCAATCAACAGGGCTACACCAGCTCTGATATCAGGCGACGACATCACTGTACCTTTTAATCTGATCATTTTATCCTGTCCAATTACAGTGGCTCTGTGCGGATCACAAAGAATGATCTGTGCCCCCATATCAATCAGTTTATCCACAAAGAAGAGACGGCTTTCGAACATTTTCTGATGGATAAGAACGGCACCCTTTGCCTGAGTTGCAGTGACAAGGAATACACTTAGCAGGTCAGGAGTAAGACCCGGCCAGATGGCATCAGATATTGTCATTATGGACCCATCTATAAAAGTTTCTATTTCATAATGTTTCTGAGCAGGAATAAAAATATCATCATCTCTTCTCTCGAGGTTGATCCCAAGTCGTCTGAAAGAGTCGGGTATAATACCAAGGTTCTCGAAGGAAGTGTTTTTAATAGTTATCTCCGATTCTGTTATAGCAGCCATACCGATAAATGATCCGATTTCAATCATATCAGGCAGGATAGTATGGGTACACCCACTCAGACCTGTAACACCATCAATATAAAGGAGATTTGAACCAATACCTTCGATTTTTGCACCCATAGAAACCAGCATCCTGCAGAGTTGCTGAATGTATGGTTCACATGCAGCATTGTATATTGTTGTGCGGCCTTTTGCAAGAACCGCAGCCATTATAATATTTGCAGTACCCGTAACAGAGGCCTCATCGAGGTGCATATATGTACCTGTTAATGAGGGTGCTTCAACTTTAAAAAACGGATCGGTGGAATCAAATTCAAACTTTGCTCCAAGCTTCTGGAAACCAGTAAAATGGGTATCGACTCTACGCCGTCCAATCTTATCACCTCCAGGTTTAGGAATAAAAGCTTTGCCAAACCTGGCAAGAAGAGGTCCGACTATCATTATTGAGCCTCTTAAACTTGAGCTTTGGGCCCTGAATTCACTAGTCTGGAGATAATCGAGATTAACATTTATAGCTTCAAAGCTTGCGATTGAATCCGATTCTCTAATTACCTTAACGCCCATACATCTGATCAGTTCAATCAGCATGTTTACATCACTTATATCGGGAATATTCCTGATTGTAACCTTTTCTGGAGTAAGGAGAATCGCACAGATAACCTGCAGAGCTTCATTTTTAGCCCCCTGAGGTGTTATTTCTCCCTTAAGCGGTTTACCTCCATGAACAATAAAAGTACCCATTAATGTCGGCTGTGTCCTTTTTTCTTTATGAAATTTTTATTCTGCGGTTTACCATGAGGTTTTCCAACAGGCTTTCTTTTAACCGGCGGAATCAGTTCTCTGACTTCAAGAATTCTTACACCCTCAGTCATTAACAATTTTCCTTTAGATAATAATTTCATGTCTTTAATTATCACCTCGTCAGCTACCTGTCCTCTGTTCCAGGTGATATATGATTTTTTCATCTGATTGACAATCAGCGTAGTAAGATATTCCTTTTCATTACCTTCTTCGAGTTCACAAGCAGCATCAATCATGAGTTCTATAATGCGCCCATAGTGGAGGAATCTTATATCACCTTGCTTATACGGTACCTGCTTTGGTTTTTCAACGAACTTTGATGGTTCAGGAACAGGATATGGTGAATCAATATCCAGCTCAAAACTTGCAATCAGAGCCAGATGATCCCATAACTTATGTTTGAAATCGCCGACATCACGAAGCTGAGGATTTAGGTTGCCCATTATAGAAATTATGGTCTTGGCAGCACGGTTTCTCTCGGCCCTGTCCTCAATGGTCTTAATATGATCGACCATCTTCTGAACATTTCTTCCATATTCAGGTAATGCCATTCTTTTCCTCTGAGTATTATAATCGTAATTCATTATGCTCATTTTATTTTATGCAAAGCTAGTAATTTAAAGCAAATTCACGATGGTAGACTGGATGGTAAAATAGAAAAGTAATCTTCATTTTAAAATTTTGAATCAACTTTATCTTTTTCTTTACTTTACCTTAATTACCTTTGATTTCTAACCAAGATTTTAACGAAACCATGAAGGTAATATTATCAATATCTTTTTTTTTGTTGTCCTGCATTGGACTTACAGGGAATGATGGCTATAAGCGAAATCCCTTTGTAGATATAGTTCATTATGATTTTTCTATTTCAATCAGCGACACAAATAATATCATTTATGGGCATGCTGCAATAACAGTAAATTTTACAGGATCTGTCAACACCCTCGGGTTTGACTTGAAAAATGAAGGAATTGATGAGAAAGGAATGATGGTGCAAAGTATAACTTTTAATAAAGGATCACTCAGATGGGTTCATACAGGCAATAGAATTGTTATCACTTTGGATGAATCAATAAGAGCAGGATCCCAGGGCATTTTCAGTATTGATTACTCAGGGGTACCTGCTGACGGACTGATAATTTCAAATAATAAATATGGAGAGCGTACTTTCTTTGCAGATAACTGGCCGGACAGGGCAAGAAACTGGCTCCCATGTGTTGATCATCCATATGACAAAGCAACAGTAGATTTTCTTATTACTTCTCCCGATCATTATGAAGTCGTAGGAAGCGGATATCTTGTTGAAGAGAGCAGCATGTCTAAACATACAAAACTTACTCACTGGAAGGAAGATGTGCCTATCGCTACCAAAGTTATGGCAATCGGTATTGCTCCTTTTGCAACCAGGTTAGAAGGCAATGTTAATGACATCCCTGTATGGAGCTGGGTTTTCTTTGAAAACAGAAAAGAAGGCTTTTATGACTATTCAGTTGCAGTAAAACCCCTTGCTTTTTATAGCCGGCTCATAGGACCTTACCCTTATGAAAAACTGGCAAATGTACAATCCAAAACTATCTTTGGGGGACTGGAGAATGCAGGTTGTATATTTTATTCCGAGAATTCTATTACCGGAGAAGGTAATGCAGAAAACCTTATGGCTCATGAAATTGCGCATCAATGGTTTGGGAATTCGGTCACTGAAAATGACTGGCAACATATCTGGCTGAGTGAGGGATTTGCAACTTATCTAACTGCGGTATACCAGGAGAAAACTTATGGAAAAGAAAAGCTGGATGAAACAATGAAATCGGCTCGTGACCGCGTTACCGGATTCTTTTTAGAATCGCCAAAACCGGTAGTTGATACAACAATTACTGACCTGATGACACTATTAAATGCCAACTCGTATCAGAAAGGAGCATGGGTTCTCCATATGTTAAGACGGGAGCTTGGAGATAATCTTTTCTGGAAAGGGATGAGGTTATATTATGAAAATTACAGAAATAAAAATGCTCTTACAACTGATTTTCAGATGGTTATGGAAAAGGTCAGTAAAAAATCTCTCGGTAAATTTTTTAATCAGTGGCTTTTTGTTGCCGGTCAGCCGGATTTAAAGATCACTGCCAGTTCAGTAAAAGGAAAGGGATTCACAGATCTGATAATTGAACAGACCCAGGATTATCTGTTCAGTTTCGATATTGAAATGCAGATAAAGGATTCGAAAGGATTGCATACTATCAAAATACCTGTATCTGACAGAATTACCAGAAAGACTCTGAGGGCAGATAAGATTTTGGAGATTATACCCGATCCAAATATTAATCTATTGTTCAGAATTGTCCCGGTTCAGAGTAATCTAACTGGAAAACCTATAGTCCGGGAATCAGAATAGCCAGGCCTGGAAAGAAAATCATAGTCCCGGCTATAAGTTCCTGTAAAATTGTTCAAGAACTAAAATCAAATTATTAAGTTTTAATTAACCGGTTTAAAGAATTATTTCAATGTTTATGAAATACATAATGAGAATGAAAGTGTCTGTGTACCTCGTTATCATGTTTATGAACATGTTCATGGATAAGGTTTACACTTATTAGGAATTCTTCATCATTGAGTATTTCCGATGCTGTTCCCGTTTTTTGTATTGTATGTTCTTCAGTGAGCACTGCTACTCTTGGCTGAAGATGATCAATCAGATCAAGATGATGTGTTGTAAAAACTATAGTTTTACCAGCACGGTTGAGTTCAAGCAGAAGATCGATGAAAAATGTCTGTGTTTTAGGATCAAGACTTGAAAGTGGCTCATCAATAAGCAGAATATCTGGATTCATTGTAAGAACAGACGCTATTGCAACCTTCTTTTTTTCTCCGCCCGAGAGCATAAATACCGGTCGATCTTTAAGGTATTCGATTCCAAGAAATGATAATGTTTCATCTGCTCTTTCCTCAGCAGCATTAATCGGAAGGTTAAGTTGCATTGGTGCAAACAGAAGTTCATCAAAAACTGTCGGACAAAATAATTGTATTTCGGGATTCTGGAAAATATAACCCATGCTTTGCCGTAGTTCTTTTCCAAAACTTTTATTGCTTAATGAATTTTCAGTTACCTGATTTCCTTTAAAAAAGAGTTCACCTGAATCAGGAAATATGAGTGCATTGATTATATGCAATAAGGTTGATTTACCGCATCCGTTCAGCCCTATTATAGCAACCATCTCGCCTTTTTTTACTGAAAGGTTAATATTTTTCAAAGCAGGAATTTTCCCGTAGTATGAATAATTAATATTCTTTAATGAAATAATATCCTCTGCCATTTCTATAAATATATGATCCATACTCCGAAAGCGACAATAATAATGAGAGTAACAAAATCCATAGCTGTAAGTTTTTTTTGTGAATGAAGTAATACTTTGCCCTGATAACCTCTCGAAACCATTGCATAGTAGGTACTTTCATAAATTATCATAGACTTTTTGAAAATGAAAAAAATCCGTCCGCTAATCAATTCCCGTATCTTACTATTCTTAATATTACCTGAAAGCCGGGATCTTAAAGCAAAGTAAGTTTCTTCAATTGTCCGGGAGAGAATGAAGATGTACTTGTAAGCAAGTGAAATGATCATCAGGAAGGTATCCGGAACACCCAATATTTTGAAAGATTTAATGAAAGAGGGGAACGATGTAGTAAATATGATGAGCATTGCAAGTGAAACAGAATTAAGTATTCTGAGAAAAATCAATGATACAACCTTTAATCCGTTTTCAGTAAAACCGATGTTCTGAGGAATGGTGTAGATCCAGAAATGTAAAGGTTTATTAATAGTAATTATGTTAAAAATGATTTTACCAGGAGTAATAATATTGAGAGATGCAGGTAAGACAACTATGAATCCAAATATGAAGGCCAGGAAAAATATTTTTTTGTAAACCTTGAAAATATTTAATCTGGCCATAATGAATAATGCAAAAATAAATATTGTAATAATTATCTGTGCCTTATGATGGCTGACAAAACTAATAATGAGAACAAGATAAATCAATGAAATAAGTTTGATATGAGGACTGATCTTTTGAATGAAATTTTCTTTTGATGCATTTTCTGCCTGCACATAAATAGATTTTACAGCAGTTGCCGAATTCATTAAAGTCTTATCAAGAAAAGAAAGCCTTACAACTTTTGCGTTTGCCAACTCGTGTTGATCATTTCCCGGTTGAAGTAAATATGAAGGAATTTTATTCTCCATGCCTGACAATTAATTTGGAGATTAACAACATGACAACATATGTTATAGTTGCACCGAGTATCCCTGATACAATATAATAGCCTGATTTATGTATTATCGATCTATCTGTTTTTTTAACATTATAATCAGGTATGGGCGCTTTCCATAGATCAGAATATTTTGCCAGTCCCTTAGGCACATACCCTACCAGTTCCTTAACTGTCTGAGCCGACCATTCTCCCCATGCATCACCGGCATTAAAGAACGCCGGAAGCAGAATTCCTACCGGTGTGATCAGGCACAATAAAAGCAATATAACAAGAATTTTTTTTTGCAGTTTATTCATTTTTATCACTGTTTCTGAAAGCATATATCAATGTTGGTTCAGTTTTCAAAAAGAAGTTAACGACTATTGCAGTGATGATACCTTCAACAATTCCAAACAGGAACATATGTTCAATGGCCATTGCAGGAACTGCAATACTTAGATTATAGGGACAATACAAGGCCTTACCATCGGGAGCGGATGCTATTAAAGGTTGGATGCCAAATTCAACTGCTGTAAGAATAGCAGCCATAACCAGACTAATATACCCTGAAATAAAGGCAGCAAAAGACACTCTTGATATTCTTTTAGTATTTCTGCAGATAAGCCTAAAAATGTAATATGCTGTAAAAGGCATAAAAACGGCCATATTGAAACAGTTTGCTCCAATAGCGGTAATTCCACCATCGCCAAAAATAAACGCCTGAATAATCAGCGCCACAGACACTGCTAACATGGCCGCCCAGGGACCAAATATGATCGAAATAACAGCAGAGCCTACTGCATGTCCGGTTGTTCCGCCAGGGATAGGTAAATTAAACATCATAACAATAAATGCGAAAGCTGCAGCCATTCCAAGATATGGAATATTTCGCGCAGAAACTTCTTTTTTTACTTTCTTAATTGCAACAGCTGTTACCGTTACGAATACACCGAACAATGGAATATATGTTTGAGGGCTTAGATAACCATCGGGAATATGCATAATTTATCCTTTAAGAAAACTTTATTAAATCCTGTTATCAAAATACAAACACTATATTAATTATTTAACACCCAGGAGTTCCCGTTAAAAATATACTCCTTAATATTGATGTTTTGTTCATTAAGAAGTTTTCTTGAATCGCTGATAAATTTTTTCATCAGTAGGAAAGCATCGGGTTTGTCAAAAAAATAAGATTTGTTTTCAAACTCAGAGCACGGAAGGATAAAGAACTTTTTCCTGTATTTCTCAATAGGGGCATAAACCCATGTAAGGTAATATCCTGCATTTGAAACAGAGTATTTATCACCATTTCTGGTAAACTCGACTCTTACCATGGACCCTCCATCGGTTTTTGGTTTTCTCTGGTTCGATACAAAATTACCAAGTGAGTATACAATGACTCCATCATTTTCTGTACTGTCATTTCTGATCCTTACCATCTTCTGCAAAACATGAGGATGAGATCCTATTATCAGATTAACACCAATCGATTGGAAATATTCCGCAAGATCAGTCTGCCCTTTTGACGGAATTGTATCATATTCAGTTCCCCAGTGCAAAAAAAGAATGATAATATCTGCCTTCTTATCCTTAGCTTTCTTTACATCTCTGGTAATTAATTCCTTGTCAATCATATTGACGATTACAGGTTCGGGGACAATAATTCCATTGGTACTAAAAGTATAATTTAAAAGAGCGATGGATGTTCCATTTCTGTAAATCATCAACGGAATAAGACTATCGCGACAGGATGAATTCATAAAGGTACCAGTATGTGAAATTCCGATGCTGTCGAGTTTATTGATAGTGCTAATTATTCCCTTCTTTCCCCTGTCAGCCGCATGATTATTAGCTGTGACCAGGTAATCAATACCGGCATTTTTACAGGCAGCTGCAAGATCAGCCGGTGAACTGAACTGTGGGTATCCGGTATACGGAGGGCCGGCCAGTGTAACCTCAAAATTAGCAACTGCGATATCGGCATCAGCAACCACAGGCTTTATATATTGGAATACATCATCATAGTTATATAAATGTGTCTCCCTGTTCTCTGCTGACCATATTTGTTCATCATGACCCATTATGTCCCCTATAAAAAGAAGGGAAAATTTTTCTCCGGTTGATTGTTGACTCTGGCTTTTCGCTGGAAGAAAGAGAAAAATAAACAGTGATAGGAATAGTAAAGATCTTAGATTAAATGATTTTTGATTCATAGCTCCTTCGTTATCAAGTTGCAGATTATCAGGTTATAGCTCCTGAGTTCACTTTGGCCCGTTCAAAGATACATTAAATCACTAACGGGTTTAAATCCATGCCAAATATAACTTATCTTTCTTAGGTATATGAGACAATTACTGAGTTTGAATTGTTTGTTTATTCAGTTATTTGTAATCTTAAAAATTTATGATTGACAATCATTTTGTACTTTTAAGAATAAAAATGTTATAATCTTCCACATTTTTTTGCTTCATTAAACTGGTAGAAGGTGCTTAGAAAGATCATATGCAAAACAATAGCAAAAAGAGGTGGATAGTAAGAATCAGAAAGATTATTCTGTATGCCTGGCCTTTTATTCTTTCCCTGTTTGTTTTTCTTAGCATCAAGTTTTCTATCAGAAACCCACCTTTGATCGAACACTATTATTCGAAAGGAATCTATCCCGCAATTGCAAAGTTCCTCTCATTTTTTAGTAATATAGTTCCTTTTTCATTGTGGGATGTCTTTTGGGTATTGATTATACTATTGATAATAAGCGGATTAATTTTAGTTTTATTTAAAAAAATTAAACCTGGCTGGTATATTTTGAAAACCCTTCAACTCCTTGCATTATTTTATTCATTTTTCTATATAGTATGGGGCTATAATTATTTCAGACCAAAGATTGAAAAGCGGATAGGCTGGCAAATGCCGAAAACTGACAGTATGATTTTTCGACCGATTCTCGATTCAATAATCAAACAAACCAATTCCAACTACATTTCTATTGCATTATCAGATTACTCAAAAATTGATACCCTTGTTGAGGAGTCTTACCGAAAGAATAGCGCTGAATTAGGGATCAATTATCCAAACGGTAGACGACGACCGAAGACAATGTTATTCAGTTCCTTTTACGGGGAATTGGGATTAAACGGCTATTTCGGACCATTTTTCAACGAGATTCATGTTAATTACTACCTGCTTCCTCTGGATTATCCATTTGTGCTTGCCCATGAGAAAGCGCATCAGTTTGGAATTACGAGCGAGGCGGAGGCTAATTTTGTTGCATTTGTAATTTGTATAAAATCAGAGGACCAACGGCTGAAATATTCAGGATATCTGTCTTTGCTGCTCTATTTTCTAAAAGATGCATCTCATATGAAGGACTACAAGGAGTATTTTAACAAAATTGATATGAGGGTAATCAGTGATTTCCGATTTCGGCAGAAGTATTATCAGGGTCTGGAAAATAAAAGTCTTTCAAAAATGCAAAGCGCAGCGTACAATAGTTACTTAAAAGTTAATAATATAGAAAAAGGGGTTAAGAATTATAATCAGGTCGTTTCACTTGTAATAAGTTGGTACTATAACTCGAACCTGAACAGAATTGATTACCAGGTTAACCAGATAATTCCCGGAGTTCTGATAAGAGTGGATTTTCACATCGGATTCAAGGTTGAACCAAAAATCAATCTCTATTTCAAGGAGGTACTTGAAGACATGACAGCATCGGGCGAAATAAAGCTAGAGAGTACTTTTGATTCGCTGAAAAAGCACTCCATGCCTGCCGACTTCAAGTATATCCTTATTGACAGGATAATGCCAAATGATTATAAACTTTCGGGCCTGGAAAATGTCACACTTGCACTTCATCGTTTGTCGAGGCTCTTGTGTATTTCTGATGTAAAAGCTTTGCAGCTCGATTCTACAAATACTATTGAGGAACGGGTCCCTATTACTATTGATCAACCTGTTGAGAGAAGAATAAGCCGGTTAAGATGAATTTTACTCTTCTGTTTTATAGCCGCTAAGGTTGCAGTAAGAAATGATTTAAGCGAAACCGGGGTTGATAAATTTAATACTGACCTTATCTATTATAATCTGTGTAGTGATCATTTTTTTAAATGCGGTGCCTAAGTGGATAAATGCGTTTAGAGCCCGGTAACAGGTGTAAATTAAAAAGATCATGTACCTCCGAATATCTCTTCTGAATTAAGAAGCAACTCTACGTACTGTGCTCTTTTGTAAACAAATGGATTATTGGTGAGCTTGTTTTTTGATAGTTTGCCCCTGAACTCATCAATGCTTTTATAGTTTTTAATATCCATCCATTCCTCTAATTCTCTCTTGATATTATTTATCTGTGTCAGGCCATTTTTATAAATTGTACTCACGACCTGAACACATGTTGCCCCGGATAATAACAGCTTTATTACATCTTCGCCGTTAAATATACCATAGCTGCTGCATATATCAGCTTTGATAGTTTCGAATAATAGTCCCGCATATCTCAAAGATTTCTTATAGTCACCAACATTACTCAGATGCGAGGATTTAATATGCTTTTCACTTTTAACATCTATATCGGGCTGAAAAAAGGAATTAAAGAGGACAAATGCATCTGCCCCGCCATTGTCAAGTTTTTTAATGAAATTCAGAATATTCGAGTAATCTGGACTCAATTTTACACTAATCGGGATTGAAATATTTTTCCTGATCTCTTTCAAAGTATTAATCTGCGCGTCTTCAATATCTTTTGCAGTCATATCAAAATCTGAAGGAATCTGATAAAAATTAAGTTCAATTCCATCAACCCCGGTTTCGCTTAAAAGCCTGGCATATTTAAGCCAAGTATCATTATTTATTGCATTAAGGCTGGCAATCAGTGGAATTGTTAAACTCTCCTTTGCCTTTCTGATATTCAGAAGATGTTCATCCGGACCTGCGTGTTCAATATTTGGATGTATTTGAACCATTTCTGCATTTAGATCATTGAATTCGGTGAGTTTTTCGTCTAATTGAAAGCTCTCGAGTTGAATCTGTTCCTCAAAAAGCGATTTATAAACAATTGCTCCGACTCCAAGTTCTTCAGCTTTCTTAAGATTATCCAGATCTGTAACAAGATTAGAAGCTCCTAAAATAATGGGGTTATTAAGCTCGATCCCCATGTACACTGTTTGTAGTTTATTCATGAGTATAATTTTAATCTGTATAATGTTTAAGCTTACTCAATATATCTGATAACTTCCACAGGGCAGCTTTCTGCAGCCTCCTTTATTTTCTCCTCATAATCAGCATATTTCACACCTTCAATTACGGTTGCATCGTCTTTTAGTTTAAATACTTCAGGGCAAATATCTTCGCACAAGCCACATGCGGTACAACCTTCCTCTATCCAAACTTTACTTATTGTCATAGTTATTGTTTTATGCATTAAATAGCCATCATATCCAATCAGTTTAAGGCTTTTCGGCAGTTACGTCCTGTGCTGATCCGGCACCGTCAGGTGTATTTTTCAGGTCCCTGTCCAGCGAGTACAAAGCATTATTGTTTACCTTGTCACCACCTGCAATTTTTATCTTATTAAGTAAGTTCATAGCAAGCGTTTCTTCTTCTATCTGTTCTTTCACAAACCATTGCATAAAGTTCCATGTTGCCCAATCTTCTTCATCAAAACTCATTTTTACCAGCTTATAAACAGCTTTCGTATTATCTACTTCATGTTCAAATACTTTTTCAAAACATTTTTTTATACTTACCGGATTATCATGAGGAGCAGGAATAGCTGTTATTTGGACTTCCGCACCTCTTCGTAAAATGTACTCCAGAATCTTCATCATGTGGTTCCTCTCCTCCTCTGCATGCCTGAAAAGGAAATTAGCTATGCCACCAAATCCCTGGTTGTCAGCCCATGCTGCATAAGATAGGTAAATTTGCGAAGCATACGCTTCTTTTGTCATTTGCGAATTCAACGCTGCTGTGAGCGTTTTGGAAAGTCTATTTGTGTCCATTTGAGTCTCTTATTTAATTGTTAATTTTAAGAGAACAAAGTTGAGCTGTCTATAGCGGATAAACGTTACATAACTTTTCGAAAGAGTTACATTATTTACATATTTTATTACACGTCTTTATCTTACTCTCTTTAAGGACTGATATGTTACAAATGATCAGTTAATTTATATATTTGTGTTTATGAATATTAAAAATAAAATATCTTTAAATAGGTATTTATTGATATAATAATTGAATTAAAATTTTTTATTCAACGCTCTATAATTTATGTTGTTGGTACAAGATATTACTTTCTGGCCCTTTATAGTTTTCGCGTTTATTGTAATTTCCCTTATTGGAACCATGATAGGTCTTTCTTACGTCCTGGGAGAGCGGCATAAGGAAAAGACCACTGATGAACCATACGAATCGGGGATCCCCCCGACGGGTGATGCACGATTACGATTTTCCTCCGGTTTTTATATCATAGCAATGTTTTTTGTCATTTTCGATCTTGATGCTGCTTTTATTATGTTATGGGCCGTATCATTTCGTGAACTTGGACTTGCCGGTTATATAGGGATTTTGATATTCATCGGATTACTTGTGGTTCTGCTGGTCTATGAACTCAGCATTGGAGCTCTTGACTTTGGGCCAAACGGGGGGAAAATACTGAAGTATAAAAACAGGATTAAAGATGATCTCTTATGAAAAAAGCCGATGACAGAACTTCCGGACAGGGAATAGATATTACTGATGAAGCTATTACCAGATCGGTATTGCTTGGAAGGCTTGATGATATGATCTCCTGGGGAAGAAAGAACTCAATCTGGCCATTTGGTTTTGGTTTATCCTGCTGTTTTGTGGAAATGGCTACAGCTCTCACTAGCAGGTATGATATTGCACGGTTTGGCGGAGAAGTAATACGTGGCACACCCCGCGAAGCAGATGTGATGGTCGTTGCCGGTACAGTGTTTCTTAAAATGGCACCGATAATACAGAGATTGTATGAACAGATGATGGCTCCAAGGTGGATCATATCCATGGGATCGTGTGCAAATTCGGGCGGGATGTACGATATATATAGTGTTGTTCAGGGTGTTGACAAATTTTTACCTGTTGATGTTTATGTATCAGGCTGCCCTCCCAGACCTGACGCCTTTCTGGAAGGTCTTCTCTTGTTAAGGGAATCAATAGGAAAAGAGAAGCGTCCTTACAGCTGGATTATAGGACCTCAGGGAATTCATAAACCAGAGAAGATCTCAATGCGGGATAGAAAAAAGGAAGAAAGATCAAAAATGGATACTATCCGGCCAATGAATGAAATTTAACCTCTGGTTTAGAATTTAAATATTTTTATGAGCAGTATCGATCACAATATCATTTCTGAACTGGGATCTAAATTTGGAGGCCAAATTATCCTTTATGAACAGAAAACTAAGGATGGAACGCCAACGATATGGACAGATAAGAACAATCTGATCGAGGTATTAAAATATCTGAAAAACGAAATCACTCTTCCTTTTAAAATGTTGTACGATCTGACCGGTATCGATGAACGTACACGTACTAAACGCGACGATCAGCCGGCAAGCGATTTTTCTGTAGTCTATCTCCTTACCTCATTTGAAAGGAATCAGGATATCAGGATAAAGGTGGCTCTCAAAGATAAAGATATAAATATTCCAAGTTTAACAACTGTTTGGGAATCAGCAAATTGGTATGAACGCGAAGTATTTGATATGTTTGGTATTAACTTCACCGGCCATCCAAAACTGACTAGAATACTAATGCCAAAAACCTGGAAGGGTCATCCATTAAGGAAAGAGCACGCAGCCAGAGCTACAGATCTTGATCCGTTTGTTCTGACTGAAAGTATACGGGATGAAGAAGAGGCAAATCTTAAGTTCAATCCTGAAGAATATGGATTGGACACAAAAAGTGAGGACAGCGATTTCATGTTTCTGAATATCGGGCCCCAGCATCCGGGTACACATGGTTTATTGAGACTTATAGTTCAATTGAACGGGGAAGATATTGTAAACATAATACCGGATATAGGATTCCATCACCGTGGAGCCGAGAAGATGGGAGAGAGACAATCCTGGCATACATTCATTCCCTATACCGACCGGATCGATTATCTGAGCGGTGTCATGAATAATCTGGCATACCTTCTCTCAGTCGAAAAATTAGCAGGTATTGAACCTCCCGACAGGGCTCAGGTGATCCGGATAATGATGAGCGAACTTTTCCGGATTGCCAGCCACCTGGTATGGCTGGGCACATTTGCCCAGGATATGGGCCAGATGTCTCCGGTTTTTTATGCATTCAACGACAGGGAGAGAATCTTTGATATTGTTGCTGCAATTACAGGCGGCCGTATGCATCCATCATGGTTCAGAATTGGTGGCGTTGCCCATGATTTGCCAGATGGATGGGACAAGCTCATGCAGGATTTTGTAAATTATTTGCCAAAGCGACTTAAAGAATTTGATAACATAGTTATTAAAAACCGGATTTTTAAAGCACGAACAATAGGTATAGGAGTGTATACTACTAAGGAGGCCATCGAGTGGGGAATTACCGGATCGGGACTCAGGGCCACCGGTTATGACTGGGATTACCGTAAGAAACGACCATATTCCGGAATAGATAAATTTGAATTTGATATTCCCCTCGGGAAAAATGGTGACTGCTACGACAGGGCCCTGGTACGTATGGAAGAGATGCGCCAGAGTTTGAGAATCATTCAGCAGTGCATAAATAACATGCCAGCCGGCCATTATATATCAGATCATCCGCTGGCAATACCACCAAGGAAAGATAAAACCATGACAGATATTGAAACACTTATCACTCATTTTGTTGGAGTTTCATGGGGTCCGGTTATACCGGCCGGGGAAGCTATGGTACCAATTGAGGCAGCTAAAGGCAGTAATGCTTATTACCTTATCAGTGATGGAAGTACATCTTCGTACCGCTCAAGGATACGAACACCGTCTTTCCCTCATATGCAGATGTTGCCATTTATAACAAAAGGATACACAATCCCTGATCTGTTTGCAATACTCGGAGCAATGGATTTCGTTTTAGCCGATCTTGACCGTTAACTAACTGATATAGAGTAAAGAATAGAACAGCAATGCTTACTGAAGAAGAAAAAAAGGAGATAGAGGAAGAGATTAAGCAATATCCTTACCCGGTAGTGGCATGTATAGATGCTTTAAAAATTGTTCAGCATCATCGCGGGTGGGTATCGGATGAGTCTGTAAAGGATATTGCGCAACTATTGAGTATTTCAAATGAAGAGGTTGATAGTGTCGCAACATTTTACAGCAGGATCTACCGTAAACCTGTTGGCAGGAATGTAATACTCATCTGCGATAGTGTCAGTTGCATGATTATGGGATATGAATCGCTATATGAATACATTTCAAAGAAACTTGGTATCAGCTTCGGCGGTACAACATCAGACGAACGATTTACACTTCTCCCGATCTCATGTCTTGGTGATTGTGACAATGCACCTGCCATGATGATTAATAATGATCACTTTAACAGGTTGAGTATAGAAAAGATTGATGAACTACTGGAGCGTTATAGATAGACAGGGATGGAAAGGCCTTTAACCCAACATATAAAATCAGGCACTACTGCTTTAAATCTTCAAAAGTACAGGCAGACAGGCGGCTATGGCAGTCTCAGTAAAGCATTGAAAAATATGGCACCGGCAGAAGTAACCAGCCTTGTCAAAGCTTCAAATTTACTTGGACGTGGTGGTGCTGGTTTTCCTACAGGTGTTAAATGGGGCCTGGTGCCCATGGATAGCGATAAATCCAGACCAAAATACCTGGTATGCAATGCAGATGAGATGGAGCCGGGGACCTTTAAAGACAGGTATCTTCTCGAAGGCAATCCGCATCAGCTTATTGAGGGAATGATTATTTCGGCCTACGCTATTCAGTCTGAGAAAGCTTATATTTTTCTTCGCTGGGCTTATAAAAAAGCAGAGGCATGTCTTCGAAAAGCAATAGATGAAGCGTATAAGGCAGGTTATCTTGGCAAGAATATTTTCGGATCGGGCTTTAATCTAGATTTGTATGTTCATTCGAGTGCCGGCAGGTATATCTGTGGAGAAGAGACCGCTTTGCTAAATTCACTTGAAGGAAAGAGGGCTTTACCACGCACTAAGCCGCCATTCCCGGCGATCAGCGGTTTGTTTGGAAGACCGACTGTTGTAAACAATGTTGAAACCCTTTCATGGATTTCGCATATTATAGAGAATGGCGCCGATTGGTTTAAAGGATTAAGCCTTACTGCTACTGGCGGCACCAAGCTTTTTGGAGTCAGCGGTAAAGTGATAAGTCCCGGAATATGGGAGCTGCCTCTTGGAATAACCATGCGGGAGCTTCTTGAGGAACATGCAGGCGGAATGACTTCAGGACATAAGTTCAGAGGAGCCTTACCGGGAGGAGCATCCACAGATTTTCTTATCGAGGAACACCTGGATGTTAAAATGGATTTTTCAACCGTGGCTGCAGCAGGCAGTAGACTTGGTACAGGGACAATGATTATTCTTGATGATAAAACATGTCCTGTTGCATTTATTCACAATGTTGAAAAGTTCTTTGCTCTTGAGAGTTGTGGCTGGTGCACGCCATGCCGTGAGGGTCTTCCCTGGGTTGAAAAAATGCTTGCCTCTGTTGAAGAGGGTACCGGCAAAATGGAATATCTTGATTTGCTGGCTTTTAACGCAAAATATATGGGCCCGGGTAATACATTCTGTGCTCACGCACCCGGCGCTGCAGAACCTTTGCAGAGTGGACTTAAATATTTTCATGACGATTTTGTAAGGCATATTACTGGTAAAAAATGCCCCTGGAGGTAAACATGGTAAAGATCAGGATAGACGGGAAATATTATGAAGTAAAACCTGAGAAGAATCTTCTCGTGACCTGTCTTTCACTTGGGATAGACATTCCACATTTCTGTTTCCATCCTGCTCTCGGTTCTGTCGGTGCATGCAGGTTGTGTGCAATAAAAAAATTCAAAGATAAGGATGATACTAAGGGCCGCATAGTAATGTCTTGTATGGAGCCTGTTGCAGATGGACTGATAGTTTCGGTTGAAGATACTGAAGCAAAAGCATTCAGAGCTTCTGTGATTGAGAGCCTCATGACCAATCACCCTCACGATTGTCCGGTTTGCGATGAAGGTGGTGAATGCCATTTACAGGATATGACAATTATGACAGGTCACAACTACAGACGTTTTGATTTTCCCAAAAGGACTTATAATAATCAGGAGTTAGGACCATTCATCAGTCATGAGATGAACCGTTGTATTCAATGCTACAGATGTGTAAGGTTTTACAGAGATTATGCAGGGGGAAAAGATCTTAATGTTTTTGCCTCCCGTAATCATGTTTATTTTGGAAGGCATGAAGATGGGACGCTGGAGAACGAATTCAGCGGTAATCTTGTTGAGGTATGTCCGACCGGTGTCTTCACAGATAAAACATTGAAGAAACACTTCACACGCAAATGGGACCTCTCAAATGCCCCTTCAGTCTGTGTTCATTGCAGTGTCGGATGTAATACAATAGCAAGTGAGCGATATGGATCCCTCAGGCGCATAATGAGCAGGTATAACGGAGCCGTTAACGGGTATTTCATTTGTGACAGGGGCCGGTTCGGATATGAATTTGTAAATGATGAAAAGCGGATTAAATCTGTGCAGATCCGTTCGAAAAAAGATGTTAAACCGGATCCGGTTGAGAACGAACAGCTATTTTCATATCTGAATCGCTCATTTTCAAGGAATAAAAAGATAATAGGTATAGGTTCTCCGAGGGCATCACTTGAATCAAACTTTGCATTAATGTCTTTGGTGGGTAAAGAGAACTTTTACCATGGTATTTCAAAAAAGGAATACCTGTTAACCAAAACAATTTCAGAATTCTTACAGCATAGCAGTGTTCACACTCCTTCACTAAAACAGGTAGAAAAAGCTGATGCAATTCTAGTCCTAGGTGAAGATCTGACCAATACGGCACCAATGATAGCGCTTGCCTTACGACAGGCGGCACGAAATATATCTAATGAAGAAGCAAAGATAAAAGGCATACCGCTTTGGAACGATTCCCCGGTAAGAGAACTTGCGCAGGATACCAAAAGCCCGGTATTTATTGCTACACCATTCATTGATTCTCTGGATGAAATAGCTGAATTGACATTCCGGGCCTCATACCAGGATATTGCAGATTTAGGTTCTGCCGTTGCTCTAAAGCTTGATAATAAGGCGCCGGATACAAAAACGGAGAAAAAAGATCTTCAGATTCTGGCCGGAAAGATTGCACTTTCATTGAAGAATGCAAAGAATCCTCTAATAATATCTGGCATAAGTTGCGGAGATGAGAATATAGTACATGTAGCTTTAAATATAGCTTCATCGCTCCTTTCCACCGGTTCAGAGGTTATGCTTAATATGGTTTTTCCGGAATGCAATAGCATGGGACTGTCATTACTTCCTGGCAAATCATTTGAAGACACTTTAGATTTAGCTGAAAATAAAGAGATTGACACACTTGTAGTACTCGAGAATGATTTGTATCGCAGAGCAGCTGAAGATTCGGTCCATGAACTATTTAAGAGAAGTAGTCTGATAATTGTTCTCGACCACATCCCTAATAAAACTACACTAAACGCTGATGTATTATTGCCAGCTGCAACTTTTGCAGAATCGGAAGGAACTATTGTAAATAATGAAGGCCGTGCCCAACGTTTTTATAAAGTAATAGACAGCAAAAACCAGTCAAAGGAAAGCTGGCGATGGATAGGGGAATGTATAAAAATCAAAGATGCGAATCAAGAGGTTTCATGGAACCGTTTGGATGATATTGTTGAGTCTCTGGCTAATGAATTGCCTCTTTTTTCAAAGTTAAAGAAATATACGCCTGATGCTGATTTCCGGATGCTGAATGCAAAGATACCAAGACAGACAATGCGTTATAGCGGCAGGACTGCAATGAATGCAAATATTGCTGTGAGTGAACCAAAACTCTCACAGGACCCGGATTCTCCTTTAGCTTTCAGTATGGAGGGGCAACAGGAAAAACCTCCATCCTCGATGGTCCCGTTTTACTGGATGCCAGGGTGGAACTCAGTGCAGGCTATGTATGATTATCTTGATGAACCTGATGGATCCATGAAGGGTGGGGACCCCGGGATCAGACTCATTGAACCAATTGAAGGAATTAAAAATATTTATTTTAAACAAGGGTCTCAAATCGCAGAGATCAAAAAAGATGAATGGCTGATTGTTCCTGTATATCAGATCTTTGGAAGTGATGAACTTAGTTCTGTGGGTCCCTCCATGGCACAAAAAATACATGAACCATTTGTGTTATTGAATAAGATAGATGCTGATAATATTTCTGTGCGTGATGGAGACTCTGTTCAACTTGAAATATTAAAAACTAAATTAAAAGTAAAAGTTAAAATCGGTAAAAGTTTTGTTCACGGATTAGCCGGTTTGTCAGTAAATTTACGAGACATGGCTTTTATGGACGTTCCGGGTATCGGAAAATTTCATAAACTTTAACTTATTGTTCATGAAATATGCCTTTATAATTGCAGGAGTACTTTTTATAGCTTTAACTATAGCAGCCGGACTGATATGGGTGGAGCGGAGGCTTCTTTCAGTATGGCAGGACAGGCTGGGTCCGAATCGCGTTGGCCCTTTCGGCCTGCTTCAGGTAGTTGCGGATACAATAAAATTATTTTTTAAAGAGGATTGGGTCCCTCCGTTTTCAGACCGGCCGGTTTTTGTACTTGCTCCCGGAATCCTTATGGTAACGATACTACTTACTTTTGCAGTTGTACCTTTTGGTCCGGATTTTTATGTATTCGACTCAAATATAGGTATACTGTTTTTCCTCGGTAATTCATCACTGGGTGTTTACAGCATTGTACTGGGCGGCTGGGCTTCAAACAACAAGTATTCATTAATAGGAGCAATGAGAGCGTCAGCACAGATGCTTACCTATGAAGTATTCATGGGTCTCTCCCTTATGGGTGTAGTAATGATGGCTGACAGTTTTAGTTTTTGCAAAATAGTAGAAGCACAAAAAGGAGGATGGTTCTTTATACCTCAGTTTATTGGCTTTATAGTTTTCTTTATTGCAGGTATTGCGGAAACTCACCGGCTCCCCTTTGATATTCCAGAAGCTGAGGGTGAACTTATTGCAGGCTATCATTCGGAATATTCCGGTATGAAATTCGGGATGTTTTTCGTTGGTGAATACCTCGGTATTACACTTATATCTGCACTTATTTCCACATTATTTTTTGGTGGCTGGCTGGGCCCTTCATTTCTTCCACCAGTCTTCTGGTTCTTGTTTAAAACCTTCTTTTTTATTTGTGTGTTCATCCTGCTCAGGGCATCATTACCCCGACCAAGATATGACCAGCTGATGGAACTTGGCTGGAAAATTTTATTACCGTTGTCATTACTTAATCTTTTGATAACCGGTGCAATACTTATATTTTTAAAATGAGGTTAGATAATTAAATATAAACCCGGGTATGATTAGTATTCTTCGCAGTATGTGGCTTACTTTTCTTCATGTGTTTCACAAGACAGAGACAGTGGAATATCCTGAAGTCAAGCCATATCTTGCTCCTCGTTACAGAGGAAGAATTGTTCTTACCAGGGATACCGGGAAGAACGAAAGGTGTGTAGCCTGTTATCTTTGTGCGGCTGCCTGTCCGGTAGATTGTATTTCACTTCAGGCGACAGAAGATGAAGACGGCAGGAGATACCCTGAATTCTTCAGGATAAATTTTTCAAGATGTATTTTTTGCGGTTTTTGTGAAGAGGCATGTCCTACTTATGCTATTCAACTTATACCCGATTTTGAGATGGCTGAGTACGACAGGCAGAATATGGTCTATGAAAAAGAACATTTACTCATCAGCGGGGAAGGAAAGTATTATGGATATAACTTCTATAAAAATGCAGGTGTTGATATGGGTGTAAAAGGGAAAGGTGAAGGTGATAATGAAGAGAAGCCTGTTGATGTAAAAGAACTATTACCTTAATTAATAATGCAGATAAAATGGATGTATTTTTCTATATAGCAGCAGTTGTTGCAATAATTTCAACTGTAATGGCAATTTCCGGAAGGAACGCCATTCATTCACTGCTTTATCTGATTTTATCCCTTCTTGCAATATCTGTGATTTTTTACCTGTTGAGTGCACCATTTATTGCAGCTCTCGAGGTAATAATTTATGCAGGTGCTATTATGGTACTCTTCATTTTTGTGACCATGATGCTAAACATAGGACTTGAGAGAGAAGCTGAAAAGAAATGGCTTAAACCGCGTATGTGGATCATTCCATCAATACTGGCAGTTGTTCTGCTTGTCAACCTGATTCTTGCATTAAAAAACATAAAGACAATCTCTTCGGATAAAGAAGCAATATTACCTAAACAGGTAGGAATTTCACTGTTTTCAACCTACCTGTTGGGAGTCGAAATTGCTGCCATACTGTTGATGGCAGGTGTGATAGGAGCTTATCACCTGGGGAGTCAGAAGAAAAAAGTAAAACACCGTTTTCTCGAAATAAAATAGAAATATGCTTACAGTACCCGTTGAAACACAAATATTGTTTGCAGGAGTAATCTTTTTTCTGGGACTGATAGGATTACTTGTCCGCAGGAACATGATATTCATGTTAATGTCGATTGAGATCATGTTTAACGCTGCCGGACTTGTATTTATCATTGCAGGTACTCATTGGAATCAACCAGACGGCCAGGTAATGTTTATTTTTATACTGGCGGTAACTGCAGTTGAGGTATCAATTGCGCTGGCGTTGATCCTGCAGGTTTACCATCATTTTAAAACACTCGATTCTGACGCAGTTAATAATTTAAAGGATAGTAATTAATTGATATTGTCTTGAAAAAAAGAAATCCATTAACTCCAAGGTTCAACCCCCCAACCCCCCCCGGGGGGGGTTATCTCGCATGGTTCTTCTCTGTGGTTCTCTGTGATTCTCTATGTCCCTCTGTGACAGTTCTTAAGTTTCACTTTGCGTCCTTTGCGTCTTCTTTGTGTACTTTGCGATTAAAAAAATTTACTTAACGGATGTCAACAATTATTGCCCTCATACCTGCTATCCCTTTTCTGAGCTTTCTAATATTGGCTCTTTTTGGACATAAGTTGTCGAGGAAGATTGCAGGTATTATCGGCGCCGGATCGATCGGTCTAATTGCCACACTCACATTTATAATCGCTGTTGGGTTTTTTAGATCATTGCCTGAAATAAAATCATATTCAGTCAATGTCTGGGAATGGATAAATACCGGTAACCTAAAGGTTGATATTTCATTCAGTCTCGATGCGCTATCGCTGGTTTTTTGTTTTGTTATCACTTTTGTAGGATTCCTGATACATGTTTACTCGATAGAATTTATGGCAAAGGATGAAGGGTTCACAAGATTCTTTGCGTATATGAATCTCTTTATCGGCTCAATGCTTGTGCTTGTGCTGGCTGACAATATTTTACTCATGTACCTTGGATGGGAGGGTGTTGGTTTATGCAGTTATCTGCTGATTGGCTTTTGGTATAAAGAGCCAGGAAACGGTTATGCCGCCAGAAAAGCCTTTATCATTACACGTATCGGAGATACGGCAATGATAATCGGTATCTTCATCTTGTTCCTTAATTTTGGCACTGTCAATATAACTGAATTGATGCAGCATGTCTCTGAAAAATGGGTTACAGGCTCTTCAATAGCGGTTCTGACTTCAGCACTTTTACTCGGCGGGGCTTTGGGAAAGTCAGCTCAGTTGCCCTTACAAACCTGGCTGCCTGATGCCATGGCGGGTCCGTCTCCCGTGAGTGCACTGATACATGCTGCAACGATGGTTACAGCAGGTGTCTATCTGATTGCCCGTACACATGTATTATTTAGTCTTGCGCCTGTTGTACAGTCTGCAATAGCGATAATTGGTGCGCTGACCTTGCTTATTGCCGGGTTCAGCGCCCTGGCACAACACGATCTGAAAAGAATACTTGCTTATTCCACTATCAGTCAGATAGGCTATATGTTTCTTGCCTTGGGTGTCGGAGCATGGTCAGCTGCAGTATTTCATTTTATGATACATGCCTTTTTTAAAGCACTTCTATTCCTGGGTGCAGGAATAGTAATACTGGTTCTCGATGAAGAACATGATATTTTCAAAATGGGTGGTCTTAGGAAAAAAATGCCGGTTGTATTTTACACCTTTTTGATCGGCTCTGCTTCTCTTTCCGCTCTGCCTCTTGTAACTGCTGGTTTCTATAGCAAGGATCAGATATTATGGTATTCTTTTTCATCACAAAGCGGAAGTATAATGTTATGGCTGGCAGGGATCATCGGGGCATTACTAACAGCACTTTATTCCTTCAGAATGATCTTTATAACATTCTATGATGAAGCTAAAACAGAACCCTCATTCATCCCGGGAAAACTGATGACTGTTCCCTTAATCATACTTGCTGTGCTATCTCTTTTCGGAGGTTTTATAGAACTTCCGGCGTCTATTGGTAATATTCATCTTTTCTCAAATTTGGTTGACAATACATTACCTGTTATTGTTACTAAGCCCGGAAAGGGTAACGAATTACTGTTTCAGACTCTTTCAGCCATAATAGCATTGTCAGGTATTTATATCGCATATTTCATTTACTTTAAAAAGCCATCGTTGTCAGAACCTTACAGTCGCAGCAGGATAAACAAATTTTTTGAAGAAGGATGGGGCTTCGACAAACTTTACGATACATTCTTTGTAAAACCAGTTGTATGGCTCTCAGTTATCGATAAAAATGATTTTTTTGACCTGTGGAATATTGGATTAGCCAGGCTGGCACTATTATTCAACCGGGTTCTCAGTAGAACTCAAAATGGCAAAATGAGATGGTACTTGTTATCGTTCGCTATCGGGATTGCGATAATTTTAACTTATATGCTTAGTAAATGATACTTATTTATCTTATAGTTATATTATTAGCCGGAGCTTTTCTTGCCTGGATCACAGGAAAACAGAATCCTGTCCGGCCTCGCATAATTTCCCTTGTGGCGTTATCCATTGATCTGATTATTATCATTTTATATGTTTTACAATCGACCCCATCGAATAAGGATTGGCTCATTGATATTAAACTTGACTGGATTCCTGCATTCGGAATCAGCTTGCATCTCGCACTTGACGGACTGAGTCTCGTGATGCTCATTCTGACTTTCTTCCTTGGTATAATTTCTGTTATTATTTCATGGAAAGAGATAAATTCAAAAGTCGGGTTCTTCCATTTCAATCTTCTTTTGATCTTAGCAGGAATCACAGGAGTGTTTCTTTCGCTTGATCTCTTCCTTTTCTATTTCTTCTGGGAACTTATGCTTGTGCCAATGTATTTTCTGATTGGTATATGGGGACATGAAAACAGGACAGCTGCTTCGAACAAATTCTTTCTTTATACTCAGGCAAGCGGCCTGCTGATGTTCATCTCAATAATTGCTTTATATTTCATTCACGTACATTCAACCGGGGTATATACATTTGATTATCTGCAACTTCTGGGAACTGCGATGCCTTCTTCAACTGGGATGATGATAATGCTTGGATTCCTGGCCGCATTTCTTGTAAAATTGCCTGTTGTACCTCTGCACAACTGGCTGCCGGATGCGCATACCGAAGCACCCACTGCAGGAAGCCTCATTCTTGCAGCTTTGCTTTTGAAAACAGGAGCTTATGGTCTTCTCCGGTTTATAGTTCCGTTATTTCCATCTGAATCGGTGGTTTTCGCCCCAATTGGAATGTTGCTTGGTGTGGTTGGTATTTTGTACGGTGCCAAACTTGCATTTGCACAAACAGATCTGAAACGTCTTGTGGCTTATACAAGTGTCAGCCATATGGGATTTGTTATTCTCGGTGTTTTTTCATTTAATGAACTGGCTTACCAGGGAGTTGTTATTCAGATGATTGCACATGGAATAAGTACAGGGGCATTATTTGTTCTGGTTGGGCAGCTATATGAACGAATTCATACCCGTGACATAAACAAAATGGGAGGGCTTTGGGAAAAGGCTCCTGTTATGGGTGCGGTCGGACTCATCTTTTCCATGGCATCATTGGGGTTACCGGGATTAGGGAATTTTATAGCGGAACTTCTTATTCTGATTGGAGCTTTTAAAGCAAATGTATTGATGTCGTGTCTGGCAAGTCTTGGGCTGATTGCTGCGACAATATATTCTCTCCGGATTGTTCAGAAGGTCTTTTTAGGAAAGGCAAACACTGACTGGAAAATGAATGATCTGACTCTTCGCGAAAAAATTGTTTCAGCTTCACTGGTTATTGCGATCGTCTGGCTGGGTCTGTTTCCACGGCCTGTACTTAATACAGCTAAACCCGCCCTGTTAAAGACACTGAATAAACAAAAGGAGATAACTTTTCATGATCGGATTATTACAAATAAAATAAATATTGTGAAAAACCTGCTTCTTTTTTCAGAAATTGAAAAAAAGGATTAACACCTGATATATGACCGAAAGAGATTTTTTGTGTTTAACTCCGTTCCTCATTATTGCCATAGCCCCTGTTGTGATTATGATCGTAATTTCAATTTTAAGAAATTACAGAGTTGTTTATGGTTTTTCTGTCTTATCATTATTAGCAGCTTTTGGTTCAATTTTCTTTATTTTACCTTCTGTTCCACATACCATTGAGCCATTGTTTATTATTGACGGCTACAGCATGTTTTTTCTTGGAATAATCATCATTTCGGCGTTGCTTGTTGCATTACTTTCTTATGATTATATAAAACAACTGGATGGGGTAAAGGAAGAATACTATATCATTATTTTCACATCAACACTTGGAGCATCATTACTGGCAGTAGCTAATCATTTCGTACTCTTTTTTCTGGGGATTGAAACACTTAGTATCTCATTGTATATACTTATAGCGTTCCAAAGATCCAAAAGCAATTCAATTGAGGCAGGAATTAAATATCTGATCCTGGCTTCTGTCTCTTCAGCATTTTTATTATTTGGTATGGCCCTGACATACACTGCATTCGGAACGATGCAATTTGGTGCAATAGTAGCAGCACTTGTTACACATGATCCATTATCACCGCTTGTTTTATCAGGTTTTGGCATGATGATGGTTGGAATAGGTTTTAAGCTTGCATTAGTTCCGTTTCATATGTGGACGCCTGACGTCTACCAGGGGGCACCTGCCCCGGTTTCAGCATATATAGCCACTGTTTCAAAAGGTGCTGTAATGGCAATTCTGATACGATTCTTTTTTATTCTCAGGGGATTCAATAACCACTATTTATTTTTTGCAATCTCAGGCATTGCAATACTTTCAATGTTCGTGGGAAACATACTTGCGATAAGGCAGAAGAACATAAAAAGGTTATTAGGATATTCATCCATCGCAAATATGGGATACCTGACAATAATATTACTCACCGGCAGCAATAAAGGAGTTCAGGCTTCCATATTTTATCTTATATCATATTTTTTTACAACGATCGGGGCATTCGGTGTGATATCGCTTCTTTCTACCTGCGAATTTGAAGCTGAAAAAATAGAAGATTTTAAAGGACTCTTCTGGAAAAGACCATGGATCGCAATTGTATTTACCCTCTCATTATTGTCATTAGCCGGAATTCCGTTAACCGCCGGTTTCATTGCAAAATTCTATGTTATTCTCGAGGGAATGAAAGCAGGACTAATGGTACTCATTATTTCAATGATAATCAATAGTGTAATTGGATTATACTATTACCTGAGAATTATTACCACCCTCTTCTCAACTGCGAGTGAAGCTAAACTGCCCGAACTTTCTCTTATTGGGAATATCACCCTTGCCCTTATCGGGATTAGCATATTAGTATTAGGAATTTATCCGGGCTGGCTGATTGATATAATTGTAAGATTTGTAACCTTGTGAACCTGACTTGGTAAGATTCCAACCAGATAAGACGAAATTATCAGATAAACATACCGCCAGTAAAATCTTATTGATTTTTAAGCATAATGTTTCACTCAATTTATTTTAGTATGAACTATTACAGGCTACTTGTGTTAATAAAATAACAGTAAAAAATAAACTACTCATCTTCATGAACTGGGCCTTTAAATATTTTACTTACG
>OCZT010000167.1_pt1 | contig 61486 bp, 28 predicted proteins | sample 1539031 | NCBI WGS metagenome assembly OCZT01 (sample SAMEA3539308, study PRJEB22396) | soil metagenome | biome: tundra; feature: field; material: soil | place: USA | collected 2010-05 | depth 0.15 m
AAACATTGCTGCCTTGCACGCCGTCCGCACCGGCCAAAGACAAAAACAGCTTTTACGAAAAAGGCTGTTTGAAGGAGACGCTTTTTCGCTATTGACCGCTCACGCTAATGGGTGACCCATTTAAGGGTCTCGAGAAAATCCTGCCGGTCCACGTCACAACGGAAAATATTCTGCCGGCCGTTCCCACGGCTCATGACGTGATAAATCGCCACCGGGTATTCCACTCTCAACTTGCGCGGCATGCCGGCAAGACTGCCTGCTCGATCCCAATTGCGTCAAGACTATGGTTTGACCCCTTTTCGCCATTTTTCCAGCGGAGCACGGATGAGTTCGGCGTTCGGAATTCGGTCTTCGTTCGGTTTTCGGAAATTCGGATTTCGGATTTCGAGTCAATTCATCACCGGCTCCGGATGCAAATCACGGCTTCCGTGAGTCCGTCCGCGGTGGCCTTGAGCGTGATGGTTCCCGGTTGACCGGCTTTGGCGCAGAAATCACGCGCACCATCCTGGTTCAAGCGTTGCTGCGCGATACGTCCAATATCGGCCGTGACTCTTTGTAGAGCAGACATTCCTGTCTGCTGGTTGGCGGAACTTTCCAGTTCCGCCTTGGGCGACTGGAAAGTCGCCCGAACCCGCAGGCTGGAAAGCCTGCGCTACACCGCACACGACAAGCCAACGTCCGCTTTCGAATAAATTCATCACCGGCTCTTGATCCGAATGGCCGCAGCTTCGAGGCCGTCGGAGATGGCGGTGAGCTTGATGGTTCCCGGTTGACCGAGTTTGGCGCGGACGATGACCAGCGCCAGGCCGTTGAAGGCGTTCCGCTCCGGTGCCTGGAAGGATTCGAAACTCGTGGCGTCGCCGTTGTCGGTGGCCACGATTTCACCCGGGCCTTCAATCTGGAACTGGATGTGGTTCTTCGAGCGCGGCACCAGCAATCCATTTTTGTCCGCCACAGTGACGGTGATGAATGAGAGGTCCTGGCCGTCGGCGTGGATTTTGTCGCGGTCGGCCTGCAGCGTGAGTTTGGCCGCCGGGCCGGTAGTTTTCATGACATCCGTCGCCCATTTTTTGCCGTTTTTATAGGCGACCACCTTGAGTTCGCCGGGTTGATAGAGCACGTCGTTCCATTCCAGGCGATATTCGTAAGGTCCCTTTTTCTTCAGACCGAGCGATTTGCCGTTCAGGAAGAGTTCCGCCGAGTCGCCGGAGGTGTAAACGTGGACGGGCGTGACCTGGCCGACGCGGTCCGGCCAGTTCCAATGCGGCAAGATGTGCGCCATGGGGAAGTCCGGACGCCAGCGCGCCTGATAAATGTAGAACCGGTCCTTCTTGAACCCGGCGAGGTCAATGATGCCGAAGTAGGAGCTGCGCGACGGCGTGCGAATCTTGCCGATTTCCTGCAGCTCCTTTTCCGCGCGCGCCTTTTCGGCCGGATCGGTGTAATTGATGAGGTTGCTCAGGTCGGAGTTGTAGGGCGTCGGCTCGCCGAGATAATCAAAGCCGGTCCAGACGAATTCGCCGGCCACGAACGGAAACTCATCCTGACCTTTGAACTCGGCATCCGGCGTCGTGGCCCAGCGCGGCGCATAAAGGTCGTAGGAACTCATCTGGAAGTCCGCCTTGCCGTCGGCCTTGTTAGTGCTGACGGGGAAAAAGTATTCACCGCGCGAACTGATGCACGAGGCGGTTTCGCTGCCGAAAATCGGCAGGCCCGGATTCGCGTCGTGCACCCGGCCGTATTGCGTCGGTTTGTAATTGTAGCCAAAAACATCCACGTTGGTTTGGAACCCGTTGAAGCCGGCCTGGGTGTTGTTGCAGGCGGCGGTGGTCGGACGCGCCGGGTCCTCTTCGTGGGCGATGGCGGTCAGTTCGGCGGCAATCCAATGCTGCGCCGGGGAGCCTTGCTCGCCGATTTCGTTGCCGATGCTCCAGAGGATGACGCACGGATGATTGCGGTCGCGGCGGAGTTGGGCGCGCCAGTCCTTCTCGTGCCAGTCATCGAACAGCAAATGATAATCGTTCTTCGTCTTGCCGCGCTTCCAGCAGTCAAAGGATTCATCCATGACGACCATGCCGAGACGGTCGCACACATCGAGCAGTTCCGGCGCGGGCGGATTGTGGCTGGTGCGGATGGCATTGTCGCCCATCTCCTTCAGGATTTGAATCTGGCGTTCCAGCGCGCGGGTGTTGATGGCCGCGCCGAGCGCGCCGAGGTCGTGATGGTCGCAAACGCCGTTCAGTGGCACGCGTTTGCCGTTCAGCAGAAAACCGTTGTCGGCGGTGAACTGGATGGTGCGGATGCCGAATGGTGTTTCATAGCGGTCCACCGGCTTTCCATCCTGCCCGATGGAAGTCACGACAACATAACGCTGCGGTTTTTCGATGCTCCAGAGCTTGGGATTTTTGAAGGTGATCTGCCCCTCGGTTGTTTGGGACTGGTGGGCGGGAATTTTCACGCCGTCGGTGGTGAGCGACGCGATGGACTTTCCTTTGGCCCCGTTCGCGGCGAGTTCAAAAATTTCATTTTTGACCGCCACGTTGGCGTCGGCATCGCTGTCGTTGTCCAACTTGAACTGGATTTTCACGGTTGCCGACTTCGAATTCACCTCCGGTGTGGTGACGCAGGTGCCCCAGTGTGCCACGTGGACCGGTTCGGTTTTAACCAGCCACACGTTGCGGTAAATGCCGCCGCCCGGATACCAGCGCGATGAATTGGTCGGATTATCGAGGCGGATGGCGATGACGTTGTCGGCGCCAAATTTGAGATAAGGGGTCAAATCCACCTGCCATGAGGCGTAGCCGTAGGGCCAGCCGCCGACGAACTGGCCGTTGAGCCAGACGGTCGCGTAGGCCATCGCGCCATCCACGGCCAGATAGATTTTTTTGCCCTGGTCGGTGGCGGGAAACTCCAGATGTTTGCGATACCAGGCAACGCCCCACCACGGCAGCTTGCCTGTTTCGCCGGGGTATTCCTGCTTGAACGGCCCTTCAATACCCCAGTCGTGCGGCAGGTTCAACAACCGCCACTGGCTGTCATCGAAACCGCTTTGCGCATAGGAAATATCGCCACCAGGGTTTCCTTCGGGTTTCTTTTTCGCGATCAGGTTCGCATTGGTGGTGAATTCCGTGCCGGTGGCCTCGATCCAGTCCTGGATGTTCGTGTAGGCCAGTTTGCCGGCGGCATCGGCGGGATCATCCTTGGCAAACCGCCAGCCCGCGTCCAGCGAGATGCGTTCCCGCGGCGAGGCAGGTCCGGCGGCGAAGGCGGTTTGGCAAACCAAGCCCAACGCGACGATGGCCGCGGGCAGGGCGGCGCTGCGCGTCCGCCAAAAACGAAAACTGCAGGTGGACGAAAATTTTTCCGGGAGCGTATTCATAGAATTTGTGATTGGTGTCCGGTATTTCTATCGTTTATCCCCGCCGCCGCCAATGTTTTTAAGGCACGACAATGTCAAAAAACTGCTGCGGGTTGGACGGGCTGAACGAACTGGTGAATTGTCCGGAACCGTTGAGGTCGAAGGTATCGGTCCAGCGGGATGCTATAAAGACTCCTATTCTTGGGGGGCTTGATGTATTTGTTATGGCCTCGTCTATGCACCATTGTCAGACCAAAAGTTCTTCGGCCAGCCGAAAATCGAGGGTGGTCTTCATAATCTATTTTTTCCTGGCGGCCTGCGCCTGGCTGTCCACCACCGTCGTTTCCCCCGCACCGGCGGCGAAAGCGACACTTGAAAATGGCTGGACCAATCCGCCCAACAGCGCCCGCCTGCGCGCCTACTGGTGGTGGCTCAATGGCAACGTCACGAAAGAGTCCATCACCCGTGATCTGGAGCAAATGAAGGCCAAGGGCTTTGGCGGAGCGGTCATCATTGATGCCGGCGGCGCGGATCAATGGGGCAACGGCCAGGTACCCCATGGCCCGACTTTTTTCACCCCGGAATGGCGCGAACTATACAAGCACGCGCTGCGCGAAGCCGGCCGCCTGGGGCTCGTGATGAGTTTGAATATCCAGAGCGGTTGGAACCTGGGCGGGCCGATGGTCGCGCCCGATGACGCCGCGAAAAAACTCACCTGGTCGGAGATGCGCGTGACCGGGCCGACGAATTTTGACCAGGCGCTGCCCGCGCCAAAGAGCCGCGACAATTATTACCGCGACCTGTTCGTCGTCGCGTATCGCATCCGGCCGGACCAGGCGGCACATCAACCGATTGAGAGCTGGCAGCAAAAGGCGCTCTACAAAACCCTGGAGCCGTTTTCCGCGCCGGACAGCACGCCGCTGTTCCGGGAAACTCCCGCCACCCTCGGCGAGGAGGACGCCCGCCCGGCGGACGTGGTTGATCTGACTTCCCGGCTCAATGCCAAAGGCGTGCTTCACTGGCCGGCGCCCGCCGGCGAATGGCAGATTCTCCGTTTTGGCTGCACGATCGGCGATCATTCCTACGTCTCGACGTGCAGCGAAGGCTGGAACGGTTACGCGATCGACGTGTTCGACGCCGGCGCGTTTCAACGCTATTGGGACGCCGTGGTCGAACCGCTCATCGCCGATGCCGGGCCGCTCGCCGGTCCCGCAGGCGCGGGATTGAAATATCTCCACACGGACAGTTGGGAGGTCGAAGCCGTCAACTGGACACCGACGCTGCGCGCGGAATTTCTCAAGCGCAACGGTTACGATTTTCTGCCCTGGCTGCCGGTGCTCGCCGGGCGCATGGTGAACAGCCGCGAAGCGAGCGACCGTTTTCTGTTCGATTACCGCAAGACGCTCGGGGACCTGGCGATTGACCACCACTACCGGCTGTTTCGCGACAACGCACACAAGCATGGCCTGGAAATCCATCCCGAGTCCGGCGGACCGCACGCGGTGCCGATTGACGCGCAACGCTGCCTCGGCTGGAACGACGTGCCGATGAGCGAATTCTGGGCGTGGTCGTGGGAGCATCGTATCGGCGACGAAAACCGTTTCTTCGTCAAGCAGCCCGCCTCGGCGGCGCACACCTACGGCCATAAACTGATTTTCGCCGAAGGCTTCACCACCATCGGCCCGCATTGGCAGGAACACATCTGGGACAACCTGAAGCCGTCGTTCGACAAGGCATTGTGTGAAGGAATGAACGTCCTCGTCTGGCACGCCTTTGTCTGCTCGCCCGATTCGACCGGCATTCCCGGCCAGCAGTATTTCGCCGGCACGCATCTCAATCCGAAGGTGACCTGGTGGAGCCGGTCCGCGCCGTTCTTCAGCTACATTGACCGTTGCCAGTGGATGCTCCAGCAGGGTTTGTTCGTCGCCGACGTGGCGTATTATTACGGCGACCACGTTCCCAATTTTACGCAGCTCAAAAAATCCGATCCCGCCCATGGCCTGCCCGGCTACGATTATGATGTCATCACCGAGGAAGCGCTGCTCACGCGCGCCAGCGTAAAAAACGGGCGCATCGTTTTGCCGGACGGCATGAGTTATCGCGTCCTGGTTCTGCCGGACCGCGACGTGATTTCGCTGCCGGTGCTGAAGAAGTTGAAGGAACTCGCCGCCGCCGGCGCGACCATCATCGGCCCGAAACCGGTCAAAGGTGAAACCCTGCAAAATTATTCCGCCGGTGACACCGAGGTCGGCAAACTGGCCGGCGAATTGTGGGGCGGCAAGGCCGGCTCCGGGCGTGTCATCGCTGACAAAACCGCACGCGAAGTTCTTCTTGCTGACGGCGTGCAGCCGGATTGTGAATTTCTCTCAACCCTCAACCGCACCCCGAATGCCTTCGGGGCTCAACCCTCAACCAGCTTCGACTACATTCATCGCCGAGACGGAAACACGGAGATTTATTTCGTGGCCAACCGCACGAACCTTGCGGCGTCGGCGGTGTGCGCGTTCCGGGTGACTGGGAAGGTGCCGGAACTGTGGAACCCCGTGACCGGCGAACACAAATTTGCCGCCACCTACGGGAAAAAGGGCGGACGTACCATCGTTCCACTCGATTTCAACCCGTGCGGCTCATGGTTCGTCGTTTTTCGTGAACCGGCATCGGCACATCCGGCGATGGCCAAGAGCAACACCGCGACACCGCAACCGCTCACGGAACTTTCCGGTCCGTGGACGGTCCATTTCGACCCGAAATGGGGCGGGCCGGAATCCGCGCAGTTTGACCAGCTCGTGAGCTGGACGACACGGCCGGAGCCGGGAATCAAATTTTATTCCGGCACGGCGACCTACGAAAAAACCTTCGACCTGCCGAACTCCGAACTCCGAACTCCGAACTCTGGCTGGATCTCGGCAACGTGCGCGAGCTGGCCGAGGTGAAGGTGAACGGCAAATCCTGCGGCATCACGTGGGCGTCGCCGTTCCGGGTGGAGGTGACCGGCGCCGTGAAACCCGGCGCGAACAAACTGGAAATCGAAGTCGTAAACTTCTGGCCGAACCGCATCATCGGCGACGCGAGCCTGCCGCCGGAGCAACGCCTGACGAAGACAAACATCCGCAAGCTGACGGCCAATACGTCGTTGATGGAATCCGGCCTGTTCGGCCCGGTGCAAATTCTACAGCAGCGTTGATGTTTTTGTAGCAGCCGACGTGAGTCGGCTCACTTTTCTCTGGATAGCGGTGAAATTAGAGCGGACTGACGTCCGCTGCTACTTTGGGAAGTGATTTTATCTGCGAATCAGATCGTCGCCGACATAGATGCGGCAATCCTTGATGCGTCCGCCGCCGGTGCCCTGACGCGGCACGTAGCGGAAGCCGGAAATCGTCTGCAATTTTCCGAGGTCGAGCACCAGTTGATGCGGATGATTCGGCTGCGCGGCACCCGCGCGGCGTGAATCTCGCCGCAGCGGATTTGAAGCCGCCGGCCATCGAGCAAAAAATCGTTCATGCCGATGGCGAAGGTGTGCCGGGCCGGTTCATCCGCCAGCAGCGGGGCAACTGATCCCAGGAGACACAAAATGGCAATCGTTGCCGTCCGGGAGAGAATGGATCTTGATTTCATTGCACAGTTTGTTTGTCGTGGCGCGGCCATCGGAACCTTCCAACCTGGCGCGCGTCTGGTGCGGAAGTCAGCACTTCCCGGAATGGCGGGAATAATTTTCAGATGGTTTTGCCACCATCGCCAGATGCGCAAACTGGATGGATGGATTGCGTGTTGAATGCGAACCAATGCCGGGAATGTGGTCATTATGGCAGGCCTACAACCGGTCCGCCGTTTTGCTGGTGTTTTGCCGGATAACTGTGTATCTAAGTCCCAAAACCAATTTAGGCCATGAACCAGAACCATTATTCCAGGAAACATCTGCTCGTACGACTCGCCCTTTTACTGGCCGTTGCCGGCATCTTTGCGGCACCGGCGCCGGCACAGACAACCAACCCCATCCCGACGTTGCAAATCAAGGCCGACCAGGTCACCGCGAAAGTCAGCCCGATGCTTTACGGTTTGATGACCGAGGAGATCAATTATTCCTACGAAGGCGGGCTTTACGGCGAGCTGATCCGCAACCGCACGTTCAAGGCGGACCCGACGAACGCGGTGTTTTGGAGCGCGGTGGGCGGCGGCTCGATTTCGCTCGATGCCAGTTCGCCGCTCAATGCCGCGTTGAACGTGAGCTTGAAACTGGACGCGACGGCGGCCGCGAAAAATTCCCCGGCGGGAATCGCCAACGGCGGTTATTGGGGAATTCCCGTGAAACCGAAGACAACTTATCACGCATCGTTTTACGCCCGGGCGGCGGATGGTTTCGCCGGCCCGTTGACCGTGAGCCTGCAAAGTTCGGACGACAAAACGGTTTTTGCCGGCGCCGAAATTCCGGCGCTCACCGGCGACTGGAAAAAATATGAAATCATCTTGACGACGAAAAACGTGAAGCCGTCGAAGGACAACCGCCTGGTCATTACGACGACCTCGCCCGGCACGATCTGGTTCAGCCAGGTTTCGTTGTTCCCGCCGACATATGCGAACCGCGCGAACGGCAACCGTCCCGACCTCATGCAACTGCTCGCGGACATGAACCCGAAATTTCTCCGCTTCCCCGGCGGCAATTATCTGGAAGGCAACACTATCGAGACCCGCTTCAACTGGAAAAATACGATCGGCGACATTTCTCAACGGCCCGGCCACCAGAACGACGCGTGGGGCTACTGGTCCGCGGACGGCATGGGCTTGCTGGAATTTCTCAACTGGTGCGAAGACCTGCACCTGGAACCGCTGCTCGCCGTCTATGCCGGTTATGCCCTCAAACACGACTACATCAAGCCCGGCCCCGACCTGGAACCCTACGTTCAGGATGCGCTCGATGAGATTGAATATGTGACTGGCAACACGAACACGACCTGGGGCGCACGACGCGCGAAGGACGGCCATCCCGCACCGTTTCCGCTGCGCTATGTCGAAGTGGGCAATGAAGATTGGTTTGACCGCTCCGGGAGTTACGACGGGCGGTTCACGCAATTTTTCGACGCCATCAAGGCGAAATATCCGCAACTTGAAATCATCGCCACCACCCGGGTGACCAACCGCATCCCCGACGTGATTGATGAACATTATTACCGCTCGCAGGAGGCAATGGAGGCGCAGTCGCACATGTATGACGCGCGCAAGCGCGGCGACAAAACGAAAGTCTTCGTCGGCGAATGGGCCACCCGTGTCGGCAGCCCCACGCCCAACATGGCGGGCGCGCTCGGCGACGCCGCGTGGATGACCGGCATGGAACGCAATTCCGACCTCGTCATCATGTCCTGCTATGCGCCGCTCTTCGTCAACGTCAGCGACCTCGGGAAAAACGGTTCGATGCAATGGAAGACGGATTTGATCGGCTACGACGCGCTCACCAGCTACGGTTCGCCCGCCTACCACGCCCAGAAAATGTTCAGCACGCACCACGGCGATGTCGTGCTCGCCACCGGTTCGCAGGATATTCTCGAACAAACGTGGCAGCCGCCCGCCCGGCGCAACCGCGATGGCGTGGAGCAGCCGCGTCCGCCGGCGCAACCGATTAAAAAACTTTTCTTCAACGCCACGCGCGACAGCCAGAGCGGAACCATTTACCTGAAAGTCGTGAACAGCCTCGGCACACCGCAGCCGGTGAAAATTGAAATTAGCGGAAGTTCAATTGCGCCCAAAGGCACGGCGATCGTCTTGAAGGCGGACCGCCTGGACGACACGAATTCAATCCCGGAGCCGGCCAAAATTGTCCCCGTCACGGAAAAAGTGAAGGGGCTGGGAACCAACTTCACCCGCACGTTCCCGCCTTATTCCATCACCATTTTGGAATTGAAGGCAAAGTGACAAGCTCCCAACGGGAGGGAGTAGCCCTGTGGGTATTGCAACAGCGTTGATCCGTTCATGGGAGGACGGCACCATCTAGCCCGACAATCGGCCGTTGAAGGTATTGGCAGACATTTTGGGGTTTGATGCCGGCATTTAGCGCATTGAACCACTTGCTTGATTATCTGACATGTTTACAAGGAACTCATAGTCACCGTTTTGTTTCCTCCGCGACGTTTGAACGAGACACCAACCGTTCAGGATGCCATGAAATGGCTGGCAACATCTTGCAGCCAAATGATTTAAAAATGTTATTAATGTTGTGAATAAGTTTTTTTGAAAATAGCTTGCAACGATGGGTGGCTGTGATAGAAATTGTCAAAAGATCAAAGTGCCCCGTAACGCTGACGTGCTGGCTTCATGGGGCGGGTTGGGAACAAAACGGGTTTGGGAAAATGAAAGCGCATGGGTTAGTCAGGGTTGTTCGAATTTCGGCAGGGCAAGTTTCATCCACTGCACGGACAGGGATCGTGCGTGCTTTTCCGCTTCACCTTTTCAATTCTATGAAAATAATTTCTGCAATTCTTGTGGCGTTGTGTGTTTCAACGTGTTGGACAAACGCCCAGACCATTTCTTCGTCACGATCCGCATCCAGCGTCAACCCGGGTCAAACCGCCCCATCGGACACGCCGTATGCAGTGACGGAGTGGGGCGCGAACCATCGCGTCTGGCAGAGAACCACTTATGAGACCACTCCGGATGGCAGGCAGATTCCGCAAATCCATAAATACACTGAGCTCGCAACTGGTTTAAATTTCTGGAATTCAACCACCGGCCAGTGGCAGGAGTCTCAGGAACTGATTGAGTCGTTTCCCGGCGGAGCGATTGCCCGGCAAGGCCAGCACAAGGTCATCTTTGCCAGCAATCTGAACACCGCGGTGGCCGTTGATATGGAAATGCCCGATGGCCAGCGGCTGCGCAGTCATGTCCTGGGGTTGAGTTACTTCGACACGGCCAGCGGCCAGAGCGTGTTGATTGCGGAAGTCAAAGACAGCCAGGGCCAGTTGTATCCGCCCAACGTGGTGATCTATCCCGACGCCTTCACGGATTTCAAAGCGGACGTGCGTTATACCTACACGCGGGCCGGATTTGAGCAGGACATCATCCCGCGCGAAAGGCCGCCCGGGCCTGAAGCGTATGGGTTGAATCCGGCCACGACGAAGTTGCAGGTGATGACGGAGTTTTTAAATCCGCCGCAGCCGAAAAAGGGGCAGATGTCTTTAAAAACCCGGCAAGGGGACGTTTCGGATGAGGATTTGGATTTTGGGGCGATGCATATGGGGCAAGGGAAGGCGTTTTCACTGGAGCGGGGTGGCGAAGACATTCCGGTGAGCAAACAATGGTTGAAGCTGGAAGGGCGTGATTTTCTGGTGGAGGAAGTGGCCATGCCGGACATCGACGAGGAGCTGCAGGCTCTGCCGACGGCGGAAGGCGCATCGTTGAATTCGGCAGCGGGTTCGGTGCTGCACGTGGTTTCCAAACACCGGCGGTTGCCCGCAATGCCGCTGGTTCGGGCCGGAACCAATGAGATGCAACTGGCCAGACTGTCGCTTCCCTCGCAAGGGTTGGTGCTGGATTATGTGACGCTCATCAACAGCAAGAGCAATTATGTTTTTCAAGGTGACACCACCTACTACATCAGCGGCGGGTTCTATTCTTATGGCACCAACACCTTTGAAGGTGGGGCAGTTCTTAAATTCGCCACCAATAGCACGCTTTGGATAACCCCGGGCCCCCCTGGAACTTCGCCTGGCATCAACTGGAAGGCGGGCGCTTATCGTCCCGTAATATTCACTGCAAAAGATGACAATACAGTGGGAGAAAGCATCGGCACAGGGAATCCGACGGGTTACTACGGCAACCCCATGTTATTTCTTGCCGGCTTTTCGCCTCAGGGATCTTTAACCGGTTTGCGCATGGCTTACGCTAAAACTGCAATACAATTCGCCGGCGCCAGCGCCAATCTCTACAACGCCCAGTTTGTCAATTGCCAGAACGGCTTGATTCTCGGTGGCGCGAATGTGTTTCTTGGCAATGCGCTTTTCGCGAACACGAAAACCAACTTTTATTATCAAGGAGGATCTACAGTGGCCGCACAGCAGGCCACCATTAGCGGCGCCCTTTTCCTGGTCTCGGCTCCGTCAACCCCAAGCGGATCTTACCTTACGCTGACTAATTGCATCCTGGCGAATGTAACCAACCTCGTGTCTGGAGTCCTTGCATCAACGAACGGCAATTGCAACGGTTTTTATAACAGCCCAACTTTCGGATACAACCAGATTCCGGCCAGTTTTTATCCGTTTCAAACAGTGGGGGGCGGCAGTTTCTATCTGACTAATGGCTGCAATTTCTTCAACCAAGGCACGACCAACATCAACCCGGCTTTGCTGGCTGGTTTGCGCCAGAAGACGACCTATCCGCCGGTTGTCTATTCCAACACCACCATATCTGTAGCTACCACCTTTTCGCCCCAAGCCCAGCGTGACACCGACATGCCGGATTTGGGCTATCATTATGACCCGCTGGATTATGTCTTCGGTGGGGTGGATTTATATTCAAATCTAACCGTCACCGCAGGTACGGCGGTGGGTTATTATGCGGACTATGGGAGCGTGTATTCGTCAGGGCAGCCTTACGGTATTTCACTCAATAACGGAGCGAACTTAACGAGCATTGGCACGGCCACCTCACCCTGTTGGATTGTGCGTTATAACACAGTGCAGGAAGGTGGCAATGGCCATTGGACGGCCACAGGCTGGATGGGCGGGATCATGTTCAATGGCAGTGGTTCCGGTATCACTCCGCAACTGAACGGACACTTTACCAAGTGGGCCAGCGCGCCGGGCGGCGGTGGTTTTTTTCGGGACAATTGGGCCTATGGCGTCGGGTCGTTTTCAGATTGTGAATTTTACGGCAGTAGCATAGGTTCCTATCGGCCCTCACTGTATTTCACCAACTGTCTTTTCTCCCGGGTTTTTACCGCATTTTGGGATCAGATGGACGCCGCCAATCTCACCTTTCAAAATTGCACGTTCTACGAAGGCGCTCTTGCGATGGGGCGTGCCAGTTGGCAATCGCCATCCTTCTGGACAGTCAGGAATTCGGCCTTTGACGGGACGGTTTTTTCGTGGAGTGACAATTTTAATGGGGATGCTGCGCATACGGCCTTTGACTATAATGCCTATAACTCGGCCAACACAAATTGGCAGACGTATCCTTATCCTTATCCACCCAACTACGGCACCTTGGAGGTTGTGGGGTCACATGATGTAACTAATATCATCAGCTTCAACTGGCAGAGCAGTTGGCTGGGCAATTATTATCTGCCGACGAACTCTCCGCTCATCAATCACGGCAGCACGACGGCAGACCAAATCGGTCTTTATCACTTCACCACGCAGACCAATCAGATGAAGGAAACCAACTCCATCGTGGACATCGGCTATCACTACGTGGCGGTGGATGCCTATGGTAATCCGATTGACACCGACGGCGACGGCATCCCTGATTATATGGAGGATGCCAATGGCAATGGCATCTATGATGGCGGCGATTTGGGTAACTGGCTGATTTCTCCGTTTAATGGACTGACAACCGCAAACGGGCTGCTGGTCTTCACGCCTTTGAAATGATGGCACAAGCCGGAAAACACTGAATTCAACTTGACCTATGAAAAAACGCTCTGTGTTGCACTTTGTGAGAAGATTGACCTGTTGCTCTTATTTGAAACAGATGACGGAATTACGTCTTTGGGCCCCGTTTTGTGTGGCCTTTGCAGCCGCTTTTTTATGTGGCCCTTCCGTACGAGCACAAACTTGCAGTGTCGACCCTGGTTGTTTTGTCCAGTATAAGGTCACCGGCGCGAATCTTTCCAAGTGCGGTTTTCCTGAATTTGTAGCGGCAACACCGCCTCGGGCTCGCCGTTACCATCATCAGAAGACAGTGGCGGACTATGAGAACCAATTTGATACCTACGACACAAATGGCTATGACATCTACGATGACTGGGGAGGTGGTTCTTGGGCGTTGTGGGCGTACGCCGATGGCGTGGCAGAGGAGCACTTTTTAGACACAAAAAACGTCACCGAAGACGAGTGGGGGAATGGAATGTATTGTGTTTATACAAATATCTTCAGCGGCTCATCAACGCATTATGATGAAAAGGAGGATACCCGCAGTCGCGGTTTCAGTGGATATGGTTCTTCTGTATGTGTTATTTTAACAAAATATACGTATTCTTTAGACGTCAACGATGCCGATATTGCTTACGTTCCAAACGGCAGGGACCGGGGTTGGGATTCGAACTGGGGTTGGGTCGGTCAGGAAAACGTAAATACGGATACTATTCAAACGCCTGGTTGCGGTGGTGGGGTTAATTATGTCGAGATTGTTGGTAGTAATAACTATCCTTATACAAATGGGCCGGCAACGGCGGACTTTTTTCAAACACAGTTGTCCAGCCAATCTCCGACTCACGAAACGTTTGTCTTGGCGAACGGCAGCAGCACCGAAACCGGGACCAAAACAATTGATTTGGATACCGAATATACCGATGGTGAATTGTATGGCAACATCCTCAGCCTGATGCCGCCCTACCCGAGCGGATGGTATGTTCCAAACGGTGGCGTTGATTTATCTTCAGTGGCGTATTCGGCGATTGATGCCGCTCATGTTGGGGGCTGGCCTTGGACTGACTCCAGCAACGCTGAATTGCAGAAAATGAAATATCAGTTTGGCGTGCCGGATTCCCAATGGGGAGTGGAGTATAAAATCACCTGGGATGTGATAACTTACGATTTATCAACGGGCTCATCGTCAAAGTCGTCCCTCAGCACCACCGTGCAAGGAACAGGTGATCCGAGCAATCCGGCGTTGAGTGACGAACAGGAAGCTCTCCCGCCCGACTGGGACCAAAGCGATATTGGTGGCTATGTGTTTACCTGGGTGGATAATGTCCACGCATCCATCGTGTCGAAGTCCAAAGGCACTCCTCCCGGCACGGGGCCTTTTTGGAACTCTGCTTCCGGAGGCGGGAGTGGTTGCAGTACTTGCAGCGGCGGGGGGCCTGCTGCCGGAAGCGGCATCAATTCTGGCGGGATGTCTGCAAAGTTCAGCATGGGGCGGGCATCGGCTGATTATTCTGCTGGTGACCTACAAATTGGGTCAGCCCTGCCGACTCCCGCTTTGGCAACGCCAGCAGGTCTCGTTTACGACACCAACCGTCCCAATGTGGTTGCTGTCAAGGTGTCTGACCAGATTCGCCAGGTCAAGGCACCGGAGGCTTTGGCGGATATTGTGGTGGATGATGCTTTCAGTTATGAAATCAAATACTACCTGCCTTCGCAGGTGGGCAGCCAGGTTGATGGTGTTTATCAAGTCTCCGGCGCCCCGTTTGTGACCTGGAAAATTCAAAACCCGGATGCATCCACTGACACGTATAATCGGCTGCGCCTGACGGAAACCAGAGGAACGGACGTCAAGGTTTATGATTGCAGTTATACCGCTTCCACCGGCAGTTGGAAATTTGATTATCCGGGAGGCGTTCGTGAAGATGAGGTGGTGACGACCTCAACCGCCAACCCGTCCGGCCTTACAGTCGTTGTAACCAGTACAACCCGGGTGCCGGGCGGCCCGGACCAGTTCAAGGTGCGACGGGTTTATCAGGCCACTTTTCCCAATGGGAATCACCGGCCTCCGGGCGGCTTGGCCTTGGTGGAAGAAACACTTGATCCAGACACGAATCCCAAGACCACAGCGTACACCTATGATAATTCAAATGTGGCAAATGGCCTGTTCCATCCGCTCAAAATGGTCGTGCATCCGGACGGCAGTTGGCAATACTACATTTATAATTATTACGAATGGGGCTTTGACCATCCCGGACAGATATCGGCGGCCTATTCCAGTTTTGGCGACCAACCAGCACCCCTGCCAGGACAGTGGCCGGACAGTTCGCAATGCCGTCGGATTGTGTACTATTATGATCCAGTGTCTGCGGACGATGATGGCACTCTGTCTCCAAACTCTCCCCGCACTACCATCGAGTATGTTAAAGATGAGCCGGTTTCAACGAGTTATCTGGTGGTGCTTCCTGGGGAACGGCGCGAAATCCGGTGTCAAGAGCCATACGCTGACCCGGACGATCCTGACAACTTGGTCACGATCACCAAATATTATACCGATGGCCCCAATACCAATCGCGTCAAAAGTATTGAAAATCCGGATGGGACAATGGCCATTTACGAATATGCCCAGGCAACTGATGGCAGCCAGACCAACACTGTCTGGTCGGGCCAGCCCAATGTGGGCAAGACGGCCATCGTTGATGGTGTCAAGACCGTCACCATCATCGGTCCGGTGGCACAGATGATTTCCCGGACGCAAATTGACATTGCATCCGGCGTCACATTATCGCGGGAGATCTATGGCAACTACGATGAGTTCAATCGGCCGCAGCAAGTCACACATCTGGACGGCACTTCGGATCAGACGCAATATGCCTGTTGCGGCGTGGACTTGACCATTGATCGCGATGGAGCGGTGACCCAATATTGGTATGACGGGATGAAACGGCAGGTGGCCAATACGCGTTTAAACATCACCACCTCATATGTTCTCGATAGTGTGGGCAATGTGCTCAAAACCATCCGCATCGGCAGCGACAACTCGCAAATCACGCTCAACCGCGCTGGTTACGACCTGGCCGGCCGGCTGGTTGCCGAGACAAACGCGCTCGGCGGCGGCACTGCCTACGTCGAAACCCAGAACTCTCTGGGCGCATTGGTCCGCACAACCACCAATCCCGGCGGCGGAACGCGGGTGGAAGAATATTATCTGGACGGCTCGTTGAAGCAGGTCACTGGAACCGCCGTTCATCCAGTGCGTTACGTTAATGATATTGAGTGGACTTGGCCTTCCCCCGATTACAGCCAGCCCTTCAGTGAAGAAATCAAACTCAACACCGATGGCACAGACTCCTCCGAGTGGACCAAGACCTACACCGATGCGCTGGGCCGGACTTACAAGACCCTTTATCCCGACAGCACGCCCGACGATTTGTCGGATAATCCTTACAGCCAATCCTTCTACAACAATCAAGGCCAGCTATGGAAACAAGTGGATCCCGATGGCGTCACCACTTTTTACACCTACACTGCCAAGGGCGAGCAGGAATACACCATTGTGGCTTTGAATAATAATACCCGCCAAATCAGCGACTACCAATCTTTGCTGAATCAGTTGGACAGCGTCAAGAGTGGTAATGACCGGATCACCTGGACCCAACGGAGTGTGGTGCCGGCGGCGGGCGGCAAACCCGACGTGATTAGATCGGACGCCTATGTCTGGCAAGATGGCCAATCCACCGGCACGCTGCTTTCCCGTTCCGAAGGTTCCACCGACGGCCTGAACACCTGGCAGACGGTTTATCGCGACGCCAGCACGCCGGTGGTCTCTCACAGTCAGACCCTGCCGGGCACTTCACGCGTGGTGACCACCACCGCCCCGGACAATTCCTACACCATCAGCACCTATTCCTATGGCCGGCTCATTTCTGTCACGCGCTCTGACGCTCTCAACCATCAACTCTCAGCTCTCAACTATTCTTACGACCCGCATGGGCGGCAGCGCACGGTAACGGATGCTCGCAACGGCGCGACCACCTACAGCTATAACAACGCTGACCAGGTTAATTCCGTGACCACCCCAGCCCCCGGCAATGGCCAGTCCGCCGAAGTCACCACCACGCTTTACGACAGCATGATACGTCCATACAGCGTCATCAATCCCGATAGCACGACGGTCAACATCGTTTATCTGCTCACCGGTGAATTGGGGTTGCAATACGGCTCCCGCACCTATCCAGTGGCTTACAGTTACGACTACGCTGGCCGAATGCAAACCATGACCAACTGGAGCAATTTCAGCACCAGCGCCGGCGCTCGCGTGACGACGTGGAATTACGACGTTTATCGCGGCTGGCTGACCAACAAGGCTTACGCCGACGGCAATGGCCCGGTTTACACCTGCACGTCCGCCGGACGACTGTCCTCGCGTACCTGGGCGCGCACGGTGGGAGGCCAGCCTCTGGACACGACTTACACTTACGATAATGCGGGAAGTTTGACCAATGTCGTTTATTCGGATTCAACCCCGTCCGTCACCAACAACTACGACCGCTTGGGCCGTCTCACTCAAATCGGAGGGCCGAGTTCCACCGAGTCCCTGACATATAATTTAGCGAATGAACCGTTGGGCGAATCATTCTCCGGCGGTCCGTTGGACGGCCTCTCCGTGACCAACGGTTACGACGCCTATTTGCGCCGCACCGCGGTTGCTCTCAGCACTCAACCCTCAACTCTCAGCCAGTTCGGATACGATGCCGCGTCGAGACTTTCATCCGTCACGAACGGCCAATCCACGGCGACGTACACTTATCTTGCAAATTCTCCGTTAATCAGCCAGATTACCTTCAAATCCAACACCGTGACGCGGATGACCACGAGCAAACAGTATGATTATCTGAACCGGTTGACGGGCATATCATCCTCTGGGAGCGCTGGCGTCCCGCCGGCGATTTCCTTCGCTTATCAATACAACCCGGCCAACCAACGCACCAAGGACACACTGGTGGACAATAGCTATTGGGTTTACAACTATGATTCGCTCGGCCAGGTGACCAGCGGGCACAAGTATTTCTACGACCAAACGCCCGTTCCCGGCCAGCAATTCGATTACAGCTTTGATGACATTGGCAATCGGAAACAAACCCTTGCCGGTGGGGATCAAGCGGGCGGTAATCAAAGGCAGGCCGCTTACATGGCCAACAATTTAAACCAAGTCATCAGCCGCGATTATCCCGGGACAAACGATGTCATTGGCGTGGCCTTTGCGACCAATAGTGTGACTGTGAATGGCCAGACAGCGTGGCGCAAAGGGGAATACTTTTGGGCGTTGGTCAAGACGAACAACAGTGCGGCGGCAATTTATGAGCCGGTGACGATTGCTTCGGGCGGGACGAATATTAACGGGAATCTTTTGCTGCCAAAGACGCCGCAAACTTTCGTGTACGACGCGGATGGGAATCTGGTGAGCGATGGTTTATGGACGAACACATGGAACGCAGAGAATCGGTTAATCGAAGTTGAGAGCCAGACGAGTGTTCCTTCCGCCGTCCGGATGAAAGAGGAATGGAGTTATTTGCCGGATGGACGGTGGAATCAAAGAATTGTTTCAAGCTGGAACGGCAGCGTGTATGTGCCGCAATACACAAACCATTTCGAGTGGGATGGAAAAGTTCTTCTAGCAATCCTTGACCAAACTAATGGCTTGGTGATGTCCTTCATGCGGGGACTTGACCTTGGTGGTTCGATGCAAGGCGCGGGCGGAGTGGGCGGACTGCTCGCCGTCAGTTTCAAGACGAACGGAACACATTTCGGTGCCTTTGACGGGAACGGAAATGTGGCTGCGTTGATAAGCGCCGCCGATGGAACATGTTCGGCAAATTACGAGTATGATCCCTTTGGCCAAGCCATTCGCATTACCGGCTCGGTTGGCAAACTCAATCCAATTCGCTTCAGCACGCAGTTTGCAAATGATGTAACGGGTGACCTGAAATACTTTTATCGGATTTACGGGCCAGGCACTGGAAATTGGAAGAGTAGAGATCCTAAAGAAGAAAAAGGAGGGTATAATCTATACGGTTTCGTCCGCAATATACCCATAACTCACGTTGATCGATTTGGGCTATCTGTAAATGATCCACCTAATTTGAATCTAAACACTTGCTGTTGCGACTCGAAAACACGAATTGAAGGACTCAAAATACTAACACAGCGTTGGCGTGATGCTGCGCAATTTTTAGATGGTAATGGAGTCGGCCTTGACCCTGATGGAGTAACGGGGGTCAGTTGCATAGACTCGGCAAATCGTATACTGTCGTTTATGTCGCCAACTCCTCGTTGTTGGATATGTTATATCGAAAGAAGAGGAACTTGGGGTGCTCCATTTGGAGGCGGCGATGAGAATTATGTCCGCTGTGACGATGTCACGCAAGCTGGCGGGAACGATTTTTCTTTTGCTTTTGACTGGTGGTATGAGAAAGACGCAGGCTACAAAACGTATTCTCCAATACCGATGTGGAGATATGCAATAATATTCCCGTATGGGCCATGGGACCAACCTGGTGCTTGGTGGACTAAAAATAACCCAGCACCTTATGATGACTGCATAAACAAAAGTGGATGGAAAAACGGCCCTGAAAACTATGCTATGTTTTTGCAGCCATTGGTGGACCAATATGGACACAAAAGCAACTGATGCGATGAGGCATATTTTATGAGCACTATCGGTTGTAAGCGGATGGCCGTCATTTTATTGATAGCAGTGGCAGTCCTCTTGGGTTGCATCTGGAAATTAAGTTGGAAGTTTTTTAACCGGCGAATGGAGGAGCAGACTGCATGGAATGTAATAGTGGATTACGAAAATACTAGGAACAGATTTAGTAAAATGGGAGTTAACGATGACATTTCCTACCTTGAAGTTTATGCACGTGCTGGCGCTGGTTCGTTTATCACGGATCGTTCCCTCAACAAGATAATGGAATTTGAGAAAAAGCGGATGCTCAAAGAGCTTATTGAGGACCTTCGCAAGAAAACAGGGGACGATTTAGGTGAAGACCCAAACGCATGGATAAAAAAATATGGTTCTGGTTCAACGAACACAACTCGCTAGAATCACAATAAATTGGAATATTTCTGGGAGGAACTGCCGGTGAACAATAGTTCAGCGGCGTTATGGACGAACATCACTGTCACAGCCATCGGACAGGGCGCTATCAGTGGAAACGTGTTTGTGCCACAGACACCAGAGCAATTCAGCTACGATGCGGACGGAAACCTGACCAACGACGGGCGTTGGGCTTATACCTGGGACGCGGAGAACCGGTTGGCGACCATGACGGTCAACACCAATGTGGGACCGCAGTATCAACTGACGTTTACTTATGATTCAAAAGGACGAAGAATTCAGAAAATTGTTTCCACGAACAGTGTGGCTCTATACACAAACAAGTTCATCTACGATGGCTGGAACCTGATTGCCGAGACAAAGCCGAACAATTCGCTGATTCGCAGCTACGTCTGGGGAACAGACCTTTCCGGTTCAGCGCAAGATGCTGGCGGTGTGGGTGGGTTGTTGAAAGTCAGCTATTACGGTTCTGTAACGACAAACTGTTTCCCCGCTTACGATGGTAACGGCAATGTGGCGGCTCTGGTCAGTGCGGCAGACGGGACAGTGGCAGCCAATTATGAATACGGCCCCTTTGGTGAAGTCATCCGCGCCACCGGGCCGATGACCAAGGCCAATCCGTTCCGATTCTCCACCAAGTATCAGGATGATGAATCTGATCTGCTTTACTACGGCTACCGTTATTACAAGCCCTCAACCGGTTCTTGGTTGGGCCGCGATCCAATGGGTGAACGTGGTGGAATGAATTTGTATGGGTTTGTGCAGAATAATCCATTGACTCAATTTGATCCACTTGGCCTTAGTTGTCAGTGCGGATGTGACGTAACAATGCCATTGACTAGGACTTTGGGAAATATAGATGCGATCTTTTGGCTATGGGATCGTGCTACAGCTTACAAAGCCTGCAAGAGAATAATTAATCCTTTCGGTGGGCAAGCATCACATGCTTGGGATATTGAAGAATTACACATAGGCAAGGGACCGGAAGATTGCGATCGCACGATAACATTCAATAAAGGATGCTATTATAAGAGTGCTGCAAATTACTCCATGTTTGGGAGAGCATGCGCCTTATGCAGTCAGAGGTTCGGCGTGGTGGCTGATCCCTGAAGCTTGGAAAATACTATTGCATATGTTTTGTACTGGAAAAAAACCACATCAGGACTGACCGAAGAGGCGTTAGCAGCTATTCCATTTGTGATTTATGGCTATACGGGAGCTTTGCCATCGGGAGGTTCAGCAGGCATTCATTGCACGCCAAATACAACGCCGGCGAAAAACTATGCTTTTCATTGGCATTGGCTACCGGCTAAAACAATGCAAAACCCTCCAGAAAAGGGCTTTCAAATCAAATGCGATTAAGGCCGGTCATTGTTAGTTCTGGATTGGCGTGTCGTTGCGACCAGCATTTTCTCGGAGCAGGTGAACGCGATTTAGGTTTTGATGCTATATGTGAAGATACTTTCTCTACGGAGTAATATGAAAACATCCACACGTGTGATCGTCTTTTTGTTATTGGCTCTGGCTGGATGCTCGCTGGTTCCCCTCGGGATACATTGGTGCAATGCAAAGTTGGAATTCGAATCGGGATTAAAGACTGGCATATTTTTGTCGCCCATCATTCCTGAGACATTTTTCTTAGGAATATTTGCCTGCTTTTTGATTGTTTCAGCTTCGGCGTGGTTGGCCGGACTGAAACGGTCGTTAATTGCCTTTATAGGAGTCTGCGGGATGGCCATTTTCTGTGGCATTGCATCGGATTTTGTCTCAGCGTCAGTTGGTAGACATATCAGTGAAAGTTTTCTAGATGGTTTTAAGGAGCGAGTTATCGCCAGCGGTATTGAGAGTAATGTTATTGAGTGGGCCAATCAAGTTTTTGCCGACCATTCTCTTAATCCCAATGGTTCCGAGGAAATTCACCTGGCTCCAGACAAAGTGCCATCTTTCTTTACTCCAATCTTTGAAAAAGCGGGTTATAATGAAGCGGGACCGCCGGAGGCCATAGTTCATTATGGCAAGGATAAAACGTCGGTTGAACAAATTGAAGTGCAAATGAGTTATGGCGTAGATTGGGGTATAATCATCCTTAAAGATCCAAATGTCATACTAGACTGGCAGTTTGAACCAAAGCCACAACCTTGTGGTAAAGGACTTTTTGTGTACCTTTACTACTACAAATAATCTCTGTCAGATTACGTTCAAGCAAAGCGGCACGACCCGGATGACGACGACCAGGCAAAACGATTATCTGGACCGGTTGACCTCCATCTCACATCCATCGCGAGAAGGGGTCACCCATTAGCGTGAGCGGTCAAGAGAAAAAATAGATTTCCGTCAGCCAGCCTTTCTTTTCCTAAAAGCTGTCTTTGTTTTTTCGGGCCGTTGCGGGCGGCGTCCAAGGTGCAATTCGTTCCTGTCATTTCAGTCGTTGATTCGGATGCCGTCCTCCCACCCAGGAGGTGATCCGTTCAGTCACCCATCTGGTTCCAGCGTGTCGCGTCCGGTCTGGGTGCCAGACCGGCCTGCCATGTGCTGACTTTCGTTCGCACGCAGCGCACGCCCTCCTCCCGGTCTGCCGGGAGCCAGAAAACATTCAGTGCCAAACCGGGTTCATTCAGTAGGAGATGACTTGTATGTATGTATGTAAAGGGGTCAGTCCCGCACAATCGCATATTGACAGGAGGTTGAGGATTTGGGAATCTTTGGGCATGGCTAGGAAGTTGCGGGTGGAATACCCCCATGCCATTTATCATGTTCTGAACCGGGGCGACCGGCGCGAAGCAATTTTTTGCGGCGACCGGGATCGAGAGTTGTTTTTGGAGACGTTGGGAGAGGCGTGCCGTAAAACGGGCTGGGAGGTGCAAGCCTGGTGTCTGATGAGCAATCATTTTCATCTGGTGGTGGAGACACCGCAGGCCAATCTGGTGGCGGGGATGAAATGGTTTCTGGGCACTTACACCTCGCGTTTCAACCGGCGGCACAAACTCTTTGGGCACCTGTTCAGCGGACGCTACAAGGCGCTGATCGTGGATGGGAGCGGTGACGGGTATCTGCGGACGGTGTGTGATTACGTGCATCTGAATCCTGTCCGGGCGAAGTTGCTGGGCCTCGATCAGCCGTTGCGGGAGTATCGTTGGAGCAGTTACGGGGAATATCTCAAAAACCCACGGAAGCGGGCAGGGTGGCTAAAGGGGGAACGGCTTTTCGGGGAGATGGGCATTCCACAAGACAGCACGGCAGGAAGGCGGCAGTTTGAGCGGATGATGGAACAGCGGCGGGGTTTTGAAGATCCGCAGGAGTTGAAAGCGGTTCGACGTGGTTGGTTTTTGGGCGATGAGCCGTTTCGGCAGGAGTTGCTGGAGCAGATGGCCAAGAAGATGGGACGGAATCATGGAGGCAGCGAGCGGCAGGAGACGGCGGAGGCGCAGGCCGAGCGAATTGTGGCTGAAGAGTTGCGGCGGCGGAAATGGGGTCCGTCGGAGTTGGAACGACGCCGGAAGGGGGATCAGGAAAAGGTGAGAATCGCCCGGCGACTGCGTATTGAAACGACGATGACATTGAGGTGGATCGCCCAACGGTTAAAGATGGGAGCGGATGGTCATGTGGCCAATTGTTTGAGAAACAAAGAATGAACTCAAAGATCAATACCTACGGTTATGCGGGACCGACCCCTTTGCGTTCCCGCCTTATTCCATCACCATTTTGGAATTGAAGGCAAAGTAGATTTTTTGCCGACGGGGCGGAGGCATCTCATTTTTTGAACAGGGGGTGGAAAATTCTCATTAGCACCGGGCTTCAGCCCGGTGATGACTGTCGAAAACCGTTGGAAAGCCGTTTCAACGGCTTCCGAGCGTAGAGAACCCGTTGAAATGGGTTTTATCCCGCGACAACCGGATTCACCCGGCTGAAGCCGGGTGCTAATGAGAGGCGCTCAAAAAGCGAGATGCTCGCGGGAAGGCGTCCTTTGTCACCTTTGCTCACGGTTGGGCGTCTAAGTGCGAGTGCTGCCAACCAGATTGAATCCCATCCTCCTGAAATTGGCCGTCTTCTGCGCGGCGCTCTCCCTCCCCGCAACTTTGCCGGGTGCGGAAACGCCGGTCGCCATTTCCGAAACGGATTCCAGTTTCACGCTCGACAACGGTGTGGTGACCGCGCAGGTCGCCAAACGTTCTGGTGATTTGATTTCGCTGAAATACCAAAGCCTCGAAATGCTCGATAATGTCACGCAGCGGCAGCCCGGTTATTGGTCACACAACACCGCGCGCGGCCAGCCGGTCACGCGCATCACGATTGACCCCAAAAAGAACCGGGGCGGGCGCGGCGAAGTGTCCGTCCGGGGAATTTCCGGCGGCAACCCGATGGGCAGCGGTCCCGGCGGCAGTGTGATCGCCGACATCGAAATCCGCTATGCGCTCGGTCGCGGCGATTCGGGCGTTTATACCTATTCCATTTTCAGTCACCCCACGAATTATCCCGGGACCTCGGTCGGTGAAGCGCGTTTTTGCGCCAAACTCAACGACGGCATCTTCGACTGGATGACGATTGATTCCAACCGGAACATGGCCATGATCACCACTTACGACTGGAATCACGGCACGGAAATGAACATGAAGGAAGTGCGCCGGATGAACAGCGGCGCTTACCGGGGCCAGGTCGAACACAAATACGATTACTCCGCCAATCAGTTCGACGTGCGTGCCTGGGGCTGGATCAGCAGCGCGAAACACATCGGCCTTTGGTTCGTCAATCCGTCCGTCGAATACCTGAGCGGCGGGCCGACCAAATTCGAATTGTCCGCGCACCGCGACGCGACCTTCACCGACAGCCTGGACGCTCCCGCCCCGCCGACGCTGCTGAATTACTGGCGCGGCAGCCATTACGGCGGCAGCCTGTGCAACATCGCCCAAACTGACGCGTGGACCAAGGTCATCGGGCCGTTTTTGATTTATTGCAACTCCGCCGCCACCCGTGACGCCTTATGGAAGGACGCTCTCGGCCAGGTAACCAGGGAAGCCAAGGCGTGGCCTTATGACTGGGTTTCCGGCGTGGATTATCCGCATAAAAACGAACGCGGTGCCGCCAAAGGTCAAATCACTGTCAACGATCCCCAGGCACCCAGGCTCGCCATCAGCAACCTGCTGGTCGGCCTCACCGCGCCGGATTATGTGCCGCCAGTCATTCCCCGGGGCCGCGGCGGATTTGGCGGATTCGGTCCGGGCGGCGGCGGCGAGGACGACACGAACAACGCCAGTAATTTTCCCGGCGGGTCCGGTCGCGGCACCAACGGCGGGTCCGGTGGAGATTTCACGAACCGTTTTGCCCGGTCCGGCACCAACTTCAACGGCAGCTTCACCAACGACTTGGGCCGGTCCGGTACGAACCGTTTTCGCGGGCGGGGCCGTTTCGGTCGCGGCGGTTTTGGTTTTGGGTTTGGCGGCCCGCGCATCGTGGACTGGCAGAACGACGCGAAGTATTACGAATTTTGGGTTCGGGCCGATGCCAAGGGCCGTTTCATCATCCCGAACGTCCGTCCCGGCACTTACACCCTGCACGCGATTGCCGACGGTGTGCTCGGCGATTATAGCCTGACGAACGTGACCATCGCTGCGGGACAAACCCTAAAACTCGGCAAATTAAGCTGGCAACCCGTTCGTCATGGCCGGCAACTCTGGGACATCGGCATCCCCAACCGCAAAGGCTCGGAATTTTTCAAGGGCGACGATTATTATCACTGGGGCTGGTATCTCGAATATGCGAAGCGGTTCACGAACGACGTGAATTACGTCGTCGGCAAGAGCGATTTTCACAAGGACTGGTTCTTTGAGCAGGTGCCGCATAATGAAGATCCTCAAAACACCGACGGGACCGGTCGTGGCCGCGACACAACGTGGTCCATCACGTTCAACCTGCCCGCCGCGCCGCACGGCCAGGCGACGTTGCGACTGGCCATTTGCGGCGTCGGCACCCGCACCCTTGCCGCGAGCGTCAACGACCAGTCCATCGGGAGCGTCACCAACCTCGTTTACAACGCCACCATCAACCGCGACGGCATTGGCGGTTATTGGTCAGAGCACGACCTCGTTTTCGACGCGTCGTTGATGAAGGCGGGCGAAAACGTGATGAAACTGACCGTCCCCGCCGGCACGCTGACCGGCGGAATCATTTACGATTACCTCCGGTTGGAGCTGGATGAAGCGGCGGCGCCTAAGTAAAAAAGTCGGGCCGCCGTGGCGTCAAATTCCGTAGCGGCCGCGGTCACGAGGCTCCATCTTATTTCCGATTGCTGGTTTTCGATTTCCGATTTTGAAGTGAGCCTCCTCCCGATTGAGGCCGTTCGCGTATTTCGTTCGCGGTTCCAGCCAAAAGCGTCAGGGGGCTGGCGCACTCCAAGACGCTGGCGCGACAGTCCGAGGCGCTGAAATCACCGACAGGTTTTGGACTGCGGTGGCCCTCCACCGCTTTTCCCCAGCGATTCATGAATTCGTCATTGAAATTCAAACGTCACCCCGCCGTCGTGGTTCTCCCTCCTGGGAGCGCTGGCGTCCCGCCGGCGGATGGACCAGATATCGCAACGTCGTTATGCCGGCGGGACGCCGGCGCTCCCAGCACCCACCCACCACCGGCGGCCATCCCCAGTTTGGTTGACTTGCCTTCCTGTCACCTTTGCCGGATGCTGTGCGTCAATTTTCCAACCAACTTGACCATGAAATGCTGACCCTTCGCGCCATTCCTTCGCGGGCAGTAAAGCTGGCCGCTGCCAGTCTGGTGATTTTGTTCACGTGGCAGGCGTCGGCTAAACTGTCGCTCGCCGATTCGCCAGGCACAGTTGATTTCATCCTGTTCGACGGCAAAAACGCCGCGTCAATCCTCGTTGAAACCAACGATGAGCGCGCAGTCATCCGCGCCGCGGGCGATCTGGTTGAAGATGTTCAGCGGGTGACCGGCACGAAACCGGAGCTGGCATCCAATGCCGACGGCAAAACCAATGTGGTCATCATCGGCACGCTCGGCCAAGGCAAAACAATTGACCGGCTGGTGGCGGAAGGAAAACTGGACGCGGGCGGCATCCGCGGCCAATGGGAAAGTTACGTCCTGCAGGTCGTCAAAAACCCACTGCCCGGCATTACACAGGCGCTGGTCATCGCGGGCAGCGACCGGCGCGGAACGATTTACGGGATTTACCAGTTGTCAGAACTCATCGGCGTCTCGCCGTGGTATTGGTGGGCGGACGTGCCGGTGAAAAGGAGGAATTCTGTCGCGATTCACGGGGATGTTTTCAAGCAGGGTCCGCCGGCGGTGAAGTATCGCGGCATTTTTCTGAATGACGAGGATTGGGGCTTGCGCCCTTGGGCGGCCAAAACCTTTGACCCGGAGACCGGCAACATCGGGCCCAAAACCTACGCCAAAATCTTCGAGCTGCTGCTGCGGTTGCGCGCCAATTATCTCTGGCCGGCGATGCATCCCGACACCCGCGCCTTCAATTTTTATCCGGCCGACAAGGAACTGGCCGATGCGTATGGCATCGTGATGGGTTCGTCGCATTGCGAGCAGATGCTGCGTGACAACGTGGACGAATGGGAGCGCGACGGGCACGGCGATTACAATTTCGTCACCAATTCCGACGGCGTGCTGAAGTATTGGGAGCAGCGCGTCCGCGAGAATGGAAAATTTGAGAACGTTTACACGCTGGGCATGCGTGGCATCCACGACGGCGCCATGCCCGGCGGCGGCACGCCGCGCGAACAAGCCGAACGTCTGCACACCATCATCGCCGGCCAGCGCGAAATGTTGGGCCGTCTGGTAAACACCAACGTCGCCGCCGTCCCGCAGATTTTCTGTCCTTACAAGGAAGTGCTTGCGCTTTACCGTCTCGCACCGGACATCCCGGACGACATCACCCTCGTCTGGCCGGATGACAACTACGGCTACATCCGCGAGTTTTCCGACGCGCGCGAACGCCGGCGCAGCGGCGGGGCGGGGGTTTATTATCACGTCTCCTATTATGGCCGTCCACGGGATTACCTCTGGCTCTGCTCCACACCGCCGGCGCTCATGGCCGAGGAAATGACCAAGGCTTACGACTACGGTGCGGATCGGGTCTGGATTCTCAATGTCGGTGACTTGAAGCCGGCGGAACTCGACATCGAATTTTTCCTCAACCTCGCGTGGAACCCGCATTCGTGGAACGGCACGAACACTTATGAACTGCTGGAAAAACAACTCGCGCGCGATTTCGGCCCGGTCCCGCAGCGCGGGACGCCCGAACTTACCTCCATTCTGGCCGAATACTACCGCCTGAATTTCCAGCGCAAACCGGAGCACATGGGTTTTCCCACGAACAATTTATTTTCCACAACGCTCAATAACGACGAAGCCGGACGACGGCTGGAAGCGTGGCAAAAATTGTCCGCACGCGTTGACACTGTTGAAAAAAACATACCCGTGGAATCGCGGGACGCCTTCTTTGAACTGGTCGGTTATCCCGTCCGCGCCGCCGCGCTGGCAAATGAAAAAATCCTCGCGCCCGCAAAGGCGCAGCGCGCGCAAGATGAAATCCGCCGGCTCACGGATGTTTACAACACTCAAATCGCGAACGGCAAATGGCGTTACCTGATGTCAGCCAACCCGCGGGGCCAGATTGATTTGGGAATTCCAAAAATTCTCCCGGGGAAGATTACTGTCGCCGCCACGAATGCGGTCCCCGCCGAAGCCAGCCCGATCTCTCTGGCGGAAACGAATTTTGCCGGCGCGGACTTCGTCGAGGACAACCGCCGCGTCGTCGTGGAAGCAGAGCACGCCTCAGTATTCTTGCCCGGCCAGGATGCGCGCTGGCGGAAAATCACCGGCCTCGGTTACAACGGCGAGGCGGTTTCGGTTTTCCCAACGCTGGTCCCGGTCCGTGACCAGCCGGACAAAATTCTGAGCGAATCGCCGTGCCTGCAATATAAAATCTGGATCCAGCATCCCGGTGATTGGAAATTCATCGTGCGGTCGCTGCCGACCTTTTCTGTCGAGACCGGCCAGCCGCAGCGTTATGCCATTGCACTCGATGACGGGCTGCCGAAGATTGTTTCGTTGCCGGCGGCCCAGAGTGAAACCGACCGGCGCTGGCAGGAAAATGTTTTGCGTAACGCGGCGCTGACCACCAGCGTCCATGCCATCGCCCATCCCGGACTCCACTTGCTGAAAATCTGGATGGTGGATCCCGGCATGGTCGTGGACACCATTATTGGCGATGGCCGCGGGGAAGAGGGACTGGGTTATACTTGGCCCTTGGAAACCAGGAATCCGAACAAATGAAAAAAATTATTGTTCATGTCTGGCTCGCAACGGTGGCGGTTGGTGTGCTGGTTGCCGCGCCGGCGGAACCCGCCCGTGTTACCGTGTCCTTCGACGCAAACTGGCGGTTTCTGAAAGCCGATTCCCCCGGTGCGGAGCAACCGCAATTCGACGACCGTGCCTGGCGCAAACTCAATGTGCCGCACGATTGGAGCATCGAAGGGCCGTTTTCCGAAACCAACAAGACCGGCGGTGCCGGCGGATTCCTGCCATCGGGCATTGGCTGGTATCGAAAGCATTTTCTGCTACCAGATGCGTTTTCGAACCAATGCGTTTTCGTTGAATTCGACGGTGTGATGCAGAACAGCGAAGTCTGGATCAATGGCGTGTTGCTCGGCAAACGGCCCTTCGGTTACGTGAGTTTTGGTTACGAACTCACCGGCCACCTCAACTTCGGCGCGGGCCGGACGAACGTTCTGGCCGTCCGCGCCGACACTTCGGAACAGCCGGCTTCGCGCTGGTATTCCGGCGCGGGCATTTACCGGCACGTCCGGCTGGTCGTCATTGACCCGGTCCATTTCGGGCAATGGGGCAATTTTGTGACAACGACGCCAGTTGGAACATTGACCATGCGACCGGGAAAGAAAACTCCGAAGGCGATGGTGCAAGTCCAAAGCACAGTGACGAACCAATCTGAAGCCGTCCGTGACCTGGTCGTTCAGCTTACCGTGCTCAATCCGGATGGGAAAAGCGTTGCGGAAAACCAAACCGCACTGCAAACGGTTGCGCCTGGCCAGTCGGTGGTTTTCAAGTCGGGCGCGCTGGTGCGCAACCCGCAACTCTGGAATCTCGATAATCCGAAGCTTTATCGCGCCGTCTGCCAAATCCGTGATGGCAAAAAAGTTTTGGACGAGCAGATCACGCCCTTCGGCATTCGCGAGTTTCATTTCGACGCCGACACCGGGTTTTGGCTGAACGGGAAAAACTTCAAGATCAAGGGCGTTTGCCTGCACCACGACGGCGGCGCGTTTGGCGCGGCGGTGCCGCTGGGGATCTGGGAACAACGGTTGAAAACCTTGAAATCGCTCGGGGTGAATGCCATCCGCACGGCCCACAACCCGCCGGCGCCGGAGTTTCTCGATTTGTGCGACCACCTGGGATTCCTCGTCATGGACGAAATGTTCGATTGCTGGACCGTGGCGAAAAACCCCTGCGACTATCATCTCTACTTCAACGAATGGTCGAAAACGGACGAGCGCGATACCATCCGACGCGACCGCAATCATTCCGGCATCATTCTCTACAGCGTGGGCAATGAGATTCACGACACACCGAAGGCGGAACTGGCCAAGGGCATTCTTCAGGGGCTGGTGGCAGTCGCCCACGAAACCGACCCGACCCGGCCGGTGACGCAAGCGTTGTTCCGCCCGAACGTCAGCCACGATTACGACAACGGCCTGGCGGACATGCTCGACGTCATCGGGCAGAATTATCGTGAGAACGAAATCCTCGCCGCACACGAACAAAAGCCCACGCGCAAAATCATCGGCACGGAAAACCGGCATGAACGCGCGGTCTGGCTGGCGTTGCGGGACAACCCGCCCTACGCGGGACAGTTTCTCTGGAGTGGCATTGATTACCTGGGCGAATCGCGGCGCTGGCCGGTGGTCGCCGCCGGTTCGGGATTTTTGGACCACACCGGCGCGCCGAAGCCGATGGCATTCGAGCGGCAGAGCTGGTGGTCGGACAAACCCATGGTCTTCATCACACGCCGCATCGCGACCAATTCCGCCGGGCCGACCGACCCCGGCTACGAACCGGCAACGCAAGATGCCTTGCGCCGTCCGCAGGTCCTGTTCCCCGATTGGACGCCGAAAAATTTGCAGCCGCACGACGAAAACGTGGAAGTCTATTCCAACGGCCAGGACGTCGAACTGTTCCTCAATGGCAAATCGCTCGGCTCCAAACCACTGAATGCCGACGCCTCGCCGCGCATCTGGAAAGTGGCCTATGCGCCGGGCACGCTCAAGGCGGTCGCCCGGAACGACGGCAAAGTTGTCGCCACCGATGAACTGCGCACCGCCGGAGCGCCGGCAAAGATTGTCCTCACCACCAGCCACGACCGGCTTCCGTTTGACTGGAACAATGTCGCCTTTGTGCGCGCGACGGTGGTGGACGCGCACGGCGTGGTTGTTCCAGGCGCCAACGACCTGATTTCCTTCAAAATCTCCGGGCCGGGTGTGATTGCCGCCGTGGACAGCGCCAACAATGCCAGTCATGAACCATTTCAGGCCGGCGAACGCCATGCGTTTCAGGGCAAATGCGTCGCGTTCGTCAAAGCCAGTGCTCCCTCCGGGAAAATGGTTGTGACCGCGTCCGCTCCCGGTTTGAAGAGCGACGAAGTTGTCATCAAAGCCTGCCCGCCAGTTTCCGCACCATGAACCGCCCGAATTGCCGCCAGGTTTTGGACTGCGCCAGCCCTCTGGCGCTTTTCGCACCGCGACAAGATCAAAAGCGGCAGAGGGCTGCCGCACTCCAAGACGCTGTCGCGTCCGCGCAAGCTCCTTCTGTTTTACAGTCCCACTCTACGACACCAAAATCATCACAGCTCATCTTGAAAACCACATTGGCCGTCGTCATCGCCGTAGTCTGTCTGCAAACCTTCGCGACGGACCTGCCGGCGACAAACAAAAACTCGCGCACCGGCCCGTTCATCCTCGGCGCGGAGATTTCCTGGGCGTCGGAAGACGAGGCCGATGGCGCGGAGTATTACGACCACGGCGTGCGGAAGGACATCTTTGCGATTCTGAAGGAATACAAGTTCAACTACATCCGGTTGCGGTTGTTTGTCAATCCCGCGTCCACCAACGGCTACGCGCGACGGCGCGCCGAGGCGTTCTGTGACCTTGAACACATCAAGGCGCTGGCCAGACGCGCTCAGGCCGCGGGCATGGGAATTCTATTGGACATTCATTACGGCGACACCTGGACTTCGCCGGGACATCAGGACAAACCGGTCGCCTGGAAGGATCTTGATTTTTCCGGACTGACACAGGCCGTTCACGACTTCACGCGTCAGGCCATTTTTGAAATGAAAACCAACGGCACACCGGCGAACATGGTCCAAATCGGCAATGAAATTTCCGACGGCATGTTGTTCCTGAACGGCCGCCGGAGCAATTTCGACAATTTTGCAACGTTGGTCAAAGCCGGCATCGCCGGCGCGAAGGAAGCCGACCCTTCGGTCAAAATTGTTTTGCACCATCACCTGGGCCGGAGCAACGCCCGCATGCGCGAGTGGATTGATAATTTTGTCCGGCGCGGCACGGATTTCGACATCATCGGCATGTCGTGCTACGCGCAGGCGCAGGAGGGCGATTGGAAAACCAATTTTGACGATCTCGCCACCCGCTACCCGGACAAGGGGCTGCTCGTCGTCGAATATTCCGCGCGCAAACGCTTCATCAACGACCTCATGTTCAACACGCCGAACCAAAAGGGACTCGGCACGTTCATCTGGGAACCGACGCGGCATCGCGAGGCGCTTTTTGACAAGGACGGCAAAAACGCCGGCGGCGGACAGGCCTCGAATTTCACGACCGACGACGGCATCAACCAGGGCGCGCGGTTGACGCGGACCAACTCGATTTCGGCAACGAACCTTCCGGCCGGTGCGACGAAGGCGACGAACGTTGCGGCGAACACAAACTCGCCCGAATTCGTTTACCGCAGTTTCGGGACGAATGAAGCCGCCCGCGCCGAGTGGCGCAAACGCCGGTTCGGCGGCCGCTATGACGTGAATGAGTTGATGGATCTTTATCCGCAGATGTCCAAAGATTACGGCCAGGACCATGCCGGAAAGCCCAAAAACTGAACCGGCAAGGCCAGATTTTCCCCGCTAATGACATAATCAGAATTGGTGACAAGCGAATCCATCAGGAACGTGTAGATTAGAAAGATGTCAATGACCCTGAACAACCCCGGAGCATGATGTCGTATCCCTGATGTTCACCTTTTCCATGAAATCACTGATTCTCAAAATGTTAGGAGTGTTCGGCTGCCTGGTTGCTATCGTCCCCGCTTTCGCCAACGTCCCCGGTGGTGGCACCGGCACCGGTCCGAACGTCACCTTGGTGGACAACCTCGACGGCACGGTGACGATGGCCAACGGCATCGTTTCCATCGTCATCACCAAGGCAGATGCGACCATCCACCAAATCAATTACACCTACAACAACGGCAGCGGCCCCACGACCACCCAGTTGCTCGCCGGCGGACACAACGGCGGCCAGTTGTACTGGGAACTGGGCGGCTTCGGTTCCGGGACCTTCACTTATACGCTGGTGGCCAATCCCGCGAACAACGGCGGCAACTACGCCGAAATCAGTCTGCTCAGCACCTCGGCCACCAACGGGACCATGGAGGTCCATTTCTCGATGCTCCGGGGTTCGACCGGCTTCTACGTCACCGCGATCTGGAAGCATCGCAACGTGGATGTCGCCATGGGCATGGGCGAAACCCGCGACAACATCTACGCCGGTGCCATCTTCAATTGGATGAGCGTGGATGCCGCGCGCAACCGGTTGATGGAAGTGTCACCGAGTGAAACGGCGGTTGGCGTGTTCAACGCGCCGGCGGAAGTCTCGCTTTGGACCAGCGGCATTTATTCGGGGCAATATGAAGACAAATACTGTTACAGCGCCGATCTCGGCGTTCAGCGGGTCTGGGGCTGGAGCAGTGTCGGCAGCGGCGGGGCGAATGTCGGCCTTTGGAATGTCTCGGCGAGCGCGGAATACTACAACGGCGGCCCGATGAAGCGCGAACTCATGGAGCATATCGGGACCACGATCCTCAACATGCACAACGGCAGCCACTATGGCGGCGGCACCGACGGCTCGTGGACTGCCGGCGAGGTCTGGACCAGGGTTTACGGTCCCTATTTCATTTATTGCAACAACATCACGAACACCATTACTGACTCGACCCAGGCCTCCAGTACCCTCTACGCCGATGCCCAGGCCCAGGCCGCCGCCGAGCAAACCGCGTGGCCCTACAGTTGGTTCACCAACGTCAATTATGCCCCGGCCACAAATCGCGGCACGGTCACCGGCACCATGGTCATTGCCGACAGCAGCAACCCCAACGCCTCCGCCGCAAACCTGTGGGTGGGTGTCGTGCAACAGCCCTCCACCACGGACGGGGTTTATGACTTTCAGGAATGGATGAAGCCCTACCAGTTCTGGGTGAAGACCGATACGAACGGGAACTTCACGATCCCGGACGTCATCGCCGGCGCCAACTACACCTTGTACGCCTTCGGCCCCGGCGCCGCCGGAACGTTCCAGTCGCAGGCGCAGACCGGAGGCGGTGCGCCGAACACCTTGGACATCCCCGGTTCACCGTTCAGCGCCACCGTTACCGGCGGCGCGACCAACAATCTGGGCACCGTTACCTGGACACCCACCCGCGTCGGCCCCACCGTCTTTGAAATCGGCTGTCCAAACCGGACCGGCGACAAATTCCGTCACGGGGACGATTACTGGGTCGGCGACATCGGACCGAGTTCGAGTGCGCCCAGCCCCATCTGGTCCAAGCACCTGGAATACCCGTTCGAATTTCCCAGCGGGCCAAACTACGTGGTTGGCCAAAGCCGGTGGACCACCGACTGGAATTATGTCCAGCCCATCGTCACCGACAGCGCCGGGAATTTCAACGGTTCCACCTCCACCATCACCTTCAACCTGCCGTCGGCCCCCGCCGGCGGTTCCCAGGCGTCCTTTTACATCGCCTTGTCTTCGGATTACCAGGGACCGCTCATCATCCAGGTCAATGGCAACAACATTGCCGGCAACACCGGTTACTTTCCCGCCTACAGCAGCTCCGGCAACGGGAGCGACACCACCATCCGCCAGGGAATTCATGGATGCTACTCGGACAATCGATTCACATTTTCGAGCAGCTTTTTGCACGCGGGACTGAACACCATCACCATCAACATGCGCAAGGGCGGCTACTTCGCCAACCACGCCATGTATGATTACATCCGGCTGGAACTCACCGGCTATGTGCCGCCTGCGCCCGCCGGTGTTGCCGCGTATGCCGGCAACAACAGTGTGCTGCTCAGCTGGCCCGTAACCCCCGGCGCAACCAGCTACAACATCCTGCGCACGACCACCTCCGGCAGCGGCTATACTCCCGTCACCAACGGCGTGATCGGCCCGGTCTGCGGCAGCGGAACGAATAACGCCACTTATCTCGACACCAGCGCCGTCAACGGCACGACCTATTATTATGTGATCCAGTCGGTCAATCCGGCCGGCACGAGCGGCAATTCTCCCGAAAGCCCCGGCGTGGCGCCCTCCGGCAGCGTGTCCACCACCGCGCCAGCCACCCCCACCGGGTTGAGCATCATCATCGGCCATGGCACCGTCAACCTGACCTGGACGGCCTCGCCCGGTGCGAACTACTACACCATCCAGCGTTCGACGATTGTGAATAATGGGGCGGGTGCCTACGTGAGGCTTGGCATCATTACCCTCAACAACGCCACCATGGGCACCAGTTACACCGACACCACGCCGACGGACGGCAGCACCTACAGTTACTTCGTCAGCGCCACCAGCGCCGCCGGCACCAGCAGCAACTCGGCACCGGTCATGGCCAAACCCGTTCCCGCGCCTCCCTCGGCTCTTGGCACGCTCACGGCCAGCCCGCTGCAGGCAACCAACATCACCCTCAACTGGTCGGCCGCACCCGGAGCCGTGGGCTATGTCATCCAGCGCGCCACCAGCGTCAACGGATCCTATACTCTCCTCGGCAGCATCACCGAGCTCACCTACACCGACCGCGGCATCAATTCGAACGGCACTTACTATTACAAGGTGACCGCGGTCAACGCCGGCGGCACTTCGGCCAATGCTCTTACCACCACCCGGCCATCCGCCCCCGCCAGCCTCACCGCCGTCGCGGGCAATGCCCAGGTGACGTTGACGTGGCCTGCCTCCATCGGCGCCACGGGCTATGTCCTCAAACGCGGACCCAGCAGCGGCAATGAGACAAACACCGTGGTCACGGGAGTGACGGCCACGAATTACACCGACGTCAATCTCACCAACGGCATTACTTACTACTATGTCGTCGCCGCCATCGGCACGGCGGCCACCAGCGGCAACTCGCCTGAAGCCAGCGCAACTCCCGCCCTTCCCGCACCGCCCACCATCACACAATTCACCGTTGCCGGCGGTAATTTCAGCCTCATTGGATCCGGCGGGATAGCCAACTCGAACTACTACGTTCTGGCCTCGTCCAATCTGACGCTGCCGTCCGCCCAATGGATGCGGGTGGCGACCAATCAATTCGATGTCGGCGGCAATTTTGCCCTCACCAACGCCATCAACCCCAACTGGCCGCAGACATTCTATCGGTTGCAGTTGCAATAACCCGATGGTTGGCGGCTGTTTATACCCCCGGCGGAATCAACTTTCAGCGCCGGGTTGACAGGCATATCCTCCCGGCAAACCGAATATCATGAAAACCATTGTCGTCTACTTCCTTCGCCGGTTGAAAACACCGTTGCTTTTTCTGGCGGCCGTTCTGACGGTCGCCCTGGCCGTGCCTTTGCCGGCGGCGGAAATTCTTACACCGCCCGCGCCGGATACGCCGCGCATCAACGGCGCGAAAATTTTCGGCGTGCGCCCCGGCTCGCCGTTTTTGTTCACGATTCCCGCGACCGGCGACCGGCCGATGAAATTCTCCGCCGACCATCTGCCGCGCGGTTTGAAGCTGAATGCCAAAACCGGCCAAATCACCGGCAAATTGAAAAAGCCGGGCGAGTTCAACGTCGCCCTGCGCGCGAAAAACTCACTGGGCGCGGCGGAGGAAAAATTACGCATCGTTTGCGGCGATACCATCGCGCTCACGCCGCCGATGGGTTGGAACAGTTGGAATTGTTTCGCCGGCGCCGTGTCCGCGGACAAGGTGAAACGCGCGGCCGACGCGCTGGTGAAGAGCGGCCTCGCGCAGCACGGCTGGACTTACATCAACATTGACGACTATTGGCAGAACCATCGGAACTCGAAAGACCCGACATTGCGCGGCCCGTTTCGCGACGCCAGGGGAAACATCGTGCCCAATTCACGCTTCCCCGACATGAAAGGTCTGGCCGCCTACATCCACGACCTGGGCCTGAAGGCGGGACTTTATTCCTCGCCCGGCCCGTGGACCTGCGGTGGTTGCGCGGGAAGCTGGCAGCACGAGGAACCGGACGCGAAAACCTACGCCGCGTGGGGTTTTGATTATTTGAAATACGACTGGTGCAGTTATCGCCAGCCGGACACGAACCGGACGTGGCCGACCGCGGAGCAGAGGAAAAAATACGAGGTGGACGTGCTGAAACAGCCCTACCGCGTGATGCGTGACGCGCTGGTGAAGCAACCGCGCGACATCGTTTACAGCCTTTGCCAGTACGGCATGGGCCAGGTGTGGGAATGGGGCGCGGAGGTCGGCGGCAATTGCTGGCGCACCACCGACGACATCACCGACACCTGGAAGAGCATGAGCGGCATCGGCTTTAACCAGGACCCGGCCGCATCGTTCGCCGGGCCGGGACATTGGAACGACCCGGACATGCTCATCGTCGGCCAGGTCGGCTGGGGCAGGCTGCATCCGACCCGGCTCACGCCCGACGAGCAATACACGCACATCAGCCTCTGGTGCCTGCTCTCCGCGCCGTTGCTCATTGGCTGCGACCTGGAAAAGCTCGACGATTTCACGCTCGGCCTGCTATGCAACGACGAAGTCCTCGCGGTGGACCAGGATTCGCTCGGCAAACCGGCGACCTGTGTCGCCTCCAACGAAAACTTGCGCGTCTTCGCCAAGGACCTGGACGATGGCGCGAAGGCTGTCGGCCTGTTCAATCTCGGCGACCAGCCGGCAACCGTCACTGCCGGCTGGGACGATTTGAAACTTTCCGGCGAGCAACTCGTGCGGGACCTCTGGCGGCAGAAGGATCTGGGCAGGTTCGACAAGGAATTCACCGCCACGGTCGCGCCGCACGGCGTCGTGCTGGTGAAAATCCAGCGCGCCGCAAAATGATTTTACCCATGAACCCGTTCCCAAACTGTAGGAGCCGACGTGAGGAGGCTCAAACCTCCCGAGACCCAAGACGCGAGATCCGAGACCCAAAGCCAGAGCCTCGTCACCTCGGCTGCTACAAGATTTTGAAGGAAGCTCCCATGAAAAAACTGACAACATTCGCCGTTTTGATCTGGCTGGCATTACTCGCCTCTCCACTCGTTGCAGCGGAAACGCACTTCACTCCATTCACTCCGCCCGCGTCACCGCGCGTCACGTTCAACTTCAACCCCGGCTGGAAATTCATCCGCGAGGACGTGACCAACGCGGACCAGGTCGCGTTTGACGATTCAAAATGGGCGACGGTCAGCGCGCCACATACTTACAATGACACGGACACCTACGATGAAATCATCAGCCACAGCGGCGGCGAAAAGCATGAATACATGGGCATCGCCTGGTACCGGAAGCATTTCAAACTGCCGGCGGGCGCCAAGGACGGGAAAGTCTTCCTGGAATTTGAAGGTTTGAAGCAGGCCGGACGCTTCTGGGTCAACGGCCAGTTCGTCGGCAAATATGAAAACGGTGTCACCCCCTGCGGCCTCGACCTGACCAAATTCGTGAACTTCGGCGACAAGGAAAACGTTATCGGCGTGAAGGTGGACAACAGCAACAATTACCAGGAGGAGGCGACCGGCACGGAGTTCGAGTGGATGGGGCGCGCGTTCAATCCCAATTACGGCGGGCTGAACCACGACATCCGGCTGCACCTTACCGGCAAGGTTTATCAAACGCTGCCGCTCTACGAAAATCTCAAGACCACCGGCATCTATATTTACCCGTCCAATTTTTCCATCAGCAACAGAACGTGCGACGTGACGGTGGAATCGCAGATCCGCAACGAGAGCGGCGACCAGCAATCCATCACCCTCTCTGTCGCAATTGTCCTCGATGGCATCATACAGACGAATTTCCAAAGCGAGGCTTCCGACCTGGTCAGCGGCGAGACGGAAATTTTCAAGGCCAGTGGCCAACTAACGGACACGCGATTTTGGGATAATTCGCCTTTTCTTTACGACATTTATTGCATTCTCACCGTTGATGGAAAAGTTGTGGACGTGCAGAAAATCAGGACCGGTTTTCGCAAAGCGGAGTTCAAAGGCGGCGCCGGCACCGGCGGCGTTTATCTCAACGACAATTTTGTCTGGCTCACCGGCTACGCGCAGCGTTCGTCAGATGATTGGGCCGGCCTCGGCCAGGCGTATCCGGACTGGATGCACGATTTCAACGCGGAACTGATCCGCAGCACCCACGCCAATTATATCCGCTGGATGCACATCGCGCCGCAGCCGGTGGATGTCCGCGCGTGCGACCGGGTCGGCATCATTGAAGTCTGTCCGGCGGGCGACAAGGAAAAGGACGTCCAAGGCCGGCAATGGGAACAGCGCCTGGAGGTCATGCGCGCCGCGATGATTTATTTCCGGAACAATCCGAGCATCCTGTTCTGGGAGGCGGGCAACAACAGCATCACGCCGGAACACCTGCAGCAGATGGTGGAATTGCGCAAACAATGGGACCCGAACGGCGGACGCGTGATGGGCTGCCGCACGCTCAATGATTCCGAAGCAACCCCGATTGCCGAATACTTCGGCGTGATGATCGGCCAGGACCGGCGCACGGATGAACTGACCAACCGCACGAAACTGTTCCGCGCCTACAGCGCCGAACGCCGTGACCGCGCGCCGTTGATCGAGACGGAAGATTTTCGCGACGAAGCAGCGCGGAGATTTTGGGACGATTACTCACCGCCGCATTTTGGTTTCAAAAAGGGAACGAACGACGTCTATCACTGGAACTCCGAAACCTTCTGCCTCGCGGCCGCCGCGCGTTACCACGATTATTTCATCAACCAGATTTCCAATCCCGACCCGGCGCATTCGAAATGGGCCGGCTACGCCTCGATTTACTGGTCGGATGCCAACGCCGACGGCCGGCAGGACAGCAGCGAAGTCTGTCGCGTCAGCGGCAAGGTGGATTCCGTGCGGCTGCCCAAGCAGGCGTATTACGTCTATCGCGTGATGCAAAACGACCAGGCGGACATGCACATCATCGGCCACTGGACTTACCCGACCAACACGGTGAAGACCGTCTATGTAGCGGCGAACCATTGCGACTCGATAGAGTTGTTCGTGAACGGAAAATCCGCGGGGACGACCAATAAACCGTGCGACTTCGTGGATTCATTCGACAACAAAAATTACGGAGATACTGGCTATATCTACGCGTTTCCCGGCGTCAAGTTTGAGCCGGGCACACTCAAGGCCGACGGCACGCGCCGCGGACACTCAATTTTTTCGGACGAAATCCAAACCGCCGGCGGACCCAAAAGCCTCAAGCTGACCGGCCACAACAATAAAAACGGTTTTCAAGCCGATGGCTCGGACGTGACGTTCTTCGACGTGGAAGTGGTGGATGCGAAGGGACGGCGCTGCCCGACGGATGAGGCGCGTGTGGATTTCAAGCTGGACGGCCCGGCCATCTGGCGCGGCGGTTACAACAGCGGCATCACCAATTCGATCAACAACTTCTGGCTCAACACCGAGTGCGGCATCAACCGCGTCGCCATCCGTTCGACCCTCCAACCCGGCACCATCACGCTGACCGCCACCCGCGCGGGGCTGGAACCAGCCATGGTGAAAATCGAATCCCATCCGGTTGAAATCAAGGATGGTTTGATGCCGTGAATCGCATCCCCAGAACTGTTGAGATGCTTAATCACGCAAATTGGCGCAAGATAACGGACGAAACCTGTCCGCGCGGAGTTCCGTCTTCAGGGATTGTGCGGGTCAAGGTTTCATTCTGATTAAAACATGTCCATGAACATAAAAACCGGTCTTCCATTCCTGCCAACCCTGTTGGTTTCCCTTTTGTTGTCTGGCTGTTCCACATCCCCAACCGGGAATCTGGGACCAACGAGCCGTTCACCCGGGTTTGAGGGGTTGTTTTACGAAACCACCAACAGCCGGACATTGCTGCCCGTGAATCTGATCGCGGACGCGCAACAGCATGGCCACAGCGAAACCAACATGCCCGATGGGCGGGTGGTGACCATCTCCGTGAAGCCCGACGGGAACGACTTTTCCATCCGGCTTTCCGCGACGCCGGACACAGACATCGTCAAGTGGGGCCTGGCCGTGGCCGCCGCGCCGGACGAATACTTCACCGGCCTGATGGAGCGCGTCGTGGACGGGCCCCAACAGGCTTCGTGGGCGACGAACCTCACCGCCGCCCTGAACCTGCGCGGCCAGAAGGTGGAAATGATCCTCAAACCAACGACGTCGGTTTATGCGCCGTTTTATCTTTCGTCGCGCGGCTATGCGGTCTTCGTCCAAGGCAACTGGCCGGGCCGGTTTGATTTCTGCGCGAGCGTTTCCAACCAGGTGGAGATCGAATTTGAAGGGCCGTCGTTCGAGACGAAAATCTACACCGCCGGCAATCCCGCCGCGCTGGTTCGCGCGCATGCGCTGGACGCCGGGCCGCCGTTCCTGCCGCCCAAATGGATGTATGGCCCATGGCGCTGGCGCGACGAGAACACGCAACGCACAAACTACTATGACGGCACGCCGGTGACCGGGCCGTTCAATTCCGAGTTCATGGAGGACGTGTTGTTGATGAAGGCCTACGGCATTCCGCTGGGGGTTTACTGGATTGACCGTCCGTGGGGGCCAGGCCCGGAAGGCTATGACGACTTCGAGATAGACAGTCACCGGCTGCCAAACTTTGCAGCATCGGTGAAATGGCTCAACGGGCAGGGGGCGCAGATGTTTTTGTGGATTGGACCGTATTTCCAGGGACAAATGGCCACCAACGCGTTGGCCAAAGGCTGGACGCTGGTCAGCGCCGGGCAGAAATTCATCAAGAGCAATTATCCGCTGGCCGACTTTACCAACCCCGCGGCGAAAAAATACTGGCAGGAGGGTGTGGCCAAACTGCTGAAATTGGGGGTGGCGGGCTTCAAGATGGACCGCGCCGAGGAGAACATCCCCGAAAGCGGGGCGTACAAGGTCTTTGACGGTCGCAGCATCCGTGAAAATCGCAATGCCTACCCGGTGATGTATCTGAAAGCCGCCCATGACGTGGCCAAACAATACCGTGACGATTTTGTGTGCATGCCGCGGGTGGCCTACACGGGCAGTTCGGCGTATGGGGTATTCTGGGGCGGGGACGTTGGGGGGACGGAATACGGATTGCGGGCGGAGATCATCGGGGTGCAACGGGCGGCGGTGATGGGCTATCCCAACTGGGGTTCGGACACGGGGGGTTACAACCAGCAATCCATGGACACGGAAGTTTGCGGGCGCTGGCTCGGCTTCAGTTGTTTCACGCCGATCATGGAGGTGGGGCCGACGAAGAACCGGGCGTTCTGGAATTTTCACAATCCGCCGACTTATGATGCGGAATTGATCGCCATCTGGCGGCTGTATGCGCGGCTGCACGCGCGGCTGGCCGGTTACAGTTATGAGCAGGCGAAAGTGGCGCAGGCAACCGGGATGCCGATTGTGCGGCCGTTGTTCCTGGTGGAGCCGAAAGCGCCCGCGACGTGGACGAACTGGTGGACGTATTTGTATGGCCCGGACATTCTCGTTTCCCCCATCTGGCAGAAAAACCAGCGCACGCAGGAAGTTTATCTGCCGTCCGGCAACCAGTGGCGCGACGCGTGGAACCCCGACAAAACCTACGCTGGCGGCCAGACCATCAGCGTGAAGGCGGACCTGCATCAGCTGCCGATCTTCGTGCGGGTGGGTTCGAGGGTTGAGTTGGGAGATTTAAACCGGGAATGGAGCGAGGCAGTGGCGGCGGCGAACACCCGCCCGGACTTGAAGCCGTTGGACGCCGAAGTCAAAGCCTGGTTTGAGAAAAACAAGAATTAGCGGCGCATGAAAAAGATTTTGAGTGTTGGGACAATTTGCCTGCCGCGTGAGGGTGAAAGCCCCGTAAAGAGGCGTGACCCCACGGGGTTTTACGCCCTTTTACGCGGCCTTCCGAGTGGGGCTTCTTCATTCAGCCTTCTCCCCATCTCAGGATTTCTTTGCCTCGCGGCGCTGGCGGCGGCAACGAACGCCGGCGCGCAGGAGAAAACCCCGTTCAAATTCGTCTTTGGTGCACCGGCCAAAGGGAACGTCATCGCCATGGCGCCGACAAACTTTTATTCTCCGGAAGTTGGCCGCGGTTTCGAGCCGGGTGCAAGTGTCGTCGCGACGGGCCAGTCCATCACCAGCACCAATCCCTTTTACTTTTCGGCCAAGCTGCCGGAGGGCAATTACCGGGTCACGGTCACTCTCGGCGACCGGACCGGCGAATCCACGACGACCGTGAAGGCCGAGTTGCGCCGGCTCATGCTGGAGAAGATCCACACCGCGCCGGGGAAAACCGTGACGCGGTCGTTCATCGTGAACCTGCGCACGCCGCAGATTGCCGGCGGCGGCGAGGTGCATTTGAAACCGCGCGAAAAGACGAACGAATGGTGGGCCTGGGATGACAAGCTGACCTTGGAATTCAACGGCACGCACCCGGCTTTGCAATCACTCGAAATTGAAAAGGCCGCCGTGCCGACGGTTTTTCTGCTGGGGGATTCGACCGTTTGCGACCAGCCGGCCGAACCGTGGAACAGTTGGGGCCAGATGCTGCCGCGGTTTTTCAAGCCGGACATCGCCATCGCCAACCACGCCGAGTCCGGCGAGACCATTGCCAATTCCCTGCGCGCCCAGCGGTTTGAAAAAGTCTTCAGCCTCATGAAACCGGGCGATTATCTGTTTGTGCAGTTCGGCCACAACGACATGAAGAACCGTGCCACCAATGCGCTGGAACTGTACCAGTCGAACCTGAAAAAAGTGGTCGCCGAAACCCGCGCCAAGGGCGGCACGCCGGTGCTGGTGACCTCGATGGAACGCAAGGGCGGCGTCGAAGCCCCCACGCTCATGGGTTATCCCGACGCCGTGCGCGAAATTGCGAAGGAGGAGAATTGCGCGCTGATTGACCTGAACGCGATGAGCACGGTTTTTTACAAGGCCCTGGGCACGAACATTGACCAGGCGTTCCAGGACCCCACGCACCACAACAATTACGGCAGCTATGAACTGGCAAAGTGCATCGTCGCTGGCATCAAGCAGAACAAACTGCCCCTGACAAAATTCATCGTGGACGACTTCAAGGGTTTTGACCCAGCGCAACCCGACCCGGTGGACCAGTTCCAAATGCCCGTCAGCACACGCCATTCAGACGTGAAGCCGCTGGGAAATTAACAGTAGCAGCGACGCCCCGTCGCTGACGCTTTACGGCGACGAGGGCGTCGCCGCCACCACCGCCGTCAATGTCACCGGCCCCAGCAAACCGCACTCGGTCAGCGGCCAGTCCGCAGCGTTGAACGGACGGTAATTGACGTTTACGATGTTGATGTCCTTGAAAATTTTCCATCCCGCGCCTGCGGGACCGCGCCGGTCGAGGTCGCGGATGCGGTTGGCCGAGACACTCGTGACTTCGACTTCGAGCACGTTGTCCTTCACTTGTAAATTGTCCACCAGGACGCGGAACGGGGAGGTGATGAGCGTGCCCAGATCCTTTCCGTTCAGCTGGACGCGCGCACTTTGGCGAACGTCGCCGAGATCGAGATAATATGTTTGGTGTTCACGCTTCAGCGTGTCCGAGGCAGTCCCGCCGGCAGCGGGACTGGACACCGAACCTGGCGCGTCAAACGTGATTGTATAACGTGCCGTGCCGGCAAAACTTTGGGCGTTGGTGTCGCCGAGTTCCGTCCAGGACGCCAGGTTGGTCGTTGCCAACAGCGCCGGCAGCACCGGTCCGCCGGCGATGAATTTCACGTCCCAAGTGCCGATCAGGGTCTGGGTTTTGGCGTCTGGCGTCTGGGGCTGCCAGCAAGTCCACGCCGCACCTTCAACTTTTTTGTCGGCGAAAGCGCGAAGAATCACGGACTCGCCGGCGGCAAGTTGCAGATGAACTTCCGTCGAATTTGCGGCGCTCTGCCGAGACGCCGCTACGCCGGAATTGCCGGTCATTGGGTCAAGAATGACAACAGATTTTGCAGGACGAGCGAGAGAAATCCAGCCATCAAAATTTTTCTCGCTGCGATTGGCGATGAAATAATGCCAGCCGCCGTCGAACGATCGGCGGATGAAAGAAAGACCGAGTTGGGTCAATTGCTCTGGAAGAGCATTTCCCCATGAATATGTAGCAATCAAATCGCGACGGAATACGCTGCCTTTTCCCACTTTCGCTTCCTCTACGTTGCCTGCGCGGGTCTCATGCCATTGAAACGACAGCTTGGAGATCAATTTTGTAAATTCGCTGCGTTGCTTTGCCAAATCGCTTGCGCCCGAAACATCAACCGGCAGTTGTTTTTCAAAAATGACCGTCGCGCCGTTTTCCGCGAGCGTGAGGAGCCGTTTGAAAGTTTCCAGGGGCATGAATTTGCATTCCGGCACGACGATGACTTTGTAATTTCCGCCGGGCATCTGGATTTTGCCGTCCATGACCTTGGCGCTTTGCAGTTGCCGGTCGGAAACGTAGTCGAAGGCGTAGCCTTGGTTCCACAATTCATGCGCGGTCTTGCCGATGGGCTGATCTTCAAACCAGTTGGTCCGGCTGACGGCCATCGGTTGCAGGCGGCCCGCCGGATTGTGCCAAAAATCGGAGATCGGCCAGTAGAGCAGCATGTCGTTGTCCGGTTTGCCCGACTGCAAAACCGCCTGGCAGCGCGCGACGTATTCATTGAGTGTCGGTACGTCGTGCCAGATGGAGTTGCGCGGGTTCATTTCCGTTGAGGCGTAAAACAACCAGCCGGGCCAGGGCGCCTCGTCCGGCGAATAGCATGCGCCGTGGTAGAAGATGTGGTTGATGCCCGAGAGGAACATGTCGTCGGCGAGAATTTTCAATTCGCCGAGCGTCTCGGTGAAATGTTCCACGATCCACGTGCCGGTTTCGGCGCCGACCAGGTTGCGGCCCCGGGTATGCGCGGCCGACGACGCAAATTTTGAAATCAACACGCTGCGGTCGTTGTGGAACATCTCGGTTTCGGGAACGTCGGCTTCGGCGTAGAGGTCCAGCCAGTTGCCGGGCGTCCCGTGCGCCTGGTAGGTCGCGGTAAAACCGTTCTTGTGCGCCCAATCAATCCAGATGGGTTCCGATTCCGTGACCAGGATGTCGGAGACGGTTTCGCGATAGTCGGATTTGACGCGCGCGGCCCGGTCGTCTTCGTTCGAACCGAAAAGCGCGGGCAGTTCGGTTTGCAGCTTGTAACCGCGCAGTTTTTCAAATTGCGCAAAGAAGTCCGGCGACCAGTCGGAGCGGTACTCGTAGGAATCCTGGAATACCGCGCCCGGCTTGGCGCCGGTGTAACCGGCGAACGCCTTGTCAAACCACGGCAGCCAGTCGCGCATGGCCTGCGGATAAATCGGGTTCAGCATCCAGCCCTCGCCGCCCGGCGCGGAACGTTTGACCTTCTGGCCGGAGGGTTTTTGCGAAATGTCATACACGCGCCATGAACCGGCCGGCGCGGTCCAGTTCACGGAACCGTCCGCGGCAATCTTGCCGGTCAGCTCAGCGCTTTTTCCATCCGCCGAAAAAGCGACCAATGCCTGCGTCGTATTGCGGTCGAATTTTTCCTCCAGCTTTCCGCCCGCCGCCACGTCAAAGGTTTTCACCACGACACTGGCGTTGGCGTCCTGGTCGCTGACGGTCGGGCCGCCGAAGCACCAGCCGGTGCCGAGCGTCATGTCCACGCCCAGTCCAAGCCGATGGGCTTCCGTGACCGTGTGGTTCATCATCTCCATCCAGGCGGGACTGAGGTACGGGATGTCCTGCGCCTCCCCGCCTTTCACGCCGAAGATGGGGGTGAACTGGACGCCGCCCAGGCCCGCGTCGTGAAAACGCTGCAATTCGTGCGTGAGGTTTGTCTTGTCCACCGCGCTGCCGTGCCACCACCACCACACCCAGGGCCGGGTTTGCGCAGTGAGCGCCGGCCAGGCCAGTGCGTCGTCAGCTGCTGGAGCCACGGTGGTGGTCCCAACAAGAAAAAAAAGGGAAAGCGTCCCAATCAGGCCAAGTTTGCCGGGATAAGTCATGGATTCATTAGGCATTGATTTTTCCGCCAGGGTCAAGCACGGAACGCCGGCGACGAATGTTTTCCACCGCCGTAGCCGGCCGGACTCAAAACGGCAGCTTGTTTTGGGTGGCATTTTTCTCATAGTCACCCTATTATTTCATTGGTGCGCCTCCGATTTTTTTTATTGATGATGCGCCGTTGGTTTTTTGGTGGAATGGCGGTCTGGCTGCTGCTGCGCGCGGGTTGCGCCGCGAAGGCGGCGACGGCGGATTATCTCGTTGATGTCTGGGACACGGAGCACAACCTTCCCAGCAGCACCGTTACGGCCATCATCCAGACCCCGGACGGCTATCTCTGGATCGGCACCTACAACGGGCTGGCCCGTTTCGACGGGGTGCGTTTTGTCACTTTCGATCCGGTCAACACGCCGGAGTTGAGCCAGACGCGGGTCCAGGGGCTTTTCCTCGATGCCAACGGCACGCTGTGGATCAACACGTTTCGCGGCGGGCTGACTTCCTATCACGATGGCGTGTTCCGCAATGAATGGCCGGATCAGACCACGTTCGATTTGCACACCACGCTCGTGTACTCGTCGTCGAATCTCATCACGTTCGTCACCCAATTTGGCGAAGTCCTGCAACGCAATCCGGCTGGAACCAATTTGGATTGGAAAATTTCCACGCCGCCGGCCGGTTCGCGGCCGATTTTTCAATGCATCGACAGCGATGGCCGGTTGTGGTTTCTGACGCGCGACGGACACATCCTTCGATTCGCCGCCGGCGCGTTCACGGAATTGCCGCAGGACGGCGGCCTGCCCGGCAAACATATATCCGTGCTTGTCGCCGACCCGTCCGGCCGGGTTTGGGCGGGTGCCGATAATGAAATCGCCCGGTGGAATGACAGCCGGTTTGAGGACCTGACGCCCACGAATGGGGAGGCAACGCTTCAGCCGCAACTGCTTATTCCTACGAAGAACGGGGAGATGTGGGTTTTGGCTGGCGATCGTTTTCGCAAAATAGCCGGGCGCGAGTGGGTGGCGGAGGTTGCCGGGTGGCGCGGCTTGCTCGGCTGGGCTTCGGGGCGCGCGATGGGCGTGCATGAGGACCGCGAAGGCGGCCTGTGGTTCAACCATTATGGCAATGGACTTTTTCACATCGCGCCGGACGGGAAATACCAGCGTCTGACGACCCAGGACAACCTGCCCGGCGATCGTGTCGGCGCCTGGTTCCAGGGCAGTGACGGGGGCGTGTGGGTGGGGATGGATCATGGTGGATTGGCGCGATTGCGCGACCGGCAATTTCATGTGATCGGCACCGCTGAAGGCCTGCCGGCGCGGACGGCATCGTCGGTTTGCGAAGACGCCAACGGCGCGGTCTGGATTGGCACGGCCGGCGGCGGCTTGTGCCGCTGGATCAACGGGAAAATCACCCGCTTTCCGGTCGGCGCCAGCGTGTCGGCCAATTTCGTGTTTTCGGTTTTTCCGCGCGCTGACGGCGGGCTGTGGTTGAGCGCGGCCGAGGGGGAAATATTGCATCAGTTCCACGACGATCTGGTGCAGCGCGCAACGTGGGCGGTGCATGGAGTCAAATCCATTTTGACCGACCGGGCGGGCCGGGTATGGATGGGGACCAAGGCCGGCATCGCCGTGTGGTCGGGAAATGATCGGCGGTTTCTGACCACGAATGACAACGTTGCGTTGCCGGCGGTCCGGGCACTGGTGCAAACGCCGGATGGAACCGTGTGGGCCGGCGCCGATGACGGCACGCTTTATCGCTGCGAAACGAATCATTTGCAGGCCTTCCGACCCAGGGACGCGTTGGCGGAACAGCCGATTTATTCTCTGGTCGCGGATGCCAGCGGCTCCATCTGGGCGGGCACATTCCGCGGCGGTTTGCTCCGGTTCAGCAGCGGGAAATTCACGCGGTTCACCGCCAAGCAGGGATTGCCGGTGGACGTGATCGGTCAAATTTTGGACGACCGGCACGGCCGGCTCTGGCTCGGGACCCATCAGGGCATATACTGCGTTGCCAAAACGGCATTGAATGCCGTTGCCGACGGGCGGACCAACACGCTGGATTATGTGATCTACGGGCGGCATGACGGCCTGCCGGCACTGGAATGTTCCGACGGTTACCAGCCGGCGTGCTGGAGCGGGGCCGATGGACGGCTTTGGTTCACCACCGTCCGCGGCGTGGTCTGGGTGGATCCGGGCGAACTGACGGCCAATTCGACTGCGCCACCGGTCATGATCGAGGAATTGCGCGTGGACGGCGAGCCGGTGGCGTTGAACGGTGGAAAAATCATCGTGCCGCCGGGGCACAAGCAGTTCGATTTCCGATTCACCGCCTTGAGTTTTGACGCCGGCGACAAGGCGCGGTTCCGTTACCGCCTGGACGGTTTGGATGCGGACTGGGTGGATGCTGACACCCGGCGCACGGCGCAATATCGAAACCTGGAGCCGCGCAACTATCGTTTCCACGTCATCGCCTGTAACAGCGGGGGGGTTTGGAACGGGACCGGCGCAGCGGTCCGGCTTGAGGTGCAGCCGTTTTTTTACCAGACATGGTGGTTCAAAGCTTTTGCCGGGTTGGCGGTGGTCGGCGGCATTTCCCTGGCCGTGCGCCGCGCCGCCACGCGGAAATACCGCCGCCAGCTTGCGCTCCTGCAGCAGCAACACGCGATCGAACGCGACCGCGCGCGCATCGCCAAGGACATTCACGACGACATCGGCGCGGGTCTGACGCAAATCACCCTGCTCACGGAACTGGCCCGGCGCGAGCCGGAACAGGTGAGCGCACATCTCGAACGCATTTCCGGTTCCGCGCGGCAACTGACGCGGGCGATGGACGAAATCGTCTGGGCGGTGGATCCGCAGCACGACACGTTCACCGGTTTGATGGATTACATCTCCGCCTTCGCCGAGGATTTTCTCCGCACGGCGGGAATCCGTTGCCGCATGGATGTGCCCCTGGCGCTGCCCGCGATGCGCGTGGATGCCGAACTGCGTTACAATTTGTTCCTCGCGTTGAAGGAGGCGCTCAACAACGTGGTCAAGCATGCCAAAGCCACCGAGGTCTGGCTGCGGCTGCGCATTGAACCCGGTGCTTTCACCCTGGTCATCGAGGACAACGGCCAGGGCATGCCCGCCGCCGGCGGCAATGGCGCGGCCGGCGCCGGCGCGGGTCGAATAACCTCCGGCTCCGGACTGGTCAATCTGCAGAAACGCCTGGCGACCATCGGTGGCCGTTGCGAAATCCACGGCGCCGCCGGCCAGGGAACGCGGGTGGAAATGACCCTGGTCGTCAACAACGTGGCATCACCAGTTATGGCGATTGGTCAAAACCCGCCCGGCAAGCTAGGATGAGGCAATGAGCTGTGTGTTGAGCAGGGGCAATTTCGTCATGGCCGGGGCCGGGGGCCTGCCGGTCGGGCTGGATGAGTTTGGTGGAAGGCGGAGGGAGGATTCCTTGATATGAGCATTTCCGTTTCCATCGTTGAGGACGATTCCGAAGTGCGGACCAGCCTGGCCAGGCTGATCAATGGCTCGTCGGGTTACCGGTGTGTGAGCCACCATGCCAGCGCGGAGAACGCCTTGCAGGAGATTCCCAAAATCAAGCCGGACGTGACGCTCATGGACATCAACCTGCCCGGCATCAATGGTGTCGAATGTGTGCGGCGGCTGAAGCCGTTGCTGCCGGCGATGCAGATCATCATGCTGACGGTGTATCAGAACACGGAAAACATTTTCAACGCGCTGGCGGCGGGCGCCACCGGTTATCTGCTCAAACAGACGCCGCCGGCTGAACTGCTCACCGCCATCCAGAATGTGCATGCCGGCGGTTCGCCCATGAGCAGCCACATCGCGCGCAAAATCGTGCAATCCTTCCAACAGCCATCCTCCGCGTCGCCCGGGGAGCAAAGCCTCTCGCCGCGCGAGGTTCAGGTTCTCAATCTGCTGACGAAAGGTTATCTCTACAAGGAAATTGCCGAGACGATGCAGGTGACCTATGCCACCGTCCACACCCACGTTCGCCACATCTACGAAAAACTCCACGTGCGTTCGCGCACAGAGGCGGTGGTCAAACACCTGGGCCAGACCCAGCCCCGGCGCGAACCGGTGGGGATTTCTTAAGCCGGGGGGCGTCACCAGAATTGGCGATGGATAAGTATAAGATATGTGGTAATATGAAATTAATCCTGTTTGTGTTGGCCCGTGATGAAGGGCGGCCAGGTTTTCGAACTTGGAAGCCGGTTGTAGCGGGTCTGGGATGTAAACCAAAAATTGACAGTGGAAAACGCCAAACCCTGTGTCGAACTGAATGCTCAATTTGAGCCTGATGTGCCCGGTTTCACTGGAGCGCAAGGGCTCTTTGAATATTTATCTAAATTTATGAAAACCCATACCCTGAACCAAATTGAATCCCATCGTTTCCAACCCACGAAAAATATGCCAAGCCTGTTAAAACGCGCACTGGTCCTGGCCGCCGCTCTGGCCGTCCTGAGCGGTCTGTCCGCCCAGGCATCGTCCATTGTCAAAGCCAACAACACCGACAACCTCAACCTCACAACGTCATGGTCGGGCAGCGTCGTGCCCGGGGTCGGCGACATCGCCGTTTGGAACAGCACGGTGACCGGCGCGAATACGGTGGCCCTTGGCGCTGACACCAGTTGGAGCGGCATTCAGATTGTGAGTCCCGGCGGTTTGGTGACCATTCAAGCTGGCAATACGCTGACCAACGGCGCGTCGGGCATTGACATGTCCGCTGCTACTCAAAGCCTCACGTTGAATAATAACTTGGTGGTTGGCGCGCCTCAATTCTGGACCTTGGCGGCTGGAGTCTCAAACACGGTGGGAGGCGCTCTTAGCAGGGCTTCCGGCGGCGTGATGCGCTTAATGATGCCTGACAATGGCACGGCAGGCGTGTTTCTCACGAATGGAACCGCAAATACGCTGCTGGGCAGCACTTTTGGCAATAATTTCTTCGGAACCTTGAACAGCACCGACTATGTGGCGGAAGTGGCTAACGGAAGCCTGCTCCAGGCGGTCGGCGGTTCCACGGTGTCGGGACTTTACACGGCAAATCCAAACTTCAACCCGCCAACTGATGCCGGGGGGACGGGTGCAACGCTTATGGATTTTATCAATAATAGTGCCACCGGCGCTTACGGACTTCGTTTGGGCGGCAACAGGACGTTTAATGGATTCCGATTCAATGTTACACAAACGAACACCGCTGTTACCTACAACAACCTTCCTGCGTGGCAGGTTAGTCTGGGTGGATCGGGGCGGGTGCTTACCATCAATAATATCCTCGTCACACCCAATTGCGCATCTCCGATCCTGTTTAATCAAACCGGGGCCTCTGTCCGGATTGGCAATGGTGGAACGCAAGACTTCCTAATCTACCAAAACAGTCCCTCGGCATTGATAGTCTTTCAGAATTCGGTCACCATGTCCCAGCAGGGAACAGGCAATCTTGTCAAACTGGGTGCCGGGCCCGTGGAGATTCAGTGCCCTACGACCTATAGTGGTGGAACCAGGGTTTATGAAGGCACTCTACGCGTCAGCGGGGGGGGCGGGGTTGGCTCGGGCGCGCTGAACGTGTTGGGCGGCAATTTTGCCGGTGTTGGCGGATCCAGCATTTCCAATACGGTCATTACCACCTTCTCCAGCGGCACCACCAATTCCATCGAGTTGAACGCTGCGAACGCCCGATTTCTTTTCGGCTCGAACGTGACGTTTAGGACGGGGACCACCATACAGTTCAGTTACAGCAACACCGTTTCTGCCAGCACCACCACGGCGCCTTTGATGGTCACCAATGCCGGCACTATTCTGACCGTCAGCAACACGGTCAACATTAATGTGCTTTCTGGAAGCCTTTCTGCCGGCCAATTCCCGCTGATCAAGTACACGGGGACTCTTGGCGGCGACGGATTTTCCGCTCTCAATCTCGCGACCCTTCCGCCACACGTTCTCGCATATCTCTCCAACAACGTCGCCAGCCACTCGATTGATTTGGTTGTTACCAACATCACACAGCCCCTCAAGTGGGCAGTGGGCAATGGTGTTTGGGATATCGGCCTCACGGCCAATTGGAAGGATACTTTGGGCAGCGCAACCACCTATCAACAGATTGGCTCGTTGGGGGATAATGTCATCTTTGACGACTCGGCGAGCGGCGCTTCGCCCATCACTGTCACCCTGAATACCAATCCGGTTCCGGGATCCGTTACAGTTAATGCGAGCAAGAATTATACAATTACGGGCAACGGCTCCATCAGTGGCTCCGGCGGCTTGACCAAAGCCGGTTCAGGCACGCTGACGTTGCAAACCACAAACGCCTTCACCGGCGGCGTCAACCTCAATGGTGGCATTGTGAGTTTCACCACCATTTCCAATCTTGGTGTGGGCGCCATCAATTTCGGCGGCGGCACCCTGCAATATAACGGCAACACCGATGACATTTCCACGCGCACGGTCACCTTCAACGCCGGTAGCGGGACCATTGATCTTAACGGCAATGCCGTTACCTTCAACAATGCGATTGGCAACAATGGCGCGGGTGGTTTTACCCTGACCGGCAGCAACACGCTGCTGATAAACCGGACCAACAATTATTCCGGCAATACGATCATTAATTCCGGCTCAACGCTCGCCTTCCAGAGCGCCAATACTTTTATCAACAACAGTGCCGCCCTGGTTGTGAACGGCACGCTGGATGCCAAAACCAATGCCAACCTTACGTTGAGCACCCCAGCCAGCCAGATGTTGGCCGGCACCGGCACGGTCCAGGGCGAAATCATCATGGGGAGTGGTACGAGCATTTCGCCCGCGACCAATGGCACGACGGGTACGCTGACCATCAACGGTGACCTGACGGTCAATGGCGGCACTTTCCTGATGGATATTGTGGGGCCTTCCGGCAGCACCAAGGATTTGCTTGCCATCAACAGCACCGGCTTCGGCAGCGGCAACCTGACCTTGGGCAGCGGTGTGAATGCGGGGACCGTTCGATTGAACGTGTCCGGCACGCTCATCAATGGCATCTACCGGTTGATCACGTATTCCGGAACCCTGAGCGGCGGGGCCGGGAACCTGAATCTGACCGGTTTTAACCAGCCCGGCCAGCTCGCATATTTAAGCAGCAGCGCCAACGCCAATGGCGAAATTGACCTGAACGTCATTACCGGCAATACGAACAGCGTCGTTTGGACCGGCGGTCTCAACGGTAATGCCTGGGATGTTGGCACCACCGCAAATTGGATCGTGAACGGCACACCTTCGGGGTATTACACCAATGGCAACAGCGTCACTTTCAATGATACGGGCAATGCCAGTACGCCCGTGAGCTTGAAGAGCACGATATTGCCTGCGTCGCTGATAATAAATGTTACCACCAATAACTACACCTTCTCGGATGGTTCGGGCAATGGTTCCGGTCTGCTAACCGGCTTCACCGGGCTGACCATTAACAGCGTTCCCACCAATGTCACCACCCTGCTGATCGCTGACAATAATACCGGCCCAACCGTCATCAACGGCGGGACCCTGCAGGTGGGCAATGGCAGCGTGACGGGCGACATTGGCACCGGCAACGTCACGAACAATGGGACGTTGATCTTCTACCAGACCGATAATCGCGTGGTGTCGGGAGCAATCAGCGGCACCGGCAGTTTGATACAACAAGGTGCGACCATGCTTACTTTGATGGCGAACAACAGCTATGCCGGCCAGACCATCATCAGCAACGCCAACAGTGTTCTGCAGATTGGCACGGGCGGCGCCGCCGGCTCGCTCGGCGCCGGTTCGGTGATTGACAATGGCATGCTGATATTCAACCGCTCCGGCTCAGTTGCCGTGCCCAACAACATTTCCGGCTCCGGTGGGCTGACCAAACTCGGATCGTCAACCATGACCTTTACGGGCAGCCTCACGTATCAAGGCAACACTTACATCAGCAACGGCGTTGTGAAACTGACCGCGTCCGAACAAATACCGGACGGCAACAATGTTTCCGGCTCCACCGGCTGGTTGATTCTGGATGGTGGCAGCACGGCTGGCACCTTTGACTTAGGCGGATTCAACGAGACCATCAACGCCTTGTCGGGCGTGGCCGGCACGGTCAATGGCCTGATTACCAACACCGCCAACACCGGGACGAACACGCTGACCGTCCTCGGCGCCGCCGGCACCACCTACAACGGGGTCATAAATGAAAATACCAACGGGGCAAAAATTAAATTGGTCATGCTGGGCACCAATGAGTTGAGATTGAACGGCGCGAACACCTACAGCGGCGGGACGCTCGTGGGTGGCGGCGCCATTATTGGAGTTGGTGTGGGCGGGGCGGTGGGCACAAGCACAATTGTTTTAAGCAATGGCGCAACCTTCTTCCTGCACAACCAGGGCGGCAACAGCGTCTTTGCAAACAATGCTGTCACCATTCCGGACAATTCGGCGGGAACGTTCAATTCCAGCCAGTTGGGCAATGGATATAGCGGCACGGTTACCGGAAGTGCAACCGCTACCAACCTGATTACGGGTTTGTTTTCCTTGTCGGCAAATGGCGTCCAGCAGTATCAGCCATTCCTTGGCACGGTTATAGTTCAATCAGGTGCCGAACTGCGTTGGGGCACCGGTTCAACAATCAACAACGGCGGTGACAACACCACGTTCGATGTTGAGGGAACGATGCACACCCGGGGTAACGGCACGGTTTCACTGGGTGCTTTGATTGGCAGCGGGTATATTAACAACCCAACCACCGCCGGCACTACTGGTAATTACCTCGTCGGCGCCAAAGGTGTGGATTTCGCCTACGCCGGGACCTTCAGCGGCAGCAACAACCTCGTCAAGGTTGGGTCGGGGACGATGACCTTCAACGGAGTGACCAATGTCTCTTACGGTCTAAATGGAGTGGGTGATACCGTCACGAATTACATTGTGACCAATATGGTGACTTATGTTGGCACCACCACCATCAGCAATGGTACGCTGGCCTTGATTGCCCCCAACAATTTCAATGGTGATCCCGGCGGAACTTCCAGCAAATCCGCCGCATTCACATTGGCAGGCAGCACGGCGGTTCTGGACCTTTCCAGTGCGGGTTATAGCCCCGACGGTGTCACTTTGGTTACCAACAGCACGCTGACCCTGACATCGCCTCAGACCCTCACCGGCATTGGCACGATCAGGGGCAGTGTGGTGGCTCCCAGTGGCGTTACGGTAACGGTCGGCTTCCAGCCCAATACCAATGGCGTGCCCGTCACCGGCTTGCTCAGCATAACCAACAGTATCGAGCTGGGAGGTGCGGTGAATATGAATATCAGTACGACCAACGTGCCCAACAGCGGCGAAATCTCGTCGCCGACGATTACGATTGATTCGGGGGCCACCCTCACGGTCACCAACCTTGGTCCGGCGTTCCAGGGTGGCGAGGTGTTCCACCTGTTCAGCGGCCCGGTGGCGGCGGTGAATTTTGCCTCCATCACCCTGCCGGCCATTTCGAGTCCGCTCTCGTGGACGAACAAGCTGGCCATTGATGGCACGATTGCGGTGCTGGGTTCGCTGGTGAACACGAACTCGCCCCACATGACCAACACGTTTGACGGAACGACCCTGACGTTGAGCTGGCCGGCGACGGGCTACATTGGCTACTGGCGCCTGGAGGCGCAGACCAACACGCTGGCGGTCGGCCTCTCCACCAACTGGGTGGAAGTGGCGGGTGCGAGCGCAACCAATAAGGTGATCCTGACGGTTGACCCGACCCAGGGAGCGGTGTTCTACCGCCTGATTTATCCGTGAATCCGGCCGGGAACATTGAAACATGGTTGCAGTTCATGCAAGCCGGGCCGATGTTAAGACATCGGCCCGGCCAAAAAAATGGTAAAGACATGAGACAACAAACGAACGAAACAACAGAAAGTTCAGACCGGCGCAGACGGCAGGGTTTCACGCTGATAGAATTGCTGGTGGTGATTGCCATCATTGCCATTCTGGCAGCGTTACTTTTGCCGGCGCTGAACGGCGCCAAACAAAAGGCGAACCGGATGCAATGCATCAACAACTTCCATCAGATTTATGTCGCCTGTTTCATCTATGCGGGTGACAGCAATGATTATTTTCCCGTTACTACAGTCGGTAGCGCGAACCACTCACCTAAATTCAACAACCTCAATGGCGAACATTATACCCGGTATGTTTGGGCTGATGACGGAGGAGTTCCTAATCAACAGGTCCCCAATGGAATCGTGTCCGGCTGGACGCCTGCTTCCGGTGGTAATAATCCCATCCCGGGTCAGAACCTCGGTTTGCTGTATGGTGCCGGGCTCATCGGTGATGGTAAGATTATGTGGTGTCCCAGCTTTTCAGGTCTTGGAGGCGCAGCCGCTGCATTAAGCATTGAGGGCTATTCGACTCCTACTTATATGAGCACAGACGGCGGTGGCAATGTTCGTTCCACGGTTTTATTCAATCCCCGCATGGTGGATGCGAACAACGGTAATATCGCGCGTAAGTATCAAAAAACGAGCGATGCAAGGCAGCGCGGATTGTTCGCAATGGATTATGTGCAATCAAATAGCAAAGGCTTTATTCCTAGCGCAAGCACAATGCCACATTATCCTGGCAAGGGATGGAACGTTATTTTCACAGATGGCTCGGTGAAATTTATTTACAGCCCGAATGCCTACACCTTGGCCACCAAAAACCTTGTTACCGATGAAACACAATTGTCTCATCAATTGTATGACATAATGTTCAACAATCTCGAAGCTGACGAGAAATAAGTTTGGGGCATAAATCCAATCAAAATTACCTTGGGGTGTCGTTCTGGGGCGCCCCTTTTTTCAATAATCCTCCTTCATATTCAACATTGCTTTTTGCCGTGCGGACAGATGTGAAGGATTGTCCGCTCGCAGACAAATCACGCCACTTCGAAAAGAAATGGTTCCGCGGCGCAGTCACAATGGATGGAGATATTGATTTGCAGCTTCGGCATTCGCGCGATGGGTGTTGACACACCGGTGCAATCATGGAGCATTTTCGCATGAATGAACCATTGGCATTCCGTTCCCCGCATTTTCATCGGCCCGGCCCGTTTTTGTTGAAGATCTTCTTCCTGCCCGTTTTTACGCTCGTGGCGCTGCTCCTGTTTTTGCACCCCGCCGCTGCGCTGGAACGGACGAACGTCGTCTTCAAAATATTCCAGTTCCCGCCCAACCTGATTCCAACCATTGACGGCCAGACCAATGATTGGGACATCGTCCCGGAAGAATACGTCATTGGCACGGACCAGTTGGTGGACGACACCGGCAAGCATCCTGCGCCGGACCCGAAAACGCTGGATGTGCGCGTAAAAGTCGGCTGGGTCAAGGGGCTCAACCGGCTCTATTTTCTCTACGAGGCCTACGACAATTACTGGGATTTTTCCGAGCCGGGGTTGCACAACGACACGTTCGAGGTGGTGGTGGACGGCGATCTTTCCGGCGGACCGTTGATTGAACGGTTTTCTCCGGCGAAAAGCATCCTCGGCACCTGGGAGACCTACTTCACGCTTCAAGGCACACACGCCCAGAACTACCACATCTTCACCCCGGCGGAAGGCAAGGATTGGTGCATGGCCTGGGGGCCGGCGCAATGGCTGAAGGAATTGCCTTACGCCAACGCGGCCTGTGCCTACGACTTCAAACCGGGCCAGCCCGGCCGCCTCGTCCTGGAATTTTGGATCACGCCCTTCGATTATGCCGGCGCCGAAGGCCCGCAACGCGCCGTGGAGTCCGTGTTGAAGGACAACAAAATCATCGGCCTTTCCTGGGCGGTGATTGATTATGACGACGTGCATTCCGGCGACACCAACAACGGTTTTTGGAACCTCTCGCGCCAACACACGATGTATGGCAACGCCGACCAACTGGTCGCCTTCAAGCTCATGCCGCTGGAATCCCGCTTCCGCAAACCCATCGAAGCCCGATGGTCGTTCCAGGTCGTGGACATGGACCGGCGGCTCGTCGCCTTCAAGGACCTTTCTGTCGGCAAAATCACCTCCTGGAAATGGGATTTCGGCGACGGCGAAACTTCCACCGAACCAAACCCGGTTCACACCTACAAGGAAGCCGGACATTACGTCGTCGTGCTCTGGGTCGAAGGGCCGGAGGGCAAATCGCGCCGGGCAAAAGTTTGGGACGTGGCGGTGAAATGAACAACCGATGAATGGCGCAAAACTAAAGGTAGGGCGCGTCACTCCGTGCGCGCCGTCTTTGGCCGTAAACCCGCGGCGGGCAGAGGACTCCGATGGATCGCGAGCAGGCTGCCCGCCCTACCGACGCCTCAAATTGAAGGCTGGATGATTTAAGCAACTATGAAACGTGTTAAAACCAATACCATCCTGTTCGCAATCACTGCGACACTTCTCTTCACTTCGCTGACATCGCTCGAAGCCGCAAACGCTCCGAAAGTTTTCAATATTCTTGATTTTGGCGCGACCGGTGACGGCATCACGGTAGACACCCCCGCCATCCAGCGCGCCATTGACGCCGCTGCTCAAGCGGGTGGCGCGCAGGTCCTGGTGCCGCGCGGCCACCGTTATCTGATCGGCACGCTCGAATTGCGCGGCGGCATTGACTTCCACCTCGATGGCGAACTGGTCATCAGCACCAATCAGGCGGATTACCGGGGCGACGGCGTCATCACCGCCTTGAATGCGGAGAACCTCCACATCACCGGCAACGGTTCAATCGCCGGTCGTTCGCTGTCATTCATGACCGGCTATGAAAAGACAAACGAGTGGTGGCGGTTCAAGGAATGGCGGCCCAAGCTGTTCATCCTCACCGGTTGCACCAATCTCCAGGTCCGCGACATCACGTTCGGTGACGCGCCGTTTTGGGGATTGCACATGCTTGGCTGCAAAAATGTTCTCGTGGACCACGTCACCGTCCGCAACCGGCTGGATGTGCCGAATTGCGATGGCATTGATCCCGACCATTGCCAGGACGTGGAAATCCGCAACTGCGACATCACCTGTGGCGACGACGCCATTGTCGTCAAAACCACCCGCCAGACCAACGACTTCGGTCCGTGTGCCAATATCCATGTTCATGATTGTGTGCTTGAGACGCAGGATTCAGGCTTGAAGATCGGCACCGAAACCACCAGCGACATTCACGACATCCGGTTTGAACGCTGCAAAATCCTCACCGGCAGCCGCGGCCTGACCATCCAGCTCCGCGACGAAGGCAATGTTTACAACGTCACCTTCCGCGACATCAAATTCACCTCCCGGTATTACTCCGATCCGTGGTGGGGCCGGGGCGAAGCCATCTCGTTTACTGCCATTCCGCGCGCAAACACGACCGTGCTGGGTTGCCTGAGCAACGTCGTCGTGCAAAACGTCACTGGCCGGGCCGAGAACAGCATCCGCGTCAATGGTACCCCGGAAAGCCGCATCCACGACGTGCGTTTCGAAAATGTCACGGTCACGTTCGACCGCTGGACGAAATACCGGGGCGGTCTGTTCGACAACCGCCCGACCCGGGTGCTCGACCCGATCGAAACGCACGGCAACCCCGATTTCAGCCTCCGCAACGCCGACAATATTATTCTGAAAAACTGTTCCGTGAATTGGGGCGGGAACCGGCCGGATTATTTCACCTGCGCGCTCGAAGCCGAAAACGTGACTAACCTGCGCCTGACCGGATTCCGGGAAAAGGCCGCCCATCCCGACCGCGATGAAGCCATCGTCATCCGCAAAGGGGTCGGTTCTTATTATTGACAACTCGCAACGCCTCTCAAAGCATCCGGTTCAACAGCAGAAACCCCACGTAAAAAATGCAGGCAATCAACGCCGCCACAACCAGCGACAACGCGACCCAGAACGCGTAATAGAAAAAACTGTGCGACCCGGCCGTCGGCCGACCGCAATGCGGACAGCGCTTCACCGACGACCTGATCTCCCCGCGGCAAGCGGGAC
>OCZT010000168.1_pt1 | contig 61206 bp, 54 predicted proteins | sample 1539031 | NCBI WGS metagenome assembly OCZT01 (sample SAMEA3539308, study PRJEB22396) | soil metagenome | biome: tundra; feature: field; material: soil | place: USA | collected 2010-05 | depth 0.15 m
TGCCAAAATCATCGTTCGTTGACTTCAAGGCCGTCAAAGCGGCCATCACCATGGAACAAGTGCTTGAGCACTACGGCATCCTGGACAAGTTCAAGCGGGGCAGCGACAGCCTAAGCGGCCCGTGTCCGATCCACAAAGGGAACAACCCGACGCAGTTTCGGATAAGTGTAAGCAAAAACATTTGGAATTGTTTTAGCGAGTGCAAGCACGGTGGCAATGTCCTCGACTTCATCGCCCGGATGGATGACGTGAGCATTCATGCGGCGGCGTTGAAAGCCATTGAATGGTTCAAACTTGACCCCGAAGCCATGTCAGCCAATGGAGGCGAGGAAAATCCAAGTGAAGCTCCAAAGAGCGACACGACACCGACACCAGCCCAAAAAAAGCCTGCCACGGTAGTGGAGAAAGGCGCGCCCAATGCGCCCTTGAAATTCCGCCTGGACAAGCTGGAGCGCAGTCATCCGTATCTTGCCGAACGCGGCCTCACGCTTGAAACCATTGTGGATTTCGGTGTGGGCTACTGCGCCAAAGGCATGATGGCGGAGCGGATTGCCATTCCGATCAATAACCCGGAAGGCGCTGTCGTTGCCTACGCAGGCCGCTTCCCCGGTGAACCAGCCGAGGGCACGCCCAAATACAAACTACCACAGGGTTTCCGAAAATCGTTGGAACTCTACAACATTGACCGGGCCATCAAGGAACCGGCGGACAAACCGTTAGTCATTGTTGAGGGATTCTTCGATTGCATGAAGCTCCACCAGTCCGGCTGTCGCAAGGTGGTTGCCCTCATGGGCAGCACCATGTCAGCCGGGCAGGAGGAGTTGGTCCGCAGACATACCAACGCCGGCAGTCACGTCATTGTCATGCTCGACGAGGACGAGGCAGGTAAAGCGGGACGTGAGGACATTGCCGTTCGTCTGGCGAAATTCTGTTTCGTCAAAACGCATGTCTTTGACCAGCCCGGCGCACAACCGGATCAGTTGTCCGCAGAAGGCGTAGTGGAAATCCTGGGGGGGTTGCTATGAAAGACATCCGCGAACAAGGCGAGCTTTTCGGCCTTGTCTTGCAACAGCAGCATCCATTCCGACTCCGCGCAAATGACGTTATCCGCATTGACGGCAAGTTGTGCCGAGTTATCCGTGTCAATGAATGCGCCGCCGTAGTGCTTATGAACCGGCGGACTCGGGAATTCACTACGCGCTTTGACAAGCAGGTGCGTTTCCATCCGCCACCGGTCACGTTTCGCATCTCCGTCAACGCCGAAACGGAAATCCTTAATCGCAAGGCCGGCAGGAAACACAAACAACATAAAACTGAAAGGAGGATTGCATGAAAACCTACGAAGGACTCCGCAGATTTTACGCCGTTGATGTCACCGTGAACGGCCGTCCGCTCAATCCCCGATTGGACTTGTATAACCACAGTCCGACCGGATTTGAATGGGGCTACTGCGGCAGCGGCCCGGCGCAACTGGCATTGGCCATACTCGCCGACCACCTGGGCGACGATGAACAGGCATTCAATCTGTATCAGCGCTTCAAGTGGGCGGTGATTGCAGAACTGCCCAGGAAGCGTTGGACACTCACCAGCGAAAACATCCTCCAAGCAATCAAGACGCTTCGCGAAGCGTAGAAAGGAGTCATCATGGACGTTCATTGCTCGTCATGTGGCGAACCGTGGGATGTTTATCATCTCCGGCACGAAGCCATCTTCGAGACCCATCTCGATCACGCGGAAGCCAAGACTTGGTGTGAATTGTCACCCGAGTTGCGGCTTTCGCGCCGTTATCGCGAGAAATTCAAAGCGGCCGGATGGATATTCGGCGCTTCGATTCTCGATGTTGTTCACTGCCCGTGTTGTCCGAAGGGCGCCAAGCCCGACCTGGATAAGGCAGCCATGAAGGCCGGCTTGGTCGAAATCCTCGGCGACGACGAGGACGCCATCGCCGCGATGATGGAGGACTACGGCTTATGAGCACGCAATCCTTCCCCATCGCCAGATTTCGGCTTGGCAAGATCGTATCCACGCCGAACGCACTCAGCCAACTGACGCAAGACGACATCTTGCTTGCCATTGGGCGGCACCAGGCCGGCGATTGGGGCGACGTGGACGAGGATGACCGCACGAAGAACGAATTGTCCCTTGAACAAGGCTTTCGCCTCTTTTCGGTCTATCACGCCGGGAACGGCGTCAAATTCTGGCTCACCACCGAGGCTGACCGAAGCCACACCACAGTTCTCTTGCCAGAAGACTACTAAACACAAGAGCGATCCATCCGGGTCGCTTTTTTTCTCACTTGCCACATCTGGCAAGAAAACCCGTCTATGGCGAATTCGTGCGGTGCCATACGCTTCACAGTGGGTCCACAGGGTTCTTTTCAAAATCACATACCACAGGAGAAATCACATGAACATTAAATCGTATGAACGTATCACCGAACGGATCGTGACTTTGCTAGAGCAAGGCACTGTTCCCTGGCACAAGCCGTGGAAGGTCAATACTGGCCTGCCCCGGAATCTCGTAAGCAAAAAGCCGTATCGCGGCATCAATGTATTCCTGCTCATGGCCATGAGCTACGAATCGCCGCATTGGCTCACATTCCGCCAGGCCATCCAGCTTGGCGGCAACGTGAAGAAGGGCGAGAAGTCTTGTCCCGTCGTCTTCTGGAAACGGATGGAGACCGAGGACAAGGAATCTGGCGAGCCGCAGAAAGCCCCGCTGCTCCGCCTGTATCACGTCTTCAATGCCGCGCAGTGCGAAGGCTTGAAAGACGCACCGGAAGAACTTCCGATGCCCGTCACCAAACCGGCGGAGATTGTGGCGAAGATGCCGCAACCGCCCGTCGTGAAGCACGGCATGGCGCAGGCATTCTATTCCCCGACCGATGATTGTATCGGAATGCCGGAGCCAGAACGGTTCGAGAGTGAGGCAAGTTATTTTGCCGCGCTTTTTCACGAACTGGTTCACGCCACTGGCCATGAGAAACGGTTGAAACGCGCCAGCATCGCCGAACGGAACGGTTACGGTTCCGATCCTTACTGCAAAGAGGAATTGATAGCCGAACTCGGCAGCGCGTTTCTGTGCGGTTACGCCAACATTATTGACCGGACGATTGATAACTCGGCTGCTTACCTTGAAGGTTGGTTGAAGCAGTTCAAAAACGACCGGACGCTCATCGTCTATGCGGCGGCGCAGGCGCAAAAAGCGGCGGACTTCATTTTGGGCCGGACGTTTGCGGAAAGCGAGGCCGCCCATGACTGACTTCAATCCGAAGGAATTCAAGGTGGTTGCCCTGCGGGATTGTCCGGTGCCGGAGTCCATGCGGGTTTGCGAGACGCCAGACCAAGCCGCCGAATACTGGCGGATGCACGTGGCCACGAATCCGTATTTCAACCCGGAATGCGAATGCCTCGTGGTGCTGCTGTTGAACACGCGCCGCCGGGTGAAAGGACACCAGCTTGTCACCATCGGAACGATAGACACGATTCTGGTGCATCCGCGTGAGGTGTTCCGTGTTGCAGTGATCAGCAGCGCGGCCGCCGTGATTCTCATGCACAATCACCCCTCAAATGATCCGACCCCATCGGAAGCCGACATCAAAGTGACGCGCGATCTCATTCGCGCCGGCCAGTTGATGAAAATCGACGTGCTCGACCACGTCATCATGGGCAACCCGGCTCGGTCCTCTTTACGGGAGCTTGGTTTCTTCTACAGCTAAAAAGCATCGAATCAATGGGGTGATTTCCTTTTCAGGGAATCACCTCTTTTTTATTTCCCACTTCGCGGCTGGAGGAATTCGGCATGGCCGAATGCACGGTTTCTGCCCCCCGCCTCTCGCCTCGCAATCGTTCGCCGCCGCCCTCTCTTCATTTTACCATCCGGTCAAGGTCGCTGCGGCGACGATGGTGCCGGCGGCGGCGAACCGTGTGTAATCGGGCACATGTTCCATAACATATTTTATATCGTGTTTCTTGACAGAGACCACCAGTTCTGGCCGACCCAAAAGAAACACACTTAGTTTGGCAGGGGGAATTCTTTTTCACACTCTGGGCACCATCACCGAATTAGCAGCTTGACCCATCAGGCAAGATGTGTTTTAACCCGCATGAATGTTGCCGTTCCGTTATTCAAGCCCAATACTCCTCGGCTTCGTGCAAGAGCGTAAAAAAATTCCGCTGGGCAAATTCATTCTGCGGGACATTAAATCAATAGAGCAAAAAAATGTTGGAAAAGAAGCCCGTATCCCATTAGAACTTGAAAACAGCCGTGCGGTGATTATTGAATGGGTTCTGAAGGCGTGCCAAATTGCCGTTGTCACCTCTTATCACGCATCCCTCTTGATTGACTCGCAGCGAATTAGGGGAATTGATTATTGCCCAATCGAACAGAAAAAGCTTTTTAAGATTAACATCCCAAAAGGATGGCATGAAAACGTGTTTGATCCGAATGCGGGGGAAGACAGGCACGAAGTGTTGGATTTGGGCACGATAAACGATTTTGAAAATTTTTGCGTAAAGGTTGCAAAGCGATGGAACATAGATTATCAAAAGGAAGGAACACTGTTTTGAATACGACAATTGCTGACCAGTTAAATCCTCTAGCGTGTCGGGAAACGCTGGCACGGTTTTGGACAGAGCAGCTTCGTGTCGAAAAAACCAATGATGGGCTGCTGCTTGCCCTGCCGCTTTTATATCCTGATGGCATACAGACCACGATTGCCATTAAATCCATATCTCCTTCACAGGCGATTTTGACCGATTTGGGTCATACAATCGTGCGTCTTGAAAGTTCAGGAATTGATTTGAAGCTGCAAAAGAATGAAGAAATCTTGCAAGACAAGTTGAAAGTTTTTGAGTTAATCCAAAACGGTCTTGAATTGCAAAAGCCAATCAGATTGCCGCTTGATGGGCTGGATATTCATTTGTTTGCAGAAGCACTTGTCAGCATAGCCCACTTGATTTACCGACATGAACTTGCCGTCCCAAGGGCGCAACATGTGTATAACGCCGTTCGTGGGCTTTTGATAAAGCAAAATTATATTTTCCTTGAAAGCGATCAGGCATACATCGCCGGAGATGTAGAACAAATAATCCGAGTTGATTTTTTGATTCGAAATAGACACCCAATCGCCTGTAAGACAGTCGAGCGGCGCGGGCGAATGCGCGAATATATGGAGCAGTGGGGGTATCGCTGGGTAGATGCAAAAAATCACAACAAAAAGCTTTCAAGGGCAATGTTCTATGACCCAGACAACCAGCAATGGGACGAAGAAAGCCTTCGCATTGGGCAGAATGTTTGCGAGGTTTTTTTGCCCTATTTTGACACAAGCAGCATAATCAAGGCGCTTGAACGTGAAAATAATTAATTGTTTTTGGGTTTAGCAACAATCTGTTCACACACGACCGGCATTCGCTGGTTCTCTATAAAAAGGTTGACATATCGGGTCTAATTTGAAAGAAAGGCTCTTGATTTAAATGGGGATCGGAAAGTTGCTTTCAAGGGACTTCGCAGTGACGGTTTCCAAACGCTGGGGTTTATGAGCAATCCGGTTATCATATTGCACGGATGGAGTGACGATTACGAATCATTCATTCCACTTGGGCAATGGCTGACGGTCAATGGTTTTCAAGTCGTGGACATTTATTTAGGCAACTACTTGTCCATGAATGATGAACTCACGCTGTTCGATTTAGGTTTGGCATTTGTTCGCGCTTTGAATGCCAAAAACATCCCACAAAATCCAAAGAGCTTCGACGTAATCGTTCACAGCACCGGCGGCTTGGTCATCAGAGAATATTTGCGACAGGTATGCATCGGAAATCCGGCCAATGCTCCGGTTCGCCATTTGCTCATGTTGTCCCCAGCCAATTTCGGATCGCCACTCGCAGTTATGGGTAAATCCGTTCTTGGCCGTTTGATTAAAGGCTGGGGCTGGGACCATCTGTGGCAAACCGGCCAGCAAATTCTGAACGCTTTGGAATTGGCTTCCCCGTATAGCTGGGCGCTCGCCGAAGCCGATTTGTTCAATCCCGCTTTCAACATCTTTGACCCAGGCAATGTGATGGTCACTGTTTTGGCCGGCACGGCCGCCTACGACAACGCCTTGCGTAGAACTGTTCACGAAAATGGATCGGACGGCACGGTGCGGGCGTCCACGGCCAATTTGAACGCCCATCTCTTACGGTTGAGTTTTGAAAACCCCGACCAACCCAACCTAAAGATTATCTCACGGAATTGTCCGCAATTAGCCTTTGCCGTCTTCGACCGCGACCACACGGCGATCCATGATCCAGCCGACCCGCGTCAGGCCGCAGATTGGAAAGCAATCGTTTTGCGGTCCCTGTCCCTTGAACCCGACGACTACGCAAAACATACAATTGACTGCGCCAAAATATCCGCCGTCACGTTTGCTGCGGGTCTCAATTCAGTCAATCCAGCCTGGTATCACCAATACCAACATGTTGCATTTCGCGTGAAAGATCAATTTGGCCATCCGGTGAGCGATTACGTCGTGGAATTCTATCAAGAGGAAAACGACAACCAGGACAAGGTTTTTGAGACAATCCACGGCGAAATCTTGAAGAAAGTAACCACGAATTCCACGGACAGCAGTTATCGGAGTTTCCTGTTCGACACCGACGATTTGAACGCCTACCTCCAGAATTCAAACGCTGAAGTGGACATGAGTCTCACGGCGGCGAACATTTCCGCGCGAGTCGGATACCAAAACCCGCCAAAAGGAATCGGGATTTTTTCGTCTGTGAATCGGCAATATATTTTCCCCAACGAACCGGTCTTGGTGGATGTTATCCTGAATCGAAGCCCGGGTCTCGAAGTGTTTCAACTTCTGCCTGTCTGACAGAACCGCCGAGGAACGCATAATGCTCGCGGGGTATCGTTTGGCAAACCTCCTGCAATCGATTTTGCAGTGATCGCAAACGGAATCGGTGATGAAACTGTTTTCTATCTCACTGAATACGGCTCTTATGCCGGTGTTCAATATAACCTGCCGAAGCAGTTCGCGTGTGTACCCGGTTCTCGCGTGAGCGATGAGGGAGCGCCAAAGACTTGTGAGCTTTCGTCGCTTTTCCGGGAATCCCGCCTCACCCCCACACCCTTTCGGCGGGAGCCCTCCAAGCCCGAAACATCCCAAGACTTTGGCTTGGAATGAGCGGGCGAGCCAATACGCCATTACTCTCCGCTTTACTCCAAGAAATGCCGCATTCGCTCGCAAAGACCCGCTCAAACGGGTTTATACGGGTCATGGGAACGAATTTCGGCTTTCAGCCGACCACGGGTTTGACCCGTTGCCGCCACGGGCGGCATTTGTCGTGACAGGTTCTTTCTCGCAGTCTGTAGCGCACTCTGTTAGACCGAGGACATGAAACGAATCTTGTTCGTTGCGAGCACACTGGTTCTGTTTTTTACCGCCCTGCAAGCCAATGCCAGCATCGACATTGCTCTGCAAATGCAACTGGGCAATCCCAGCAATGCCACCACCGACACCAACAACCACGACCATTTTTTGATTCAGCGGACGGTTGAAGCCATTGATTACAGCGATCATTGGGGCGAGCCAAATTGGGCGAGTTGGGATTTAACGGCCGGGGATATTGGTTCAAGCGGTCGTTCCTCCTCATTTTACACCGACACAAATCTCCCATCGAACTTCTATCGCGTGACAACGGACGATTACACTCATTCCGGGTATGACCGGGGCCACATGTGCCCGTCGTATGATCGAACAGACGACTCAACCAACAACAAGCTGGTGTTTTTCATGTCAAACATCATCCCGCAAACGCCGGACAATAATCAGGGCGTGTGGCAAAATCTCGAAAGCTACTGTCAGACGCTCGCTCAATCGGGCTATGAATTGCTCATTATTTGCGGACCAAACGGTTTCAGTGGCACCCGCATCAACACCAATGGACCGGTTTTTATTCCTGATTACACCTGGAAAATTGCGGTTGTGGTTTCTTCAGGTGCTGGAACAGCTTTGAACCGGATAACAACTTCTACGCGAGTGATCGCCGTGAACATTCCAAACATTGCCGGGATTCGCACTGCTCCCTGGACGAATTACCTGGTGTCGGTGAATATGCTTCAGACCAACACCGGTTATACCTTCTTCACAGCTTTGCCGGCCAATTTCGCCACGGTCTTGCGGGCTAAAATCGATGGTTATCCAACACCGGGGATCACCAGTTTCACTCCGACGAATGGCTCAGCCGGAACAACCGTCACCATCAATGGCACCAACTTTACTTCTGCATCAACCGTTTGGTTCAACGGATCGGACGCATCGCTCACGGTTAATTCAGGCATACAAATCACCGCCACGGTTCCTTCGAGCGCGACCACCGGACCAATCGCAGTCATTGCTCCCGGCGGACTGGCAACCAGCACAAACAATTTTACGGTTCAAGGCGCAAGCCTCAGCATTCAGTCGTTTGGTATTGCGGCAGGCCATTTCAATATGACGATTTCGGGGGCATCGGAAAAAAACTACACTGTGATGGCGACAACGAACCTGGCAAACCCGGATTGGGTCGCGGTGTTTAGTACGAATGCAACGGCCATGCCGTTCATATTCACTGACACCAACACGGCATTGGCACAGCGATTCTATCGTGTCTTGGAACAATGAGATTTCGCAGATGCAAAATTTAGAATTACAGGACCGGCGTTATTTAGAAGCAGCGGAAGGCTGGCTGGGGTTGGGTAGTTTTTTGGAAGCGAACGAGGAATTGGAATGCATCACGCCCCAAATGCGTGCTCATCCAGATGTGTTGTGTATGCGTTGGAATGTTTACGCCCAAGCAAAGAAATGGGAAATGGCGTCAGAAGTGGCCCGGGGAATTTCAATTGGAATGCCTGATTTTCCGTTTGGCTGGATTCATTGGGCTTACAGCTTGCATGAATTGAACCGGACAAAGGAGGCGTATGATGTGGTCAATTCGGTGGTGGCCAAATTCCCTGAAGAATACCTCATGCGTTACAATCTCGCCTGTTATTGTTGCCAGCTCGGAAACTTGAAAGAGGCGTTGCAGTGGCTTCAACTGGCAATTGATCTGGCAGGCAAGAAAGACATTCGCTTGATAGCACTAAATGACCCCGACCTTGAGCCATTGTGGAGGGAGATCGGAGAGATTTGATTTCCTATCCGTGAACATTTCGAGCAGATGGTCTGAATGCTCCTTTTAAAAATGTGATGAATTGTTTCACGAGTGGTGAACCTGCCTTCTTTTTAAGACAAATCGCCGCCAGTAGGTGATACAAATCTCCATCTTCAATTGTAAGGGCAGCGAGTGTTCGATTAGCCACTTCCTGTTGAACGGTCACTTCCGGCACAATGGCAACACCCGCTCCGAGTTCCACTGCCCGCTTGATCGGCTCTATTTCATTGAACTCTCTGACATACTTCTTTCTTAGCCGGTAACGCTGCAAGAGTTCTTCCAATACTTTGTAACCTAGCAAACCCCGCTCGAAACTTATGAAAGTTTCCCCCCTAAATGCTCTCAGCTTGATCTTTTTCTGTTTAGCGAATCGATGCTTCGGATGGCAAATGAGCACCAGCGGCTCTTTGTGCAGAGGAATAATTTGCATCCTCTTGTTTTTGAGCGGACGTACAACCAATCCCAAGTCTGCTATGCCATTGAGCACGTCTTCGTAAACCCGATCCACATGGGTATATTTGACAAGGGTGCTCACTTGTGGGTGTTCAGCTTGGAATTGTTGAAGGCAGGGCGGCAAACTGTATAAACCGATGTAGGGTATGGTGGTTATGTGGAAGATGTTGGAAACGGGATGCGGAATTGCTTCGAGCTGACTCTTGAATTTGGTGTAGGTCCGAACAATTTTCCGAGCATTGTCGCGGAGGATTTTCCCTTCCTCCGTCAAGCGGAATGCTCTTGTGTGTCGTTCAACGAATCGTTCATTGAAGTGGTGCTCCATGGATTGAAGTTCGTTGGTGACGGCTGCTTGAGAAATTCCGTTTCTTTGCGCTGCTAGGGTAAAGCTTTTTGTTTCAACCAAATCCAAGAATACTTTTAGATGTGCTATCAACACAGCCATTAGAAAACCATGAAGGACAAAACCAGTCAATGGGGTTGCAAACGAGCAATCAAATCATTCATTTAATCCAGCGTGAACTCCCGCCCTTACAGGTGGGGAGTTCACGCTGAATTAAGCTTGTCAACGGCCCTTTTTTGAATCCGAAACGATGCTGGCGCGAACGGCGGTTTGTGGAGAATTGACAGGCGGAATTTCCAACACGGCAACAAACCGTTCGTTTTGATCTTTCTTTCCTTCGCGATGGTTCCAGGCGTAGCAAATTTTGGCTTTGGGGTGTCCGGTGAGGGCAAAAACCTCAACATCTCCAACCCACGCCGTTTCCCCACGGACATTTTCATCAACCAATTGAGTATGAAGATAATAAGCCGAGCACTTGTGCAAGTCCTCAATTGCCGATTTCAGCCGGTCTAAATAATCCCATTTGCATTTCACGGCGTTCAACTTACACACGATTTATGCTCATCAAAAGCACGAACGGGCGATATTTCCATCACCTTAGCACGAACAGGTTAAAAAAAGCGCGCCAGCTTGCAGACACGGCGCAGCCCGCATTGTTTCAAACCGAAAGGTAAAAAACAACCCCGACCAATTTTGGCCGGGGTTTTTTCTGTAAAAATCTATAGGCAGATTTATTTGCCTTTGGTCGAAGGACCGTAGTTTTTCCAAAGCTTTTGTAAAACGCTGTTTGCTATCGACACAAATGGATTATGTGGTAAAATTGATTTAAAATTGGTCTTGTCATAAAATGTCACAATCCAGTGCTACTGTTGAAGGACAAAAGTATAAAATGCGATGGATTTTATTTTGGGTGGTAACAGCTGCTTTTGTCGCAATTTTAATCCCCACTATTTTGGCTGTTTTTTTCGGTGTTGGTAACCTGACCAACGAGGAGCGTTCAAAACTGTTTTCGGCATTTTTGTTAGAAACTGCGGTCGCCGTTTTTGCTCTTTTTTATTCTCTATTCGGCCTTCAGAAAGCATCGTCGCACTCGGCACATTCACAAATAGACGCACTTGATAACAACAATACAGAGCGGTGTCAGCTATCATTAATATCCCCAAAACTTCCTAATGCGATATTGCTTTCCCGTAAAGATTTCTCCCGAATGGAACATCTGATTTTAAGCGCGAACAAAGATGTATACATTGTCGGCATCAATCTTGATTCCGCCGTATTGGTTTTGGATACGATTATTGGAAAGCTGAAAAATGGTGTGTCCTTTCGTTTTCTAGCACTTGATCCATGCGGAACCGCAATTGGCCCAATGAGCCACCTTGGCAACGTGGATACTGAGTTCAGGCGAAGCAAAATAATTGGCAATCTCACCCATCTTACATCGAAGTTATCAGAACAGACTATTAATAAATGGGAGATTAAGGTAATCGATACAGTGCTTCCAACAGGATGTGTTGGCGTCGATTTATTAAGTCAAGACGGTTTTCTGATTGCCCAGCATTATTTATTTCATACAGCCGCCGACAACTCGCCAATTTTATTGTTATCAAGGAGGCTTGATGAGCCTTGGTTTAAGCTTTATTTGACTCAATTGGAAAATCTTTGGGTCGAGGCGCACCCATTTGTGCCTTCAAACATTCCTATTATCCATGAATAAGATTTCCGCAGTTGAATTTTTTAATCGCGAATATCTTGCGCACCCGCGTTATTGGTGGCTGGGTGAAAACCGCTATTCGATTGATCTTAAACATCACCTGCCTTTCCATGCACAATTAATTAAAATCGCCAAGAAACATAAAACAGGAAGAGTATTGGATATAGGAACAGGTGAGGGGGCAGACGCGATACGTCTGGCAATTCTTGGTTACGAAGTCGATGCTGTGGACGTTAGTGCAATTGCTCTTGAGAAAACTGAATCCTTTGCAAAGTCTCAAGGAGTAAAACTAAACTTGTTTAATGAGAGCATTGACCAATTTACATTTGAAACGACTTATGACATCATTATTTGCAATGGCTTGCTGCACTATGTTGGTGATAAAACCAACCTCTTGGACAAAATGTGTGCGGCAACTACCAAAGGAGGTTATAATGTTATTTCCCTTTTTAGCACTGCGACGCCAATTCCAGATTACCATCAATGTGTTAACATCTACCCCGATGATGAAAACGGCATAATCACAAGGAGGTTTAAGACTTGGAAAAAATCTTATTTAAGTTTTGATCGCAACAGGCCAGAACGGTCGCATCCGACGCCGACACCGCATTCTCATAGTTACATTAAACTTATTGCGCAGAAACCAATATGACAAATAATGATCCTAGGCAGATTGATGATTATGCTAAGATATTATGGGGCTATCTTAAACTGGATCAGCCTCTCAAAAAGTGCGACGTAATTTTGGTGTTTGGAGGTCACGATCCCAATGTTGCCGTTTATGCGGCTAAATTGTTTTCTGAAAAGCTAGCTGACTGTTTTATTATCTCTGGCGGAATGATACATCCACCGGAGCTTTACGGGAACACAAAACCAATGATCGAAGCCCACATCTTAAAGGAGATCGCAATCAAAAACAATGTTCCGGAAAGTAAAATCCTCGTTGAAGACCGGGCGAAGAATACGAGTGAGAACTTTTGGTTTACTGAAAAGCTCTTACAGGACCTTAACCATACGTTTACCAAATGTTTAATTGTAGTCAAACCCTACACCGAAAGGAGAACCTTTGCGACGGCGCTTAAACGATGGCCCTCAAGAGAAATCATTGTGGCTTCCGAAAAAATCGAATATGAAGCTTACGCCTGCAGAGGTATTCCGCGAGAAAAAATTATTAATATGATGGTTGGTGAAATTAAAAGAATACAAGAATATCCGGCTATCGGTTATTCAATTCCTCAACCGATACCTGCTAATGTGTTAAGTGCTTATCTTAATTTGCAACAATTAGGTTACACTCAGAGATTGCAGAATTGATGTCTCAAGCCCCATCTCGTTTGAATAATAACTCTTCTGCCAGTTGTCTGGCGACATAAACACTTTATACTTAAATCGAAAGCCTGATCTATGCCCGACGAAATCACCATCAAACCGAAATCGGAATCCGCAGCCACGTCCACCAGCTCGGAGCAGAATCAAAACGTCAGCTTGGGGCGAACGCAATTGGTTAATCTCTGCGCCGCCGGCCTGGGCGTCAGCTTTTTTCTGCCGTGGGCGCACTTTTGGGGTGCCAATTTGTCCGGCTTTGACCTGCAAAAATTGGGCGGCGGGCAACGGTTGCTTTGGCTCATCCCCATCTGTTGCGCGATCACCATCTTTGCCGGCATCACCAAGCGCGGCCAACAAATCGCCGGACAGCTTACCGGCGTGCTTCCCTTCTGCGTCGGCGTCTATTGGTATACCAAACTCGGCCGTGACATGTTCAACATCCTGACCTTTGGCGCGTTTCTGTCACTGGCGTTTGGGCTGGCCCTGTTCATTCTGCCGCGCAAGTCGAAATAACCATCAACCACGAGGGAAAATATGTTTGGGCTATTTGAAAAGTCAAAGGCGGACGTAATTGACCACTGGTATGCGCTCGTTCCCGGCTTCAATTCCTCTACCAAGGAGTTTTACGAGGCTGTCGAGAAAGAATTGAAGGAACGCCAAGTCCCCGGCCTTGAGATTTTCCATGTTGATTTTGCCGAGGGCGGCATCATGTCTAACAAGCGGGAGTATTTGCGCATGACCCGCGAGCGATTGGTGTTCGACATTTGCGCCGCGCCATTTGGCACGGCATATTTTTTTAGTTGCCGCTTTGCTGAAATTCCCACCGTTGTCAAACTCTGGGAATTCCTGCTGTTTCTCTTCGGTTTATGCTTTGCAGCTTTTTGGGGGTTGGTCATCTTCAGCAGGATTTTTGGCGCGCTGGGCTTTATGCTATATCCATTCCTGCTTCTGGCTTCGCTTGTGGCAGGCATCTACGTCATGCGCAATGCCGTTGCCATGGGGCTTAAAGACCTTGATGCGTCACTCATCAAAACGCCCGTCATCGGCCCGATTTACGAAGCTTGGTTTCGCAAGGAAACGTATTATCGCCATGACACGCGGCTCATGTATTGCGAAACGGTGAACGCCGTGGTCAAAGCGAAGGTGGAGGAAACCACCGGCGCAAAGGGCATCAAACTGATTCGATATATGGAAAATTGCCCGATGTTAAGCGAACTCTACAAACCGAACATCGTGCCACTGCCCAAGGGAGCATCTTAACGCCTCATGTCCCGGCTCGACGAACAATTGAGCGAACAGTTTCACCGCTGGGAACAGCGCGGACGCGGCTGGCAGGTGTTTGCCGATCCTGTTTCCCCCGAACCGCCATTCCGACCGTTTGAAGGCCATTATCTGCCCGCAACCCCACCCGTTGACGACGGAGCCAAGCCAACCTTTTTAAGTTCGCTGGTGCAAAGGTTAAGCCAGAAGTTGAGCTCCGAACCCACAGTTGCACCGTCCATTCCCGAACCTGAAGAAGAATCAGAACCGACACCGCTCGTTCGTGAATCGTTGGTTGAATTTCAGGCATCGCTTCCGGACAAGCTCGACATTCCAAAAGAAGCGTTCGAGCAATTCTTGTTGAACCTGTCATTGTGCCGCGAGCCAATTGCCTTTGAACTCATCGGCACTCACAAAAAAGTGACCGCGCAATTTGCCGCCGCTTCAATTGATGCCCCGTTGCTCCGCCGCCAGTTGCAGGCATATTTTCCCGAAGCCGTGTTTGTCCCCCGTGAAGGCGGCTTGGAACAGGCATGGCAAGTCTGCCGAGGTGATGAAGCATTGGCGGTAGAGTTTGGATTGAAACACGAATTCATGTTGCCGCTTGCCAGTGGCAAGCTTGACCCGTTCATCGGCATCGTAGGCGCACTGGCGGAGTTACAACCGGGCGAGCTTGGATTGTTTCAAGTGTTGTTTCAGCCGGTGCATAATCCCTGGGCGGACAGCATCGTGAATTCCGTTTCTCATGCGGACGGCAAACCGTATTTCGTCAATTCTCCCGAACTGGCTGGCGCAGCCGAAAACAAAGTCGCCCGGCCACTGTATGCCGCCGTTGTTCGCATCTTGCTTCGCGCCGAAGAATTTGACCGCATAGTGCAACTGGCCCGTGACCTTGCTGGATCATTGCGCGTATTCGCGCACCCGAACGGCAACGAACTCATCCCGCTTCACAACGACGATTACCCGTTCGAGGAACACATTGAGGACGTGTTACGGCGGCAGACCCGCCGCACTGGAATGCTACTCAACAGCGACGAGCTGAATGGTTTTGTCCATCTGCCATCCACTGCTGTCCGTTCCCCTGTCTTTCAACGGCAAACGACCAAGACCAAGGCGGCACCGGCCATTGTCCGGCAGCACGGTTTGTTGCTTGGCACGAACGACCATGCCGGCGAAACGATTGAAGTCAGGTTGTCCGCCGAACAACGCACCCGGCACACGCATATCATCGGGGCCAGCGGCACGGGCAAATCCACCCTGCTGTTCAATCTCATCCGGCAGGACATTGAGAAGGGTGAAGGCATCGCAGTTTTAGACCCCCACGGTGATTTGATTGACAAGATTTTAGGCATCATCCCCGAATCCCGAATCAATGACGTGGTGTTGGTTGACCCGTCCGATGAACAGTATTCTGTTGGATTCAACATCCTGTCGGCTCATTCCGAATTGGAAAAGAACCTGTTGGCTTCCGATCTGGTTTCCGTATTCGAACGCCTTTCGACTTCATGGGGCGACCAGATGAACAGCGTGTTGCAAAACGCCATTCTTGCCTTTCTGGAAAGCGACCGGCGCGGCACCATTGCCGACTTACGCCGGTTCCTGATTGAACCCGCTTTTCGGAATGAATTTCTGAAATCAGTCAAAGACTCGGAAGTCGTCTATTACTGGCAGAAAAGTTTTCCGCACCTCTCCGGCAACAAATCCATAGGTTCGATTCTCACGCGGTTGGACACGTTTCTGGCAAAAAAACCCATCCGTCACATGGTCTCGCAGCCGGAGAACCGGCTGGACTTCGCGCACATCATGGACAGCGGCAAAATCTTTCTGGCGAAATTGCCGGAAGGACTTTTGGGCAAGGAAAATTCATATCTGCTCGGAACCTTGATGGTGTCGAAATTCCAGCAGATGGCCATGAGCCGACAAGCACAACAGATCGCCGCACGCAGGGACTTTTGGATCTATATCGATGAATTTGCGAATTTTATCACCCCGTCAATGGCGGAGATTTTGTCGGGAGCGCGCAAATATCGGATTGGCCTGACGCTGGCGCATCACGAGCTGCACCAACTACAGCGCGATTCTGAAGTGGCGAGCGCCGTCATGTCGCATCCGTTCACCCGGATCGTGTTTCGCGTTGGAGACGACGACGCCAAGAAATTGGCCGAGGGCTTCACCTTCTTTGAAGCAAAGGATTTGCGGAACTTGGAGGCCGGGCAAGCCATCGCCCGTGTCGAACGCAGCGATTATGATTTCAATTTGTGTGTCCCGCTTCCCGGCGAGCCAGACAAAAACGCAGCCGCAGCACGACGGCAGGAGGTCATAACGTGTTCGAGGAAAAAATACGGCACGGCAAGGGCCGACGTGGAGGCGATGCAGGCAAAATCACATGAGACTGTGCCAACGGTTGAAACGCCGACTTCCCCGCCGGCCAAGCGAGTTGGAGAATTGCCGAAAGTTTCCGAAATTCTGAAAGCAACGATTTCGGAAAAGGAAAAGGGTGTGCCGGTTGAAATTAAGCCACCAGTGGTTGCAGAAATTCAGAAGCAACCGCGCGACCTAGGCAAAGGCGGAGCGCAACACCAAGCCGTTCAGCGACGCATCAAAGATGCGGCAGAAACACTTGGCTTCCGCAGCGTGATTGAAAAACAGTTTTCCGAAAGTCAGGAAAGCATTGATTTGTTTCTGGAGCGTGGCGACCAGAAGATCGCGTGCGAAATTTCATTCAGCACCACGATTGACCATGAAGTCGGCAATGTTGTGAAGTGCCTTAAAGCAGGTTTCCCCAAAGTGGCGGTGATTTGCTTGGAGGAAGAACGGTTGCGAAAGATTGCCGCAGCCGTTTCCGGCAGCCTGGGCGCCGAAGCCGCCGCGCGAGTCGAATATCACCAGCCAGACGCGTTTATCGCTTACTTAAAATCCCGGCCTCTGCCCGCCGCGCCAAGCTCCGCAACTCCCAAGATTCGCCGGGGCTACAAAGTCAAACACTCGAAATCAACAGGTTCGGTAGAAGAACAGAAGGCAAAAGAAGAAGCCGCCATCCGCGCGATTGCCGATTCAATGCGGAAATAGTGACTATTTATCTTCCAGTAAATATACCGGACCTCTGACTTTGAATTTTGAATACGCTTCAATCATCCGCATCCGCAATTTGACCAGGCTTTGATCGGGAGTTTCTTCCGCATTGAAGATGGAGGTTTGCGACACTTTCATGTCCCGCGCGGCTTGGGCGCGAGTTGTGTGTGCCTGCCTGCGAAAAGTCTTTGCAAGCACGGCCAGATCATTTTCATTCATGGTTGTTTTGCGCGACATGATGAAACCCTAGCAGATATATTCAATTTGACTACATTTTTATCTTGCCATCCGGTTACGTTTTCGGGTATGAAGTAGTGTATGAAGGAAAATTGTGTCTTGAAAAAGCGAGTGGGCATCTGGATTCGGGTTTCCACCGAAGATCAGGCCAGGGGCGAAAGCCCGCAGCATCACGAAGCCCGCGCCCGCGAATACGCCAAGTTCAACGAATGGACGGTGGTTGAGTTATATGACTTGGCCGGCGTGTCAGGCAAGACCGTCATGGAAAACGCCGAGGCCAAACGGATGATTGCCGACGTGAAGCGCGGCCACATCACCGGCCTCATCTTTTCCAAGCTCGCCCGCCTTGCCCGAAACACCAAGGAGCTTTTGGAATTCTCCGATTTGTTCCGCCAGCACCATGCGGACATGATCTCATTGCAGGAGAAAATTGATACCTCATCCCCGGCCGGCAGGCTTTTTTACACGATGATTGCGGCAATGGCGCAGTGGGAACGGGAGGAAATCGCAGACCGCGTGAAGGCTTCGATAAAAATCCGGGCAAAACTCGGCAAGAGTTTGGGCGGTGCCGCGCCTTTCGGCTATCAATGGAAAGACAAAAAGCTCTCCGTGCATCCCGTCGAATCCCCCATCCGCAAGCTCATGTATGAGCTATTTTCCAAGAATAAACGCATGAAAGGCGTCGCCCGGCTTCTTAATCAGTCGGGCTACCGCACCCGGAACGGCAGCAAGTTCACCGATACGACGGTTGTGAGGCTGCTTCAAGACACCACGGCAAAGGGGTTGTATCGCTCCAATCACACCTACCGGGACGGCACTGGCAAACTCATTCCCAAACCGGAATCTGAATGGGTTTTCAGCCCCGTCACGCCGATTGTGTCCGAAGAATTGTGGAAAGAGTGCAACGATGCCATGGACGCACGAAAGGCGCAAAGGCCGCTTGGACGGAAGCCCGTTCATTTGTTTGCCGGGATTCTTTACTGCGGTTGCGGCCAAAAGATGTATGTCTTTTCCCGCTCCCCAAAATACGTCTGCCCGAAGTGCAGGAACAAAATCACCGTCCAGGATATTGAGGGAGTCTTTCACGACGAGTTGCATGATTTCTTCGTGTCCCAGGAAAAGATCAAAGCCCACCTTGAGAGCGCGAATCAGAACCTTGCCGACAAGAAGAACCGGCTTGAGGCGCATAATCGGCAGATTGAAAAAGTCCACGCCGAAATGCGCAAAACATACCAGCTATACCAAGCAGACCAGATTACCCCGGAGGGCTTTGGAAAAGTGTATCTCCCGCTCGAAGGTCAGGATCGCGCACTGACAGCCGAACTCCCCAAACTGCAAGCCGAGATTGACGCCATCGAAATGCGGCAGATTTCCGCCGAAGAAGTGTTTGCGGAGGCGACCGGCCTATACCGGAAGTGGCCTCATTTCAGCCAAGAGGAAAAGCGTAGAATCATCGAAAGCATCGTCGAAAAGATAACCCTTTCAGGGGACACAATTGATATAACCTTCTCGTATCTGCCATCTTCTGAAGAACTCACAAAAAGGCAACGAAACCTGTCGGGTTCATCGCCGCGATGAGCATGAATTGCGACGGAAAGGTCATGGTGCCCGCCGCGCGCGAAATGGTCACGTGTCCGTCTTCGAGCGGCTGGCGCATGGTCTCCAGCACGCTGCGCTTGAACTCCGGCAGTTCGTCCAGAAACAAAACGCCGTTGTGCGCGAGCGAAATTTCGCCCGGCGTCGGATTGACGTTGCCGCCAAGCAGGCCGGCGTCGCTCGCCGTGTGATGCGGCGTGCGAAATGGCCGGCGCGTCACCAGCGCCTGGCCCGGGGCCAGCAACCCGACGATGCTGTGAATCTTCGTAGTTTCGAGCGCCTCGTCCAGGGTCAATGGCGGCAGGATCGTCGGCAGCCGCTTGGCCAGCATGGATTTGCCGGTGCCGGGCGGGCCGATGAGCAACGCGTTGTGTCCGCTCGCAGCGGCAATTTCCAAAGCGCGTTTTACGTTTTCTTGGCCCTTGACCTCGGCAAAATCCAGGTCGTCGTCGTGCGCTTGATCGAAAATTTTGGCGATGTCCACCTTCGCCGGCGTGATTTTGATTTCGCCTTCGAGAAAGCCCGCGGCTTCGCGCAAATTTTGAACGGGGATGACCTGCAACCCTTCCACGACGGCGGCTTCGGCGGCGTTTTCCGCCGGAACGAGCACGCCAACCCTGCCGTCGGCGCGCGCGCGAAGGGCGACGGGCAAAACCCCTTTGCACGGACGCACCGCGCCGGTGAGCGCGAGTTCACCCACGATGACAAAATTGTCGAGCTGGTCGGTTTCGATTTGTTCGCTGGCGGCCAGCATGCCGACAGCGATGGGCAGATCGAAGCTCGGCCCTTCCTTTTTCACGTCGGCGGGCGCGAGGTTGATGGTCGTTCGCCCCATCGGAAATTTGAAACCGGAATTGCTGAGCGCGGTCGAAACGCGGTCGCGCGATTCCTTCACCGCCGCGTCCGGCAGGCCGACGATGACGACAAGGGTGTCGCCGTAACCAGCGTTGACCTCGACTTCTACGGGATACGCTTCAATGCCATTGAGCGCAGCGGAACAGACCCTCGCTAACATGAACTGTTCTTATCCGACTGCGGGCCCCAATGCAATCTGGTTCTTTGAGCGCGGATCACGCGAAAGGTGGGGCGTGTCACTCCGTGCGCGCCGTCTATTGCCGTAAAAAAGCGTAAGAGTCACAAAACGGTGTAGCCGCAGCCAAAGTAGCGCGGACTTCCAAGTCTGCTGTATCGCGGGTTTTTCAACCCGCTGCCTGCGCAACTGCCGTTCATCCTGCCGACTGGGAAGTCGGCGACACAGCAGGTTTGGAAGCCTGCGCTACGCGCCACCGCCGGACCGCTGCCGAAAATCCTCGCGAGAATGAATGACTTCGATGGCTGGCAGCAAAGAGCGCAAAAACGGCGAGGATAATTCAAAGTGGCGGAATGATTTCGAAGGGGATGGCCGGGAGGGCGCCCAGCGGCATCCGCTGGTTGTTGTTTGCCTTCGGCTTGGCCGCTCCGGGTTCCACCGGCCGGGGCGCGTAGCCGTTGATGATCAGGTTTCCCTTGAGGCCGGGTTTGACCCTGGCGGCATCCGTTTGCAGCACAATCTCCACGCCGTCGCGAACCGGCGACACGTTCTGGATCGTGATTCCTTCCGGTGGATTGCTCAACTCGAACTGCGCCCGCTCCGCGAGTCTCGGTGCCGGTAGGCCAACCTGAATCCGCGCGGTCCCGCCGGGAGGAATCCGCACCGGGGTCGCACTGAGAATTTTCATCACCGCCCGCGGATTCGGGCGTTTTAACACGGCGACTTCCAGTTCCTTGACCGGAACGAGATGACGATAGGCGAACGCCTGCATCATATCCTCGGCGGGCACGGCCTTCCGCAACACCGCCCGTCCCTGAATCACCGTGCAACCTTCCAGTTTCAGGCTGACGGGTTCAGCCAGCGCCGTCGGCGGAGCGGTCAATGTGACCTGCACCCAGTTCTGGCCTGCCGGAATGGAGTCGCCGGTCAGTTTGAATCCTTCCGGCGCGCCGGCCAGAACCAGCGTGATCTGGTTGGTAAACCCGTCCTTGCGCAGGGCATAAACGGTAAGCGGAACGCTCCCGCCGGCGCGGACGTTGAGGCTGGACGGGACGACCCGCAGCGCAAAATCGGGCTGCGGCGGACTGAGGCGCAGACGATAGCTGTATTCCGGACCGCCCTTATGCTGGATGTCGCCGAGCCAGAGATAATAGGTCTCATTCGTCGGCAGGACCGTGCTGATATAGGAATCGGCGTGGTGCGTGTTCAACCCCGAGCCTTTGTCTTCGTTGTCATCGTTGAACGCCAGTTGTTTGCCGCCGGCATCGGTCAACTTGAGCACTGAATCCAGCGGGGAATCGAGCCGGCGCGCATAAACTTCCGCCACCACCGGATCGCCGGCCTTGCCCTCAAACCGGAACATGTCCCAGTCGCCGGAATGATCAATGCGCCCGTTGACGATGATGGGCAACGTGACGGGCTGGGCAGTTTCCGGCAAATCGTTTGGCTCTTTTTCCAGACATTCCGGCAGCGTGTCCAGGGCGAATGGCTGGTGGTTGTAAATCTGTTCACCTTTGGACGTGAACAATGGATAAATGCCCGGCTCCCTGCCGGTGGCATTCTCCGTTAGATTGGTCGCCGGAAGGTTCCAGCCGGTCAATTCAACCGGGGTCTGAGCGCCCACCGGGCCGCCCAGCGGAAAGACGCCTGTCACCAGCGGCAGTTCGCCCAGCGCAATCCGATAGATAAAATCCTCGCGGCCACGATAGAGGGAATCCCTCACCTGAAGCAGATAAATGCCGTCCTTGGGAATTTCGCAAAAGAGCACTGGATCCGGATGAAACCAGTAATGGTCGGCATAATTCAGTTCCTTTCCGTCCGCGTCATGCAGCGATACCGCGGCCTGAAACCAGCCCGGCACGGCGTCGGCCAGGTACGGAATCAATTCCCGCGCGCTGACGGCAACGACCAGCTGCTGTCCCTTGCGCGCCGGGAACCGGTACCAATCCACGCCGCCGGGCATGATCTGGCCGTTCACGACCGCTGGCAGCGTGATGCTCGTCTCGGACGCCGTGTTGGTGACAGGCTTTTTGCCGAATCTTTCCAGCATGCGGTCCAGGTCCGGGTTGACGGCCTTCGCCGCCGGCCGGGAAAATTCCGGCAGTTGGCCGACGCGGAAGATGAGCGGGTTCGACAACCCAGCCGGCGTTTCCAGCCGGAGATCGCGTTCGCCAGGTTCGGCGTTGGTGGCCAGCGTGATCCGGACAATGGCGGTCTCGGCGATGGCGGGATTGCCCTGCCGGTTGGGTGGGTTCTTGATGATTTTGTCCCTGATTTCGGCGAACTCCTTTTCGTCCGCGGTGGTCCAGGTGTTCGTGGAGTTCAGGTTCCGGCGCGCGGCCTGCCGTTTGTCCTGCAATTCCCTCAGCCGGTCCCGCATCGTGTTGAACTCCTTTTGATTCAGGGGCCGGTTGTATTCGATGACTTTCGCCTGAACGCCCGCACCGGAGACAAACGCGTTGGTGACGTTGACCAGAAACTGTCCGCCCACCACCACCTGAAACGTTGTGCCCTGCCGTCCGCCGGCGGGATAAACATAGCCGAGATGCGGGGTGTTTTGCGCCCGGACGGTGAACGCCAACGCGAGAAGAATTGATGTGGCTAAATGCGCGTGTCGTAGCAGCCGACGTGAGTCGGCTCTAATCTCTCCGGCGTGGTAAGTGAGCCGACTGACGTCGGCTGCTACAAAATTTATAAAAGGGTTCATCGCCGTTCCACCGCTACATGATTTCCCTCAGCAGTCCGCCCGACTTCACGCCATCCGCCAACGTGGGCAGGACGCGCAGGTCGAGTCCCTGCGGATTCGGGAGCTTCGCATCGCCATCAATGCCGAGCAATTTGTACATGCTGCCGATGAGGTCCACCGGATACACCGGGCGTTCCTTCACCTCTTCGCCGCGTTCGTCCGAAGCGCCGACCACATGGCCGCCCTTGAATCCGCCGCCGGCGACCAGCACGGAAAATACCTTGCCCCAATGTCCGCGACCGCCATTCCACGGCGCCTCCCACTGAACCTTCGGCGTGCGGCCAAATTCGCCGCCACACCAGACGATGGTGCTATCGAGCAGTTTGCGGTCGGACAAATTCTGGAGCAATGTCGCCAGCCCCTTGTCCAATTCCGGCAACTTGCGGCGCATTTCCTGGAAATTCTGTTTGTGCGTGTCCCAGCCTTTGAAGTTGATGGTCACGTAGGGAACGCCCTTCTCCACCAGCCGCCTTGCCGCCAGACAGGACTGCCCGAACGTGTTCTTTCCGTACTGCGTTCGCAGTTCATCCTTTTCCTGCGAGAGATCGAACACCTTTCCCGCGTCGCCCAAAATCATGTCATACGCCTGTTGTTCGCCCCGGTCGGAAGCCGCCAGTTGCGCGTCGCCCGGCAGGGCGTGCTCCAGCGTGTTCAATTTTTGGAGCAGTTCCCGCCGGTCCCTTTGGCGCTGATCGGAAATGCCCGGGGCGACAACGCCTTCCACCGCGAACGGCGTCTTGGCCGGATCGCCGCCCGTGGCGAACGGTTTGTAACGCGCCCCCAGAAAGCCCGCCTCGGAAAACCGCCCCTGCGGCTCGGTCACCACGATGTAGGGTGGAATGAGTCCTTTGTAGCCGGCTTCATAACCCTTGAACAGCGACACCACGGCGCCAATGCACGGAAAAACGTCGCGGCCACCGGCAGGCCGCCCGGTCTGGACCAGGTAGGCTGCCGTTTCGTGGCTGTTGTTGCCGTGGGTCATGCTCCGGATGAGGGAATATTTGTCCGCCTGTTTTGCCAGCAGCGGCAGCAGTTCGCAGATTTTGATTCCGGGCACGTTGGTCTCAATCGGCGTTTTGAACGGCCCGCAATAATCGTTCCCCGCCTCCGGCTTCGGATCGAACGTGTCCAGGTGACACGCGCCGCCCCACAGCCAGATTTGGATGACCGCCTTGGCTTTCGGGTTGACCGGCTGCGGCCCAGCCAGCACACGAAAACCCAGGCCGTTGACCAGCATCAAACCTGCCGCGCCAAAGAATCCGCACCGCATCGCCTCCCGTCGGGAGATGGGATTGCCACCCAAAGTTGAAAACACACCGGTTGAATGCCGTTTCGACGATCGGCCGCTCGAAGGACGCTTCATACAATAAAAACAGACGTTTTGTTGGTGAATGACGTTACACCACTTCAAGGCTGTGCGCGACATTCATCACGTCGTTTTCCCGAACCGGTTCCACATTACCGGGCGCCCGTTCTTAGCTGGCAGCTTGTCCCAGCTCAAGCATGCGAGCTTCGCCTGCGCACAACCATCTTCCCAACTTTTGTCCCATATGCGACAAAAGTTTGTCATACAGATCAAGACTTGAACGTACGCAATTGCCGCCCAGCTTCTCGCAGCACCTCCACCCGCCGTCGCCATGCTCGTTGCCCCAGATAATCGGACGGCAAAATTCGCTCGGGCAGAAGCGGATCGTTCGTTACCGCATCCATCCATGTCTCGCGCTCGGCCGCCGCCCACCTCAACAAAGACTTTGCCGCCGTTTCGTTGCGCAGCGTCCCGCCCGGCCGCTCGCCGAGGATTTTCAAATGCCGGGCATAGCGGCGGTTGATGCGTTCGAAGTCCCAGGCGCCTGCGACGATTTCGGCGTCGGATTCCCCCGCGCAAGGCCGCGCCTCCAGCAGAATGAGCGATTCCACGTTGACCTTCCCGCCGACGAGAATTTGCCGTTCTTCCTCAAGCGAGTCCGGTGTGATCCACACGCTGTTTTGAAGGTATCCGAAGCCTTTGTCCCGCAAATAACGTCGCAGCCGCGTGCGACTTGAGTTCTGTGCCGTGGGGACATCGAACAACACAAGCCGCCAGCGCCCGTCCCACTCACGCGCCCACCGCACCTGCGGATCCCGCCCACCCAAGGCATGCAGCCGCCCCTGCCAGGTGAGACGATACACGCGGTCGTCGGGCACGGCATGGTCGCGTTCCAGAAATTTCTTCGTCTCCAACATGGCGATTTGCTTGAGAAGCCCATTGCGGTAGGCCCAACTCTCGTAGGAATCCGTCAGGTTGCGAAAGGTAGGCCACATCAGCTTCTCTGTGGACCAGAGCAAGAGGTTTAGAAGTTCTTCAGTCTTGGGTTTCACAGTAAAAGAATAAGCGAACGGCTTGTTTGTGGCCATCCCAAACTTTGTCGCATATGGGACAAAGTTTGGGATAAGTGGAGCAGGAACGGGCGTGTGCTTTAAAAAAATTGTTAGGACGTGGCCGTACGCATTTTGATCCGTGCTCAGTGCCGGTAAAGAAATTCCGCGCTGTTGATCAAGGCCCACGTGATGTCCAGCGCCGCCGTGCGGTTGTCCGCGCCGCCGGACGGAAAATAGGCCGTCGCGGTCTGGAGCTCTGCCTCCGTCGGAAAACGCGAAAGAATCGCCAGGTAAAGTCCGGTGACCACGTCGCGCGGATTGGACCGGGTCTTGAGCAGGTATTTAATTTTGGGGCTTTGTTCAATCTTGCGCTGGATGTGGCTGGAATTCAGCAGGTGCAGCCGCTGCTCGGCCGTGGGACGGTTGTTGCGCTCCGACTCCTGGCCGGTGTCGCGCGGCGGGCGGCCGAACATTTCCAGGAATGCACTGGAGATGCTTCCGTCCGGCAGCGCGATCGAGCGTTCCTTTTCAGGAATAAATGTGAACGGCTCCGGAATCGAGCTGGAATACTTTTCCGTCGTGCCGGTGATCTCGCATAGGGCGTCCGCCAGCACCTCCGCATCAAGCTGGCGCACCGGGTAAAAGGCAAAATTGGCCGCAGCCTCCGGTTTGATGCTTCGGGGAATGGAAGACAACTGGTAGGTCTGCGAGTTCAGGATCAACCGGTAGAGATGTTTCAAATCGTAATGCGACGCGACCAGTTCCTTTTCCAGGTACGCCAGCAGTTCGGGGTTGCTCGGCGGGTTGTCCGGACGGATGTCGTCAGGTTCCTGAATGATGCCGCGTCCCAGCAGCCAGGACCAGACGCGGTTCACGATGTTGCGCACGAACCGGGGATTCTTCGCGTCAATCAACCAGTCGGCAAAAACCTCGCGCGGATCGTGGTCAGGTGAAAGCTTGACGGTTGTGCCGTCGGGAAACGTCGCCGTGGTCTGCGCGTTCGTCGAGGCGGGATTGAAGAAAACGATTTCCTCCTTCCATTCCGCCGTGGTCTTCATGCCGATCTGTGAAAAAAACGCCGCCATGCCGGCCAGTTTTTCCGCAGGCCATTTGTCGGCGCGTTCGCCCATAAACGTCAGCGCCACGATTTGCGCGGTGCCTTTCGGGTCGCGGTTTTGCATGGCGCGGTAGAAATTGGCCGGGGGAACCTGGAAATTGCTGCCGCTGGCCGTGAGCAATTCGCGGACGAACTGGTCATAAGGCTTGTTCTCTTCGATGGCCGTCCGGATCCAGCGATGATACGCCTGTGCGGCGTTGGGCCACAAATTGATGGGGAATTCCGCCTTCACCCGCAGCAAGTCGCTCCACTTCATCGCCCAATAATCCGCAAATTCATCGCGCGCCAAAAGCTGGTCAATGAGTTTGCCGCGCTTGTTCGGGTCGCGGTCCAGGATGAAGCTGCTGGCTTCGCGCGCGGACGGCTGTGTGCCAATCACGTCCAGATAGGCGCGCCGGACAAACACCGCGTCGGAACAGAGATTGGCCGGTTGAATGTCCAATTGTTTCAGCCGGTTGAAAACGAGCTGGTCAATTTCACTCTCCGGCGCCAGCGTGGCCGGGCTTTCATACGGGCCGGTCTGCGCCCGGGCGGCAATCGTCCCTGTCAGGACGACCGTCAGGACAAGCGCTGAAATCACCGGTGTTTTCATGGCATGATACGACTTGTAAATTCTTTGCCCGCCCTGGCGTTGCCGGAATAGGAATTACAACCAAGCTATTGGACGGACATTTTGACTGGTTGGTTACTGGCCATTGGCAATTTTGGTGTAACACGACTGCTGAATTTTCCGTCATAATAAACAGTAACTACCGTAAAATGGAGATGTATATGCCTGCCGAAACCGTGCCTTCCCGAGATTCAACCCAGCCATGCGCCGCTCCCGCGCGCATCCGACGCCAACACGGCAACGGACTGAAGCTCGTCGCGGTCGAATCCCCGCCGGTCACAGAGCTTCACCTGACCGTGACACCGATGAAGGGCGAATCCATCAACGCCATGGCCAAGCGCCTTGCCGAAGCGCTGAACCCCTGGGATGCCACGGTGGTGCGACAGATTGTTTTTGGTTCGACGGCGGCATATCCGGTAACACTCAAAACCTTGCGACAGGTGCTGGACGACCCCGAATTACCGGTCGCCTGGGTGGAGGGAGCCAGTTGCGGCGACCATGCCATAGCCGGAATCCAAATCCATGCCATAGCCGGCGCGCGCGTCCGGACCCTCTCCGGCAACGATCACCCCCTGGCGCGCACGTGGGAGGATGCGGTGGCAACCCATTGCGTGGTCAACCCGATTTTGCCAACGCGGACCACGGCCACGCCGCCGGAACAGGCCCGTGAAGTCTTTGAAAATCTTCAAGCCGGCCTGGCCTCAGCGGGCATGACGATGAAGGACATTGCGCGGACATGGTTTTATCTCGACGACATCCTTTCGTGGTATGGCGAGTTCAACCGCGCCCGGAACGACGTTTTCACGCGCAACGAATTGCGATCGCATAGTCTTCCCGCCAGCACGGGTGTGGGCGGCCGCAATCCAATGGGCGCCGCCCTTGCCGCCGCCGTGTGGGCAGTCCGCCCGCATGACCAGGCCGTCAAGGTGATGCATTTTGCCCCGTCGCCGGAACAGTGCCCTGCGTCGGCCTATGGGAGCGCCTTCAGTCGCGCGGTGGAAATCCGTTCCGCTGGGTTCCGCCGGCTGCTGGTTTCGGGCACGGCCAGTATTGCGTCCGACGGAAAAACGGAACACATCGGCGATGCGCGGGCGCAAATCGAGCGCTCGATGCAGGTGGTGGGGGCCATCCTCGAATCGCGGCGGATGACGTTTGCGGACACCGCGTTCGCCACGGCTTTTTTCAAGCACCCCGCCGACGCGCCGTTGTTTGCGGACTGGCTGGCGCGGCATGGACAGCAGTCCATGCCGGTGATCAGCGCGGGTTGCGACATCTGTCGGGACAACCTGCTGTTTGAAATCGAGCTTGAAGCCGTTCAGGCGGGTGGTTGATATAAAAACCGCAATTGGGATGGCCGCAAAAAAGCGCAAGAGTCACAAAACGGCGTAGCCGCAACAAAACTTTTTGGAGTGCGGCGGGAAGCGAAGCGCCACGCCGCTTTGGAAGTTCGGTCCGCAGTCGAAAAGCGGTGTCGCCGCTGCGCTCTGCCACCGCAGTCCAAAATCTTCGCAGACAAACCAAAAGGGGTTGACTGGTTATGGCAGGGAAGCCTCATGCAGTCGAAGACCGAACGTGAACTGACGACGGCTAAAGATATTGCTCCCAACGTTTCGGATCGCGGCGCAAATCCATGACCGACACGATCAAAATCTCATCTGGCTTTCAATTCCGCGAACACCGTTTGGGCATCCCGCGCCTTCAGCGTGCCGGACTCGTAAGCATCAATCCGCCGCTCCGACTCCGCCGCCCAGGCCTCTTCGCGCAATTTCAATTCCGGCTCGGAAAGCGAGTCCCACAAAAAATCAATCATTCGGGCGCGCTCGGTTGCGGGCAAGTTCAACAACTCATTTTGGATGGTCACCACGCTCATGGAGGCAAGCTACGCCAGCTTAAAACCTGCTTCAAGCCAAACATGAAAATTCATCCATTTCCCCAGGTAGGGCGTTGCTGCCGAGACTGTCGCAAGAGTTTTTATTGGATGGGGGCGAAGGCAAAGGGGAAACCGGTTGGCCGGACTCGACTCCGCGCGGCGGCCAAGGCCAATAGCTTCTGCCCCCACCGCGCGAGTTGATTTGGGATTCCGCCAGATGGCTTTGACTCTCGAAGCGCCATTTTCAGGCTCAGGACTGCCAACGGACTTTCTTTTCCCGGCGCGCGCCCGGCTTGCCAGTGCCGGTAGAGTATGCGCAGGTTCAAGGTCGCACACACCATCGTCCATTGGGTCTTGACGCCTTCCCATCCCCATACCGTCCACCGCCGAAAGCCGTCGTGTTGTTTGATCTGCCCAAAGCGCGGTTCGATGATCCTGGCGCGTTGTTCCCAGAGGGCTCGTGAGTCCGGGTCTTGCAGTCGCCGCCGCATCGCTTGGACTTCTTCCCGGTGCGGCCAGACTTCGATCGGCCGGCCTTTGGGGTCGCCGGTGCAGCGGGCGCGCACGGGGCAGTCGCGCCGGCGGCAGCGAAAACGTTCGACGCGCACACCGTCCTTGGTGGAGTGGCCTTCGTGATCGAGGGGGTGGCCTTGGGGACAGGTGACGGTGTGGGCGGCCGGATCGCAGTGGAAGTGTTGACTCGCGTAGGGGTTGTCTTTGGCGGGCGCACCTTCGGCAGGCGGCACCAGCACCGACATGTGTTTTTCGGCGGCGGCTTACAGGTCGCCGCCCGCTCCATAACCCGTGTCGGCCAGGGTGGCGGTGTTTTGCGCGGTGCCGCCGAGGTTTTCGCGGGCTTGCTCAATCATCGGCACGAGTTGGCCGTTGTCGGTTTCCTGGCGGGTCGCCTCGCAAGCGACGATGAGGCCTTCCTTTTCATCGGTCACGGCTTGGGCGTTGTAGGCGTAGCGGTTGGTGTCGCGGACTTTCATCCGCCGGGCTTCCGGTTCGACCGGATGATAGTGCGTGCGTCCGTCGGCTTGCAGTTGAGCCAGGCCTTGTTTGATTTCTTCGCGCAGGGCTTGGCGCTCAGCCAGTCCGGCGGGGAGGCGGTAGCCAGGGGATTCCACCTCCCCGTTTTCTTCCACCACTTTGAGTTCGATCTCGTCCAGGGCGGTGTCGAGTTGGATCAGCAGTTTCTCCATATACTCCTTGCGCCAGCCTTTGGGGCCGCTGCAAGCCGCTTGAATCTTGGTGCCGTCGAGGGCTTGGAGGGCCAGACCGACGGCCCCGGTGCGCACGGCCACTTGCACGGTTTGTTTGAAGATCTGGCGCAGAGCCTTTTTGTTATCCCGCCAGAAGCGCCAGAGCGAGTTGTGATCGGGCTGGATCAGGCCGGTCAGCCAGAGGAGCGAGAGATGTTCGCGGCAGGCGGTTTCCAGTTTGCGGGTCGAACGAATCCGGTGGTAGTAACCGTAAAGCCAGATTTTCAAGAGCAGGCTCGGATGGTAGGGCGGACGGCCCTCCACCGTCACGGGCATCGCAAAGCCCAGGGTGGACAGATCGAGTTGCTCGACGAACTCGCGCAGGAAACGCGCCGGGTGATCGGCAGGCACCCAGTCTTCGAGCGCGGGTGGAAAGAGAAATTGTTGGCCGTAGTCGGGAGCGATGGGTTGTGCCATCGCTTGTTCGACGCCAGCCAGCTCATGCGGGTTACAGAGTTTTGAGACAGTCTCTGCCGCGACGCCCAAATTTCCACAAAACGAGCAAGGCAATGTTTTTGGCTTGTCCTATCGCTGGCACCTCTCGCTCGCCGACACTTCGACCAAGGCAAAGCGGCAGCTTTGCCCTACCGGAATCGGGAACAGTTGAAATACGCCCGGCGCGGCAGACAAAACAAAAGGGGTTGACTGGTTATGACCGGGGCGCATCATGCCCACGAAGTCAGGATAGCGCGGGAATGGACAAGGCATTTGGACTTTGGCTTTTTCCGGTAAACGACATCAAATGACAAAGTGACTTTGTCCGAATAATACTGTTCGCCAACTCCACGAGCCGAGCGAGCCAAAATCGAAGCTTTGAATGGGGTTAGTAAGCGTTAATCAATCAACAATGTTTTAGGAGATACAATCTATGCGAGATACAATTATTGCTGGAATTCTGATGTCGGGAATGGCTGCGAGTTCGCATTTATTTGCGCAAACCAACGCCAATGATGTCGCGCAACTCACGCAAAGAGTCGTTCAACTAGAGAAACAGGTTCAGGAAATCTCGCAACTCCTGGAGCCCATCAAAGCCCAGCAGGTCATAGATAACCGACGCAAAGCGCTCCGGGAAAGATTTGAGAAGAAGATGGCACACGATCAGGACAAGTATACCCCGGAGCAACTGAGCGACGCAGAAAAACTGTATCAGGTTGCCAACCAAAAATGGGGCTCCCCTGAAGCGACCGAGAGTCTTCAGACAATGATCAAAAAGTATCCCGACATTAACCGCACTGGCTGCGCAACGCTCTATGTTGCCCAGAGATCCCAAGGCGATGAGCGCGCCAAGTATCTCCAGGATTGCATTGAGAAATACAACGATTGCCTGTATGGGGACGGCGTCCAGGTCGGAGCTTACGCGCGGTTTCTGCTGGCCGAGGATTACAGGACCAAGGGTGAGGAGAAGAAGGCGGAGGCATTGTACAATGAAATCAAAGCCAAGTACGCCGACGCTATAGATCATGGCGGCACGCTATTGGTTGACAGCATCAAGGCCGATTTGAAGTGAAAGGGAAAAAGGCAAAGATTGGGAGCGAGTCCAGAAAGCACGGAGAGAGGTATGGTGACATTGACTCAGGCGAACAAGCCGGATGCAGCGAACCCCGCGATGACCTCGCTGTTCCATGCGGAGCATCACTGGCGCGGGGTCGTTGATCCTTTTCGTTGGGCGCACGCATCACGATGAGCCAAGCAATATCAACGATCCTTGCGGTTGCAATTCTTTCGTTAGCCACAGCAGGCTGTGGCCACTACCCAGCACCAATTCGCTCCGCACGCGACATAGACCGCGCTTCATCGTCAGAGAACATGGTCGTCCTTGTGAGTCTTCCGCTGGAAGATTGGCCAAAACTCCAGAAGTTTATAGGACTCGAGCATTTCCGGGTTGCGGAGGAGATGGCTTCCCAAATCACTGATGACCACATCAAAGCTCTTTCACGACTGCAGATGCCGAAGCTCCGACAGGTGTCACTGGCTCATTGCAGCAAGGTAACAGACGACGGACTCCAGGCTCTTTCAAATATCCCGTCAATTCAGGGCCTTCAATTGATCGGCATCGGCATTACAGATCGAGGGTTGCGCACCCTCGCAACAGGGTTCCCGAATTTGATCGGGATAAATATCGAAGGATGCCGATTACTGACAGTAAATGGATTTTTAAGTCTGACCAACTCGACAACCATCACCGATGTTGGGCTGTCCATTGATCCGTTCACACAAGAACAGATCGAGAGCATCATTTCAACAGTTACAAACGTCACTTGGTGGACCATAAGTGATCCGCGCCATCGGCTTAATCATTCATCGTTGCGCCAACTTGGAGAGTCACGGAAGATCACTATTCAGGTGGCTGACGAGAACAATTTTGTGGCGGGAATCACAAGAGCCCAACAAGGCGGGCCAACGAACGGGAGCCAGCCATCTCGGCCGGAGTGAAACACAAATGTTAGTCCGCGCGGGCCAAAAAAGTTTGCGCCGATTGATCCCGCTTGGCGGGACGGCTACTTCGGTTTCGAAGTCAACTCTTCTTCGCCGCCAGCAGTTCGTTCACTTTCCCCATCACGGCGAAGGCATCGGCGACGTACAGCACGTCTGCTTTGCCGCGGGCCCAGCCGCAGTTCGGGTCGAGACTGATGGCGCGGCGTTCGTTGATGAAACGCCAGCCGACGGTGTGCGGCTCTTCGCCGTGACAGCAGGTGCTCAGTCCCTTCGGATGCCGCGGCGTCGAGCCGGTCTGGCCAATCTGGTTCAGGTGCGACAGGAACGACAGCACGGCCTGGCCTTCACCGCTTTGGTCCACCAGCGATTTACTGCTGCCCAATGACGCGCGGGAAAGCTTGAGAAAATTGCGGATCAATTTTTCCGCCTCGGGCACGTGCGTCTGGCCGTCGGCCTGTTTCTTCGTCCAGCCCGCGCCGGTGACGAAGAGCAATTGCGCGTCGGGCCGGATGGTTTGGGCTTCGGCCTTCGGCTCGCGAATGCCAACCACCGTGGTGCGTTTGCCGGATTCCGGCAGATTCACGGTCACCGTCTCAACCCTGGCCGCGCCCGCGCCGCATTCGCACGCGGTCTGGCTGCCGGGGTCAATGAGAATGAACCAAGGCCGTTGCGCGCGGGTGAGCGTGGCTTCCATGCGCTGGCGGTAATACCAGCGGTTTACCCCGACACCTGTCGGGGTTGATGAAACTCCCGTCACATGGGTGTCGGCGCGTCCGCCGAGCCGCTGCGCGACGCCGGGCAGCACGCGCGCCCAGCGCGACGTCGCCGGGGCGACGACGAGCGTGGCTTGGGCCGCTTTGCAAATGGCTTCCGCCGCCGCGGCGTCGGACGCGTAGCGCGACTGACCGAAATCCTTGCCGGTGACGCCGAAATATTTCGTGGCGGGACAGGCAGCGATGGAATCCGTAGCCGCCTGGACGCTTTCGCCGACGAGGCCCATGACGAGGCTGGAGCCAGCGAGAGCCTTGTTCAAAATCCGGGCCGCGTGCAGCGCTTCGCGGGCGGATTTGGCGAGCGAGCCGTCGGGTTCGGTGTGGGCGAGAAGAAGAATTGTTTCCATGGGTTAAAGGTTGGAGTTCAAGCTTTAGCTTGCTGCTGTCGCAACCGAGACAAACACCGGACAAGCTGAAGCTTGAACTCCAACTTGCTGCCGGTTTCGTCGCGGGTTGGACAACGTATTATTCATCGGCAATTACTGTTTGATCCACTCGATGATTTCCTTTGCGATGTCATCCGGGGACTTGTCCTTCACGATTTTAGTTTCGCGCAATTGTTTCGGGAGCGAGACGCTCGCGAAGCTCAACCCTTCGCCGGCAAGTTTTACCGGTTTGGCCTTCTGCAACGCCGGCATCACGGTGCGCATGTTCACCATGCCCACCTGCGGATTGTTTTTTGGTTCCGGCAGGTTGCCGGTGGCCCAGCCGAGCAGGGCGGGCGGGCCGGCACATTTCGAAATCTGGTGTTTGCCGCCCTCGATTCGCTCCAAGATTTCCAGCGACCCGTCGGCGGCGATTTTCAGTTCATCCACGCCCTGGAACTGGTCGGTGATGCCGAGGCGTTCGCCGACCATTTGCATCGTGGCGCCCGCGCCGCGCGACGCGGATTCCCAGCCGCCGAACACGAGCAGCTTCGATTTGTCGAGGCCGGGGATTGCTTGAATTGCATCGGCAAGGGCGGCGGCGACTTCCGCGGCCTCGGTAAACCCGCTGGCCGGACCGTCGAGTGCGACGAGTTCGAACGGCACCTTTTGCGCGACGGTCATCATCACCTGCTGCAGCTTGGCCTTGGGTCCGAGGCTGACGAGCCAGACCTTCGAGCCGGGCGCGTTCTTCGCGAGGTTCGCGGCCTCGTAAAGCGCGTGACTCGCCCACGGGTCGAGGACGGCGGGCAGCATCATTTCGTTTTTCAACGCGGGGCCGGCCGGGCCGGTCACCGGCTCCAGCGTCTGGAGCGGGTCCGGCACGATGCTGCCGCAAACGACGATTTGATAGGCCATGCTCATGCGGGGCGGAATTAAGCCGGAAAGCGGCCGGGCTGCCAACTGCAAAGCGAGGGAGAAACAAAAATCCGTCTTCCGAAGACCGAGATCCGAAAGAAATCCGAAGTTCGAAATCCGAATGCCGGTCGCAGTTTGGCACTGCCCTTATTTGGAGTTCGCAGTATCAAGGCATCAGCCGCGTTCACGCGTGGCACAGTAGCCGGGGAGGAGTTCAGTCCGCAATACGAATGACAATTTTGCCGAAGTTCAGGGCTTTGGACAGCCTACTGATTGCGCCAAAATGATCATCTGATCCGGACGAAGTTTAAGTCTTGGACCAAGGGTCGCCCGATCCACCATACCTCTCGCTCCGGTGACCAGTCCTTCGGAGGCGCAGAAGAGATAAACGTTTTGTGAGATATAACCGACATCAATATTGGCTGTGTTCTTCTTATCTTCATTGCTTCCATCGCCCATCTTGGAGAGATCGGCGACGAAAACCAAAGTCACGGGCGCATTCGTTACGAAAGCCTGGGTTCCACCCAGCGCCCGCAGGTCTTCAGCGACAACCAGATCGAGCTTGTTGGATTTGGCGGCGTAAACATACGTGCCCTGCTTGAGAAGCACATAGATGTCGGTCTCCTGAAAATTCCTGGCTGAGGGAGCGGTGCGCTTGCCATCGGGCCGATTAATGCCGAAAGCCGCCCAGAGGAGGCTGGAGAGCTGCCGGGGTGAAAGCTCCTTGGAATCGAAAGCCCTGGCCGTGGACCGCTTCGCCAGCGCATCCATCAGCGGCATGCCGCCGGTTTTTTGCGGAGCGGGCAGATCAATGGATTGCGCCAAAAGGCTGCCGGCGATGAATGCGGCAGCGAAAATAGATAACGTTCGTTTCATGATTTTTTTGAGTGTGTAACCCAAAACATGCCGGCAGCACAGAAATTGTCAATTACCGTGACCCGTTTACAGCATTCGGCTATTGATTACCCGCCGGCTTTGCCTCGCTTTTTTTCCATGGCCACACAATAAACACCCCGGCCGTCGCTGGCGGGAGCAAAGCAGCTATTGCACGAGCCGCAATCCGATTCGCGGCGGTCTCCGTTGTGCCAGCGTTTGACCAGTCCCGGTTCGCAAATCAGCGGCCGCCCCAGGGAGATGTAGTCGGCCACCCCGCGGCGGATCAAATCGTTTGCCGTCTCGTAGGAGCGAATGCCCCCGACCAGCATCAGGGGTGTCCCGACCCTGGCTTGGTAGAGCTTCGCGGCCTCCCGGTAGAAAACTTCGTCCTGCGGAGTCTTCGACTTCCCGGGACGCACCGGCGAAAACTTTTCCGGAGAAGCCCCCGTTCCGCCAGAGAGTTCGATGGCATCAACGGAAGCGGCTTCGAGCATTGCCGCAACTTGAACGGCCTCGTCGCGCGTCAGCCCGCCTTCCAGGAAATCCTCCGAGTTGAGTTTAATGAGGAGCGGGTAGTCCGCTCCGGTCGCCTTCCGAATGCTCCGCACCACTTCGAGCAGGAACCGGGCGCGGTTTTCAAGCGTGCCACCATATTCGTCCGTCCGTTGGTTCAAGGCCGGGGAGAGAAACTGGCTGAACAGAAAACCATGGGCGGCGTGAAGCTGGATTGCATCGAAGCCGGCCTGTTTGGCCCGCATGGCCGCCTGAGTGAAGGCCGGGACGATGTTCGCGATGTCTTCCTTGTTCATGGCCCGGCAAGTGGTCTGGCCATCCTTCGCAACGGCGGATGGACCGATTGGCTTCAATCCGGTCAGTGCGAAGTTCGCAAACCTTCCGGCGTGGACGATCTGCAAGGCGATTTTTCCGCCTGCCTCATGGACCGCCTGAACCATTCCCCGCAGCCCGGCCACGAAACGATCGTCATGAATGGCGAGTTGGCCGGGACTCGACTGTCCCTCGGGGCTGACGAACGTGTAACCGCTGATGATCAAACCAACCTCGCCCCTGGCCAGTTCGGCCATCATTTCGGTGAGTTTGGGGGTGACGGAACCCTCCTGGTTGGCCAACCCTTCCCAAGTGGCGGACCGCACGAAGCGGTTGGCCAATGCCATGCCGTTGATGGAAACACTCTCAAACAATTCAGCCATAATCATCCTTCAGTTCGCAGTCTTGAGGCATCAGCCGCGTTCACGCGTAGCACACTAGCCGGGGAGCAGGTCAGTCCGCAAGCCCAGGCCAGAATTGGCTCTCGTTCCGGCGGCGAATGTTCGTTACGATAGACCAGTCGCGAACACGTTGCATGACACCAAAATTATTTCCCGAGTTGGGCCTTTCCGCCGAATTGCTGAAAGCCATTGATAAACTTGGCTTTGAACAGACCGCGCCGATTCAGGCCGCGGCCATCCCGGTCCTGATGCAGGGCAAGGACGTGGTGGGCCAGTCCCAAACCGGTTCCGGCAAGACCGCCGCGTTCGCCATTCCCGCCATCGAGAAGACCGACCCCAACCTGCGCGCGGTGCAGGTGCTCATCCTTTGCCCGACACGCGAACTGGCCGTGCAGGTGTCAGAGGAAGTCCACAAGCTTGCGCTCTTCAAGCGCGGCATCACCGCGTTGCCGATTTACGGCGGCCAATCCTACGAGCGCCAGTTCTGGGGACTCAAACAGGGCGCGCAAATCGTCATCGGCACGCCGGGCCGCGTGATGGACCACATGCGGCGCGGCACGTTGCGGCTCGAAACCGTGAAGATGGTCATCCTCGACGAGGTGGACGTGATGCTCAATATGGGTTTCCGCGACGACATCGAACTTATTCTCCAGGCCACGCCCAAGGAACGGCAGACCGTCTTTTTCTCCGCCACCATCCCGCGACCCATCCAGCAGTTGATCGAGAAGTACTCGCGCGACCCGCAACAGGTGCGCATCGAGCAAAAAGCGCTCACCGTGCCGACCGTTGAACAGGTCTATTACGAAGTGGACCGCCGCTACAAAATCGAACTGCTCACGCGGCTCATTGACATTCACGACCTCAAGCTGGGAATTATTTTCTGCAACACCAAGCGCATGGTGGACGACCTTGTGGATCATCTCGAAGCGCAGGGTTACATGGCCGACCGTCTGCACGGCGACATGACGCAGGCGCAACGCGACCGCGTGATGAACAAATTCCGCAAGTCCGGCCTCGAATTCCTCGTCGCCACCGACGTCGCCGCGCGCGGCATTGACGTGGACGACGTGGAAGTGGTGTTCAATTACGACCTGCCCTATGACAGCGAGGATTATGTTCATCGCATCGGGCGGACGGGCCGCCGAGGCCGCAGTGGTCGCGCGATTTCGTTCGTGTCCGGGCGCGAACTGTTTCAAATCCGCAACATCGAGCGCTACGCCAACACGCGAATCCTTCGCGCCCGGGTTCCAACCGAGGCTGAGGTCGAGGAAGCGCGGGAGAACGTGTTCACCGACAAGCTCCGCGCGATGTTGAAGAGCGGCGAGTTCAAGCGGCAGGACCAGTTGATCGAACGGTTGCTGGAAGAAGGCTTCACCTCCACCGACATTGCGTCCGCGTGCCTCGCTCAATTGCAAAGCGGCGAAGCCGCGCCCGCGCACCCGCCGCGCACCGGGGACTACGACCGTCCCGAACGCCCGGAGCGCGAACGTTTCCGCGACGGACCGCGCGAACGCCAGGATGCCCGTCGCGCCCCGCGCTGGGAGCGCGGCTCTCCTGAGCCGCAGCGGCCCCGGCCTTTCGTGCGTGCTGCGGCTGGGGACAGCCGCGCTCCGGGGAAGCCACCACGTCCCGTTGGAGCGCCGGCCTCCGGCACGGCACGAGTTAAACCAGTTCCCGCAACTCCGCCTGAAGCTCCTTCTGACGCTCGTAGGAGTCGAGGTAACGAGACTCAAACTGAAAAGAAATTAGAGACTCCTCACGTCGTCTCCTACCAATCAGCAACGGAAAAGACCTACTCCGACGAAGAAATTCTGGCCTCCGTGAAGCCCGAACCTCGCAAGCCGGTTGAATCCAAACCGCATGGCAAATCCGCTCCGCCATGGGAACGCCGCGAGCACTCCGAAGAAAAGGCCGTTCGCCCGCCGAAGCAGAGCCGTCCTCCGGCTGGCGACTTCACGCGTTTGCACATCAACCTCGGTGAAAAAATGGGGGTGGTCCCGATTGACATCGTCAACGCCATCGCCGGCGAGACCGGCCTGCCGGGCAAGGTCGTTGGCAACGTGGACATCCGCGAGCGGCATCTGTTTGTGGACGTGGCCACCGATCACGCCAACGCCATCCTCGCCAAGCTCAACCGCACCCGCATCAAGGGGCACAAGGTGAAGGTCAAGGCCGCGTGAGCGGAATAAAACAAAATGGGCGGAGCAGCAGCTCCGCCCTACCAAATACCGGTAGGGCTGTGCTGCCGCGCAGCCCAAACTGCCCGCAATGAGTAACCCAACACCAGCCAGATCAGTGGAGCGATTGTTTCCGTTCGTCCTGCGGGCGGGGATCCTGATCATTGGCCGCGAGAAGTTGCGTCACAACAAGGGCAAGTTGCATTTCGTGCTGATCACCGAAGATATCGCGGAAAGTATCCGTGCGGAAATCCTGTTGGATTTTAAATATTACCCGGTGGTGCAGCATTACGCGGCGGCGGACCTGGAGAAATTTTTCAAAATCAAAGGCGCCAAGGCGATCGGTTTCGCAAAGTCCGGCCTCGCGCAATCCATCTACGCCGAACTGAAGGCGCACCGGATCAACCAGCCGGTGACAAAACCGAAGCCGCCCGAACCGCCGGCAATTTCTCCTGAGCGAAAAAGTTGAGATCCCGCGAGCCGGGACCGGTTTTCAATCCCCAACAGGCTTCCTCTCCGCCGAGTGCAGGCCGCCGGCGCCGGCGTGGAAGGCGATGTTGGTGCGTTCCGGATTGTCTGGCAATGGTTGCGCGCAGTTCCAAACGCAGGCACCGCAGTGGATGCATTTCTCGCGGTCGAAATTCGGCACGCCACCATCATCGAGCGCGATGGTCTGGCCGCTGCAAATATTGGGGGGGAACGAAAAGCGCGTGCGACTTAACCTTTGCTGGCGCGCCGCCCGGGCTTGTCGGACTTGCGTTGGGCCGCGGACGATTGGCCGGCCGCGCGGGTTGCATTCACCGGCTGCTTTTTTTGCGGGGCGCTTTCAGCCGCCGGGGATTTCGGCGCGGTCTGCTCGTGAATCGTCTGCCGGAGTTGATCCAACCCTTGGTCCATCGCGGATTTCGCGCGTTTCAACGTGCTCTGGCTCACGTTGATCGAGTCCGTCAGAAGTTCGCATCCCTGGCGGATCCGTTGAGCGTAGGCGCCCTCCTGCACCTCGATGCCTTTCGACTTTAAAAAGCTTTTCAGGTTTCCGAACATTTCTTCTTTATTGATCTGGTTCATATTGGTCCTAGTTTTTGCATGCAAAAAGGGGTCTTGTTATTGACAACTCTCTTGAAGAGGGCGGTCAACAGTATTGGGCTTTTTCCCATTTTTTTCAGTTGCGCACATACCTGATGGCAGAACGGTGCGCCAAACGCGTCATAAGCTCAACTCCAAATCCAGCAGTGGGAAGTGAGCCTCCTCACGTCGGCTGCTACGCTTCATATTGTCAATTCTCCGCCGAGTGCAGGCCGCCGGTGCCGGCGCGGAAGGCGATGTTGGTGCGTTCAGGATTGTCCGGCAATGGTTGCGCGCAGTTCCAGACGCACGCGCCGCAGTGGATGCATTTCTCGCGGTCGAATGACGGCACGCCACCATCACCGAGCGCGATGGCCTGGCCGGAGCAAGCCTCAATGCAAATCTTCGCCCCGCATTCCTTGCATAGTTCCGGGTTAAGAAACACGACGTGGTCGGCGTAACCGGAGGGCGCCTGCACCTTGCCGCCCATGAGCAGCGCGTCCTGATGCGACATGAGCAACTGGCCGTCGTAAGGAATCGCTGGCCAGCCGGCTTTCTCCATCAGCGCGCCGTGGAGGGAGCTGTTCCGCGCCTGGCATTCTGCATGAAGCTTTGCGATTTCTTCCGGTGACACACGGCCCCGATAATATTCCTGGATGGACGGGATCCGTTTCCATGGTGGCACGGGATCGCCGGAGAGTGTGAGTTTGCCGTTGGTCAGGCCGGCGAGCGCCATGCCCACCATGCCTCGCACCACGCCTTTTTGAAAACCATCGCGCGATTTCTCGGCCACGACCGCTTCCTTTTCCACCCAGCTCGCGCGGCGTCGTTTCACGTAGGCTTCGTCGAGGTTCTGTTTCGTGAATGGTTTCTTTGCCTTGAGCAATTCGAGGACGGCTTCGGCGAGTTGTGTGCCGGTGGCCCAGGCTTCATCCACGCCGGAGCCGGTGAGCACATTCGTGCTGCCGCTGCCTTCGCCAACGCGCGCATAACCGTCGCCAACGAGGTGCGGCTCACCTCGGCGGCCCGATTCGCCGAGTGTCTTCGCGCCCCACGAACGGAGCTTGCCGCCTTTGAGGTAATGCCAGAGATACGGGTGCAACATCCAGTGCTGGAGCTGGCGATAGGCCGTGCGCATCGGGCTGTCGAACCACGACGGCACGAAGATGCCGAGCGATGCAACGCGGTCGGGATGCACGTAGAAAAATCCAAAAATCTCCGGCTCCGGAAAACCGAACGTGTGCAACACGGTGCCGGGTTTGAGCGGCGTGTCTTCGGGCAAATCCACGACAAACTTCATGCCCACCGCCCAATCACGCGTGTGGTGGCCCTCGGGCATGCCGAAGTGGGCATCCAATTGCTGGCCAATGGGACCGACCGGGCCGTCACCGATGACCGTGAGTGCGGCATGAATGTCCATGCCCGGTGTGAAGCCATCGGCAGGTTGACCTTTCTTGTCCACACCCTGGTCGAGCAAACGCACGCCGACGACTTTGTCCTGCTCGATGAGCACCTCCGCCACCGGCGTGCCGGTCCAAATCTGGACCGTTCCGGCGCTTTGTACCTGCGCGCCGACCCATTGCATGAACTGACCCATCGAGAGGATCATGCCGCCATCCTTGTGCAGGAATGAAGGCGTCCACGGCAGATTTAGCGCATTGTGCTCGACCGGCAGCGCCCACTTGAACGTGCGAATCATCGCATCCGCCGCGCGCAACGTGGCCGAGCGCCGGCTCGCACCAATTGGATCGAGCAAATAAAGAACTTTTTCTTCGCCGACCGGTGCCGCCATTGGAATTTGCGCCTGGTCGAGATTGGGAAACGTTGCGCGCAAAGCACGCGCTTTCGTCACAACACCGGAAACACCGAAACCGATGTCATCGGCGCGCTCGTAGCAGACAATCTGCGGCGGCAGGCCGGGCATCGCGCCGCTTTCGACGGCCGGTGTGCCATCCGCATTGATGAGTTGCTTCGAGAGCGTGGTGAGGAATCCCGCCGTGGCCGGACCAAAGCCGACGCAGACGATGTCCACATCCATGCGCTGGCGCTCGATCTGAGTCTGTGCTGCGTCCATGCTCAAACCGGATAATCCAGCGCTTCGCGGGTCATCACCTTCGTCAGCGCCTCGGCGGCGCGGTCTTTGGCGAGGCGACAGCCGGTGAGGCAACCGTCCAGCTTGGCGCGCAGGCGGACGAAGTCTTCCAAGCCGGCGAATTTCACGCAAGGCCCGGCCTTCGATGGATGTGATTCGCCGGTTTCCGACACATCCGAGTAGGCGCGCGCGGAACCATCAATGCCCGGGATGATGCCTTCGAGCGACTCAAGTTCGGCGGCGCAATAGCAGGCATGACAGCTGGTTTCGTCCCAGGCCGGATGGCGGTTGTAGCCGTGGACGAGTTCGGCGCAGATGCGGCTGACTTCGCCGGCGGCGCGCGCGCATTGCACGTGGCAAAGGTCGGTGAAGAAACTTACGAAACCGGGCAGGCCGTCGGCGAGCGCAGGAATCGCGGTGCCTTTCGTTTCCAGTTCGATCACATCGAGGGTGAATTGCCGCGCGGCGAGCAGCCAGCACAGCGCATCGGCCAGCGGGAAGGTCACGCCCTGGCGCGCCTTGTGGTAGAGCTTCACGCCATCGGCATCCTTGGCTTCCTGCGCGTGATTGAGCGTCCAGAGCCAGAGTTGCATGGCGCTGGCGAGCGTGCAGGCGCCGGTACCGGGCCGGTCGGAGGCGATGCGCCGCATTTCCAGAATCCACTGCTGGAATTGCGCGAGAAACAACTCGGTGTTCATCGTGATCGAAAGCTGGAGTCGTTGCACGGCTTCCGGCCCTTCGTAGGTCGCTTCGAGTTGCGCGTCCATCCACTTCTGGCCGAGGAAGCCGGGGCAATCCTCCGTGACGCCATAACCGCCCATGAGGCTGACGGCCTCGCGCATCATCGTTGCGCCGTGGCCGGTGTTCCAAAGCTTGCACGCCGGGCAAAGGACGCTGGCGAGCGAGTCGAGTTTGACGAACTGAACGAGCAGGTCGGATTCAAGAATTTCCTGGCGCTTCAATTCCCGTTCGCCAACCGGCCGGGACGTGATCTGAAGCAGTTCCAGCGCGTCTTTTTGTTTCGCCGCCAGTTCCTTGAGCGCGGCGCGGCCGGTGAGTTTTTTCTCCGCGAGCCACTGGTCTTTCTGTTTCTCCAGCGGATCCAGCACGTCGAACATCCGCGCGGCCTCGAAGCCGAGCGAGGCGCTCGCCTCGCCGGCGGCCCAGATGTCCACGAGGCGATGCAACACGTCTTCCTTTTGCTGCAAACCGAGTTCGTAGCGCGGCGTGCCGGGCGCGCCTTCGCCGCCACGGAAACGGCGGCGCTGGTAAAGAATCACCGGCTCGACGGCGGAAAGCAGTTTCGCGGCGGTCATCAGACCGACGGTCACGCGTGTGCGGCGGAAGACAGCTTCGATGATTTCGCCGTTCGAATAATTCGGGATGATGATGCCGTCCTTGACCGTGTAGCCGCCGACGATGCGGCTGGCCGGCACCTTGAGATTGAAGACGGGATCGTTTGTCGAGGAAAGCTGGTGGACGAGTTTCTTCGTCGGCGTGCCGCGGTCCCAGGTGCCGGGGTCGCCTTCTTCGAGGATGACCATGCAACTGCCTTTGATGCGTTTGTCGTCCGAATCCACGGCGGCGGTCACGACGTTGGCGAAACCCATGTTGGTGATAAACCGCCCGCGCTTGTCCACTTGCAGCACCGGCTCGTGGCCATCCTTCCACTCGGCAACGCGAATTTTGCCGGCGAGCATTCCGGTCTCAACCCCGGCGAAAGGGATCGGTTCGGTAAGCGCAAATGCGGCGCGGACCTGCTTGCGTTTCTCACCCGGCTTGAGCGGCGCGGCGCCGCTGACGTATTTGGCGCGCTGCTCCGGCGTTCCCCGCTCATGAATCGGCGCCAGACCCAGATTGCCCGCAAGGCTGCACGTGGCAGCCCCGGCGTCTACCCACGAAAGTTCGAACGCAACCAACGCCAGCGCGAGGTTCTTTGGCCCGGCGATGAAGCCGCCCTCCTCCGGGTCAAGGGCCGCGGCGGTGATGCCACTCTCGTCGAAGTGTTGAAGCAGTCCCGCTTTCGCAGGCGTCCATTCGTGCGAGTTGCGTCCGCCGTCCGCGACGACGCGGGCGACCGGCCCGCGCGCCACGGCGCGGCTGGCCTGCACGAGCATGTGCAATTCGTAACGGTCGGCGAAACGCCACATGATTTGGCGGACGTCGTCTCCGGGGAGAGTTTGCAATCCCGGCGCGGATTTTTTTCCAGCGATCACTTCCATAAAAATTCTTTCATTTTGGAGCGGTTCATTTTGTCATCAAAATTTTTGCATAACTTCGGCAACCCAAACAGACAACGAACCTTGCATAAGAATTTGCCGTTTTTCCAGAATAAAAGGCGGGGTTTTTAAAAAATAACGTCAGAAAAACATTCCGCTGATTCCGATTTTGGAGAATCGCCGCCGGCGGGGGGCTTATTAGAAGTGTTTTTGAAACCACAACAGCGTTTGCTTCAGCCAGTTGAAGTTGAAATAGCCGCGGAGGTATGCGTATTGGACGAACAGCAGTCCGACAAAAACCGCCGTCCATTCCCAGCACAATTTCCGTTCCTTGCGGCCTTTGATCAGACCCAGCGCGGCAACCGCGTTTCCGGCCACGGCGAGTGCCAATCCCCACAACATCAACCGCCGGGCCTGGGGAACCGCGGAAATCTGCCAATCCCCAAACTGCACTCCGGTAACCGCCGGGATGCCGAAGAAGATGATCGCCAGCAGAACACAGTTGACGCACTGGATCAGGAATCTTTGCATGAACAAAGCATGGCGGGCGTCTGTCGTCCGGTCTTCATGTTTGACCGGTTAATTGATTCTCTCCGCAATCTGGCAGCGGAACATCCGCTTCTTCATCCAGCGCACCGCCAGCAAATCATAAAACGATGCGAACAGGCGGTTCCAAATGCCGTAGTTGCTCCGGCCGGCATGGCGGGGGTTGGCCGCAATCGGGATTTCGGTGACGGTGAACCCTTCGATCTTGAACAGGGTCGGCATGAAGCGGTGCATTCCCTTGAAAAATTTCAAGTTCTCGATGCACTCGCGTTTGAATGCCCGGTAACAACACCCCGCGTCGCTGATGTTTTCATTCGACAGCTTGTTGCGGACCCAATTGGCGATCCGCGACGATGCCACCCGGACGAACCCGTCGCTCTGGCGCCGCGCCGCCACGCGCGAACCGCAGGCGCAGTCGAATTTTTCGAGCGCCGCCAGCAATTTCGGCAGGTCGCGCGGGTCGTTCTGCAAATCGGCATCGAGGGTGACGATGGCCCGGCCGCGCGCCGCCTGCATGCCCGCCCACAGCGCCGCGGACTGCCCGCAGTTGAACGCGAACCGCTGGGCGCGGATGCGCGGGTCGCCCGCCGCGAGATGTTTGAGGAGTTCCCACGTCCGGTCCTGGCTGCAATCGTCGGTGATGACGACCTCATAAGACAGCTTGAGCGGCTCCACCGCCACGCGGACCGCCGTGATGAGCGCCAGCAAATTGCCCTCCTCGTTGTAGCAGGGAATGACGAGGCTGAGTTCGGGGGTTTCGCTGGTTGTCATTAACTTTTGATATCGCGTTCCGCTTTGGCAATGCGCTGCTGTTCTTCAAAAATAATTTTTTTCAATTCCTTCAAGTCCGTCTGGGGAATATACGGCTCAAGCAACTTGAAAAGCGGCTCCATGGCTGGCTTGTGGAGCGCCAATAAAAGTTTAATGTCACTTTCATAAACGTAAATTCGTCCCCAATCGAATTGCCGATAAAGCGACGGCAACGCGAAAAGTTTTAACACCATCATGCCCTCCACCGTTGCGGTCGGGACCGTCAGTTCTTCAAACGGATGTTTGGCTGCAAACCGTTCCAGAACAATCTGGAACAGCGGATTGGCCGTCAGCAGCAAATCCACCTGGATGCTGCGGAATTTCCCGCGCGCAAAAAAGTCTTTCCGGTCTTCAATCGTCAATTCGGGAAGTTGCTCCAGCGCCGCCACGGACATCAGCAGGTCCACGTCCTTCGTGTTGCGACCCTGCACGTAGGTGAGCATGGCCATGCCGCCGACGAGCAGATAAGTCACGCGGCGCTCGTGCAGCAGCCGGAACAATTCCATGGCGTCCTGTGGCACGGGCATGGGCGGCGCGGGTCTGGGGCCTTCGCGCAATTGCAGCGGCGTGTTGGTCCACCGGTGCGACCCCGCTTCCCACGCGTCCACCAAAACCTCCGCGACGCGCCGCAGACTGACGCCTTCGGGAAGGGTGACGGTTGTGTTTGCCTTGCTCATGCCGCGTTGAAAAACCGAGGGAATTGTCGCAGGAACGGCCGCTGAATGAAAGCTTATTTGCCCAATAAAAACGGGCTAAAATTCGATTTCCCGTCGTAATATGCGCGCAATTTCCCCGCTTTGTTATAGCAGGGAATATCGAGACTCATTTCACGGTAAAATTGCGGCAACGGCAAGCCACCGCGCTCACCATGAATAATGCACCGTGTAAGTCACCGTGCGCTCCTCGTCGGGCTTCACCGGCACGCGGAACTCGATGGTTTGCGCGTCGGTTTTCTTGAAGTCATCGGACTTCGCCGTGATGTCCCAGTTGTTCCAGCGGTAGAGATGTTCGACCACGCGGATTTCCACCGGCTCCTTCTTGCGGTTGCGCAACTTGATCTCGAACGATTCGTCCAGCCACTTGTCGCTGGTGTCCACGCGGAAATTGGTCTGCTTGCGTTCGCCGACAAGGTCGAAGGCGTTGCCGGTGGTCACGCGGATGGTCTCGTTGCGCGGCGTGTGGTCAATCATGTTCTCGCCCACAAATTCCATCTGGCCGTCGGCATCACGTCGATAAAACCGCAGCTTGCCCTTGGGCAGCGCGATGCCGAGATGGTTCGTCTCCGCGTTGACGAATTCACGCATCACCCGGACCTTCTTGTTGCCCTGCGTGCCGTAACCACGATCTTGGATCAGCCCGCCGTAAAAGCGGTAGCCCGATTCCGCCCCGTCATAAACGTAAATCACCGGGGCTTTCACGTCCGTGGCACGGACGAACTCCACCTGCTTGGTTTCGCGGTCGAGCAATGTCGTGGGCCGCGCCAGGGAGTAAAGATGAAACTCGTCGAAGGCCTTTTCGGTGACGGCTCCTCCTCCTTCTTCCGGCATTGCCATCGCTCTCATTGCTCTTCCGCCTAGCATCGTAAGATGAGGCGGCTGAATTTTATTCACGTCGCCGGCCATCAATTTGATTTTGGCGTCGCGGAACGTTTTGCCGCTCTGGTTGTTCATCGTCACCCAGCCGATCAAATCCACCGTGTCGCCCTTTTCCGGTGAGACGAGATTGTAATCCGCCTCCCAAGTGAACCCGCCGGTGATGTAGCTGACTTCGGCGTCGAACTTGCCCGGCTTGTCGGACTGGAGCAGCCAGTTCAGCGTCGGCTTGAGCACGGTGTCATCGCCCAAATCGGGAAACAACGGGGTTCCGGGCAGGCTGAATTGCAGTTTACTGTTCACTTCGATGATGGGCTGTTCCGAGCCGCCGCCCGGCACGTAGCCGCTGCGGATGATTTTGCCCGGAATGAGTTCGCGCACCTGCGTGTTGTCTTTCGTGCGGATGTTTTGAAAATCAATCGTCTTGCCCTCGAACAGCGACAGCAGCAATTCCTGGGTGACGGGGTCGTTGCGGTAATTTTGCTCCCAAATCTGGAGCGAATGTTTGCCGGCCGGGTCTCGCAAAATCACCGAATCCGGCTCGACGCGCGCGGTCGCATCGGCATAACGCACATTGTTGACACCGGATTTGAGGTCGAGCGGAACTGTGTCGCGCACGACGGCGAAGTCCTGGTTGTAAATCGTCAACGCCGGTTGGGCGAAAGCGACGAGCGTCATCGCCGCGCCGAGGGAAAGAATGGAAGCGAGTGTTTTCATAACTTGTCTGGTTGGTGGTATGGCATAACTGATTCATTGGACAGCGTCCCGCCCAAAATGCTCCCGATTTTTCGCGAGTCACGGCTGGTTGGTTTTCGCTCAGGCCGGGACGATGCAGTTGGAAATGGGGAGCACGCCCGCCTCGGGCGCATTTTCAGAAAAGCCGGCGAAACGGCAAGTTAAAAGCCCGGCGCGTGCGACGCCGCCAATTAGAACCTGAGCGAAACGTTCACCCCGCCGCCGGCATCAAACTGGTGGTATCCCGGCACAGAACCGTTGTCCGAGTTCTTGATATCATAGCCGACAAACGCGCGGACGTTGCAGTTCGGGCAAAGGATCCAGTAAAGCGCGAGACCAAACGTGTTCAGGCAATCATTGCGGCTGCCCATCGTGTACTGCGTGAAGTGCGTGTATTTGAAACGATAATAGGGCTGGATGACCGCATATTTACCCAGCATTTGAACATACGTTGCCACCAACATCTGGTCGGTGCGGTCGTCAAAATCGCTTTGGTTGAAGGGAGCGGGCGCGCTGCCGCTGTCGGAAAAATGGTAATTGCCCTCGTACCCGATCGAAAACACCGCCTTGCCGTTCAACGGAAAAATCCGCTGCACGCCCCAGTGCGGCAGCCATTCCTGATAAAATTGATCGTAATCGGACGTGGACATCAGCCGGGTGTAATCCAGGCCCGCCTGCGCAATCCAGTTCCCCTGCGACCACTGCAAATCCGCAAAACACGTTTGCGCGTTGAAATCATAATCACTCAACAGCGTGCCCGTTTGGGGAAGCGTTTTCCCATCGAATCCATAATCAAACCACTGGTGCCGGTAACCAATCCGGGGAGCGACTTTGCCGCCGGCCAAATCAAACGGTTTCGGCGTCAGCGCAATTTCCACCGTGCTCACCAGGACGGCGGTGTCAATTTTGTTCTGGTCGTTGAGGAACATGTTGTCGGTGTAGAAATATTGCGCGTCCACCATCGCCTCGAACAACGGTTGGCGCGGTTTAATCCGCAGCACGGATTGCGGACCGACATCCTGGTCCTCGCCCGGATAGAGTTCGGGCACCGAAGCGCCTGCGTCAAATTTCTGTTGCGCCGTCTGATCGAGGTGCTGCCGGAGTTGAACATTTTCAACCTGGTTCATCGCGCCGGGCGTTTGCGCTCCGGCGATCCCGACGCCAGCCAACAGGCCGGCGCCAAAAGCAATCAAAGTTTTTGTTTTCATCCGATTCAGGAAAGGTCAGCGTGTGCCGGGAGTTGGTCTTGATCCCAAAAATCGCAGGGAGTTAACCGTCGAATTGTTGTTTCCCGGCGTGTTGATGCCGCCGACTGTGCCACCGCCGTCTGTGGGCGGTGGCGGTGGTGGCGGCGGTGGCGGTGGCGGTGGCGGCGGTGGTGGCGAGCCTGGCGGGAAATGGGGCAGAACAAATGTGACATAGGTGTTGTTATCAATTGCCCCCAGACCGTTGCCCACGCCGTTGCCCCCGACGAATGAATCCGCGGTGACGCCCGTATCTTCAGCGCCGCCATTGGCCAGTTTCTTCTTCTGCCGGTCAATGGCTTCGTTGATGAGGGACTGCGAAGAGAGCGGGATGGAAAACCCGTTCACGAGCAGCGAACCGCCCACCAGCTTGTCAAGGTTGATGTCGAGCAAAGGACCAAAAACGTTCTGGCCCGGCAGCACAAAGACCAATTGCCCTTCTTTCAAATGCGCGGTCTTGCCATTCGGCAGGGTCGCTTTGCCTTTGCCTTCCAGCACGATGATTTTGAAGCCGCCGTTGGGCGTGGCGGTTACGATAATCGTCGTGCCCAGCACTGCCGCCGCCGCGCCGCCACTGCGAATGGAGCCGCCGCCCTTGCCGGACGGTGAATGGAACAGAATGCTGCCTTGCTGCAGGTCAATATTCCGGCCGGAGGGTTCGAACGAAAAAACGGCGTTCGCCCCGATGCGCGTGATGGTTTGATCGGGCGCGGTCAGCTCGGCGCGGGAATCCGGGCCGGTGCGCACGAGATCGGGCGCTTTGACGACGTCTTTCACCCGGGCCGGTTGCGCCGCCTTGGTGGCTTGCGAAACGACATTCACATCCTTGATGACCTCAGTGAATGTGCTTTCCGTCAATGACATTGCTTGAACGGCCAGGCTGCCGCCGAGCACCAATCCGGCAAGAAGAAATCTTTTTTTCATGTTCGCTTTAGCCTATTAAGGCCATGACCGAGGCGCCATTTTTAACATTTATGGTGAAATGTCAATACTGCGTGCCTTTGCGCCGCCGTCGCGATTGCGGCGGCAACTGAAGCGATGAAACCAACAGCTAAACGCCCGATTGCAGTGCTGGCCATTTGTGCGGCCTGCACATTGGTGTTCCTCGTCTTGTGGTGGCGCGGGTTCGTGCCGTTGCAGGAACTGGAACTGTTTGCGCAGGACTGGCAAACACGCCTCGGCCGCAAAACGCCCGTGGACGAACGCCTGGTGCTCATCGGGATTGACAAGCCGGTTTACAGTTCCGAGTTCAGCGCGGAGGAATTGAAAGCAGAGCCGGCGCTGGCATTGCTGCAAAAGAATTTCCCGTGGTCGCGCGCCGTTTGGGCGAAGCTCATTGAAAAGCTCGGCGATGCCGGCGCCAAGGTCATTGTCTTCGACCTTGTCTTTGCAGCGCCGGGCGACGGCGACGACGAACTCAAGCAAGCCCTGGCAAAATACAAGGATCGCGTCGTCATCGGCTACAACATCAGCGACACCGGGACCGAACGCGGTAATTTCCGCGAGTTGCAGTTGCCGAATGCCTCGGTGCTGACAGCTTTGGGAACCAAATCGCCGGTGGAAGACGACCGGCTCGGCTACGTCAACGTCTGGCCGGACTTCGACGGTGTCCTGCGCGAGGCCAGTTACCGGCAGACCGGCGCCAGGGTTGGCGACGTCCTCCCTCCTGAAGTCATTCTCGAATCGCTGGACGCGCGAGCGTTGCGCAAACTCGGCCGTGCCGATCTCATTCCTTCCGGTTTTGAATCCCGGCTATTCCGCTACACTGCCGCGCCGGGTTACGGCTTCAAGCCGCACCCCATCGGCGATGTTCTTTCACCGAAACTTTGGGCAACCAATTATGCCGATGGAAAATTTTTCCGGGACAAGATCGTCTTCGTCGGCCCGACGGCGGAAATTTTCCACGACGAACATGATACGCCTTTCGTTGACCCGCAACGCGCCATGACGGGGCCGGAGATTCACCTGAACATCATCAACGCCGCGCTCCATCAGGAATTTCTCACTGAACCATCCCTGTCGGCGCAATTGTGCATCATTGTGCTGGCCGGCGCCGTGGCGGCCGCGCTTTGCTTCCTGGTTCATCAGCCTCTGAAGCGCTTTCTGGCAATGGTCTTGCTCACCGCGGGTTACTGGACGCTGGCCTTCAAAATACTTCCCAACGCGAACAGCGTGACGCAGGTCATTTTTGTTTTAACGCCAACGCTGGCCCTGATTTCAAGCAGCTTCACCGCCTTGACCTACGATTACTTGCTCGAACGCCTCGAAAAGCGCCGCGTGCGCCGGACCCTCGAACGCTACGTCTCCCGCGACGTCGTCAAGGAATTGCTCGACAATCCGCAGACGTTTTTCAACACGCTCGGCGGCGTGCGCAAGCCGGTCACGGTGCTCTTCTCGGACGTGCGCGGATTCACCACCCTCACTGAGAGCGCCGACTCGCACGCGCTGGTCAAACAGCTCAACGAATATTTCCAGGAAATGGTCGCGCACGTGTTCGCGCATCAAGGCTCGCTCGACAAATTTATCGGCGACGCCGTCATGGCCGTCTGGGGCAGCATCGTCAGCCAGGGGCCGCAGCCGGACGCCTTGAATGCCGTGGCCACGGCGCTCGCGATGAAACGCAGCTTGAAAAAGCTCAACAAAGACTGGAAAGCGCGCGGGATGCTCGAACTCGCTTTCGGCATCGGCATCAATCACGGCGAAGTGATCGTCGGCAACCTCGGTTCTTCCGAAAAAATGGAGCTTACTGTCATCGGCGACCCGGTCAATCTCGCCTCGCGGCTGGAAGGTTTGACCAAGGAATATCATCTCGACCTGTTGCTGGGTGAAACCGTGGCCCCGCTCGTGAGCGGCACTTACATTTTGCGCACGGTTGATTACGTGCAGGTAAAAGGCAAAACCAAACCTGTGGATGTGTTCACGGTCATGGGCGAAAGGGCAGCCCAAACAGATTCGCTGCCGGTCTGGCTGGCGCGTTACGAAGAAGGAATACGGCGGTATCGAAAGCGGGCGTTTGCCGAGGCCGCCGCGGCGTTTCAGGAATCTTTGCGCCAGCAGCCGGATGATTATCTCAACTCGATGTATCTCAAACGCTGCCAGAGCTTGATTGAAAATCCGCCGGGCGACTCGTGGGACGGCGTTTTCGTGATGACGAAGAAATGAATAATCTCGGAGGGGCGAGTTACACAAGTCCCTGACCTTTGAATCGGGAGTTGGGGCCTCGTGTAACTCAGCCCTCCGAAACAAAGTGTCAATTCACCTGCCGGGACCAGTTGTCGCGCTGGTAGCGCAGTTGCTATTCTTCAATTTTGTAATTGAAAAGAATTAAAGAAAGTGGTGCGGTCTTCTGGATATGGATTCCCTGTCATAAAAACAGCCATAAGTGAATAAACGCGCTGCCCAATCATTATATATTTAACTTTTACTGAATAATTGGCTTTCCCGCCTGCTTTATATTCAAATTCTCTGGCTGGATAACTTCCAAATGTTGTTTTCTGCTCAGATAAAATGATTCCATTCGCCTCGGCCACTACTATTGATTCGCTTTTTCCCAAAAACTCCTGCGCCCTTTCTTTTTTCGTGAATTCCTCAAATTTGAGGCTATCACAGTATGCGACTAAGAATGCGTTTTGTATGTCTGTGTTGACATAGAAAAGATGCTCTTCGGCGGCCATAATTGAATTCGTAATGAATTGGTTTGTTTCCACAGGCGTGCCCGGAAACCAAATGGAAAATTTGCCTTCTGTAGATGAAAATTTCTTCCACTTGCTTGTCGGCACTGGTGGGGCATATTTGTTTAAATGGCTTCGGTACCATTTGCGCGTAAATGGTGGAATGACTACAAAAACAACAAGAAATACAACTCCAATGAGCGTCAAAACCCCAACCTTTTTGGATTTGCGCATTGCAATCAATTTCAATTGACCAGCCGATACCAATTGTCGCGCTGGTGCGGTTCATAGCCGAGGTCCTGGATGAGCCGGTGCATGTCGGCGACGGTCATGTGGAAGGTCGTGCCCGCCTGGCTGACGACGTTTTCCTCGATCATGATGCTGCCGAGGTCGTTCGCGCCATATTTCAGCGCCACCTGGCCGATTTCCTGTCCTTGCGTGACCCACGAGCTTTGGACGTTGGTGAAATTATCGAGGTAAATCCGGCCCAGCGCCTGCGTCCGCAAATACTCGTGCGCGCCGACCGTCGGCGCCTTGAGCTTCGTGTGCTCGGCCTGAAACGTCCAGCAGATGAACGCGGTGAAATTCCCGTAGCGTGCTGCCGGCATCTTGCCGGCAGAACCAACTTCGCCTTTGGTTTGAACTTCCGGCAGGATGCCGGAAGCACGTTGATTGGACTTGTCCTGCTGCGCGCGCAATCGTTCCAGATGTTCGATGCGGTCCTCAATCTTTTCGACGTGGCCGAACATCATCGTAGCGCTCGAATTGAGACCAAGCCGGTGCGCCACATCCATCACTTCGAGCCAGTCGTTGCTCATCGCCTTGAGCGGCGAAACTTTCTTGCGCACACGGTCCACGAGAATTTCCCCGCCGCCGCCGGGAATCGAGCCGAGGCCGGCCTTCATGAAATCGCCGATGATTTTTTCCAGCGGCTCGTTGAACACTTCGCGGAAATGGATGAATTCACTCGGGCTGAAGCCGTGGATGTTCACCTGCGGCCATTTCGTTTTGATGTGCGAGAGCAAATCGAGATACCACTGCTTCGTCAGTTTGGGGTGATGTCCGCCCTGCATTAAAATCTGCGTGCCGCCCAGCGCGACGGTCTCCTCGATTTTTTTGTCCATCTCGTCGAACGTGATGACGTAGGCGTCGTCGTCCTTTTCCGTGCGATAAAACGCGCAGAATTTGCAATAGACATTGCAGACGTTGGTGTAATTGACGTTGCGGTCAACGAGGTAAGTAACAATGTCGTTGCCGCGGCCGTTGAAATCCTTCGCCTTGGCCAGTTGCCGGCGACGGTCGGCGAGCGCGCCGAGTTCCTCCAACGGCAAAGCATAAAGTCTCAACGCCTCGGCCTGGTTAATGCGCTTGCCGTCCCAGACCTTTTGCAGCAACCCGTCCAATGACGCGTCGTAAATCACACGCTTAAACTAGCGGGGTTGCGCCGCCTTCACAAGCCGGAGAGTGTTGCTTTGGTCTCACCGGCCGCAGCCGCCAGATGCCTGCGAGAATGCTGCCGATGACCGAATGAAACGTCGCCGAGATTGCGCACGGCAGGGCGGTCAACGGCATTGAGGCAAAATGTTCCTTCGCCAGCGCCGCGCCGAGTCCGGAGTTTTGCATGCCCACCTCCACGGAAATCGTGCGGCTGGTCAATTCGTCGCAGCGCAACAGGCGGCTGAAAAAGTAACCGAGTAAAAACCCGCCGGAATGCAACAAAAACACCGCCAGCAACAGAATCGAACCTGACCGTTTGAAATCCTCCGCGCTGCCGCCGATGATGCTGGCGCAAATGAGCGTAATGGTCAGCACCGAAATCAGCGGCGACACCGGCAGGATGAATTTTACGAAACGCGGCAGGTAGCGGTTCAACACCACGCCGATGATCACCGGCGCGAGCACAATTTTCACCGTGCTCAAGAACAGTCCCAACGCGTCCACCGGCACGTACTTGCCCGCCAGCCATTTTGTCAGCAGCGGCGTCATCACAATTGCGCCGAGCGTTGAACACATCGTCATCAGCACCGACAACGCGACATTCGAGCGCGCGAGGTAGTTGACCACGTTCGACGCCGTGCCGGAGGGACAGCACGCCACCAAGATCAGGCCGACGGCGAAGGGCGTTTCGAGCCGGAGCAGGTGCGCGATGCTCCAGCCGAGGAACGGCATGATGGCGTAATGCGCAACGAAGCCGATGCCTACCGCGCGCGGCATTTTCAGCACCGCCTTGAAATCGTCCACGCTCAACGTGATACCCATGCCAAGCATGATGACGGCGAGTCCCCACGTGATGAAATCGCCGCTGAACCAGGTGAACCAGGGCGGATGAATCAACGCCAACGCGCCACCAGCCAAAACCCAAATCGGAAAAAGATTCGTGGCGATGGCCAATAGGCGATTCATGTGCAGGGATTAAACGGGAAAATTCGGGAAGTGCAAACCTTGCATTGTACCGCCGGGAAAGTTATTTTCCTGCGGCATGAAAATGGCGGCCATGAGACCCGAGGTAAAGGTCGCGGGACTTGTGCTGCTGATTGGTCTGGTGTTTGCGGCCTGCACTCAACACGCGTGGGAGGATTATTGGATCACGTTTCGCGCCAGTCGAAATCTGGCGACCGGCCACGGCCTCGTTTTTACTCCCGGCGAACGGCTGCACTCGTTCACTTCGCCGCTGGGGGTTCTCCTGCCGGCGGCGTTTTCCTGGCTGACAGGCAATCAATCGGATAATCTGGTTCTGTGGCTGTTTCGGCTGGTGAGCCTCGGGGCGCTGGCTGCAGGGGTGGTCCTGCTTTTCCGGGTTCTGCAAACTTTGCAACTGCGGCGGGTTTCCTGCTGGCTGACGGTGGCGCTGATTGGTTTGGATGCCAAGATCGTGGATTTCAGCATCAACGGCATGGAGACCGGTCTGCTGGTTTTCTTTCTGGCGCTGGCGATTCACGGCTTGGTGGTGACTGGGTCGCGTCAGATGCTTCGCATCGGCGTCGGCTGGGCGGGCTTGATGTGGGCGCGCCCGGACAGTTGCGTCTATATCGCCATACTGGGCGTGGGAACGCTGCTGTTCCTTTCCGGCAAGACGGCCGACCGTTCCGGGAAGGGATGGGGAAAGCTTCTCTTCCGCGCCGGATTGGTCTGCGCCATTTTGTATCTGCCGTGGTTTTTATGGGCCTGGTCGTATTATGGATCGCCCATACCGCACACTATCATTGCCAAGGGGGCAAACCAGCCTCCGATAGCCTCGGTGTATCTCTTGACCGACTTGTTGACGTTCCCCCTTAGAATGCTGACCTCAACTGATTCGAGCATTCAATTTACGTTTTTGCCTGGCTTTGCAGATCATGGCGGATGGTCTGATACTTTTGTTCGTGTATCCTATGAGTTGGGAGTGGTGGCCGCCCTCGCCTGGCTGATTCCTGTGTTGCGCCCACAAGCACGATTGTTCTCGTTGGCATATTTGCTTGGAAATTTTTATCTATCTGACGTCTTGAAATACTTTCCCCCCTGGTATTTGCCGACCGTAGCTGTGCTGGGCTACCTGACCATCGGTCTGTTGTTCGACCAGGCGCTTTGTCTGGCCATGAAGTTCCCGCAACTCGGCTGGGACCGCGGATGGTTTGCGCATCTCCCGAAAATTTTGCGCTTTTCCGCTGTCGGCCTGGTGGCCGGCCAGCTGGCGGTCACGGTTTGTGTCGCCCGGCAACTCCAGGTTCAGCAGTCTCTCATCGAAAACGGCCTGCGCCGCCCCATCGGCCTTTGGCTGCGTGACCACGCGCAAACACCGCACGAAACCGTGATGCTGGAACCGCTCGGTTACATCGGCTATTATTCAGGGCTGAAGATGCTCGATTACCCCGGCCTCGCTTCCAAGGAAATGGTCGAGACCCGTAAACGGCTTGGCCCGGCCAGACAAAATCAGGTCTATCTCGAACTCAAACCGGACTGGTTGGTGCTGCGACCGGCGGAAGCCCAAAACGGGACCTATGTGGACATCGATGGACTGCGGAAATTCTATGAACAAGTTCAGGTGTTTGACGCGAGTGACAAAATCAACGCCATCCGCTGGCTGCCAGGAAGGCCTTATGTTCAGTTCGACCAGATTTTTCTGATCTACCATCGCAAGCCGGACGCCGGCACCAAACCGCCGGGCTGAAAATCACAGCTTCACCTTCGCCGCAAATTCGAGGTGGGGACGCGCGGCCCGCGTGTCCGAACGGTCGCCTCGGCGAGGCAACCTTGCCTTTTGATGCTCGCTTGCCGGGCCGTAGCTTTTAGCGAAGGCGCGTTCAAACGCGTCGTGGTTCTTCCAATTGGAAAAATCGGGGATGTGATATTTGCGGACTTCTCTTGCCGCGCCGAAATCCGATGAAGGTGGAATTCTCGCCGGGGTCCGGGTCAAGGCGCTCCCGCGCGCGCATCCGCAGCTCAATTGGATAGAGCTTCTGACTTCGGATCAGAAGGTTGCAGGTTCGAGTCCTGCCGGATGCGCCAAAATTAAGGAGTTTCGAATGGTGAACAAATAATTTTTGCGCTTCCCGTCCCAGCCGCTACGATAACGCCATGTCTTCGGCCTATAATCAACTGCTCGACGCGACGATCCAACATCTGGAAGACTTGAAATCGCGCGGCGTCCGCCATGTTGCCATCGCACCCGAAACCCTCCGCGCCCTGGCACAACCCTCGCCACGGCCTGCTGTGCCGTCACAGGAACTTCGTAGCAGCCGACATGAGGAGGCTCAAACTTTTCCGATGTCTGCGACCGGGAATCAACCAGCGATACAACAGAGCCTCCTTACGTCGTCGGCTGCGGACAATTTGCCCGCCTCCGCGCCGCTGGATCCGCAGGCAAAAGCGGTGGCCTTCGCCACCTTGCGCGAACGGGCGCTGGCGTGTGTGAAATGCGCGCATCTGGCGTCGTCGCGCAAAAACGTCGCGTTCGGCGTCGGCAGCATTGACGCGCAACTCATGTTCGTGGGCGAAGCGCCGGGCGCGGATGAAGACGAACAGGGCGAACCATTCGTCGGCAAGGCCGGCCAGTTGCTTACGAAAATCATCCAGGCGACGGGCTTGAGCCGCGCGGAAGTTTACATCGCCAATATTTTGAAATGCCGGCCCGACACGCCCGGTCAGTCTGCCGGCAACCGCAAACCGACCTCCGACGAAATGGCCACGTGCATTCCGTATCTGCACGAGCAGATTGATTTGATCCGGCCCAAGGTCATTGTCGCCCTCGGCGCGACGGCGGTGGACGGATTGCTGGGCAAGACCCTCGGCATCACCAAGCTGCGCGGCACCTGGAAAACGTATCGCGGCACGCCGTTGATGCCGACGTATCATCCGGCGTATCTGCTCCGCAACCAGGCCATGAGCGAGAAGCGCAAAGTCTGGGAAGACATGCTGGCCGTGATGGAAAAACTCGAAATGCCCATCAGCGAAAAGCAGCGGAATTATTTTCTGAAGGCCTAAACGCTGGTTCGCGCTGATGCCCCAACGGGGCAATGGAAATTAGCCCAGGGTTGGAACACCGCGACTATCCTGGGAAATTGTTTCACAAAATAAATTCCTTCTCCGCATCAGATGGGGAGAAGGTGGCCGGAGGCCGGATGAGGTGTCTCCAATTCGCGAGTTGGGCGGGGTGAGGAGTCGGAAAATCACAAAGCAGCAGTCTCAACCGCCAACACCTTTTATCATCTGATTTTCTTGGCAGCGCTTCGTCAAAGCCTTTATCCCCGTCACAAAATCCTTTGCTTGAGGCAGCGTCACTTCCAGTCTTCCGGGATTGTCGTGGCTCAAGAAATTAATCAAATCGCCCGTTTGAGCGTGCGCACGGTATTTGATGGCGAGGCTTTCTCAGAAATTGACGGACAAAGCACGGGGATTCCGGAAGCAAGGTTGAAGCGCGTGGCTCTGTCAAAAGCAACGCGCACCATCGTTGTCTATAAGCCGTTGCCTTTCGCTGATCAAGTTTCGAACTACCGCTCGCTGCCAGGCTTTCCGCTCGACTGTATGACTTCCGTGCCGTCGCTCAACACGTACTTCACCCGTGTGAACTTGAACGGCTTGCCCCTCACGTCTTCTTCGTAAGTCCCCAGCGTCTCACCTTTGTGCGCCGCGGACAGCCGGTACAACTCGCCCCATTGGGCACCGCTCAAGTCGCGCTTTGAGGCTTCGAGTTGGGCTTCCGACCGGGTCACGACCGTTCCGTCTGAAAGTTTGAAGGAGTACCTCTGGAGGGTGACGGTTCTTCCAAGCATCTGGACTTGTGCGCTGCCAAGGAACTCGCCCTCCTCCAGCGACGCCCGTAACAATTCTGCCCATTGCATAAATGTCAGATCCACTGGACCAGGCTGCTCCGGGTCGGCTTCCCACTGGGTGACTGCTCTGCCGTCGCTAAGAACATAGCGGCAAGTGAGCGTGCGTTTCCTCTGACCCCCGAACTCCACTTCTTGGACCTTCAAAATCTCTCTCTGACCTCGTTGGCGCAGGCCGGCGATTTGCTGCTGGTCGGCTTCCAGTAGTTCATCCACATTGTTTGTCCACGTGCGCCCGTCCGCAAGCACATACTTATAACGGAACCTCCTGCCGGGCGGATTGCCCTTCACCTCAGTGTCCGTCACTCCAACGAGTTCGCGGGCGTTCCGTTGTCTCAAGGCCTCAACTTCCTCGAGGTCCTTGCGTTTTTGCTCGATACCCGCGGCGTCCAAATCGCCCCCGATGACGGTGATGTCGAAGGGCACGTTGTTGGTCCCCGCGTTTTCCGGCCTTGTGGTGAAGAAGTATGAGCCGTCCTTGGCTCTGCCCGCGAAGTAACAATGGTGTACTTGAATAATGACTTCCGTCGCCACGGCTCCGGCCCCCAGCAGACCCAGCAGAAGCGCGGCAGTTTTCCACCAGTGGGCGGTCCCGCGGCCGGCGCGCCTGGCCTGGAGTCCGGACAGTATCTGAGCGCGCAATTGCCGCGCGTGCCCACCGGACTTGTATTCCGGCAGCACAATGCCTTTGAGAAACTCTTCGATCCGTTCGTTGTCGCTTTTCATAATCGGCTTGGGTTTATGGCAATGTCAGGCCCGCCAGCACAGGGGCATCCTTCAACTGGGCCAGCGCCCGGTGCAGTTGGGACTTGACGGTGCCTTCTCTTTGATTGGTAATTTCGCAGATTTCGGAAAGAGACTTGCCCTCGAAATAGCGCAGGACGATGACAGTGCGATACTTCTGCCCCAGATCAAGCAGCGCCCGCTGCAACAGCCGGTAATCATCCAGCCCGGCCGCTACTGTATCCGCAGAGGGGACCGCTGCCGGGAACTCGGGGTCAACCAAGCCGGCGTTCGCAGCCGACATCCGCTTCTGCTTCCGGTAATGCATGCGAAGTTCGTTCGTGGCGATGCGGTAGAGCCACGCACGAAAGGGGATGCGCCGCCACCTGAAAAGCCCCAGGTGGCGGAAGGCGGAAAAGAAAACATTCGAGGTGAGATCCTCCGTAACCGCATGGTCGAGGGTGCTGTGATGGACATACCGAAAAATCTCCGGGTAGTATTTGTCGAATAACTGCCCGGCTGCGGCTGTGTCGCTCTGGGCGGCGGAAACCAAGGCCCGATCCTCCTCCGCCCACTCGGTCAGGGTTTCGAGGCTCATTGTGGAAGCATCATTGGGCATTGCTGGTTCGAGTTCATCTTTCTGTAAGTATAATGCTCGAGGCTGCTAAAAGGTTGCATTTTTCGGTCAATCACCCATAGTATCCGAGAATCCCGCATGGATAAAGAGTGGCTGAGAGCGCGGCCGACGAGCTTGGGTCAAAGGATGCTGCCACGCCGCCGGATAAATGACCATGCCCACTGTAGCATACCCACTGTAATTGATGGACTCGCCTTTTGGCATGGCTTGGTTGGTGTGATGCGGATTTTTCGCTTTGAACTTTGCCCCCGCAGGAGTTGGCTGGGCGGGTCGTCAGACCTCGCCCGGCCTCCTGCGGTTCGCAAGGCTCCAGATCGGCGCTCGGGTCACCCCGGCCCTGCTCCTCGTTTGCGAGGAAAGGGAGAATTTTAATTCCGAAAATACTGTTAATTCTGTCCGCTTTTCCGCTATAACCACCCGCCATGCATCAAATCATCCAGAGCTTGAACGATTGGTATTCGCACGCGCTGCAATCGGGTGGTTATCCGCTCGTCGCGCTGATGATGGCGGTGGAGAGTTCGCTCTTTCCGCTGCCGAGCGAGATCGTGATTCCGCCGGCGGCGCATCTGGCGGCCACGGGACAAATCCCGTTGAGCCTGTGGGGCATCGTGCTGGCGGGCACC
>OCZT010000169.1_pt1 | contig 61172 bp, 57 predicted proteins | sample 1539031 | NCBI WGS metagenome assembly OCZT01 (sample SAMEA3539308, study PRJEB22396) | soil metagenome | biome: tundra; feature: field; material: soil | place: USA | collected 2010-05 | depth 0.15 m
GGGAGCGGCCTGGCCGGCGTCCGAGGCGGCGGCAGACCCCGGGGCCGCGATCGACGCCGAGCACGCCGAGCTCCTGCCTCACCTCGACCATCTGCGCCAGCTCGCCGCGCGCGTCGACGAGATCGATGAGCCGACGCTCCGGAGCGCCTTGGACGAGATCCTCGGCTTCCTCCGGGAAGGCATCCTGCCGCACGCCGCGGCCGAGGAGCAGGCACTCTACCCGGAGGTCGACAGCTTGCTTCGCGCCGCCGGCGGGGCCACCGCGACGATGTCGATGGACCACCAGGAGATCGGCCGCCTGGTCGCGGAGCTGGCTGCGGCCCAGGCGCGCGCCGGAGGCGTCGACCGCGAAGGTGCCCGCCGGCTGCTCTACTCCCTGGAGGCAATCCTGCGCCTGCATTTCAGCAAGGAGACCGAGGTGTACCTGCCCCTGCTGCAGCGCCTCTCGGGGCGCGAGGCGGCGGCGCTGCTCGAGGCCCTCGGCGCCGTGCCCGGCGGCCATCACCACTGACGCCGCCGAGGAGGATTTGAACAGGGCCGGGTGACCGCGCTGGCTGCCGCCGGGGGGCCGAACGGGGTGGCGAATCCCCTTCCTCCTGCTCGCCGGCGGGTCGCTGGCAGGTGCCGGCGGGGCCGGGCTGAGCCGGCTTGGGATGGTCTCGGCCGTCGCCGGCGCCCCCGCTGCGATGCATGGGCCGGTCATGGTGATGGGGTTCGTGGGGACCCTGATCGGCCTGGAGCGAGCGGTGGCCTACGGGCGCCGCTGGGCCTTCGCCGCGCCCGGGCTCACGGGGCTTGGTCCGGTAGCCCTGCTTGTGGAGCTGCCGACCCCGGTAGGCCAGATCGCGCTGGTGGTGGGAAGCGCCGCCCTGGCCATGATCAGCCTGGCCCTCCTGCGCCTGCACGGTCATCCCAGGGCGCGGTACTGATGGGTCGGCGCACTGCGGTGGGAGTGATTGGGAACGTGGCCTGGGGCCTGGGCGTGCCACTCCACCAGGTGGTTGCCTTGGTGGACGGCGTTCCTGGTGCTGGTCATCGCGGCGGTGCGGCTCGAGCTGTTACGCCTGGGCTGGGCCTCCACAGCCAGCCGGGTCGCCTTCGCCGGTTCTCTCGTTCTCCTCGTCGCGGGTTTGGCGGTCACTCTCGTGTGGGGACCGGGCGGGCAGCGGCTTGCCGGGGTGGGCCTGCTGGGCCTCGGCCTGTGGCTGCTCCGTTATGATGTCGCGCGCCGGACGGTGAGGTCCTCCGGCGTGCCTCGCTTCATGGCCATCGCCGCCCTGGCGGGGTATTTCTGGCTACTACGCGCCGGCGTGCTGTGGGTTGCTCTTGGTTCCTCCGCGGGTGGCGGCGCGTATGACGCCGAGGTTTGCGCCGCGCTGGTCGGCTTCGTCATCTTAATGGTGTTTGCCCATGCCCCTGTCACTGCCGATGCGCATCGCGAGGGCCAGGTGCAGGAGACCGAGATGGGCGTAGAAGCCGCGGCTGAAAACGAGCGGCAGTCGCAGGACGGCAGCGGCGTGATGTCTCAGGCCAAGCCGGCCTGGCCAGGCTGGGGGCGCTTGGAGGCGGAATCGCGCTGCTGGTTTTCCCGCTAAACACGACCGTTGCCCTGATGAGGACCAAACGGTCACCTCGACACCCATCTAGCGGCGGTGGCGACTAGCCTCCAGCATCTCGTGGAGAACACCGCGCAGTACCACCGCCTGGTTGTGCTCTTCGTCGCGAGCCGAGTAGAGGAGAGTGACCGGTCCGTGCTCTGCCAATTCAGCTAGGTGCCGCAGCAGCTCCTGCTGTCGGGCCTGCCGTAGCTCCAGGCGGTAGCGGCGCTGGAACTCCGCCCAGCGGTCGGGATCGTGGGCAAACCACTTCCTCAGCTCGTCAGAAGGTCCCAGCTCGCGGAGCCACTCGTCAGCTCTGAGCTGGTCCTTGCGGACACCACGGGGCCAGAGCCGGTCGACAAGTATCTGCGATCCCTCGTCCGGACCTCCGTGTGCGGCATAGACCCGGCGAATGCTGATCGATCCCGCGGCTGCCATCTCAATCAGAGACTAGGGCTGGCGGTGGGGCAGCTGGCCGCTGGTCTGAGGGATCTCCGAGGAAGGTAGGCTGGTCCGGTGCTTAAGCAAGGCCGCGGCTACGTCGCGCTGCCCGTGGAGGACCTGGACCGCGCCCGCGCGTTCTACCGCGACAAGCTTGGGCTGGAGGCGGCGCAGGACAACCCCGGCGGCCTCCTCTACCGGCTGGATGGCGGCGGCGAGTTCCTGCTCTACCCGAGCTCGTACAAGCCCGGCGGGCACACCCAGATGAACATCAACGTCCGTGACGTTCGCGGGCTCGTCGCGGAGCTGCGCGGCCGTGGCGTTCGCTTCGAGGAGTACGACTACACCGTGGGCGGCGTCGCCGCGGCGGGGCCCCACGTCTCGGCCTGGTTCAAGGACAGCGAAGGCAACCTCATCGGCCTCATGCAGACCGGCTAGCCGTTAGCATCCTACGGGGCCCAGGCCCCCCTTCAACTTCAGCTGAGGGAACGATGACAGGTGTGAGCCGACCTCGTACTCAGCCGGCCATTCGGCGGGCGCGCGAACGGAGGGATTGGCACATCCAGTCGCAAACGCGAGGCAGGTTCTCGTCGTCGACCCGGTAGTAGACGGTAGTACCCTCGCGCCTGCGGGCAAGCAGGCCGCCCGCCGCAAGTCGGTTGAGATGTGCCGATGCATTGAAGCGCGAGGTGCCCGCCGCGTCGGCCACTGCACCCACCGACAACTCACCGTGCTCCATCACGCTGTGCAGGATCCGCAGTCGGGTTGGATCGCCAAGTAGAGCGAAGCGGTGCGCCACCTCCTCGATGAGGTCCGCTGTCATTGCCATGAGCAAACAATAGCTCTGTAATTGGTCACTCACATAGGCCCTTAGGCCCTAAAGGTTTGGGCCCTAAGCCTCTGCCCGAATCGCCCCCTCCGGTCCAACACTGAAATCAGCAACCGAAACCGACAGAAATAGACGGAGCGAGAACCAATATGGCAGAGACAGACGAGAGCTTGTCGTTGGTCCTATTCTCAGGGACAGACGACAAACTGAGCGCGGCAGCCGTACTCACCGCCGGCGCGGCGGCCATGGGCCGCAAGGTGAACATCTTCCTCCAGTACTGGGCCCTGGACGCGTTCCGAACCGGTGAAACCACTAAGGACCATGGCCTGGCCCCGGAGGCCACCCCGACCGCGGCCGAGATGGTGCGGCAGCACCACACCGCCCCCTGGAGCGAGATTCTCGCCCAGGCGAAGGACATCGGCGAGGTCGACATCCAGGCCTGCGCCCTCTCGATGGAGGCTTTCAAGCTGACCAAAGACGACCTGGATCCACTCGTGGACGGCGTGGAGGGAGTGGCGGCGTTCATGGCTTCTGCCACCGGCGCCGTCGTCTTCATCTGAGGTGACAGATATGAGCATTGCGACAATCGAGATAACCGAATCCATAGATGCCCGCGGCATGGCCTGCCCCGGACCGCTGATGGCCCTGATCGGCGCCATTCGCCGGTCGGACGTCGGCAGTGTCTTCGAGGTCCTGTCTAGTGACGAGGGTTCCAAGACCGACATCCCGGCCTGGGTAGCCAAGGCCAAGCACGAGCTGGTCAAGGTCGTCCCTGAAGACGGGTATGCGCGCTTCATCGTGCGCAAGACGCACTAAGATGGCCGCCCGGGTAGTCGTTCTCGGCGGGGGCGTTGGGGGCACTCTCGCCGCCAACCTCATATCGCATCAGGTCGGCGATGGGGTCGACGTCAAGGTCGTCGACCCCACCGGCATGCACGTCTACCAGCCCGGGTTCCTGTACGTCGCCCTGGGCAAGGCCAACGCATGGTGGCTGAGCCGCGAGGAGCGCAAGCTCCTACGCCCCGAGGTGGACCTGATTGTGGACGGGGCCGAAGGCATCGATCCTGAGGCCGGCACGGTGCACCTCACCCACGGTGACACGCTGTCCTACGACTACCTGGTGCTCTCTGCCGGCGCTCGACTGGTACCCGAGGAGATCCCCGGATTGATCGAAGGCTCGCAGGATTTCTACTCCATGGCCGGCGCCCAGCGGCTCCGCGAGGCACTGCGCAACTTCAATGGCGGGCGCATCGCCGTCGGCATCGCGGGTATTCCTTACAAGTGCCCACCCGCGCCGGTGGAGTTCGTGCTGATGCTCGAGGAGTACCTCCGTCATCGCGGGATTCGCGAGAAAACCGAAATCCGCTTCCTCTCGCCGCTGAACCGAGCCTTCACGATCGAGACCACGTCGAAGCTGGTCCAGCCGATCATGGAGGAGCGGGGCATTGAGCTCAACACCTTCTTCAACATCGAGACCGTCGACCCTGAGGCGCACGTGGTCAACTCTCTTGAAGGAGAGTCATTCGACTACGACCTGCTTGTTGCCGTCCCGCCGCACCGGGGCCAGAAGGTAGTCAGCGACTCGGGTCTGGGTGATTCCGGCGGCTGGATACCTGTCGATCGTGGCACCCTTCAACACGAGAAGTACGACCGGATCTTCGCCATCGGAGACGGGACCAACCTACCGATCTCGAAGAGCGGGTCCACCGCGCATTTTGAGGCGCCGGTCGTAGCCAGCCGCATCGCCGCCCGCATCGAAGGCCGCTCGCTCGAGAACGGGCACTACGAGGGCAAGGTGATGTGCTTCCTGGAGACCGGGAATGGCAAGGCCACAACCATCCAGTTCACCTACGACAAGCCGCCAGTCTCACCCAACCCGTCGCGGCTGTGGCACCTCGCAAAGTGGGGCTTCAACCGCGCCTACTGGTTCACCGTCCCCCAGGGACGGATTCACTGAGGAGTTCTGAGATGACACTCGAAATCGCAGCCAGCCTGGACCTCAAGGGTCTGTCCTGCCCGCTCCCGATCGTGAAGACCGCCAAGGCGATGAAGGATATGCAGCCCGGAGAGCTCGTCGAGGTCCTTGCCACCGACCCTGGGTCAGTCCCTGATTTCAACGCCTGGTCCAAGGCGACCGGCAATCAGCTCGTCGAACAAACCCAAGAAGGAGGCGTGTTCCGCTTCCTGCTGAAGAAAAAGGAGAGCTAGCCATGGCAATCGCCACCAAACCGCCAACCGAATCCCCGGCCGCCGCACCCACACCGGACTCGGCGAGCGCCAAGCCGGTCGAGAACAAGCTGGTCATCTTCGCCTGGAGCGGGGAACTGGACAAGATGTGGCCCACCCTGATTCTCGCCACCACATCGGCGGCGATGGGTCAGGAGACCACCGTCTTCTTCACCTTCTGGGGCCTCTTCCCGCTGATCAAGAACGAGGTTCGCTTCACCGGCGACAACCTTATGCAAAGGATGCTGTCGACGATGAACCGTGGCGGCATGTCCCACCTCAAGACGACGAAGATGAACTTCGCCGGTGGGGGGCCGATGATGATGCGGTCGCTGGCAAAGAAGTACAACGTCGCCAGCCCCGAGGAACTCCTCGGCCTCGCTAAGGAGATGGGCATCAAGCTCGTTCCCTGCCAGATGACCATGGACATGCTGGGCATCAAGCGTGAGGACCTGATCGATGGGCTCGAAGAGCCTGCCGGCGCCACCACCGCTCTGCTCCAAGCACAGGGCGCCGCGACCCTGTTCATCTGAGAGCGACGATGAGAATCACGGTGGAGGGCATTTCCGGATCCGCCTACCGCTTGGCGATTGGGGAACACACGCTCGTCACCGACCAGCCGGCTGCAGCCGGTGGCGAAGACCTCGGTCCCACACCGACCGACCTCTTCGTCGCCGGCCTCGCCAGCTGCGCGGCCTTCTACGCCGGGCGCTTCCTGCAACGCCGGGGCTTGGCGCTAGAGGCAGTCAGGGTGGTTTGCGATTACCACCTGACGCACTCCCAGCCGGCGCGGGTCGACTCGATCCGCCTGACGGTAGAGCTTCCCCCAGGACTGCCGGCGGACCTCCGTGCGGCCGCGCTGCGCGCTGCCAAGCACTGCACGGTGCACAACTCGCTGCGCGAGCCGCCAGAAGTGACGATTACGCTGTCGGTCGAGGAGGCTGCGGCCTAGCCAGCGCCACCGTGCCCGCAGCCCGCGTGCTGACAGGCTTGAGACGAAGTGCGAATCGGGAGGCAACCTTCCCACGGTTGAAGTCGCGGGTTCGAGTCCCGTCTCCCGCTCCAGACCCAACCACACGGTCGCTTGCTCGAACCGCTTCTGCAGTTGGCCTGTTTATACGAAAACCTGGACGGCAGTGCAGGAAGCAAGGAGATCGAAGTCGCTGTCCGCGTGCAGGATCGCCGAGTGCGTTCTGACACAGGGCGCGGCGATCAGGCAATCGAGGGTCTTGCGAATCGTGACGCCGGCGCGTCGAGCTTGTCGGTAAAGCCTGGCCGCCAGAGCGAAGTCATCAAGACCGTCCAGCCGCAGGATCGGAAACTGTCGCAGGTGGCGCTCCACCAGCGCAGCCTCTCGCTCTGTACGCAGCCCTTGGAGGATTTCGGTGAAAACGACATCGGTTAGGCCGATCGGAGCACCGTCTTCGATGAGCTCGACGCATCGTCGCGCCTGAGGGGTGTCCTGCTGATTCAGAACGGCAACCCAGACGCTCGTGTCGACGGCGATCAAGCCCTGCCTGCCCTGCTTGCCTCCAGATCTCCCTCCCAGCGCACCTTACCGCGGATCTTGAGGATGTCCGCCCGCCGATGGCGAGCCAGTAACTCTCGCAGCGCAAGGTCGACTGCCTCTCGCTTGGTGCGAGCGCCAGTCAGATCCTGGACTTCGCGAATGACCTTCTCGTCGATGTCCACATTCGTTCGCATACACACGATCATACACCTACCTGTATCGATTGATGTGTATCACGGGAATGACGAAGTCTTGCAGAACATGGCGGCCAACACTCGGACACGATCGCGGAGCTCAGCGTAGTTCGAACAAGCGAACGTGTGGTGCTCCAATCACTCCGCAGCCCTTCTGATTCAACAGCGTTGATGGCGGCGGCGATCAACCGGCATGACATCGCCTTTCATGACTGGGCCTTCGAGCGAGTTCGCGTTCACCGCCGGGCAGTGTCGTGCGGGTCCGTTGTGTCAAGCAAGCGCTGTGGTAGTTCGCGGTAGTGGGTCAGTTTGAAAAGCAGCTAGGGGGTAACGTCGATGGTCACGGACCACACCCGACTCCTGGGACCGTTGGGACATAACGAGGACGTCAGATACGCGTGGCCCGGAGATGTTGCCCGATAGATTTCATGAGTCCCCCCTCTGGGCGGCGGGGGTAGGGGTACTGGCACAATGGCCACCACGCTGGAATCACTGGTCTGTACTGTGCTCCAGCTACAGCCATCGGAGGCGGCGTGCAGGAGCAACACGTCTACCGTTTGGCACCGGCCCATGCGATAACGACGGCCATTGTCTTCGACCCGTAGAGGGAATGAATAGATGTGCGCCTGAACCTGGCAGAGGTCACCGGTGCTTACCGTTATCGGGGTTGGCGCGGCAGTAGGCGGTCGGGTTGGCGGGGAGCTTCCGGTGCTGGACTCATTGCATGCCGTGAGACACGCCATGATGACCCCCACGAAGACCACCCACATTCCCTTGTGCGCTAGGCCCACACGAACATCATGCGTCAAGGAGCGCCACGATCTCTGCGACTGACCAAACGTGATCGGCGACACCAGCTGCCATCGCCGGGGTCCGGGGATAGGGCCGGGCACCATCGAATATGAATCTGGCCTTGCGAGGGGGACTCAGATTGGGCACTCGCCTAAATTGGCAGCAACGCTGGCAGCAACCAGCTTGAAAGGCATGCCGTGGCGGTGCCAATCAAGACGCCGCGGGTCGGATCGCGACCAGGAGCATGTGGGTGTCCGGCCATTCTCTAGGGCGGCGCCCTCGGGACTGGTCAAGGTCGCAGCGGAGGACAGAGCGTGGGCGACGATCCACTCGTTGCACCAGGCCCAGAGCGCTCGTCCACCTCGAATCCTGCCTTGGAAACAAGCTCGACCCAATCCGACCAGGACAGCGCGCAGAATTGCTCGTGAGATTCGGACAACCAGTTGCCGGCGCTCGGGACCGCTTCCCCATTGATGTACACGTTGTACACTATGGACATGAACGTTGAAGCTGCTACGCAGATGGGCATTGTCCAAGCTCGAAGCGAGCTAGGGAGGTTGGTCAAGAACGCCGCGCTCTTACACCAGCCATCGCTTATCAGTAACGGCGAGGCGGTCGGGCTACTCCTCGGCGTACAGGACGTGGAAACCCTTGCGGCCGGGCTCAGCTTCCACCCCGACGTGGCGGCCGACGGCGAAGGCGTGTCCGCGTGGCTACCGGAGTTCGAGCTCTACGGGCATGGCGACGATGTGGATTCGGCACTGCAGGACTTGGCGAACGAGGTTCGAGAGTATGTGGACGAGTACCTGGCTGACATCGACAGATATAGGCACGCTCCCAACCGCGCGTCTCACTTTCCCTACGTGCTGAAGGCACTGGCGCTCGACGCGACCGGCCATCTCGACCGTGCGCTCAGGGGCACCGAGGGCGCTCTGCCCTGACGGCCAGTCGTGGCCCGGCGACCAGCGCTGAGCACAAATGGTTTTGTGAGATCGACGAGTGGGAAGAGGTCAAGTCGGCTCGTGGTAAGGTCCCCGACCATTTCCGATACCGCAAGGCGCTTGCGGACGGCAGGATCCTGCGCACCAAGGTCTCGCACTCGACCATGCAGTACGGGCCGAAGCTCTGGGGGCGAATCTGGAAGACTCAGCTGGCACTTGCCAGTCCGGTCCAGTTCTGGGAATGCCTGGCGACCAGAAAACCAGTCAATCGCGAACTTGAGCCGCCCCCAACGGGCGGTCCTGCGCGTATCCCCGCCGGGCTAGTCATTTCGCTGACCAAGGTCGTGGGGATGGACGAGCAAGAGGTTCTATCTCTGTCACCCGCCGAGGCAGAGGCTCGCTGGCAAGAATTTCTGCTATCGCTTCGCACGGAGCCCACGCCCGACGAGGACTAGTCAGGCGATAGGTTGTCGCGTCAATGAAGCAGGTCCTGTCGCTGACGATGCGATGCCCGGCTGAGGGAATCCTCTCTTGACTGACACTGACGACCGGGGTACAGGTAGGCCCTGGAAGGCGATTTCAAAAAACTGGACCCGACCACTACGAGCCGCCTGGCGCTGCGATCAAGTTCCCGTCTCCCACCTTGGTCACTTGCGCATTATTGCGGAAGGCAGGCGCGCAATGGGCCTGGCGGAGGTGGTCGCCGGCAGTTTTGGTCGCGGGAATTGGGGTAGACATGAGTGCAGTTAATGGCTATGAAAATGGAACATCCCCTTCAATCCGGCCTCTGGTTCAACCACTCCCGGCGGTGGCTGGGAGTCACCGCGGTGGCGGTCGCCATCTCCTGGGCCTTGCTTTGCGCCTCGATGGCCTATTTCGTCGCCCAGTATTTCGTCTGCATCGGCCAATGCCGGCCGGGCACCCCGCCGTTCCTGCTGCTCGCGGTTTCAGCCTTCTTCGGCCTGATCCCGGGGCTGGGAACCAGCGCCATCGGCTTCTTCATCGTCAAGGGCCTCTGGGACGACGCTCACACAGCTGTGGACTAGCGCGGGGCACTGGCTGTGGTTGACAATGTGCCTTGCCAATGGAGCCCGACCTGCGCGTTCTCCTTATCGAAGACGACCCGGCGGTCGCGGAGATGTACAGCTACAGGCTGGAGATCGACGGCTACCAGGTCACCGTCGCACCTGACGGCGAGATCGGGCTCGCGCTCGCGATTGATACCCGGCCTGATCTCATCTACCTTGACCTGAGGCTGCCCGGGCCCGACGGCTTTGCCGTCCTTGAGAAGCTGCGCGCGCAGGACGCGACGCGCGCCCTCCCGGTGGTCATCCTGACCAACTACAACGAGCCCGACCTGATCGAGCGAGGGCGCCAGCTGGGGGCCCTTGACTTCCTGGTCAAGGCCGAGACGTCCCCCGGCGCGCTGACCAAACGGATGGCAGAGTGGCTCCAGGACGAGAGCCTGGGCCAGCGCCCGACGGCGGCCGCAACCGAGGGTTTGGGCTAGAGCGCTCGCATCCGGTTGTTGCGGGGGTTGTGCTCCAGCTCGGCCAGGCCGAGGGCCTCCATCAGCGGCGGAACATACATCCCGAAACGGCCGCGCAGCCCCTTCTTCAGGCCGTACCAGCCGCCCACCGGGTTGTCGGCCGCCCGGCCCCACGCCTCGACCGTTCCCTCAGCCGCCGGCTTCTGCTCGTCGGCGCTGCCCAGTGGCACCCAGTCCCCGTGGGCCTTGAGCATCTGGTGGAGGTCGTCGAGGCAGCGAAGCTGGTAGCTCAACTCGGTGGTGCCCACCCGGCAGATGAGGGCGGCCGGGTCACGCGTCTCGTCGCGGTACATCTGGTACTCGGACGTCCCCGGCGGGGTCTTGAGGACCCAGGGGTCCTCCTTGGTGCCTGAGCCAACGACTTTTGCCATCGTTCCCTTATACTAGCGTCGAACGTTCGCGCGGGCTCACGGTTGTCGGAGGTGCGCCGCTAGCTCTTTAGGGCAGCAGGCTGGCGGGGACTGCGCTCTTCGCGACCTGGCTCGTGCCGGCGAGGTGGAAGAGGCCGCCGCTGTAGGTGATCTCGCTCTTGGTGTACTGACCGCCCGAGCCGCTTTCGTAATCGTTGACGTGCCCGCCCACGACAACCAACGACCCGTCCGCAAGCTGGCGGTGCATGACGACCGCGAGCGTGGCAGAGGCGGAGCTCCGCTGGGCCACGTCGTAGTCGAGAACGGTGCCGCCACTGCTGGTCTTGTTGTGGCGGAATCCAACCAGGAGGTCAGGCCGGCCGCCGCCGGTGGTGTCGACGGCCTTGATAGTGATGTTGGTGAATCCACCGCCCATTTCGTCGCTGTAGTAGAGCTTGGTGTGCCAGAAGGCGTCGCCGGCGGTGGTCGTCATCAGGAAGGCGCGCCACTGCTCGCCGGTGGCGCCGGTCTTGTGCTCGGTAACGTAGGCGATGGCCTGGTCGGAGTTGTTCGTGCCGTTCACCGGCGCGAGGCCGCAGTTGCCCGTCCAGCCCGAGTCAATCCAGACCTGGCAGCTGCCGGCGTTACCACGTCCCTGGGCTGGATCAGCCCCCGGCCCGGGACCGAACAAGGAGCCGGCGCCGCTGATCTCGGTGCTGGTCGGGCCCGACGACCCTGACGGCGCGCCGCTCGACGACGCCTGTGGCGACGGCGAAGACACCGACGTGCTGCCGGTTGAGCTGCCGCCCTGATTCTTGCCCAGCAGAAGCCCCGCGACCAGCGCCAGCGCGATCAAGAGGATGACCCCGATCACCACCAGCGAGACGACAAGGCGACGCTGGCCGCTGGCGGGAGGTGCGGGAGTCGCGATTCCTAGTGGGCTCCCCAGAGCCCGGCTCGGCTGCGGCGACGCCTGACCCCGGAACGGGTCCGCCACTCCGGCTCGTCGCGGTGGAAGCGCCCCAGGGCGAGGCCGACCAGGGCCACCAACAGCGCCACCACCGGGATCAGCTGGCGCCGGAAGGTGACCATCAGCACGCCCGCGACCGCCAGTACCGCCCACGGCATCAGGGGGTTGTGGCCGGGGGCACTTGTGGGGGAGGCGGACACCGTTTGGATGTGGTGCGCCCTGGCATAGGCGGCGATCTCGGCGGAGCGCTTGGTCAGCTGGGGGTCCTGGGCCTGCATGCCTTTGACCATCGCCCCCGCGATCGCATCGAGGGTGCTCGATTTCTTCAAGAGGGTGGCCTCACCGAGGTTGCTGAGATAGGCGCACTCGACAGTGATGGCGGGCATCTGCGCCGTGGTCCAAAGATTGTCGCGCAACTGAATGCCATCCCCAGGAATGCCGATGGGGCCGAGCTGCTTTCCCAGCGTCGCCGCCATGGTCCTGGCGAAAGCCTCGCTGGCGGCATTGGGGTAGAGCACCAGGCTGCCGCCGACGCTGTGGTCGTTGCCGAAGTAGTTGAGATGGATGCTGACGTAGAGATCGGCGTTGTGGCTGTTGGCGGCCTGGATCCTGGGGGTGATGTCCACGTACTGGTCGCTGTTCCGCGTCATCACCACTTGCACCCCAAGCTTTTGGAGGCGGTCCCGAACCCGCCTGGCGATGTTCAATGTGAGGTCCTTCTCGACCAGGCCGTTGACCCCCTGGACGCCGGGGTCGAAGAGCAGTTCGGGGTGATTGTTGTCGGCGCTGCCGCCGTGGCCGGGGTCGAGGGTCACGACATACGGCGCCGGTGGCCCGGACGCGGCTAGGGCAGCCGAAACCGGCGCTGAAAGGGCCGCCAACGTGGCGGCGACCACGGCGCATATGGAAACGTGTAGAAGACGTGTTGCCGGGTGGCCCATTGCCGCGCCGATTGTACAACGCCAGACGCGAATTGCCGAGCCCCTGATCAGCCCCCTTCTGGAACTGGCTAGACTCGGCCCATGAGCATGGTCGGCAGTCGCGGGGTTGACCTGCCCCTGCCCGGGAGTGCCGAACTCGAACCTCTGCCCGCCCATCCAGACCCCCCCAGGGCCCGGTTAAGCCTGGGCCAGCGCCTCCTTGAGATCCTCCCGGGGCTGGCGACATGGAGCGTGATCGTGGGGCTGGTGCTCCTGCCGACCCTGGTGTACCCCTCAGTGGTTGTGGGCGCGGTCATCGTGATCGACATCTACTGGTTTGTCCGCTCGATCCTCGTAACTCGCGGGATTCGCAAGACCTTCAAAGAGCTCAAGCGGGAGATGGCGATGGACTGGTACAGGCTGTGCCTGGAGCTCCCGGCGACCGCCTGGACCGACGCCGGCGGCGGCGTCTACGACCCGCGCGAGATCTACCATGCCGCCCTCATCCCGACCTACACCGAGAAATACGAGGTGCTCCACGCGACGGTGGCGGCGTGGGACGCCGCCGTATACCCGGTCGACCGCAAGATCGTCGCCATCATCACTCGCACCACTGACATCGACGGCATCGAGAACGTGAAGCGGTTGCAGGAGGAGTTCGCCGGCCGCTTCGCGCACATCTGGCACATCTTCGATCCCCTGCTTCCTGGGATCGTCGTCGGCAAGTCGGCTGCGATGTCGTATGGCGGCCTGGTGCTCCATGACCACCTTGAGGAGCTGGGCCTGGACCCGCGCAGGGTGATAGTCACCGACCTCGACTCCGACTTCAGGGTGCACCCACAATGGATGGCGAGAGTCACGTGGGACTACTGCCAGGACCCCGAACGCGACTACCGCATCTATCAGCCGGTCCCGATGTTCCATAACAACCTTTGGCGGGTGCCGGCGGCGGTGCACGTGCTCGCCAGCTCCTCGACCCAGTGGCAGATGTTCCTGCACACCCGGCCGCAGCGGCTGGTGACCTTCGCCAGCTATTCGATGTCGATGCAGCTGGTCCGCGACGTTGGCTACTGGGACCCGCACGTCATCCAGGAGGACTCGCGTTTCTACTGGCGGTCCTTTTTCCGATACGGGGCCCGGCTGCAGGTCCGCGGCGTGCCCTTGCCCTTCTACGGCGACTGCCCGCGGTCGCGGTCCTGGGGCACAACCCACGTGTCGCAGTACAACCAGATCAAGCGCTGGGCCTGGGGTGTCAGCGACGTGCCCTTTGTCTTCCTCAATGCCATGACCCACTCTGAGATCCCGCCGTGGCTGCGCATCAAGAAGTTCATGCTGCTGGTCTTCAACCACCTGATGTGGGTGGCGATGCCGATCCTGCTCTTCTTCGGTGCCAGCATCCCGGGCCAGCTGGCGGCGATCGGCACCTGGACCGGGATTCATTTCATCGGCGCCACCGACTACTCGCTGACGAGGATGTCGGATTACCTGGGCTACGTGATCGCCGGCATCCTCACATTCACCCTGGTCAACGTCGCCTTTTTGATCGCGGTCGACGAAGCGCTGGTGCCGCCGCGCCCCTCAGAGTGGTCGCTGCTGCGCCGGGTCAAGTCCTACCTCGAGATTTTCCTCTACCCGGTCTACGGATTGATCTTCAGCGTCATCCCGGCGCTGGAATCACAGACCAGGCTGATGCTGGGCTTCTACCTCGAGTACCGGGTGACCGAAAAGGAGTAGCCGTCAGCGCAGGCCGACGGCCGCCTTGACGCGGGCCAGGGTCTGTGAGGCCACCACGCGAGCTTTCTCAGCCCCCTCGGCCAACACCTGCTCGACGTAGCCTTCGCGCGCCTCGATCTCCAGGCGCCGATCTCGCATCGGGGCGAAGTACTCGATGATGCGGTCGGCGAGCAGCTTCTTGACATCGACGCAGCCGGTGGTGGCGCTGCGCTCGCCCTCCCAGATCTGCTCGTAGTCATTGGGGCTGAAGACCTTGTGCAGCTGGCAGACGTTGCATGACTCCGGGTGGCCGGGGTCGGTGCGGTAGGAGCGGGTGATGTCGGTGATGGCGCTGGTCACGAGCTTGCGGATCTCATCGGGCTCGCCGGTCATGGGGATGTAGTTGTCGCGGCTCTTGCTCATCTTGTTGGTGCCGTCCAGGCCCATGACCCGGGGCGTCGACGTAAGCTCCGCCCTGGGCTCGATGAAGGTCTGGCCCCAGCGATGGTTGAAGCGTCGGGCGATCTCCCTGGTGAGCTCGAGGTGGGCCAGCTGGTCCTCGCCAACCGGAACCTTGGTGGCCTCATACATCAGGATGTCGGCGGCCTGGAGCACGGGGTAGCCGAGGAGCGCGTAGTTGATGTTGTCGGGGTGCTGTTCGGACTTCTCCTTGAACGAGGGCACCCGCTCGAGCCAGCTGATAGGCGTGGTGGTGGAGAGGATCCAGTGCAGTTCGGCGACCTCGGGTACCTGCGACTGGACGAAGATCGTTGACCTGGCGGGGTCAACCCCGGCGGCGATCCAGTCTGCCACCATGCCGGTGACGTTGGGCCAGAGCTCGCCCGCCTTCTCGAACGTGGTCAGGGCGTGGAGGTCGACAACGCAATAGAAGGCGTCGTACTCGTCCTGCATCCGAACGTAGTTCTGCAGGGCGCCGAAATAGTGGCCGATATGCATGCGCCCAGTGGGCTGCATGCCGCTGAGGACGCGCTGGCGGGTGGCGGCGGGGCTCATGTCTGGCCAGAGTGTATCGGCGCTCGGCGCGAACGCCCGTCATTTAGTATTCGGTCGTGCTCGCGACCCGCTCGTTCGCCCGCCTCGCGGCCGTGCTGAGCTTCGCCTACATCCTCCGCGGAGAACTGCTGGGCTTCCCATTTACGGCTCTTGAGCTGGCCCTCCTAGCGGTGCTCGCGGCCTATGTGGCGGAGAAACTCTACCGCAAGGAGAAGTTTCCCGATCCCAGGCAGATGCCCTACTTCTGGCCGCTGGCGTTGCTGCTGCTGGCCGCCACGATCTCCGTCCTGGTGGCTCCCGACAAGCGGGCCGCCGCCGGTATCTGGAAGGCGTACTTTGTCGAGCCGGCGCTGGTGTCGGTGGTGCTCTGGGATATCCTCCGAAGCCCGCCCGATGTTGAGAAGCTGATCGGCGCCTTTTTCACTGGGGGCATCATCGTGTCGGTCTTCCAACTGCTGGCATTCGTCTATGCGGTCGGGATCCATCTGCCGCATCTGGTCGAGAACCCGGTGGTGGTGCTGTATAACACCCCCAACGCCACCGGCCTTTTCCTGGGCCCGCTGCTGGCGATAGCCGGCGCGTTGATTCTCTTCGGCACGAGCGAAGAGCGATTTCGCGGCATCTTCTTCTCCGTGTTCGCGTTCCCGGCCTTCATCCTCAGCTTCTCCCGCGGCGCCTGGCTGGGGTTGCTGGCGGCAGCGTTGTTGCTGCTTTGGCAGCACCGGCAGCGCCTGGTGCTGGCCGGCGCCCTGGTGGTCGCGGTCATCGCCGCCGGGCTTTTGCCTCCGATCCGGCAGCGGATTCAGCACCAGCTCAGCCCAAACGACCCCGCCAACAGCCTGGTCACCCGGGTGCACGTGTGGAAGGCCACGCTACAGATGCAGGGCAGCTTCCGCCACGTGCTCTTCGGCACCGGCCTCTCCGGGTTCAAGCACGACATCCAGCCCTACAAGAACTTCGCCGGCTACACCGAGAACCTGATCTACCCCCACAACATCGTTCTCAACTTCTGGACCGAAACCGGCTTGCTGGGGCTGGGCGCGTTCTGTTGGCTGGCGGTGCTGTGGGTGCGAAACACGTGGTCTCGGCTCCGGCCGGAGGGGCCGCAGAGGGTGTACTTCATCGGCCTGGCGGCGGCCAGCGTCACCATTCTGGTCCACGGCATGCTCGATGTGCCTTTCTTCAAGAATGACCTCGCCTTCCTGACCCTCGCCCTGGTCGGGATCCAGGCCGCCCTCATCCGCCAGCAAGCATGAGCCTGGCGGCTCGGACGGCGCGGAACACCGCGCTGGTGGTTGCGGCGCGGCTGGTTTCGAAGATCTTTGTCTTCGTCGTGGTCCTGGTCGTCATCCGCAGCATGGGCCAGGAGAACTACGGTCGCTTCACCTCGCTGGTGGTCTACGCGGCGCTCGTCAGCATCGCCCTCGACCTCGGCCTGCGGCCGCTCTTCACGCGCGAGGTGGCCAAGGACCGCACCCGGCTGACCCCGTACCTGAACAGCATCCTCAGCCTGAAGTTGACACTGATGGTGCCGGTGCTGGGGATCCTCTTTGCCGCGGTCGCCGTTGGCCTGCCGAGCCTGGTGCCGTACGTGATCCCAACCTTCGCTCTGCTGGTCGCGACCAGCTTTGCCAACCAGCTGCGAGCGGCCTTCTACGCCATGGGCCAGCTCCGCTACGAGGGCATCGCGATCATCGGAGAGTCCTTGGTGCTGCTGGTTGCCGCGGTCTCGGTGGCCCTGCTGCGCCTGCCCTGGTGGTATTTCATCTGGGCCTACGCGGCCTCATACACCTTCACGATGGTGTACGCCGCGGTTGTCGCGATCAGGCGCTTCGACCATCGATTCGCCTTCGATCTGCAGTGGGTCAGGCTCTCGATGCTGGCGCGGGAGAGCCTGCCATTCGGCCTCACCTTCATCATCAGCACGCTCTACTTCAAGATCGACGTGCCCATCCTCAAGTTCTTCACCACCTTCGCCGCGGTCGGCGTCTACAGCGCCGCCTACAAGTACCTTGAGGCTGTGGTCTTCGTGCCCCAGACCCTGATGGACCCCGTCTTCCCGGCGCTGGCGCAGATCGCCCACGAGAACATCGACCGCCTGGGTGGCGCTGCGACCAAGGCCTACAAGATGCTGGCGGTGATCGGGACGCCGATGACGGTGGTGATGATGGTGCTGGCAGCACCGATCATCCGCTACACCATCCCCGGCTTCGAGAAGGCGATCCCCGTGCTCCAGGTGCTGGCGCTGGGCATCCTCTTCCTGTTCGTCAACAACGTCTTCCTCTACACTCTGAACGCGATGGGGCGCCAGCGCGACTCCACCCGACTGGCCCTCATGAGCCTCGCCGTGAACCTGGTTTTGAACTTCATCCTGATCCCGTTGCCCAGTTCGATCTATGGCGGCTACATGGGCGCCGCGTGGGCCACGGTGCTGACCGAGGTGGCGTTGTTCGTGGGCGGCTGGTACCTGCTGCGGAAGCATCTGTTCGCGCTGCCCATCCTCTCCAGCCTGAGGGGGATCCTCCCTGCCGGTGTCCTGTGTGCGGTGGCGATGGGGGGGATCGTCCTGGCGCTCGGCTCGAATCCTGTCAGCTACGCCACCGGGCTGATCGTCGGCGTTGCCGCGTACGCCGCCGGCCTGTTCGCGACCCATGCCTTCACGCCGGAGGAACTGGCGCTGGCCCGGGAGGCGACGCGATCGCTAACGAGGCGCTGACGGGGCGCCTGGCTCGGCGCCAGGCGCGGGCCCATTCGATCCAGCCGTGGTTCAGCTTGGCCCTGCTGGTTGGCGATGCCGCGTGCGTGACGGCGGCCTTGTTGATCTCCTACTGGTACCGGTACAACAGCCATCTCGACAAGATCCCAATCCCGGGCGCCGAGGTCCCGAAATTCGGGGCCTACCTCGGCGCGATCCCGGTGCTGATCGTGGCCATCGTGACGTCGCTGGCTGTCAATCGTGCCTACAACCAGACGCGCGGGCGCAGCTTCATCGACGAGGTCTATGGCCTGATCGGGGGCGTCTTTGTTGGCAGCATCCTGCTGCTGGCGGCGATGTCGCTCTACCGCGCCTTCTCCTACTCCCGTTTGATGGTTGTCTACTTTGCCGTCGCCACCGCGGTACTGCTGATCGGCTACCGGCTGGCGATGCGCGTCGCCCTCAGCCAGTTGCGCCGGCGCGGCCTGGGCACGACCCGCGCCCTGGTGGTGGGATCCGGGGCCGGCGCCGAGGCCCTGATCCATCGCCTGGAGATGTTCCCCGAATACGGCTACGAGCTGATCGGGGTCATCGACGACCAGCTCAAGGCCGGCGACGACTACCACAGGGTCCCTGTCATCGGTGGACGGGGCGACCTGGCCCACATGGTCATGCGCCACTCCATCGACGAGGTCTTCATGGCCCTGCCGCCGGGCGACAACCGCGAGCTGCTCCGCCTCATCGACGTCATCGCCGACACCCGCGCCGCCATCAAGATCCTCCCCGGCCTGCTCGACATCATGGCCAGCGGGGTGGTTGCCGACGACATCGACGGCATCCCCCTGGTGGGGGTGCGCCGATCGCGCCTGGTGGGCGCCAACCTGGTCGTGAAGCGCGCCTTCGACCTGGTCCTGGGCGTCCTGCTCCTGGTCCCGGGAATTCCCCTGATGGCGATCATCGCGATCGCCATTCGCCTCGATTCTCCCGGCCCGGTCGTGTACCGTCAGGAGCGCGTCGGCAAGGATGGGCGAACCTTCACCGCTTACAAGTTTCGCTCCATGATGGAAAACGCCGAGGCCGACACCGGGCCGGTCTTCACCAGCCGCGACGACCCCCGCATCACCAAGGTGGGTCGCTTCCTGCGCCGCACCAGCTTCGATGAGGTGCCGCAGGTCATCAACGTGCTCCGCGGGGAGATGAGCCTGGTGGGTCCGAGGCCGGAGCGACCCTACTTCGTGGCCCAGTTCGAGCAGGAGGTTCAGGGCTACGCGCAGCGACACGAGGTGCGGCCGGGGATCACCGGGTGGGCGCAGCTGAACGACCTGCGGCAGGACACCTCGATCGAGCAGCGCACGATCTACGACACCTACTACGTCGACAACTGGAGCCTGGCCTTCGACCTCAAGATCCTGGTCACCACCTTCGTCCGGGTCTTCGCCCACCGTAACGCCTACTAGAGTGGCGAGCGGCGGGCGCTGCAGATGACAGAACTCGAAACGCAATCGCGCGACGTGGGCCGACAGCCTTCTGCTGTCAAAGGGCTGCCGGTCTCGATGACGTTCTTCTTCCCCGCCTACAACGAGGAGGGCAACCTTGCCCCCATGGTCGAGAAGGCGCTCGAAGTCCTACCCGGATTCGTCTCGGAGTTCGACATCGTCATCGTCGACGACGGCAGTCGGGACGGCACCGAAGCCGAAGCGCGAACGCTAGAGGCGAAGCATCCAGAGGTTCGCTACGTCCGCCACCCCGTGAACCGCGGCTACGGCGAGGCCCTGCGCTCGGGCTTCAAGGCGTCACGAGGCCAAGTCGCTTTCTACACCGACGGCGACCAGCAATTCGACCTCGAGGAGTTGCACCAGGCGTGGCCGGTGCTTGCCGGTGCTGACGTGGTGGCGGGCTACCGCATCAAGCGCGCTGATCCGCCCCACCGGCTCTTCGTCGCCTGGACCTACAACCACGTCATCCGAGTGCTCTTCAGCTTGCGCATGCACGACGTCGACTGCGCCTTCAAGCTGGTGCGGCGCGAGGTCGTCGAGGCCGTCGAGCCCACCTCCGGGGGCGCCTTCTTCAGCGCCGAGTTCCTGCTCCGCGCCCACCACCAGGGCTTCCGGGTCGTGGAGGTCGGGGTCCATCACTACCCGAGAAAAGTGGGCAAACCCAAGGGCGCCACGCCCCGCGTCATCCTTCGCACAATTAAGGACATGTTGGCCCTCCGCCGCAGCCTTCGCGTCAGGAACTGAATCGCAACCTCGGTAGTATGGCCAAGATGAAGGGACTTGTCCTCAGCGGCGGCAAGGGCACCAGGCTGCGCCCGATTACCCACACCAGCGCCAAGCAGTTGGTACCGGTGGCCAACAAGCCGATCCTTTTCTACGTGATGGAGAACCTGGCCGACGCGGGCATCCGTGAGGTGGGTGTGGTCGTCGGAGACACCGCCCAGGAGATCGAGGCAGCCTGTGGTGATGGCTCGGCCTGGGGCCTGAATCTCACCTACATCCGCCAGGATGCGCCGCTGGGGCTGGCGCACGCGGTCAAGATCGCCGAGGACTTCATCGCCGGCGATCCCTTCGTGATGTATCTCGGCGACAACCTGCTGCCCTCGGGCATCACGCCGCTGGTCCAGGAGTTCGCGGAGCGCAAGCCTGAGGCGATGATCCTGCTCACGGCGGTGCCTGATCCGCAGCGCTTCGGGGTCGCCGTCCTCACCGACGACGGCCGCGTCCAGACGCTGGAGGAGAAGCCGGAGCACCCGCGGTCGGACCTGGCCCTGGTCGGCGTCTATCTCTTCACGGCGCAGATCTTCGAGGCGGTCAACGCCATCAAGCCGTCGGCCCGCGGCGAGCTCGAGATCACCGATGCCATCCAGTGGCTGATCGATCAGGGCCGCGAGGTGCTGCCCCACCTGGTCAAGGGGTGGTGGAAGGACACCGGCAAGCTGGAGGACATGCTCGACGCCAACCGGATCGTGCTCGAGGGCGCCGAGGCCGCCAACCTCGGCGATGTCGACGAAGAGTCGAATCTGATCGGCACCGTGGTGATCGAGGAGGGCGCCGTGGTCAAGCGGTCGCTGATCCGTGGCCCCGCCATCATCGGCAAGGGCACCCTTGTCGAAGACGCCTACATCGGCCCGTACACGTCGATCTATTTCGGCTGCCACATCCGCGGCTCCGAGATCGAGCACTCAATCGTGCTGGAGAACAGCTCCATCCTGGACATCGAGGGGAAGGTCGCCGACAGCTTGATCGGCAAGGATGTGGTCGTCACCCGCACCTCGGTCCGCCCGCACGCCTACAAGCTCAGCCTCGGGGATCACTCCCGGGTCGAGGTGATCTGAGGTCGGCGGCTAGAATCGGCGGGATGACTGAGAACCCCGCCGTCACCCTCGACGCCAGCGGCCAGCAGTTGATCGACGGCGTCGAGATCAAAGAGCTGGTCACCCACCCCGACGAGCGGGGCTTCTTCCGAGAGATGATCCGGGTCACCGACAGCTTCTTTGGCGAGAAGGCCTTCGCCCAGCTGAGCCACTCCCTGATGCACCCGGGCTCAGGCAAGGGGTGGCACTACCACCCTGACCAGACCGACTGGTGGTACGTGATCGGCAACCTCAAGGTCGCTCTCTACGACCTCCGGGAGGGCTCGCCGACCCATAAGCGCCTCAACGAGATCCTCATGGGCGACATCTACGGGGCCAAGGTCCTCAAGATCCCGCCGATGGTGGCACACGGCTGCCGGGCGCTGGACACCACCCACCTGCTGTACGTCACGAGCTCGGTCTACGATCCCGCCCAGGAGGGACGGATCGCCCACGATGATCCCGTCCTCGGGTACGACTTCGTCTCCAGCCCGTCGGTCAAGTGAAGCTTTCGGTCCTGACGCTCGCCTACAACGAGGCGAGCGTGCGCCTGACTGCCCGCAGTTTCTCCAGGTGATGCGGAAATTCATCATCACCGGTGGCGCCGGGTTCATCGGGAGCAATTTCGTCCGGCTGTTCCTCCGCGCGCACCCCGACTACAGCGTGACCGTCCTCGACAAACTGACCTACGCGGGCAACCTTGAGAACCTCAAGGACCTAAAGGGCGAGCCAAGGTTCCGGTTCGTGAAGGGCGACATCTGCGACGCAAAGCTGGTGGACCAGCTGGCGGCCGAGCACGACTGCATCCTCAACTTCGCCGCCGAGTCCCACGTCGACCGATCCCTGCTCGAGCCCGGCGCCTTCATCCAGACCGACGTCTACGGCACCTGGGTGCTACTTGAGGCCGCCAAGAAGCATGGTCACGAGCGCTTCCTGCAGGTCTCGACCGACGAGGTCTACGGGCACGTCGACGAAGGCGCGTCGAAGGAATCCGACCCGCTGCAGCCTCGCAGCCCGTACTCCGCCAGCAAGGCCGGGGGGGAGATGCAGGTGTGGGCTTACCGCGAGAGCTTCGACCTGCCCGTCGTGGTCACCCGCGGCTCCAACAACTACGGCCCTTTCCAGTACCCCGAGAAGATCATCCCGCTGTTCATCACCAACGCCATCGACGACCTACCGCTCCCGATTTACGGCTCCGGCCGGGCGCTCCGCGACTACATCCATGTCGAGGACCACTGTCGTGGCATCGACGTCGTCCTTCACAAGGGCGTCGACGGGGAGACGTACAACATCGGTGCCGGCGGCCAGACCAACGGCTTGGAGGTCGCTGACCTCGTGCTCGAGGCCGTGGGTAAGCCCGCCTCCCTCAAGGAGCATGTCCAGGACCGGCTCGGTCACGACTACCGCTACTGCCTCGACAACGCCAGGGCGCGGGCGCTGGGATGGGACCTGGAGTACGACGTCGCGGCGGGGATCCGGCAGACCGTGCGCTGGTACCAGGAGAACGAGTGGTGGTGGCGGCCGCTGAAATCGGGTGAGTTCTGGGAGTTCTATAAGAAGAACTACAAGCCGGCTCCGGCGACCGCCTGAGCGTCGAGCACGGCCATGAAGGTGCTCGTCCTCGGCGCGGGGGGCCAGCTCGGAGCGGAGCTGGTCCGGGCTTGCACCGATGCCGGCGATGAGGTTGTCGGCGCCACCCGGGCCGACATCGACATCGCCGACGGCGCGCGCCTCCGCGACGTGGTGCGAGCGCAGCGACCGGACGTGGTCTTCAACGCCGCCGCCTACACCGCCGTCGACCGGGCGGAGAGCGAGACTGACCGGGCGGAGCTGATCAATGGCCGGGCGGTCGGCCGCCTGGCCCAGGTCTGCCGCGACCTGGTGGCACCGGTGGTCCATTTCTCAACCGACTATGTCTTCGACGGGAACGCGAGTGAGCCGATACCCGAGGACGCTCCCACCGCGCCGGTGAGCGCCTACGGGCTCAGCAAGCTTCACGGCGAGGAGGCGCTCCTGGGCTCGGGCGCCGACGCCTACCTGGTGAGGACCAGCTGGGTCTACGGCGCCTCGGGGCCCAATTTCGTCAGCACCGTGCTCAGGGTGACACGGGAAAAAGGCGAGATCTCGGTCGTCGACGACCAGCGGGGCGCCCCCACCTGGGCCCGCGACCTCGCCGTCGCCAGCCGGCGGCTGCTGGAGGTCGGGCCGCCGGGCATCTATCACCTCACCAACTCGGGGAAGTGCAGTTGGTACGGGTTCGCCCGCGCCGTGGTCGAGCTCGCTGGGATTGATGCCGAGGTGCACCCGATCGCGACCGCCGACTATCCGACGGCGGCGAAGCGCCCGGCCTACTCGGTGCTCGCCAACCGGCACTGGGCGGAGTTGGGTCAGCCGCCACTGAGGCCGTGGCGCGAAGCGCTCGCGGAATTCGTTCCCGAGCTGGCCGGAGCGACCTGATGGAGGTCCCGGCGCCGGCTGCCCAGGCGTCGCCTGACCTCTCGCCGCTGCGGCGGGTGGCGGTCCTGATCGTCAACTACAACACCGGTGCGGTCCTGGAGCGGTGTCTGCGAACCCTTCAGCCGGGGCTTGGGCTCGGCCTCGAGGTGGTGGTGGTCGACAACGCCTCGGGGGACGCCAGCGTCGACATGGTGCGGCGCGATTTCGCCGCCGTCAGCGTTGTCGAAGCCGAGGCCAACATCGGCTTCGGTAACGGTATGAACCTGGCGGCCAGCCACACCCAGCGCGATTACCTCCTCATCCTCAACCCCGACTGCTTCATCGAGCCCGACTCGATCGCGCGCATGGCCGCCTCGCTTGACGGCAACCCGGAGCTGGGATTTGTCGGTCCCCGGATCGACCTCGAGTCCGGCCGGCCGGATCACGCCTGCCTCCGGAACGATCCTGATCCCGTCGGGGCGTTGCTCTACTTCAGCCGGCTGCCGCGGCTGCTCCGGCGCCCAAGCTTGAACCGATACAGCCTTGCCCACGCCGACTACGATGCCGAGCAGGAACTGCAAGCGGGCACCGCCGCCTGCCTGATGATTCGGGGCGCCGACTTCCGTGCCGTGGGCGGTTTCGACGAAGCCTTCTTCATGTACGGCGAAGACCTCGACCTCTGCCGGCGGCTGCGAGCGGCGGGGCAGTCGGGCCGGTACGTCCCCAGCGCCCACGCTCTCCACCTCAAGGGCGAGGCCAGCCGCAAACAGAGCGGTCGGATGCTTCTTGAGTTCCACCGCGCGATGTGGATCTACTACCGCAAGCACGAGCAGGCCCGCCACGCGGCGCCTGTCAATTGGGCGGTGGCGGCGGGCATCGGTGTCCTTGGCGGCGCCCGCCTGGCGCTCAACGCCGCCCGCAAAGAGAAGCTGGTCAGCCGGCGCTAGTCGTTTCCTAGACGCACCACTAGCCCTGGCCCGGGGGTTCCAATGCCACCCGAGGCAGGGTACGAAACCGGATCCCGAACGGGGCCCGGGCCAGCAAGTAGAAGTACCAGCGCATGTAGCTGGGCAGCCACTTGCGAAAGTTGAATTTCGACTCACCACTGTCGCGCTCCCGCCAGGTTGTCGGCACCTCACCCAGCCGGCGGCCCTGGAGGTAGGCCTTCACGGTCAGCTCCAGGCCGATCTCAAAGCCGCCGGTGCTCTCGATCCGGACTGACCTCAGGAGGTCGCGGCTGTAGAGGCGGAAGGAGTTGGTGGCATCGTGGACCGGCAGGCGCGTCAACAGGTGCAGCGACCGTCCCGCGGCGGAGGAGAGGAAAGCTTTGAGGCGCGGCGCGCCGATCTGCTCTCCACCCGACATATACCGCGATCCGCAGACCACGTCGCAGCCCTCGGCCGCCAGCTTGAGCATCGCCGGGATGACCTCGGGCTCGTCGCTGAGGTCGGCCATGAAGACCAGCACCAGGTCGCCCCGGGAGAAGTTGAGCCCGGTCTTGATGGCACCCAGGACCCCGCGCCCGTGGTTGTTCTGCACCAGCCGAGCCCGGGGCCAGCGGCCGGCGCCCTCGCGGACGACGGCGGTGGTGGGATCCTCCTCGAGGTCGTAAATGACCAGGATCTCTGCGGAACCCGGCAGGCTCTTCTCCAACCGCTCGAGGGTCTCGGCGATCACCTCGTGCTCGTAGTGCACCGGCACGACCACGGATAGAAGGGAGGCAGACGCGGCTTCAGGCAGGGATACGACCCATCGCGATGCGCGGCCGGGACGAAGTGGACGGATCCGGGTTGCCCGCGCGGAAGATTGTGTGGTCGGTGCCGAAAACGTTCCAGATGTCGCAGATGACGCAGCCGGGTTTGACCATTTCCTGCAGGCGCTTCAGCCCGATCTCCTTGTACTCACGGTGGTTGATCGCGACGAAGACCACGTCGGCGTCGCGGACGACGTCCGCGAGGTCAGTCTCCAGCCCCGGCACGTAGGGATCGTGGATGCGGACGCGGGCCCGCTCCCGGCGCAGCGCCTTGGCCACCTTGTAGCTGAGCGACATGCGGTCGTCGTCTGAGTCGGCTTTGAAGGCTGCACCGAGGATGGCGGCGTTGGCATTGCGCAGTTCGATCTCGGTCTTTACGGCGCTGACCATGAACAGCGGCACCGACTCGTTTATCTTCCAGGCGGTCGAGATCAGCTCGGTGAAGGGCAGCTGGTTGATCAGAAAGAAGCCGTCCTTGAACAGGCACGGTCCGGCGGTCAGTCCCGGACGGGCCAGACCGCCGCGGGGGTAGCCGGTGTTTACCAGGTCGACGATGTGGTTGATGTCTCGGTGCCACTGGCCGGCCAGGATCATGAACTCGTTGGCGATGGCGAAGCTGATGTAGCGGAACATGTTGGTGAAGAGCTTGGCCAGCTCCGCGCTCAGGGCATCGGTCTCGTGGCACTCGACCCCCAGGCGCTTGAACAGCGCCAGCGCCTTCTCGGTGCTGGCGGAGTCGATGCCGCCTACGATCTGGGGGATCTCGTGCAGCTCTTTGAGGGCGCGCCCTTCGGCGATCCGTTCCGGACAGAAGGCAAGGAAGATGTCTTCGCCGATCCTGTAGCCGAACTCGTCCTCCAGCTTGGCCTGCACCCACTCGGTGGTGCCCGGGTTGACGGTTGAGCGCAGGATCACGGTCTGGCCCTTGGCGAGGTGGGGGGCCAGCTCCTGGATGCTGGACTCGATCTGCGAGAGGTCAGGGTCCATGTTGTTGTCAACCGGGGTGCCCAGGGTCAGCACCACGTAGTCGCAGCCTTCGGCGGCCGCCATGTCATTGCCGGCACGGAAGCGCTTGCCCAGCTCGGCCGCCAGCAGCTCGTCGGCCTCATTCTCGAAGAACGGCATCCGCCCCTCGGCCAGCGACGACAGCATCTCGGTGTTGATGTCGATGCCGCGAACCTCGCAACCGGTTGCCGCCAGGACCAGGCTCAGTGGCAGGCCGACCCGGCCAAGGCCGACGACGGCGACGATGGGCTCGCTCAATTCACTCCGGGCGCGGGTTCGGCCGCGCCCGCCGGGGCCGACACCATCGACCCGCGAAGCCAGTCGATGACCTCGCCGACGCCCGCCTCGAGGGGAACCTCGGCCTCGAAGCCGAGGACCTGGCGGGCCTTGTCGGTGCTGGGGATCCGCCGCTGGACGTCATGGGCGAACCCCGGGACTGAAACCACCCGGAATTCGCGACCGGTGGCGCAGGCGTCAAAGATGAGGCGGGCCAGCCCGATGACCTCGGTCTCACGTGAGTCCGAGATGTTGAAGTCCTCGTTGACGGCTGCCTCGGACTCCATCGCCAGGATGATTCCGCGGGCGATGTCGCGAACGTGGGTGAATGCCCGGGTCTGGCGGCCATCGCCGAGGATCTCGATGGGATCCTGGCCCACCAGGATCTTCTTGATGAGATCAGGGATCACGTGCGCGTAGCCCACCTCTTCGCCGGGCAGCTCGCTGACACCGTAGGCGTTGAAGGGTCGGCAAATCGTGAAGGGAAGCTGGAACTGGTCGGCGAATGCCCGGCAGTACCACTCGCCGCTGAGCTTGCTGAAGCCGTAGGCGGAGACCGGCGGCGGGGTGGTCGCGAGGTCCTCCTCCTGGGAGGGGAAGTGGGTCGCGCCTTCAAAGACCATCGAACTGGAGATGTAGACCATCCGCGAGAAGTTGTGCTCCACGGCCGCCTCGAAGCTCCGCGAGTAGAGCTTGTTGTTCTCCGAGAGGATGGTGGCGGGATAGTTATGAAAGTAGCCGATACCGCCGATCCTGGCGGCCAGGTTGACGCAGACATCGAAGCCAGCGAAGAGCTCGGAGGCGACCCCGGGTTCGGTCAGGTCGGCCTGATGGAAGTCGACGCCGGTAGGGGCGGTGTGACCCCCCTTGCTGAAGTCGTCGACAACGCGAACTTCATGGCCTCGCGCGACCAATTGGCGTGTGACCTCGCTACCGATGAACCCGGCGCCGCCGGTGACAATTACTCGCTGTTTCAAGGGCTTCTCCAACACCGCCGCGAATTGGAGGCGATTATATCCAGCCGGTTCCGGCCGGCCTGATCACGGTCAGGTCGGGCTGAGCCGGTAATATCAGGCCGATGAAGGGGCTCGTCCTCTCCGGCGGCAAGGGAACGCGGCTGCGCCCGATCTCTCAAGCCAGTGCCAGGCAGCTGGCCCCGGCGGCCAATAAGCCCAGCCCCTTCGACGAGGCATGCAAGATGAGCCTCGTCGATCACTCCCGCGTCGAGGTCGTCTGAACCGAATCGCCTCGGCCTGGGACCGGCATGGCGCCGGCCTGACCCTGCTCCTGGTTGGAGCCGTCTTCCTGCTCCTGTGGGGAGGCGTGCTTCTGGGCGGTCAGACGCTCATTCCCGAGGACATCCTCTACAGGTTCGCCCCATTCGCGGCATCGCCAGGGTCGCACAGTCCCGGCCAGACCTTGACCAGCGATGTCGCCCTGCTGATGTTCCCCTGGTTCACGCTGGTGCGCAACTCGCTGCTGGCCGGCCAGCTCCCACTCTGGAACCCCTACGCCTTTGGCGGTTCGCCGCTGTTTGCCAACGGCCAGTCGGCACCATTGTCGATATTCACGATCCTGGCGCTGCCTTTCGGCCCGGCTTACGGGATGAGCCTGATGATGCTGGCGCGGCTCCTGGTGGCGGGTGCGGGAACGTATCTCTTCCTGCGCCAGCTGGGGGCCGGCGCCAGGGCCGCGGTCATCGGCGGGGTGGCCTTTGCCAGCTCCTCCTTCATGGTGGTCTGGCTCGGTTGGCCGATGACCAGCGTCGCGGCGATCGTCCCGTTTGGCTTCGCAGCGGCGGAACGCCACCATCGCACCGGCAGCCGGCGCGCCCTTGCCGCCCTGGCATTGGTTCTCGGACTGCAGTTTCTCGGCGGCCACATAGAGACCTCGATCCATTTCGCAGGCGCGCTCGCGATTTACGCAGCGGTGCGGGGGCTGTCGGCGACCAGCGGACGCTGGGTGACGCTGGCCGGGCTCGCAGCTGCCGCGGCGGTCGGCCTCCTCCTGGCCGCCGCGGCACTGGTGCCGCTGTTCGTGGAGGTCCAGCGGTCGGGCATCATGAATTTCCGGGCTTCAAGCCAATTCGGCCAGGACCACCTCCAAGCGCAGAACCTGCTGAACTGGCTGATTCCCAACCGCCTGGGCAACCCCGCGATCGATGGCAGCAACGGTCCGAGGCCCAATTACAACGAGGCTGTGGGGTTTGCAACGGTCACGGCGCTGATGCTCACGCCTCTGGGTCTCGCCTGGCTGTGGCGTCGCTCGCGGTCGGCCGCGGGTGCGCTTGTCGGGATCGGGCTGCTGGCCGCGGGCACTGTGTACGGGCCGCTCGCGCCGATCGTCGGACGGCTCCCGGTTTTCTCTGTGACGCTGAACACCCGGATGCTCGTGCTCCTCTGCTTCATCGTCGCGGTGCTCGGTGGACTGGGCGCGCAGCAACTGGAGGAGCGGCAGCGGCAGCGGCCAGGGGTGCTCGCGTCCGGCCTGCTCGCGATCGGAGCGGCGGCCATCGCGGGGCTGGCAGCGATGGCCTACCTGCTGTTCACGCGGCGGTCCGAAGTCGACGCGATGTTTCCCAGCTTTCACTACGCCGGGTTCTGGGTGGGCGTGGCTGCCCTCTCGGTGATCGGCGCGACGGCGATGATCCTGGCCGGCGCATGGCGGGGGGCATCGCGGGCGGCGGTCGCCGGGGTGGCCTCGCTGGTGATCGTCGAAGCCGCCATCTTTGCCGGCCCCTACAACCCCAGGGTCAGCCCTGCAGACGTCCCTCCGACAAGTGTGGCCATGCAGCAGCTCCGGTTGTTGGCCCACGATCGTCCGGTTGTGGCCATCGAATCCGCCATCCCCGAGACATTGAGCCTCTACCAGATCCACGATGAGGCCGGATACGACGCTGTCTTTCCGCCTCGGGTCAGCCTGTACTGGTCCCACGCCGACCCTCAATACCGCGTGCCAGACGACCACCACGTTGTGCTTAGCAGTCCGCGCGCCAGTTGGCTGGCCGCGGCCGGGGTGGCCTACGTCGAAGCACCGGAACACGCTCCCCTCGAAGGTGCCCGGATAGTCTCGAGAGTCGAGACCGTTGTCCTCCAGGAGGTGCCCGGTGCAAGGCCTTTCGCGTACGCGGCGCAGGTCGTGGTGCCCTCAGGGAGTGCTGCCGAGTCGGTGCGCCTGCTGGCCGAGGACCCCACCGGGCCCGTGATCGTCGAGGGCTGCTGCGACCACACCCCAGCCTACTCGGGCCATAAGATCCCTCCGCCCGTGGTAGCTGTGCGGCTCACCCGGGCGGGATCAGAGCGCGTCGCCGGCGATGTCATCCTCGCGCACGACAGCCTGGTCGTGGTCGACCAGACCTTCACCCCGGATTGGGTGGCACGCGTCGACGGGAAGCAGGTAGCGGTACACCCAGCCAACGTCATGCTGCAATCGGTAGAGGTCCCCTCCGGGCGGCACCACGTCGAGCTCTCCTACGAGCCGGCGTCGGTCAGGTTGGGCCTGGCGCTGAGCGGCCTCGGTGTCCTCGGCCTGATGGCGCTGTTGTGGCTCCCGCTCCGATCTCTCCGACCCCGCCGGGTAGAACCCACCAGAGCGCCCAACCGTATTTGTTAGACTCCCGACGACGTGGCTACCAGCGACCCAAGCGCGGGCACCATAGCCGGCCTGCAGCTTCGCCGAGGGCGCAGCGCGTGGGCCCGTCATCGTGGCCTGTTGGCCGAACTGGTGCGCCGCGACCTCAGCGCCAGGTACCGCGGCTCCCGTCTTGGCATCCTCTGGTCGCTGTTCAACCCGCTTGTCTACATGATCGTGTACTCCATCGTCTTCTCACAGTTCATGCGCTTCCCCATCAAGGGTGCCCCGTACCCCGTGTTCCTCCTTTCAGGGTTGCTGGCGTGGAACTTCTTCAGCCAGGCCCTGGTGGCTTCGGTGGGCAGCATCCTCAGCAATGCCTCGGTGATCAAGAAGGTTGCCTTCCCGTGGGTCCTGCTGACCCTGTCAGCGGTCCTGGCGGCTTTCATCAACTACTTGATCAGCCTGCTCCTGCTGGTTCCGGTGGTGTTGATCTTCAGTGTCCCCCTGGGCGCCTCGATCGCCCTCCTGCCCCTGATCGTGCTGATCACGTTCGCCCTGGCTCTAGGCCTGGGGTTGCTCGTTGCGGCTGGGAACGTGTACTTCCGCGACATCGAGTACCTGCTCAACATCGTGCTGCAGGTGGGCTTCTTCCTGACGCCCATCATCTACAGCCTCGACATCATCACCTCCAAGGCTGGGCAGGGCTTGAAGGGCCAGGTCTTCTTCGCCGTGCTGAGGCTAAACCCCATGGCCTGGATCGCGGTCGCCTTCCAGGACGTGATCGCGTTCGACCGGCTGCCGCAGCACTGGCAGGGCCTGCTCTACTCAGCGGCTGTCAGCCTGGCGATGCTGCTGCTCGGGATCCTGGTCTTCAACCGTCTGCAGGGCAAGTTCGCGGAGGAGCTCTGACCCGCTCAGCGCTGGTCTTCCAATCTTGATGGCCGGCCATATCGCCGTGCGTGTGGAAGACGTCTCCAAGCGGTTTCGCATCTACCACCAGCGCAACCAGACGCTGAAGCAGACCCTCCTGACGGGGAGGCGAAGCCGCTACGAGGAACTGTGGGCGCTCAAGGATGTGAACCTCGAGGTCGAGCGGGGCACCACCTTTGGGATCATCGGCGAGAACGGCTCGGGCAAGTCGACACTGCTCAAGACCATGGCTGGGATCCTGAAACCGGACCGCGGGCAGGTCGTTGTCGAAGGTCGGCTGGCTGCGCTGCTGGAACTGGGTGCCGGCTTCCACCCGGAGTACAGTGGCCGGGAGAACATCTACCTCAACGGCGCCCTGCTCGGCCTGACGCGGCGGATGGTGGACAGTGTCTTCGACCAGATCGTCGAGTTCAGCGAGCTCGAGCGTTTCATCGACAACGCGGTGAAGACCTACTCCTCGGGGATGTACGCCCGCCTGGGCTTCGCGATCTCGGTCTTCGTCGACCCTGATGTGCTGATCGTGGACGAGATCCTGGCCGTTGGCGACGAGTCCTTCCAGCGGCGCTGCTACCAGCGGATAGACGATATGAAGGCCGCCGGCAAGACGCTGATCCTTGTCTCACACGCCCTCGACACCATCGTCGAGCACTGCCGCGACTGCGCCTGGCTGGAGGAGGGACAGGTCCGCGCCCTCGGTCCGGCGAGGGAGGTCGTGCCTCAGTACCTTGACGCCGTGCGCGAGCGGGAGGAGAAATCGATGGCCACATCGGTCGCCCGGCTGCATCAAGAGGTCCCCAGCGGGCGCCTGGGGGTCGGGGTCACCGAGGTCAGGTTCATCGGGCCCGATGGCGCGGGTCACCAGTTCAGGTCGGGTAAGGACTTTGAGGTTCAAGTCGAGTATCACTCGCCGTCCAAGATGCTCCGCGGGGCTCGTTTCTCCGTCGAGTTCGTGCGCGGTGACGGGGTGCTGGCATTCTCGACAAGTTCGAACGGCGACGCCCAGACCGAGCTGCCCGGCAGCGGCGTGGTGCGCTTGAAGGTGCCCAGCCTGCCCCTGATGGACGGCCTCTATCGCCTTGGCGTGACCATCTCCGACGCCGCCACCGACGAGCCCTACACGGTCCTGGCAAACGCGTTCCCATTCCGCGTCCTCAAAGAGGACTTCGAAACCGCGGGGGCCGAGCGCGGCGTCGCCCACCTCGAGCACAGCTGGCTGATGCCGGTTCAGTCATGACCAGGATCCTCATCGCCACCGGCGACACCATCGGTCATTCGATGGCCGGCCCCGCCATCCGTTGCTGGGAGATGGCGCGGGTCCTGGCCGCGCAGGGGCACGAGGTGACCGTCGCCGCCGCGGGCCGCGATGACCGGGAGCCGCACGGGTTCCGGTTGATCGTCTCCGAGCCGGAGCTCCTGGCGAGAGAGTCCAACCGTGCCGATGTGATCATCGTCCAGGGCCTCGTGATGCTCACTCACCAGGAGCTGAAGCTGGCTCGACGCCGATTGGTGGCCGACCTCTACGATCCCGTGAACCTCGAGGTCCTGGAGCTCTTCCATGACCACCCCATGGAGGAGCGCCTGGCCCACCACGACGGCCACCTGTTTGCCCTGGTCGACCAGATGAGGACCGCCGACTTCTTCATCTGTGCCAGTGAGAAGCAACGTGACTACTGGTTGGGGATGCTCTCCGCGTTGGGCCGGATCAACCCATACACCCATGGCTCCGACCGTCTCCTGCGCAACCTCATCGACACCGCCCCTTTCGGCATCCCTGCCAAGCCCCCGGAGCACAGCGGGATGCCCGCGGCCCGGGGTGTGCTGCCGGGGATTGACGATCGGTCGAAGCTGGTGGTCTGGGGTGGCGGCGTGTACAACTGGTTCGACCCGCTATCGCTGCTGCGCGCCTGGCCTGCGGTGCTGCAACGAGTGCCGGAGGCCCGACTGCTCTTCATGGGCATGCAGCACCCCAACCCCGATGTGCCCGCCATGGAGATGGCCACCAAGACGATCGCGTTGAGCGAAGAGTTGGGTCTCCGCGACCGGAGTGTCCACTTCAACATGGGATGGGTGCCATACGACCGGAGGAAGGATTTCCTGCTCGAAGCCGACATCGGGGTCAGCACCCATTTCGACCACATCGAGACCGCCTTCAGCTTCCGCACCCGCATCCTCGATTACATCTGGGCCGGGCTTCCGGTGGTGGCAACAGAGGGCGACGAGTTTGCTCGCCTGATCGTCGATCGCGGCCTGGGGAGGGTGGTGCGCTACGGCGACGATCGCTCCATCGCAGACGCCATCTCGGAGCTGTTTGAGCAACCCTCGGCGCTTCGAGACTGCGCCGCCGCGGTCAAGCAAGCACAACCGGACTTCACCTGGGAGACGACGCTGCAGCCACTAGTCCGGTACTGTGCCGATCCACGCCGGGCGGCGGATCTTGTCGACACCCCGGCGACGAGCGAAGCCCTTGCCAGGGAGGCCGAACGAACGCTGGGGTCGCTGCTGGCCCCACCGGGGCTTCTGCCCCGGGTGGCCTTCTTCATCCGTCGCGAAGGCATCGCGGGATTGATTGGGCGGGCGGTTCGCACCGCGCGGCGACGGATAGCTCGCAGCGTCGCCGGCGAGAAGGCCTAACCGGCGGCCGGTACTAATGCCTGTGACGGATCTTCCCCGGGTCTCCCTTTGTGTGCTGAACTGGAACGGTCGCAAGCACCTCTCGACCTGTCTCGACTCGCTGCTGGGGCTTGACTATCCCGTCGACCGATTGGAGCTGGTTGTCTGCGACAACGGCTCGGACGACGGGTCTGTGGAGCTTGTGCGTGGGAGCTACCCGCGCCTTACGCTGATCGAGTTGGACCGCAACCACGGCTTTGCAGAGGGCAACAACCGGGCCGCCGCGGCTGCCAACGGTGAATGGATCGGGTTCCTGAACAACGACATGGTCGTCGACGCCTCCTGGCTCCGCAACCTGGTCGCGCCACTCGAAGACAATCCCGAAATAGCTTGCCTCGCCTCGCGGATTGTGAACTGGAACGGTTCCAAGATCGACTTCATCGGCGGGGGTGTCAACTTCCAGGGGCATGGGCTGCAGCTGGACTACGCCAGGCCGTCGTCTCCGCGCGACGTCGCCCGACGGATCCTCTTCGCCTGCGGCGGTGCCATGCTCGTTCGACGGGAGCTTTTCCTGGAGGTTGGCGGCTTCGACCCCAGCTACTTCGCTTTCTTCGAGGACGTCGATCTTGGTTGGCGCCTCAACCTCCTCGGCCATGATGTCTGGTACAACCCCGCTGCCACCGTCCGGCACAGGCACCACGGCACGGCCAGTAGATTCACGGATTACCAGCTCAAGGTGCTCTCCGAGCGCAACGCCCTGTACACCATCTTCAAGAACTACGATGAGGAGAACTTCCACAGGGTGGTGCCGGTCGCGATGATGCTGCTCAACGAGAAAGCCATCCTCATGGCCGGGGTCGACGTGCCGGCGTTTCGCCCCTCGCAAGCGGAGCCGGCGCCTGGCCTCCCGCATCGGGAGCGGCCGGCACACGAAGGGCCCGCGGACAAATTGAAACGCGTTATCCGCGAAGAAGGCTCGAGGGCTGTCGCGGCAAGGGCCGGCATGAAAGTCACAATCAAATCGCGCGCGCTCTATTCGAAGCTCCGGCGTAGTGCCGGGTCGAGGTTCGAGCCTCCGCTGGACACCCACGTCGTGCCTAATGTCGCCATCAGCCACCTGGTCGCGATTCGCGAGCTGGCGCACAACCAGGCGGAGTTACTGGAGAAGCGCAGTTGGATCCAAAGCCGTCGCCGGCGAACGGACGATGAGGTCTTGTCGCTGGGTGGCGTGCTCCTCGAAGATCCGACTTTCGGTCCGCCCGACTATCTCGACTTCCAGCATTGGCTCTGCGAGGTGACGGGGATCAATGCCCGATTTGACGCCATGAAGCTGTGACCCGCGTCCTGATTCTCAGTCACGAGGAGTTGAAGCCGGAGATGAGCGGACCTTCGATTCGCAACTGGGAGCTGGCTGCGGCCCTGGCCCGAAAGCACGAGGTCACCCTCGCCGTCCCCGGTCCGGTCAGTCTCTCCAACCCGGCCTTTCGCCTTGTCAGCTACGACTCCGACAACCTGCCTGGCCTGGTGGCATCGCACGATGTCGTCCAGGTCTATGGCTTTGTTCCGTACTTCAATCCCGTCGTGCGGCAGGCGTCCCGCCTGGTGGTCGATCTGTACGGGCCGTTCCAGCTGGAGGGCCTGCATCGCCACGCGGAGCACCCACTTGCGCGGCAGCGGGCGATGGCTGCCAGTGACCGCGACGCCGTCCTGGAGTTGCTCACCATCGGTGACGTGTTCCTTTGCGCATCCGAACGCCAACGCGATTTCTGGCTCGGTTGGCTGGACGCAGCCGGTCGGGTCAACCCGGACACCCACGAGCGCGACCCGGGTTACAATTCGATGCTCAGGATCGTGCCTTTTGGGCTCCCCGAGGCGCCGCCCAGCATCGGCGGGCGCCGCTTCAGGGGTGCGACCCCAGGAATCTCAGACGATGACTTCCTGGTGCTCTGGGGAGGAGGCATTTGGAACTGGTTCGACCCCATCACCCTGATTCGTGCCGCCGCGGCGACCGCAGAAGCAATCCCCAACCTGCGCGTGCTGTTCCCGGGCCCGGCGAGTCCGAGCAATGTCGTCCCGCGAATGGCGATGGAGAAGCGCGCCCGTGAGACCTCCGGCGACCTTGGTCTAACCGGCTCGCGGGTGTTCTTTGGGGATGCCTGGATACCATACGACCAGCGTGGCTCTGCCTTCCTGGAGGCTGACGTGGGTGTCAGCCTGCACCGTGATGACATCGAGACCCGACTCAGCTTCCGGACGCGCGTCCTCGACTACCTGTGGGCCGGCCTCCCCGTCCTCACAACGGCCGGCGACAGCATGGCCGACCTGGTACGGACCGAGGACCTGGGCGCCGTCGTGGGCTACGGTGATGTGGACGGAGTCGCCTCCGCACTCACGAACCTGGCCCTGGACAAGGAGCGCCGGGCGGCCTGCGCACAGCGCTCGGCAGCCGTAGCCGAGCGATTCCGTTGGTCGGTTGTCTCCCAGCCCCTGATGGACTACTGCGACAACCCGATAGCAGCCGCCGACCGGGAGCTGCTTCAATCGAGCAGGCGGACCACTCGGAGGCTAGTCACCAATCCGACCGTCGCGGGTCCGGCGGAGGCTGGACGCCTGGCCCGGCGCACCGTAGAAACCCTGGTCCGCGAGCCCGGATTGGTGATCGCCAAAGGTCGCGAATACATCCGTCGCCGGCGCCGCCGGACCGGCGCCCGCTGAGGCGGAGATCGAGCTGGCGTCCATATCCGCAGTCCTGGTGAGCTGGAACCAACTTGAACTCCTGCCAGGCTGCCTAACCGCGCTCCGCGCACAGACCTGGCCTCCCAGAGAGGTCGTCGTCGTTGATAACGGGTCGGTTGACGGCAGCCTCGAGTGGCTCAGCCGGCAGGCGGACATCATCCTCATCACCAACAAGAGCAACCTCGGATTCGCAGCCGCCAACAACCAGGGAATCCGCGCGACCAGTGGCCAACTGGTCCTGCTCCTGAATTCGGATGTCGAACTGGCAACCGATTACCTTGAGCGGACGACTCGGCACTTCGAGCGTTCCGACATCGGTTCGGTCACGGGCAAGCTGCTGCGAGCCAATCCGCCCAACATCATCGACAGTACCGGGCACGCCGTGTTCGGACTGGGATGGGCGGAGAACCGCGGCGAGATGTCGACAGACTCGGGTTACGACCAGGCGGGCGAAGTCTTCGGCGTCTGCGCCGCAGCGGCGGTGTATCGGCGGGAGGCCCTGGACTCAGCGGTCATCGACTCTGAGTACCTTGACGAGAGCTACTTCAGCTACATCGAAGACGTCGATCTCGACTGGCGGCTGCGATGGATGGGATGGAGCGCTTGGTACGAGCCCACCGCGGTTGCGGTGCACCACCGCCACGGTAGCGGCGCGCGCCGATCGCCGGCCATCATGCGACACATCCTCAAGAACCGCATCCTCACCGTCGTCAAGAACTACGACGGGCGCAGCCTGCTGACCAACCTTCCCGGGTTGGTGCTGTTCACAACGATCAAGACCGTCGACTTCGCCCGCGATCACCCAAGCTCGATGTTGGGCCTGATAGACGCGGCCCGGCTGATGCCCGCCGCCGTTCGCCGGCGCCGACAGATCATGGATGGCCGCCGCGTGGCGCCGGCGGCGGTGCGACCCTGGCTCCAACGTTTCCCCTGGCGGGACCGGGTTAGGCGTCGGATGGCCCGAACCGACTGAGTCAGCACAGGCACCCTGGTGCGGCTGCATGACGTTGCTAGAATCCGCCGCGATGATGATCGGGGGGACCCGATAAGGAGAATTGCGGCGAATCTTCGTTCGGGCTGGCGCCAGTGCGAGGGCATCTGGCTAATCGCTGGCGGCGTGCTGTTGACCCTGGTGTTCTGGGGTCGCGTGCTGGTCGGTGGGCGGGTCCTCGTCGCCGGGGACATCCTGTACGGAGTCCCTCCGTGGCTTGCCAGCCAGGGGGCACATGCTCCCGCGAACCCGCTGGTCAGTGACACCGTGGTCACCACCCTGGCCTGGCAGACCGTCGTTCACGACGCCTTCTGGCATCTGCATTTTCCACTTTGGAACCAACTCGCCCTCGCCGGCAGCCCGTTGTTCGCCAACGACCAGACCAGCGCTCTCTACCCTGTGACGCTCCTGACTCTTCCCTTTGGCCCGGCTCACGCCATCAGCCTGGCGATGCTAGCCAAGATGTGGATTGCGGGCCTGGGCACCGCGTTCTTCATACGCCAGCTCGGTGGTGGCAGCCGGGCCGCATTTTTTGGCGGCTTGGCCTTCGCCACTTCCTCATACATGGTCGTCTGGCTCGGCTACCCCAACGCCACCGCCGCGTCGCTGATGCCCCTGGGCTTCGGCGCCGTGGAGTGGTACCTGCGCTCCCGCCGACCAGTGGCGTTGGCATTGCTCGCAATCGACCTCGGCATGATGTTCCTCGCCGGCCATGCCCCCAGCGAGTTCCAGTTGATCGGGATGCTGACGGTGTACACCATGATCCGGCTAGGGGGCGAGGTGGCCGGGAGGACGAGGACAGCCTCGAAGCTGGTCGCGGCCGTGGCCGTCGGTGGCCTGGTGGGCGCGGTCCAGGTTCTGCCTTTCTTGGAGTCGCTGACCCAGGGAGTCACCTTCAACCTCCGCACCGGGCAGAAGGCTGGCGCGGGCCATCTGTTGCTCTCCTCGGTGACGTCGTGGTTACTGCCCAACTCCCACGGCAACCCGGCCATCGACGGACTCTTTGGGAGGCCGCCAAACTACGCGGAGAGCGCCGGGTTCGCCGGCGTCGGCGCGTTGGTGCTCGCTATCCTGGGTACTCTCTGGCTCTGGCGGCAGAGGCGCTCGGCCGCCCTCGGCCTTCTCATCATCATCGTACTGGCGGCCGGTGTGGTCTACGGCCCGCTGACGCCCATTGCCGCTCGACTACCCATTCTTGCTGTCAGCAACAACGCCCGGCTCATTGCGGTCGTCTGCTTCGGCGTCGCTGTTCTGGGCGGGCTAGGCATCGAGTACGTCCTCACGAGCGCACAGATTCGTTCCGCGCTGTTGGGGCGCGTCGGCCTGGTCTTGGGAACCCTCGCGCTGGTGGCGCTCGGCGCCGGTTGGTTGGCGTTCTGGCGCCTCCGTGGCGGCGTGGACGGCCTGCTCCCCTCGTTCCATGGCAACATCGGCTTCTGGGTCGCGATCCCGCTGCTCTCGCTGTTCGCTGCGGTTACATTGATCGCAGCAGGCGCCTGGGGCGGCCAGGCCCGTCTCGCCACCGGCGGCCTGCTGGCGTTGGCGGTGGTGGAGGCGATGTTCTTCGCCTGGCCTTACAACCCGTCGACCCGTCCGACTGAGGTCCCGCCGAGGAGCGCGGCGATGGACTGGCTGGGCGCACACGCACGCGACGCCTACGTCGCCGCCGCCTTCCCTGCGATGATCCCGGAATCGGCGACCCTGTACGGCCTTCGCGACGTTGGTGGTTACGACCTGGTCGTGACGCCTCGAACGGTGGCCTATTGGACCGCTGCCGACCCCGGCTTCGAGTTCAAAGACAACCACACCAACCTCAGCCGTCCGCAGGCATCATGGTTGGCGGCGGCCGGGGTCTCGGCGGTCGTCGTTCCCGGGGACGTCGTCCTGCCCGGCACCAACCTAGGCTTCAGGGGGGAGGGGGTGAGCATCGATACCGTCCCCAACCCCCGGCCATTTGCCTACGCGGCGGCCAAGACGGTGGAGGTGACTGATCAGAGTGCCGCTGCCGAAGTCCTGCGGGCTGATCCCCTGGGTTCCGTGGCGGTGGAAGGCGGTTGTTGCGCCGGGAGCCAGGGAGCGGCGCGGGTCAGCGTGGTGGAACGTACTGATGGCTTGGTCCGGTTGCAGGTCGACGCCGACGCCGGGACCACGGTGGTAATCGGGCAGTCCTATTACCCCGGATGGAATGCCACCGTCGACGGCGCTCGAGCCGACATCCGGCCAGCCAACATCCTCTTCCAGTCGGTGCGGGTGCCGGCGGGTAAGCATGAACTGACCCTGCGCTACGCGCCCGGGACCTTCCTGCTGGGCGGAATGCTCACGCTAGTGGGCCTGGCGGCGCTCGGTGGCTTGCTAATGCTGGACCGGGTACGCCGATGACGACCACCGTGCCCGTCGGCTCGACAGGACCGAGGCGCGGGCCCTGGGCCGCGGGCCAATCGCTGGCCCGCCTGCTGCGGCAGCCCCGACATCCTTGGATCTGGACGGCCTTCACCGCCATCGTCGCCGTCGGGATGGCCATTGCTCGTCGCCCCGACTCGATCTTCCATGCCCAGTTCTGGGCGGAGGACGGCCACGACTGGTTCAGCGACGCGTACAACTGGGGCTGGCTGACGTCGACCGTTACCCCGCACACCGGTTACTTCCAGACCATCTCACGGGTCACCGCCGACCTGTCACTACTGGTGAATTTCACCCAAGCGCCATTGGTGTTCAACAGCGTAGCGCTACTCATCCAGGTGTTGCCGGCGGTCCTCTTCGTCACGCCACGCTTTCAGCGCGTGGTCCCCGACTTCCGACTGCGCTTCCTCGTCGCGCTGCTCTACGTCGCCATTCCCAACTCTTACGAGCTCGACGCCAACATCACAAATGCCATGACCCACCTGGCACTCCTGGCGGCCTTGATCATCCTGGCGCGGCCCAGCCCGCGGCTTGGATGGAAGGTGTTCGACGTCTTCTGGCTGGTGCTGTCGGGATTGAGCGGCCCCTTCGTCATCGCCCTGGCTCCGGTGGCGGTGCTGCGGTGGTTGACTGACCGAAAGTCCGGATGGCGCACAACGGTGATGATGGTGGTGGCAGCCTGTGCCGCTACCCAAGCAATCACAGTCCTCGTCACCGGGGCCACCACCCGGCCGCACCCGCCCTTGGGCGCGACCCCGCATGGCTTCATGGCGATAATCGCCGGCAACGTCTTTTCCGGGGCAGTGGTCGGCCTTCTCAACTACACGAGGATCTTCTACCAGCCCTGGTGGGAACCCCACTCCCTGGCGCTTCGGGTTACGTTCTTCGCGGGCATCGGGGCGGTTATCTACGCGGCCATCCGGGGTCCCGTCGAGCTGCGGCTCTTCACGCTCTTCGCCTGGGCGGTGCTGCTAGCTTCGATGATGACGCCCGTCCTGACCCTCACGGGCGACCAGTGGCCCCTGCTGTCGCACCCGGGCGCCGGCAACCGCTACTACTTGTTGCCGATGCTGTCCTTTCTGGCATCAATCTTGTGGATCGCCTTCAAATCCGGCCCGGTGCTGCTCCGGCTGCCCGCCGCGGCAGTTGTGGTGGCTGTACTACTGCTGGGTGTCCCCGCAGATTGGAGCTACCCCCGTTACACCGACTTGCAGCCGGAGCATTACGCTCAGGTCTTCAACAGCACCTCTCCGGGTGGTCGGGTCAAGATCCCGATCAACCCCCCCGGCTGGGACATAGAGGTGACTAAGAAGTAGTCCGACCAGTCGCGATGGGGGCCGCCCGGTCCGTCATGAGGACTGGGATGCCGTCCTCAATGGGGTAGCGCAGCCCGCACGTGTCGCAATCGAGCGCGTTTTCATCGTCGCGGTGTAGCAGCGGGCCGCGGCACTTGGGACAGACAACGCGCTTGACCAACGCCGACAGTTGGCTCAAGGCGTCGGAACAGTGGCCGCGCTGGTCTCCACTTGGGTGGGCGCGCGATGCGGCCGCATCTTGGGCTCCGCTGGGCGGCTGCCCTTACGGAATGCCAGTATCAGCTCACCTTTCAGGATGTAGCGCGTCGCCTCGTGAGTGTAGCCGCGGGCGGTGAAGATGCCGATCAGCTCCTCTCGGGTGTAGTGGCCGATGTGCTCGTCAGCGTATGCCCCCGGAGCGAACCAGCCGTAGAGCTTCTCCGTCACCACCCATTCCCAGTTGGCGTAGTCAGGGGTGCCCAATACCAGCCGCCCGCCAGAGGCCAGCGTGCGGTCCAGTTCATCAAGGATCGGCGACTCCTTAGGGACATGCTCAATGACCTGGGAGCAGAGCACGCACGAGAACGACTCGTCGGGGAATGGAAGCTCGAAACCGGACGCCTGCACCAGTGGGATCTCGAACTTGCGTCCATAACGCAGCTTGCGCAGCAGGATGTCGACGCCCACGCTGCCCTCAGGTAGTGCGCCAATGATGCGGCTGGAGCCGCAGCCCACGTCGAGGACCGGGCCCTCGCCCTCGATCAAATCTGTGATGTGCCGGAAGCGCTGCCGCTGCCAGTAGCGCTGCAGCGGGATGGGGCTGTCATGAGCCCGGTCGTCGTAGTCCGCTGAGAGAATGGAGTTGCGATCTTTCCACAGCGATCCGAGAGTCTTGAGATAAGCAATGCCGAAGTCAAGCAGGCGCGCGGTGGTGCCCTCATGAATACGAGGCTCGTATTCGAAGGGGATCTCCTGGACCTTCCAGCCGTCCATGTACGCTCGCACCAGCACTTCTTGCAGAATGTCAAGGTCGCGGGCCTTGTAGTTCTGGCCCTGGACGAGGTCGGCACGATAGAGGCGATTCGCGCTTGACATATCTCGGATCCTCAGGCTCAAGCCGCGGCTGAACAGAGCATTGAGGATCCGGCTGAAGAATCTCCGGCCTCGCGGCATCAGCGCTCGGCCCCCGCGCACGTAACGTGAGGCGATAGAGATCTCGGCCTCGAGCCGATGGCGCCAAAGGCTGCTGATGAACGTCGGTCGGCGGAACAGGTCGGCGTCGATGGTCAGTAGGTAAGCTCCTCGGGCGGCAGCAAAAGCTGCCTGCAGCGCCTCACCATACGCGGCTCCCGCTTGCTCCAGAAGCCGCGCGTCGTGCTCCAATGCCAGCGCCTGCGCCCGGTGGTCAGGATGGTCTATCAGCACCAGGATCTCGGAGTTGATCGCGAGAGTGTTGAGCTCCTGTCTGATCTCGGGGAGCAGCAGCGGCAGGCCGTCGGAATGACCAACTGCCGGCACGATCACCGTGAGGTCTAGATCACTGCCCATGCGGAACTGCCAAGCTCTCCTTATCCGGTGCACTTGCGGGTCCTGCTTGATAAGCAGGCGCCGAATGGGGCAATTGTACTGAAGAGGGTGGCTTGAGTCGGCTCTGGTGCTCAGCCCTGGGCTTTGGCGTCGGGCACCCCAGAACGGGGCGGGCGGAAACGAAGACGGATGACGGTGGTCAGCCCTCGGACGATCTCTGAACGAGAGACTTTGGACTGGCCAAGCTCTCGATCAACGAACGTGATCGGTACCTCTTCAATCCGATACCGGGCCCTCTGGCAATGCCAGAGCAGCTCGATCAGCGCAGAGTAGCCGTGGGAGACGACGGCATCAAGCTCCAACTCCCCCACGACCTTCCTGGAGTAGCAACGGTAAGCGCCCGTGCAGTCATGGGCTTTGATGCCCAGCATGGTGCGCGCAAACGTGTTGGCGCCGAAGCTGAGGACGCGGCGATAGAGCGGCCAGCCGACGACACCGCCCCCTTTCACATAGCGGGAACCGATCACGAGATCGACTCCGGGCTCGCCTGCCCGGGCGAGAATCGCCGGGATATGCCTTGGGTGGTGCGAGAAGTCGGCATCCATGGTCATGACCCGCTCGTAACCGTGGGTCAAAGCGTGGTGGAAGCCGACGAGGTAAGCAGTTCCAAGTCCGAGCTTCCCGGGGCGCTCGAGCAACTCAATCCGCTGGTCGCGCGCCGCCAACTCACGGGCGATCACGCCGGTGCCGTCTGGAGAGCTGTCATCGATCACAAGGACGTGGCACCCGCCTGCGTTGTCCAGTATCTGGGTTACCAATGCTTCGATGTTCTCTCGCTCGTTGTAGGTCGCCACCACGACCAGGGTGCGATCGCCGATCACTGCCGCAGCGCGCCTCCCAGAGTCACAAGCAGAACCCTAGCAAACGGTGGCGACACCAGATTGGGGCGAGGCAGAGGCCTCCGATGTCTATAATCCTAGCCGAATGACCACGGCGCTTATCACCGGGATCACCGGTCAGGACGGCTCGTATCTCGCCGAGCTGCTGCTCGAAAAGGGATATGAGGTCCACGGAATCGTTCGTCGTTCCAGCTCACTCAATCGCGGGCGCATCGACCATATTCACAAGGAGCTGGGAGCCGAGGCCAACCGGCTCAAATTGCATTACGGCGATCTCGCGGATACCACGACTCTGAATCAATTGGTCAAGACCCTGCGACCGGATGAGGTCTACAACCTTGGTGCCCAGAGTCATGTGCGGATCAGCTTCGACATGCCCGAGTTCACCGCCGACGTTGTCGGCCTGGGCACGTTGCGGCTCCTCGATGCTATGCGCAACATGGACTTCGAGGGCCGCTTCTACCAGGCGAGCAGCTCAGAGATGTTCGGCCTGAGCGGCACCTTGCAAGACGAGAACACGCCTTTTCACCCTCGCAGCCCTTACGCCGTCAGTAAGGTCTTCGCGCATTGGATCACTATCAACTACCGCGAGGCATACGACATGCACGCCAGCAACGGCATCCTGTTCAATCACGAGTCGCCGCGGCGAGGCGAGAACTTCGTGACGCGCAAAATCACCCGTGCCGTGGCTCGAATCCTGGCCAAGAGGCAGGACAAACTGGAGCTGGGCAACCTCGAGGCATCAAGGGACTGGGGACACGCGAAGGACTATGTCGAGGCCATGTGGATGATGCTTCAGCAACCCCATGCGGATGACTACGTGATTGCGTCAGGCGAGACCCACACGATCCGCGAGTTCCTCGACGAGGCTTTCGGGCTGGTGGGCCTCGACTGGCAGTCGCTTGTCGAGCAAGACCCGAGACTTCTGCGCCCAGCTGAGGTTCCCCACCTGCTCGGGGACTCCGCCAAGGCTAGGACGGTCCTTGGCTGGGAGCCGAAGACGAGCTTCAAGGAACTGGTGCGGATCATGGTCGTCGCGGATCTGGAGCTTGAGGGGCTGGATCCCAGGAAGTACCTCGAGATGGAGAGATCAGCCTGAGCTGACGCTCAGTAGGTAGAGAACTCCCACGAGGTGGGGTTGGTGGGTGCAAGCCCGGTGGGGGTGTGCTCGATCCAGCTGTTGTAGTTGCTGGCCCCAGAGAGCACGTGGATCTCCGTCTGCCCGGTGCCGGTGCCGTTCATAGCCACGGCGTATATGTCGGGGATGCCATCGTTGTCGTGGTCGCCCAAGGTGTACGCGAACTGGGCGTCGGAAGTGTAGCCGAGGGGTGTCGTGGTGTGGATTGAGAAAGCTTGGTAGCCGCTGGCGCGCGAGAGCGCGTGTACCTCGGTGCGCCCCGAGCCGGTCGAGGTATGAGAGATGCCGATGAGGTCGCCGCTGCCATTGCGGTCACCGACGCGGAATTGCCAGTCGCTGATGTTGGGGATGGCCGACAGGGCCGTAGTGGAGTGCAACGCCCAGGAGTTGTAGTTGTTCGCCTCGCTGAGGGCATGGACCTCGACGGTATTGCTGCCGGTGGCGTTGAGAGCGATGGCGTAAAGGTTGGAGCCATGGTCACCGGCAAGGCTGCCAAGGCTGAACTCGACGTGGTTGGGGGGCACTGCGTGAAGAGGAGTGGCTGAGTGGAGGATGAAATTGTGGTAGCCGCTGGTGGCGGAGAGGACGTGGACCTCAACCTGCCCGGAACCGGTGTTGCGCGTGTGCACGCCGAAGAGATCTGGCTGGCCGTCGCCCTGGAAGCTAGCGACGAAGAACTGCCAGTCGGCGGCGGCGGCAGGGCCAAAGGCGGTGGCGGCGTGGAGGCTGAACTGGGTGTAGTGGCTCGACTGCGCCATGGCGTGGATCTCGACCTGGCCAGTACCAGTTCCGTTAAGCATCGCTGCGTAAAGGCTGGTACCGCCGGCGGCTGGCGGGGACGGTGCTTGTGTGGTGGTGCTGCCGAATGCCAGCGCACTGAGCGACCCGAAGGAGCAGCAATAGCGGGAAACATCCACCGCGGCCGCGATCCCGGGAATGCTTCCGCTATCGGTGTACTGCCAGAAGGTCCAGGAGGTCCAGCCGCCAGGCAGGGGGAAGCTCGGGCTCGTAGCTGACGTCCATTGCGCGATCCAAAGCGGATAGGCGGTGAACGCGGTCGAATTGTTCATGTTGGTGCGCCAGAAGTTGGGGCTGACGTAAATCATCGGGATGCGATTGGTTAATGACTGGGTGGTCGATAGGAATGATTGGGTCCATGCGATCAGGTTGTCGGGCGAGAGCCCGCCCGTGTCCTCAAGGTCGAGGACAGGCGGAAGGTCACCCGGGTGGCCCATGTTGCCGATCGCTGAAGCAAAGTACGCGGCCTGGGAGGCCGCGGACGCTGTCGATCCAGGGCGGGCAAAGTGATATGGGCCGCGGTCCATGCCTGCTGTGGCGATGGCAGCCCAGTCTGCTGCGAAGTAGGGATTTGTGTAATTCGTGGCTTCAGTAGCCTTGACAAAAGCAAACGAGTGTCCCGCGGCTTTGACTAGATTCCAGTTGATGCTGGAGCCGTTGGGATGCTGCCAAGACGAGACATCAGGCCCGGTGATTGCGGCTGCGGCGGGTTCGGCGATCGTCAGCGCCGAGACCACCAGACTGGCGGCAAGCAGCATCTTGCGGAAGATGGCGTGATGCGGGGCGCTGTATGGCCTGTGCAAGGGATGCTCCTGAACCTAGCTATTGAAAACCCGCTCCACTCCCTGCTCGCTAGCAGTACAGGAGGTTACTAAGAAGGCTGCCCGACATGGCTGGAAAACATTTCTCCTCGGCTCAACGGGTTGAGAACTGCCAGCTGGTGGCGTTAGTAGGGCCGAGACCCGTGGGGGCGTGCTCGATCCAGGTATTGTACGCGCTGGCGCCAGAGAGCACGTGGACCTCCGTCTGCCCGGTGACGGTGCCGTTCATGGCCACGGCGTAGATGTCGGGGATGCCGTCGTTGTCGTGGTCGCCCAGGGTGTACGCGAACTGGGCGTCGGAGGTGTAGCCAAGAGGCGTCGCGGTGTGGATGGTGAAATTCTGGTAGCCACTGGCGCGTGAGAGCGCGTGCACCTCGGTGCGCCCCGAGCCGGTGGCGGTATGAGAGATGCCGATGAGATCACCGCTTCCCGCTCGATCGCCGATCTCGAACTGCCAAGTGCTGGAGTCGGCGACTGGAGCCAGTGCAGTCGTGGAGTGGAGTATCCAGGCGCCATAGTTGCTGGCCTCACCGAGGGCGTGGACCTCAAGGGTTCCGCTGCCAGTGTTGTTGAGGGCGATCGCGTAAAGGTTGGAGTGATGGTCGCCGGCGAAGCTGCCGATGGCGAACTGGAACTCACCGGGGGGAACCTCCGGGAGGGCGGAGGCCGCATGGAGAAGGAAGGCCTGGTACCCGCTGGCGGCGGAGAGGACGTGGACCTCGACCTGGTGAGAGCCGGTGTTGCGAAGGTGGACGCCGAAAAGGTCTGGCTGTCCGTCGCCATGGAAGCCAGCCACGAAGAACTGCCATTCCGCAGCCGTGGCTGGGGCGATGGCGGTGGTCGCATGAAGGCTGAACTGGGTGTAATGGCTCGCCTGGGAGAGGGTATGGACCTCGACCCGCCCGCTCCCGCTGCTATTGAGGAGGGTGGCGTAAAGACTCGTACCACCAGGCGGCGGTGGCGGTGGCCCGCCCGCGAAGGCAACCACCGAAGTGCCGGCGGCGAAGAACAGCCGCCCGCCCCCTGCCGATGGGCTTCCGAAGTTGTATGGGGTGCTGACTCCCGGGAGCATCACCTCCGTAGCGCCGGTCGTCGCGTTGAGCCCGTATAGTCGGCCGGAGCCGTGAAGCCAGACTCGCCCGCCGGCCACGATTGGAGGACCGGTGGCGTCGCCTGGCCCGATCCAGGCCCTGGCGAACGACGGCGCCGCCGTGTTGACCGCGAGCGCCCGGAGACCTTCGCCGCAGGGTACGTATACGTAGCCGTTGGCGTAGGCATCACCGCCGAAAGCCTGCTGGTCGCAGACGTGTGCACTGAACAGCTCTCCGCCGATGTGGCTGGCATTACTGCTCAACTGGCCGCTGTCCAGGAGGTAGCCGGTGCTCTGTTTGCCGGTGGCGAAGACCAGGGGATTGCCGCTCACGCGGGAAATCAGCAGGGGTGCGCTGGAGCCAAGGTCCTTGTCAGCACCGTCGTCGCCACGCCACACCGACGGCCCGAAGAAGTCCTGGACATGCATCGTCGAGTCGAGCTTGACGATGCCATCCGTGTACTCGTATGTGCTGTTGCTCGGCTCAAAGCCGTTGCCCGTGGTGAGGTAGACGCTGCCCGAGCTGTCGACTGCGGGGCCCACGGCGGCCCAGATCCCGCCGGCTCGGTTGCTTGCGTCAACTCCCGCCGTGGGAGCATTGACTTCAAAGGCATTGGCGGTTCCGCTGAGGTTCTCTGGCAGGCTGACGGCGAAACCGTGATAGCCGCCGCAATCACCAGCGAGGCCGCCGTAGGGGACCACGACGTTGCCGCCGGCGAGCGCCAATGCGCCGCGCTCCTGCTCCAGCGCCCGGGGGGCGGCGGTGTCAAAGCCGACCCCGGTGGGATCGACGTTTGCATGGGTCACGGTGTGGGCGGCCAGGTCGACCGCCACCAACTCGTGGTGGATGGTGCTCTCAGTGCTGCCGTCCCAGGTCTCGGCGACCGCGAACAGGGTGCCTCCGGAGCCGAGCGCGGGGTCGATGACCGGTGTTCCGGTGATACCCAGCGGGTCGATGTTTCCGCAACCGCTACCGATCCCCGCGACGTGTGTGACGTTGGACCGGGGAACTGGGATCAGGTTGTTGGGCGATTGGGCCAGCGGCAGGCTCCAGATCATGGCGCCACTGCCGGCATTCAGGGCGTAGACCGTGTTCTTCTGGGTCGCGACGTACACGGTGTTATTGAGCAACAACGGCTCGCCGTAAATGCGGCCATCGACTATTGGAGATGTCCACGAAGGGGTTACCGATGCCCCAAGCCCTGGGTCACCGGTGTCGTTGCCGTTCCGCCCAGGGTCGAGGTGGTCGGTCGTCCAGGCAGGGGAGGCGGCCCCGGCACCTTGAATAGGCAAGGCTGAGACGGCCCCCGCGAGCACGATGCCCACCGCCAGCGCCGTGGCGGCGCGCCTCCTCGCGATCACAGGCTCATTCTGGGGGATGAGCCCCCTGCCATACCAACCGCGAACTGCAATGCTCAAGAGGGCGACTGAGGCCTCTTCAGTGAGTTGAGAACTGCCAGTTGGTTGTGCCTGTGGGGCCCAATCCAGTGGCGGTTTGCTCGATGAAACTGGTGTAGTTGCTGGCGCCGGAAAGGACGTGGACCTCGGTCTGGCCGCTGCTGCTGCCGTTCATGAGGACGGCATAGATGTCAGGGATGCCGTCGTTGTCGTGGTCGCCCAAGGCGTAGGCAAGCTGGCTGTCATTGGTGTAGCCGAGGGGGGTGGCAGTGTGGAGGGTGAAGTTCTGGTAGCCGCTGGCGCGCGAGAGAATATGGACTTCGGTTTTCCCGGAGCCGGTGGTGGGGCCGTGCAGAACACCGATGAGGTCGCCGCTGCCGAACCGGTCGCCGACGAGGAAGCGCCAGGCGCTGGAGCTCGTTTGAGCGAAAGCCGATGCGGAATGGAGCACCCAGGTGGCGTAGTTGCTGGCCTCGCTGAGCACGTGGACTTCCACGGTCCCACTGCCTGTGCCGCTGAGGATGATGGCGTAGAGGTTGGAGCGGTGATCCCCGGCGAAGCTGCCCAGCGCGAATTGGAACTGTCCTGAAGGGACAGCTGCTAACGCCGAGGCGGCGTGTAGGAGGAAGGTCTGGTAGCCGCTGGCGGCTGAGAGGATGTGCACCTCGACCCGGCCCGAGGAAGTATTCCGAAGGTGGACGCCGAAGAGATCGGGCTGGCCGTCGCCCTGGAAGCCGGCCACAAAGAACTGCCAGTCGGTAGCCACCGCCGGTCCGAAGGCGGTGGCGGCGTGGAGGCTGAACTGGGTGTAATGGCTCCCCTGGGAGAGGGCGTGGACCTCAACCTGGCCACTACCACTGCCATTGAGGAGGGTGCCGTAGAGGCTCGTACCACCAGCCGGGGGTGGCGGTGGTGGCGGTTGGTTGTACGTGAACGCGTTCGGCAGAGTGGCAGATCCCCCTCCCGCACCGGCGGGGTTGGTTACCGTGACCGACACTGTCCCGTTGAAGTTGAATGGGGCGACCACGGATAGGTCGTTCGAGTCGAGATACGTGACGTTCGCCGAGGGGTGGGAGCCGAAGGTTACGGAAGGAACCTGGCCAGCTGACGTCGCGAACCCGCAGCCGAACAGGTGGACCGTGTCTCCCGTGACGCCGACCGTCTTGGCGAGAGAGCTGACCTTCAATACCGGCGTGGATGTGCCGGCTAGGTCCTGTGCCAAGTCCGACGCCCTTAGCGTTCCCAAGCCGGTGACCTTGTCGTATCCCGCGCCGGCGTTGTAGCCACCGGCGGGGTTGCCCGCGACGTTATCCCCCGTGGTTATGTCATTGAAGGGCGTGAACGTCGGGGGCGTTACCCCAAATGGGTAGAGCACGGGGTTGGCGAAGCCGAGCTTCGGCTGCCCCTGGCAGGCGGCGTACTGGTTGTAGATGGCGGTAAACGCGGCCCAGGCCGGTGCGCCGGCGCTGGTGCCGCCGATGCTTTTCAGGCCCCCTCCGGAGGTACAGGGGGCCGGGTTACAGGTATAGATCGAATACCCGGTGACCGGGTCGGCATCGAGAGAGATGTCGGGCACCTGCCGCTTCGCTCCGGTACTGACATCCACCCCCGGGCCGGTCTGCCACACGGGCCTGGCGTTTAGCGTGGAGTACCCACCGCCGCTGCCCCAGGTGGGATTCGCCGCCCTCGGGGGCCAGGCGGTCTCGCTGTTGTAGGTGTTGTCGGTGTTCAGCAGCAGCCTTGTCCCGCCGACCCCTGTCATGTGGAGATCACTTGCTGGGCTGTCCACCGACTTTGATGGGTTCAACGTGGTGCTGTTGCCGCAGTCGTCCGACCCGGTGTCTCCTGAGGCGGCGAAGAAGCTCTGGCCCTGGGTCGCCGCCTGGGAAAAGATTGAGGCCATGGCGTTGGTAGTGCTCGTGAGCTGCAAGGTTTCGCAGAGGCCCCAGCTGGTCGAGTTCGTATATGAGATCAGGCCGCTGCCGCGGTTCGGGCAGGTGGCATTACCCGATGGGTTGACCATGCAGCCATAGGCGTCAATTAGGCCAGGATCGGTATTCGGCGCTTCGAAGACCTGGATACTGGCTGCGGGAGCGATCGCGTGCATGACCTCGATATCGAGTTCGACTTCGACCTGGCCTCCGCTCGAGTTGAGCGCGCCGGATCCGCTGTCCACCGTCTGGACTGTCGGTGTGATCGCTGGCAATCCGTAGGTGGTGGTGAATCCATTGATGTTGCCTTGCCAGAAGCTGTCCAGCTCCAGCAGCCCCAGCGTTTGGCCCGTGCCCGTGAGGTTGGTCAAGGGCGCGGCTGACAACTGGTATGCCTGCCGAATCTGAGTGGGTGTGTAGGGCGTGCTGGCGCAGGTGGGCGGACAGACCCTTGGTAGGACGGCGGCGTGGTGGCGCTGGTATCGGTTGTTGAGCCCCTGGATGCCGGTTACGAACGCAGCCAGGCTAGCCGGCAGCGCCGGCTCGGTGTCGTTGGCGAAGAAATCATTGCCGGCGCGGTCGTGGAAGCGCCCGATCGATGTGTGCAGCGCCCCCTCCACCTGCGCCACCGTGCCCCGGGCGTCGACGATTGTGCTGCTGGCTACCGCAGAGGTGACCTGGAGACCGTTTGCTCGGAGGAAGCCGGTCGCCTCGTTGACCTGGGCGGCGGAGGGACCGAACTGGGCGTTAAACTGGGCCGGGGTCAGGTAGTGGCCATACTCCGGCGAGCTCGGCGTGGACACCCGCCGGATCAGCTGCTCGAGCTCGGCCCGGTTCCGCAGCTGGAGCCCCAGTTGAATGTCGATCGCCCGCGTCGGGTCTTCGTCGGCCACCCTGTCGGTGGAGGCGAGGCCGGCGACCGTGTTTCCATGCAGGGGCACGGGCTGATCAGCCGGGGCGGACGCCGCGGCCGTCACCAACCCCGAGGCGATCACGTACACCACCGTGAAGACCGCGGCGGCGCGCTGCGAATTGGCGCGCGAGAACAGGTTTCTCAAGTCGCTTCAGGGTTGCACAGATGGGGCGGCGTGTCGATACATGAGATTGTCCCAATTCTTACCGACCGGTAAGAAGCGAAGCTGGATGGCCATATAATCCCGGCCTGTGAGCCGGATTGGGGTCGTCGGCCTTGGGTATGTCGGCCTGACCACGGCCGCATGTCTGGCTGACCTTGGCCACGAGGTCATCGGCGTGGACATCGACGCGGCCCGCCTGGCGATGCTGCGCAAGAGCAAGCTGCCGATCTACGAGCCCGGGTTGGAGGAGCTTGTCGAGCGAGGCACCAAGGGCGGGCGGCTTTCGTTTTCCGGCGCCATCGCGGACGCGCTCGGCTCCGCCGAGTTCGTTTTCCTGGCCGTCGGCACGCCGGCCGATCGTCGAGGTGGAGCCGACCTCACCGCGCTCAAGGCCGCCGCCAAAGGCATCGGCAAGAACCTGGTTGACAACCTTGTCGTCGTCAACAAGAGCACGGTGCCGATCGGCACCGGCGACCTGGTCAGCGAAATCGTTGCCGGGTCGCGCCCAGATGAGGCGATCACCTTCTCGGTCGTCAGCAACCCCGAGTTCCTCCGTGAGGGCAGCGCTGTAAACGACTTCATGCATCCCGATCGGATCGTGCTCGGAGGGCACGATCGCAAAGCGGCCGAACGCGTGGCGGAGCTCTACGGCCCCCTGGAAAGCCCGGTCCTGATCACCGACCTCTACACCGCGGAGATGATCAAGTACGCCAGCAACGCCTTCCTCGCCACCAAGATCTCGTTCATCAATGAAATCGCCCGGATCTGCGAAAAGCTGGACGCCGACGTGTCCGTGGTCTCCGAGGGAATGGGCATGGATGAGCGCATCGGTGGTGCCTTCCTGGACGCCGGCATCGGCTTCGGCGGCTCGTGCTTTCCCAAGGACGTCCGGGCGCTGGCCCGCATGGCGGAAACCATGGGCTACCACCCAGAGCTTCTGCGCACGGTGATGGACATCAACGACGACATGCGCAAGCTGGTCGTGGACCGGCTGGAAGAGCTCCTCGGCGGGCTCCGCGGGCAGCGGATCGGAATCCTGGGCCTCAGCTACAAGCCCGACACCGACGACCTCCGCGAAGCCCCGTCGATCGAAATCATTCGGGCTCTTCTCCGCAAGGGCGCGGTGGTGCAGGTCTACGATCCCGTTGCGATGACCAAGGCCAAGCAGGTCCTCGACGGGGGAGTGGTCTATGCCACCAACGCCTACGGTGCGGCACGAAAGGTCGACGGCCTGGCAGTGCTCACGGAGTGGAATCAGTTCCGAAGCATCGACTTGAAACGTCTCAAGTTGGGAATGAGTCGGCCGGTGATCGTGGACGGGCGTAACATCTGGGACCCGGCCAAGATGCGCGACCTCGGCTTCGTATACCGCGGAATCGGTCGGCGCTGAAACTGCTGCGCGGAGTCAGATGCCGCTGACGTCGACAGACTTGCCCGCCGGCCGGGCGGTGGTGACAGGGGGGGCCGGCTTTTTGGGCTCGCACCTCTGTCGCAGGCTTCTGGCGATCGGGTGCGAGGTGGTTTGTGTGGACAACCTGATCACCGGCGCCGAGAGCAACATCACCGACGCCCTTGAACAGCCGGCGATGAGTTTCCTCAAACACGACATCAGCCGGCCGCTGGAGCTCGAAGGGCCCGTCGACTACATCCTCCATTTCGCGTCGCCGGCTTCGCCCGACGACTACCATCGATGGCCGATCCAGACGCTCAAGGTGGGAACCCTGGGGACCCACAACGTCCTCGGCCTGGCTCGAGCCAAGAACGCCCGCATGATCCTGGCCTCGACCTCGGAGGTCTATGGCGACCCCGACGTGCACCCCCAGCCCGAGAGCTACTGGGGCCACGTCAACTCGGTGGGGCCGCGGGGGGTCTACGACGAGGCTAAGCGCGTGGCCGAGGCCTTCACGATGGCCTACCACCGTCACCACGGCGTCGACACCCGGATCGTCCGCATCTTCAACACCTACGGACCGGGAATGCGCATCCACGACGGCAGGGCGGTCCCCAACTTCGCCACCCAGGCAATCAAGGGCGAGCCGATCACGGTGTACGGCGACGGCTCGCAGACGCGCAGCCTCTGCTACGTCGACGACCTCATCGAGGGCGTCCTTCGGCTGCTGGCCTCTGACGAGGTCCTACCGGTCAACATCGGCAACCAGGAGGAGATCACGATCCTCCAGCTGGCCGAGGACATCCGCGCCGCGGCCGGGTCGCAGAGCAAGATCGAGCACCGCGAGCTCCCGGTGGACGACCCCAAGCAGCGCTGCCCCGACACGACGAGGGCACGCGAAATCCTGGGCTGGGAGGCGACCGTGGCCCTGGCCCAGGGTCTGCCGCCGACGATCGGATGGTTCAGGAGCCAGCTGGGATGAGCGCCGGAGACGCGGGGGCGCCGATCCTGGTGGTCGGCTCGGTGGCGCTGGACAGCATCGAAACCCCCTTCGAGACGCGCGAAGACGTCGTCGGTGGGGCAGCCGTCCACTTCAGCGTCGCCGCCAGCCTCTTCACCCGCGTGCGCTTGATGGGCGTGATCGGGCGGGATTTCCCGGACAGCGCTCTCGACCTCCTGCGCGGCCGCGACGTCGATCTCGACGGCCTTGAGATCGTCGATGGCCCCAGCTTCCGCTGGCGCGGTCGCTACCACCTCGACATGAATCACCGCGACACCCTCGACCTTCAGCTCGGCGTCTTCAGCGAGTTCCGGCCAAAGCTGCCCGAGTCCTACCTCGACAGTGAGGTGGTCTTCCTGGCCAACACCGACCCCGACCTCCAGCTACAGGTCCTGGGCCAGGCCCAGGCCGCCCGCCTTACCGCCTGCGACACCATCGACCACTGGATCACCGAGAAGCGCGCCAGCATCGACGAGCTCTTCAGCCGCGTCGACCTGGTCTTCCTCAACGAGGACGAAGCCCGCCTCTACGCCGATACCCCCAACCTGCAGAAGGCGGCCGCCACGATCCTGGCCCGGGGTTGCCGGGCTGTCTTGCTCAAGAAGGGTGAGAACGGGGCGCTGGTGGTCTCGCGGAGGGCCGGTGGCGGCAGCGACACCTTTGTCTGCCCGGCCTACCCCCTCGAGGAGGTGCTCGATCCCACCGGCGCCGGTGATGCCTTCGCCGGTGGCGTCATGGGTGCCCTGGCGTCGGTGCGGGACTACGAGCTCTCCGGGCTGCGCCGGGCCAGCGTCACCGGCTCGGTGCTGGCCTCGTTCAATGTCGAGGGATTCGGGCCCCACGGCCTCGAGCCGGTGAGCCGCGACGACGTCGCCGCCCGGCTCGAGACGGTTCGCGAAATCGTGTCCTGGAGCGACAGGTAGACTTCCTGCCGTGAACGCGAAACTTGGCTCTGTTGCGCACGATATAACCGACCTGAACCTCGCCGACCAGGGTCAGCAATTGATCGATTGGGCTGCCCGCGAGATGCCGGTGCTGGCCCAGGTGCGCGACCGCTTCGCCGCCTCCAAGCCGCTTGACGGCATCCGCATGTCGGGATGCCTTCACATCACCACCGAAACCGCCAACCTCGCCCTGGCGCTCCAGGCCGGCGGCGCCGAGCTCACCCTGTGCGCCAGCAACCCGCTCTCGACCCAGGACCCGGTGGCCGCGGCGCTGGTCAAGCTCCACGGCATCTCCGTCTTCGCCCGCAAGGGCGAGAACAACGACACCTACTACCAGCACCTGCGGGCCGCCGCCGTCGATGCCCGGCCGCAGATGACCATGGACGACGGCTGCGACCTGGTTTCGCTGCTGCACAAGGGGGAGGGGGACATCGACGCAGTCCTCGGCGGCACCGAGGAGACCACCACCGGCGTGATCCGGCTCAAGGCGATGCAGAAGGAGGGCGTGCTGCGCTTCCCCATCGTCGCCGTCAACGAGGCGTTGACCAAGCACATGTTCGACAACCGCTACGGCACCGGGCAATCGACCCTGGACGGCATCATCCGCTCCACCAACGTCCTCCTCGCCGGCAAGACCTTTGTCGTATGCGGCTACGGGTGGTGCGGTCGGGGGCTGGCCAGCCGCGCCTCGGGCATGGGGGCCCATGTCGTCGTCACCGAGATCGACCCGCTGCGGGCGCTGGAGGCGGTGATGGACGGCTACCGGGTCGCCCGTCTCGAGGACATCGCCCCTGAGGCCGACTTCATCACCACCGTCACCGGCGACTTCCACGTCGTCGACCGGCGTCACCTCGAGGTGATGAAGGACGGCGCCATCATCGCCAACTCCGGGCACTTCAACGACGAGATCAACATCGAGGCCATGGATGAGCTCAGCACCCAGGTCATCCGGGTGCGGCCGTTCGTCGACGAGTACAACCTCCGCGACGGCCGCAAGGTCTATCTGCTGGGCGAAGGCCGGCTGATCAACCTGGCCGCCGCCGAAGGCCACCCCGCCGCGGTGATGGACATGAGCTTTGCCAACCAGGCGCTGGCGGCGGAGTTCGTGGCCAGGAACCACGCCACCCTGGAGAAGCGGGTTTACGACGTCCCCGAGGAGATCGACAAGGAGATCGCCAAGCTCAAGCTGGCGGCGATGGAGGTCGACATCGATGTCCTCACTCCCGAGCAGGAGAAATACCTGGCCTCCTGGGAGAGCGGCACCTAGCCCAAGCGGCGCCCTAGTTGGTCAGCTCGACCGTCAGCCTGGTGGGAGAGAAGTTGCCCGGGAGGCCGGCGGCGGCGGCGATGAAGCCTCCGGGGTCGTTCTTGTTGGTCTTCCACATGAGTTTGAAGACGTAGGTGTGTCCGGAGACTATGGTGTAGGTGGCCTGGGCGAAGGCCGCGTTGGGAGAGGAGGTGCCGGCGAAACCGCCGCTCTCCTTCCACGCCACCAGCGTGTCGGCCCCACTGTCAACGCTGACGAAGATGCCGATGTCCTGGTTGAAGCTGGCGCTGCCGGTCCATAGGTCGGCGTTGGCTCCAATGATGCTGTTGGTGTTGGAGCCCGGGGCCACCGTCACATTCAGCGCCGCATCGATCGGTTGCCAGGTGACGCCATTGGAGTTGGACAGGGAGTACTGGCCGACCGTCTCTGCGTGGTAGGGGTTGGCCCCGGAGGGAATCGTCTGGGCGACCAGCGACGTCGGCGAGAAGTTCCCAGGGAGACCGGCGCCCGCGGCGATGAAGCCACCGGGGTCGTCCTTGTTGGTCTTCCACTTCAGTTTGAAGACATAGGTGTGGGTGCCTGTCATGGCGTATGTGGCCTTCACGAAGGCGGCGTTGGGAGAAGACGTGCCGGCGAAGCCCCCGCTCTCCTTCCAGGCCACCAGGGCGTCGGCCCCGCCATTGTCGCTGACGAAGATACCCAGGTCCTGGTTGAACCCGGCGCTGCCGGTCCAGAGGTCCGAGTTGGCTCCCAGCACCGCGGTCGAGTCGGCACCCGGGCTCAGGATGGTGCTCAGGTTGGGGTCATCGATGGGCTGCCAGGTGGTCCCGTTGGAATTGCTCAGCGAGTACTGGGACGTGAGCGGCGACTTGACGAAGTTGGGCACAGTGCCCGTGGGAAAGACCTCAGCGACCAGCGACGTGGGCGAGTGGTTGCCCGGGAGTCCGGCGCTTGCGGCGATGAACGTCCCGGGGGCATTCTTGTTGGTCTTCCACTTGAGCTTGAAGACGTAGGCGTGGCCGGAGACCATGTGGTAGAGCGACTGCGCGTACGCCGCATTGGGAGAGGAGGTACCGGCAAATCCACCCGACTCCTTCCACGCCAGCAGCGTGTCCGTCCCACCGTTGTCGCTGACGAAGATACCGATGTCCTGGTTGAACCCGGCGCTGCCGGTCCAGAGGTCGGCGTTGGCGCCGAGCAAGGTGTACTGGCTGGCGGCCGGCGCGCATGCGATGCGCAGCGCCGGGTCGATCTCCTGCCACGTCGAGCCGTCGCTGTTGGACAGGGAGTACTGGCTCACGGAAGTGGCACTCGCGCCGTCGGGATTGGTCGAGGACCCGGTCACGCTGAGGAAATTGTTGACAGTCACAGCCTGGCCGTCAGGGTTGGTCACGGTCAGGTTCTTGAGACCGGTGGAAACCCCCTGGGTGGAGATGTCGAGGTTGAAGTGGGTCGGGTCGATGTAGGTGACGCGATTGACCGTGACGCCGCCGCTTACGCTGGCCGTGAGGTGGTTGGGAAAGCCCGCGCCGGGGTCGAAGAAGCCGCTGCCGCTGGTCGCGGTGCCGGTCACCTGGATGGTCTGCGAGCACTGGTCGGTGAAGATCGTGGTGCCGTCAGTCCCCGACGGCGTGGCCGGTGGCGGGGCAACCAGCTTGACCACCTCAACCCCCCAAGAGTCGGTGGCGTTGGCGTACTCCTGGATGGTCCACATCGTCATGTCGTCACTGGGGTCGACGCTGGTATACGAGTAATCACCCCAGCGCTGCGGGTTACCGGGACCCAGGTTGTAGCTGAAGGTGCTCGCCTGGTAAGTGGTCGGGGCCTGCATCGTTCCCAGCGCGTCGGTGGATAGCCGGCCCATGCTGGCCGCCTCGGGGTGCACGGCGGCGCTGGACTCGGAGCTGCCCATCGCCACGTGGCCCTGTCCCGACACGTTGATCGAGGGGAAGAAGTAGAAGAGCGGGTTGCTCACGGCGCTGTCAAAAGCCGTCCCCGTTTGGTTCTGGCTTGGGGTGGTGTCGTTGTTGGTGATGTCATACCAGCGGATCCCATCCCGGTCGGTCCCCGGACAGGCTCCCACCGGGGCCACGCCGGTCGCGTCGACGCACATGTTCTGCGCCAGCCAGAGATGGCCGTTGCGAAGCACGGCGTTGAAGACACGATCGTCCACGGTGCTGAGCGGGTTGGTGCTGCCAAGGGCAGGGGCAGGCATGGGGAAGTTCGTATCTGCCACCCCAATCTCGGTCAGCACCCCGCCCGGGGTGTTGCTGCCGGGGTTGCTGATCCGGACGAACACCAGCTCGCCAAAGAAGCACACCGAGGACCCGGCGAAGTAGCCGAACGTTGCCGCCGGGTCGGTGTTGTCGACCCCCTCGGGGGCGTAGACCCCGTCGGGGCCACTACCAGGAGTCGTGCAGTTGATGCCGTTGGGGCCGGGGTTGCCGCTGATGGTGAAATCGACCACCGTGGGCGAACCGCTCAAAAGGGCCGCCTTGCTGAAGACGAATCCTTCGGTCTGTGTGAAAGTCGCGCTGTTGAGGTTGGGCCCGCAGAAGAGGTTGGCCCCGATGTAGAGGGCGTTTCTGTCGATACCGAGGCCGTCGTAGTCAAGGCCGCAGCCGGGGTGCAGGGCGCCGTCATCAAAGAAGATTTCGGTGAAGTTGGTGGCGTTTGTGAGGGTTGCTCTGTCGCTGTACGCCACCATGATTCGATTGGACAGAGGCGACCCGCTGGGAATGTTGAGCATGGTGATGAACCACCGACCGGTGGCTCGGTCATAGCGAACGCGCGGGTCGGTGGTGGGAGAGCCGTTCCGCTGGCCGACAAAGAAGGAGTCGTTGCCGACGTCGAGGACTGTGTCGGGGACTCCTGTCGCCTTGTCAAACGATCGGATCCGCCCATTGACCGCGACCAGGAACTGAGTCGGGCCCACGGCTCCCATCGAATCGGGCGGAACGATGCCGCTCGTGTCCGAGGTCTGCGCCCCAAGGAACTGGGTCCCGATCGTCTGCGGATTGTGGGGCTGAGGCGTCCGTGAAGCTTGCTGAGGGTGCGGCGGTGCAACCAGTTGGCTGGAGGCGGGGTTCTCCCGAAGGTTGGCACGGATGGCCCGTGGGCGCCAGGTGGGCGCAGTTGTTGCCGACCTAGGGCTGGTGGCGCGGCCACGGGCCATCATCTCGCCCACGGTCACGCGCCCACCGTTGACAACAAGCCCCTGCCGGCCGGCGGGCAGCGGGATCGTCTTGATCGAGGCGGTGGGGGGGGCGGCAAGCGCCGAGCTCGGCCACGTTGACGAGACTGTCCCAACAACGACCGTCAGCACCGCGAGGAGGCCGGGTTGGCGCGAAGCTAGATTGCGCGTGACCGGCAGGGATCGGCTCAACCAGCGACGAGTGATCTCGAAGTCGGAACCCATAGCCTGCCCTCACTCCCCATGGCGTCCATCGAGGGGATGGAGCCCGCTCATTCTAGACGCGTCGCCCGCCAGGTAATGGGTCCGTTGCGTCCGAAGTCGTTCTCCCCAGGCCCGCTTTCCAATAGAGTCCTTGGAACTCAAGACGCCACGTGCTGCCGGACCCAGTTCCGGATGGTCTGGTCATTGACACCCAGGTCGCTGGAGACCCTGGAGACGGCGACACCGGACAGAACCAGGCGGACCGCTTCCGCTCTGAAGTCGGGCGGGTAACTATTGTGCGTTCGGGGCATGTGGACCTCCATGTCAGGAGCATCATTCTCCTAGACGGAATGTGTCCACGAAAGCGGGGTAAGTCCAGCCAACCCAAGCCCGCAAATTCCGTTGGTCCCCAAAACCTGGGGACCAACGGTCCTACTCAGCACCAGCCGGATCACCAAAATGAGCGACATGTCACGTGGAGGGCACTCGTGCCGGAGACAGGGAACTGATGCCCTGTCGCCGTGGCTCGCGCACCAGCCGCACCGAAGCCGCAGAAGCGACATATGTACCGAGGTCAGATGATGAATAAGCCGGAATCACCGCGTTTCGCTCGCCGACTGGGCCTCATGTCCTCGGTCGTTCTGCTGGCAGGCTCCACCTGGGCCGGCCTCTCCACTCCGATCACTGCCAGCGCGTCCGTGTGCCCGACGCTGACGCTGGCTCAGACCACGTTTACTCACACCGGCGGCCAGCAGTGCTTCCAGGTGCCGGCTGACGCCACCAGCATCGACGTGACGTTGGTCGGCGGCAAGGGTGGCGACGCCGACTCGCCTGGTGGCACCAATGGCACCGGTGCGTTCGGCGCCTCCGTGACCGCCACCGTGGCGATCACCAACACCACCATATCCGCATTCTCCGCCGGCCTGTTTCTGCCCCAGTCCGCGATCAATGTCGTCAACACGACGGGCTTCCCAACGTCGGGGACCATAAACGTGCAGACCTCCAATGGGATGCAAACGGTGACCTACGGCGGGACCACGTCCACGTCGTTCACCGGCGCGAGCGGCGGCACGGGACAGATGTTCGGGCCGTCGCCGGGACCCGCTTCCCTGGTGACCAAGCCGCAAACGTTCTACGTCGAGGTTGGCGGCAACGGGACGGCCGGCAGCACCGGCGGCCTCGGTGGGATCGGCGGTGACAACGGCGGTGGTACTGGCGGGACCGGAGCCGGTGGCACCCAGCTGACGGCTGGCGGAGGCGGTGGTGCCACCGACCTGCGCACCGTCTCGCTGGGTTCTTTCACGTGCCCGCAAGACGGTAGTTCGGTCGCCAGCCGGGTGCTGGTCGCCGGCGGCGGTGGGGGCGGTGGCGGCGGCGCCCCCGCAGGTGGGTCGCCC